>JAABUX010009390.1_pt1 | contig 11086 bp, 10 predicted proteins | sample 5561851 | NCBI WGS metagenome assembly JAABUX01 (sample SAMN10711883, study PRJNA513361) | rock metagenome | isolation source: Antarctica rocks | place: Antarctica: Victoria Land, Richard Nunatak red sandstone | collected 2016-01-03 | reverse complement strand
CCCCACCACTCTCCTACCCTCACACCCTTCCTCACCCCATACCTTTCCATAAAGTAGCTATTCCCACGCCATTAATTGATCCATTGCTATATTCTTCTGTAATTTCACCACGTACCTCGGCTTGCATTCGTATTCTTCGATATCGGCCCTGAGCCGTGTCGGCAGATTATGTATGTCGTTCTTCGCGAATGGTCTGGAAGGATGGAAGGAAGGAAGGATAAGGGATTTTTTTGGGAGGATGAGGTATCAGTGCGAGGAGTAGAATAGGAACCAGCTGGGAGCAAAGGTAAAGGTAAAGATGGAGGGAAGGGATTCGGTGGCTGTAGCGATTGAGGTTATGTGAATGATGGTGGTAGAGAAAGCCTTTGTGCCTGGCCTGGCGGGTGATATGGTTTGGTAGTGAAGGTAGTTGGAGGGAGAGAGTTTGGTTCTGTGGGTTTTGGTTGTTGGGTGTTGGTTGTGGGTTTGAGGGAAGTGAGGAGGTGTATTTCTTATAGGACTGTTGCGGATTAGGACTGGATGGGTGGGTGGACTGGGTGGGTTCGCATACGGAATAGAACACTAAAGAGAGGGTGCGGAATATAAGTGTGTGATTGTCCCTCTATATCTCATGGAGGAAAAATCGAAGGTTTTAAGAAGATATGAGTCCCTATGATTCTAGATGATCGTTCGCTTTTGAAGTAGATCACCTTTCGCTTACATCGTCTAAGATCCGTAGACCTCAGCAAAATCTTATTATTCCCTGCAAACGTTGTCAGCTAGATTGCCCAAAGGCGATGGACGGGGACTCGCCTACGATGCCTACCAACGTTCCGTATGTATGGAGTATGTTCGGCAATATAAGATCTCGAGTCAGCGAACGACCTCTCTGGTTTCAGGCGTTCTTGCATATGCGAAAACTAGGTATGATCTCGCAGGTCTTGAGCTCGTCCCAAATCGTTCCCTAACTCAGGTAGCCAACATAACCTCACAGAAGTATCTTTTCCAAAGAGTCACGTCGAAGAACCACGGATCAAGCTTTCGCAGCTAACTCCTTGACACGACAAGGTAGGAAACCACTCGGCTCCCCCTTACCCACCTGATACGCCCTCTCCCCATCAACACTCCTCAAACCACCCCCATTAGTCTTCCCATCAAGCTCCTCATACGCCGCACTGAACTCGAATTGCCTTGCCACCAAACAAAGCACAATCTTCAATTCCACCATAGTCAACTCCTTCCCAATGCAGGCTCGCGGGCCATGCTCGAACGGCCGCCATGCTCCTGGTATGGGGAAGAGCTCCTCGCCCTCCTTTGCCAGCCAGCGCTCCGGCAGGAAATCGTTGGCACGTGGCCAGTATGCGGGATCGTGCTGGCAGGCGTGTGAGACGAGCCAGATTAGCATATCTGGAGTGGCGGGGTACGATAGGCCGTTGCGGGGATCGGTGATTGTGAAGCCGGGCTCGCCGCGGCGGGTGGTTGAGGCCGCCGGGAAGAGACGCATGCTTTCTTTGATGGTGGCGATGGTGAAGGGAAGTTTGTTGAGGAGGTGTGGGTCTTGGGTAATTGCATTTGCGGCGTTTGAGGGATTGGGGCCTAGGACGGCGTTGTGTTCGCTGCGGAGAAGGGAGAGTATGCGGGGATGGATGGAGAGTAGGTAGAGTATGTAGCATGTAGTACTGCTGGTTGTATCATGGCCGGAGAAGAGGAAAAGCTTCATTTGATTGATGGCGATCTCTTTGAAGAGAGGGTCGATGGTCCCTGAGTTGCTTATGTTGGGGTTTTGTTTTAGGTAGGCTGTCAGTGCAAGGTCGATGACGGATTTACTACGATTGATTGATGGGGAGGTTTTCACGGGCGTGGATGAGTTCTTGTGCATTTCGAAGCGTGCGTCGACCTCGGGGGAAATAATACGATTCATCTGGAATGTGCTGTACCAGTGTATAAACGGACGGAAGGGGTGGTACTGTTGGAGAGGATTTCCTTCGCTACCGAATGCCATCCAACGCATTTGCCGGCGAAGACCATTGACCAGTGTGTTACATATGCGCTGGCAGTTAAGGTTTGAGTCCCTGAATTATAAGTCAACATGGATCCGCAGCGATCATCTTAAGAGACTTACAAGACAACTTTGCCGATGACATCCATAGCCAGATTATCCGTCAAAGACTTCATCCGGAATACATCCCGCTCTTTCGCATGTTTCTGCAGTAGATCACAAAAAACCTTCGTCTCCCCGACAATATCCGGTACCAAAGTCATGAGGTGGCTGGCGCTGAAGCCTGGATTGAGAATGCTTCTCCAATATTTCCACTCTTGGCCGTCCATCGACACGATATCCCTGCCATTCGCCAAAGGATATAGAAAGTCCTTGATTGCTGGGAATTTAGGCAGAACGTGTTCCGTCGTGATTTGTGCCGAGGTGGCAGGGGAGGCAACGACGAGAGTAAGAGTGATGAAAGGCCATGCGTCAAGGTAGAAGATTGGACCCATATCGGGATAGGCTTGTCTAAGCTGGTCCGGTAGATAATGCGGGTGAACGTCTTTGGGAAGTTTGGACATTACACGAGCGAGCACGAATATGTGGCCGAATATGGGATGATGGGGCGGCATTGCCTGGAATGAGTCAAAAAGCGAGGTCATGTTTCTTTGGCATCTACTTACAAAGCCTTGCTTCTTCAACTTAATGGCTCTACTTCGCTCTTGGTAACCTTTGAACAAGAATACGGCCATTGAAGCAACCAAAATGGTCGCTACAATAGACGACCATGACAGGTCTTGAAGGCCAGCCATGTCCACTAATGTTGCTTGAGAATCCAGGACAAGATTTACGGTGCTTCGATATATCGTGGTGGTTTGAGATGTTCAGCTGCAAGAGCGTGCGAATCAGTCACGTTGGGCGCTTGGCGGAAGAGAGTTGAAATGCAATGTTTGAGCGTTGGAGCTATTGCAAGCACTCAAAGCCTTCCCTGCCATAATTGCCGAAAGTATTGCTGCGTCGCACCCTCACTGTCCGTATGAGAGTAAATGTAGCTGCGCGCTGTCTGGGAGTTAGGCTCAAACGTTTAGAAGTAAAACAAGGTTTAGCGCCATCGCACCGTTGCCGCAACGCTAATTGCAACGACATTGCGGCTGGAAACGTGGCCCCAGTAGCTGTAATATACTACCCATTTCCATACAGAAACCTCGCTAAACGTATTCCATCCACAATACCCCACCAACTCCATACCTTAGTTCCCCAATCCTCTCCGCACCACCACGCCTCACTCTAATCATACCTAACCCCAGTCATTGTCCAGCCACCACAAACCCACCAAACATCTGAAACAAGCGGCACGAAAGATAAACTTTCCCGTGCGAGCTGCATATGCATATCATGCAATCAAAGAAACACGTGCATGAACCGGGTTCCTCCTCTGAGATGCAATATACGCTAGCATTTCTAGAATCCAATTGATGGTAGATTGGAGCGAAGTAGGGCGCAAGCAGCTTACAAGATCGGCCGTGGCGTCGGTGTTTCTTCATGCTGTAATACCTTAGTTAGGAAGGAATTTGTGCAACGGCACAGTTTGAGGAAATGGCATGATGATGATGATGATGGTGTTGTGCGCTTTGCGGTCTGTGCTGAAGATTGTCGGATGTAGAAGCTTAAGATGGAGGGTTTTGGGTTTTGTGAGGCTAAATCGGATCGCTGTGCCGGATGCTGGTAGCAAGGGATCAGATTGCGTTGGGCTTGGTGTGTCCGATTGATGATCGGAGTTCGGATTAAGAGAAGGGAGTGGATATGTCGATGCCTTGGACATATGAACCGCACGGTATATAGTGGGTGTTGATAAGGCACTGAAGGAACAGGACATAGATACATGCTCGTATAACAACCTTCACACTCCAAAAGCAAGCTAGTCTAAAAACGCCATACTTCGCGCCAAAATCCCAATAACAGAGCTCTTGCATTGCCGTTCATGCAACAGTCGGCTTCCGCCGTATCCTGAATCCAGCCTTTTCAGCGGGATTCAGAGCCCCAAGACCATATTTCGCCATATCTACCTTCAACTTTGCTTTCCCCGGCACAAGCTCGATGTCGAAAGCGGAACTTATGATAGCAAAACTAAGCAGCATCTGCAACTTCACCCAATGTCTTCCAGGGCACTGATGTATACCACCGCCAAAAGGAATCCATGCTCCACTGTAGCCGTTGAGGGAGAATTTGGCCTCTGGTGGGTTAGATTTGCTGTCAGCATGCAAAGAGGGGCTACTGGCAGCGCTGCTGGAGGTGGGAGGAATGGTCGCCGTTACTGAGGCGGAAGGACACCGAGAGGTGTTGGCGCCGTAGGTCAGAAACCTATCTGCCCAGAATCTTTCCACTGGATGTTCCTCCAGCGTTCCTAGATTCCAATTTTGTTTGTCCGTATGGGCCATGGCGCTCGATACTACGATCATCTTGTCCTTTGGAATTTTATAATCCAGTACCTGGGCATCTTCGTATTCCGGTTTGCGAATGATATACACAGCAACGTATAGGCGAAGCGTTTCGGCGTAGCTCGATTGAAGCAGAGGCTGATTGCACAGCTTTGTCGTATCAAAGGATAGAGCGTTGTTTGTGCTACTGGCGCGGCAAGCAGAAACTTCGGGTATTGCCCGAGCGAGAAGTGACCGGTCTCGAACCATGTGCCAGAAAAGCCAGAATGTCGCGGGCATGGAATTAGAGTTCATCCTGCAACAATTGACGTTAGTCACCGATCCTGTCTAGCTGTTCAACATAGCTCACCCCCAAAGAATGCCAAGATCCGAACATGCTACCCCATCGTCGCTGAGTCCTTGCATCTGCGAGAAATAGCTCCATCTTCTTAGCATCATAGCGTTTCCGTCGAAGTTCTCCTTGTCCACCGTCTTTCGCCATTGTTTCATGGTTGAGATGCAGCGGTCACGTGCTAGCCACGCCTTCGACATCAGGCAACGAGGCCAACCTTGGAGTAATTTAGGCATTTTGCTATTGAAGTTCCAGAAGTCGTTAACGAAGTCCGGAAAATCGCGAAGAAAATTGGCGCCACACATCGCCTCGACAGTGGAGGAGGAGATGAGGGGTCGGAGAAAGCTGAACAAGTCATCCATCTCGACCCAATCCTGATGAATCGGGAGTTTTCCGATTCTTCTATTGAGAGCGGCTTCAAATCTTTGAGCAGCGAGAGTAACATGCGAGCCTGCAAGGCAGTCGACTGTAGCTTTATGCATGAGGTAGAAGACACGGTCTTCTGGCCTCGTCGAGCTCTTTGGATGCGGATCGTGTGTTATGCCAGACTTGTCGGCTTCAAAGAATTCCATGTCTTGTTTTGGGGTATCAAACATGTTGTGTAGAGCAATATTGATTCCGTTAGTCGATGTCATGCCTCTTGTGTTTTTCCAGACAGCGTTGAGATAAGGTGCTCCCGAGATGACATATATGTCTTTTCCCAGGAAATTGAGGCGGACTATTGACGCAGCCCCAAACTTTTGTCTGTAGGATATCAACATCCATACTCAATGTTCATAGAAGATGATAGATAGATTGACATGCGGAGCAGCTTACGTGATTGAGGAAGCTAAACCAGCAGCATCGACCAAATATGAGACCAGATTCCCAAGCAATGGTATAAGGTAAGGTACCTGTGGGGGATCCGCCCCTTTCGGTGCGACCGGCGGAAATCTCAAGATCCAGGCGAAGGGTATGCATTTTGCTAGGACGACACCGGATAGTATCGAGATCAAGGCAAGTTGGATGAACCATATTCTTGATGACAACGTTTGGTCTAGATTGACCTCTAGTACCGTAAAAGACATGGACTCATTCCAGTAATCCAGATCAAGTAGAGCTCGTGCATCCACAGAGCCCGCAGACGCATTTTGGAAGTGTGCCATTGAGATAAGTTATTCTGACAAGCCGAGCAGGCAACGAAAGCCCAAGAACACTTGGATGACAACGTTGACTGAAAGAAAACCAGAATAACACCAAACTATTGCTGGAGTATATACTTCAAGCCCGGTCAAAGATAGACTAATTGGTTGAGGACCCAAGAACGATAGGAATAGTTCCATAGCAACAGAATCCACGAAACAGGGTATTCGCCTATGCTATCACAAAGCCAGCACTCAGGCTTTATAGTCCGGGTGCTGCCTCGATATCCTCATACAAGAGCGTGCAAAGCCACAGAAGCTGGTGTAATCCGTGCCTCGAAGCTATTATTGTGGTCTCGGCGCCAGTACTGTCTCCCGACATTGTGCTTCTGCCCATCAATCTCCGAAGGGAACCCAGGATTAGATGCTTCAGCAGGCTCATTCACCTACTAGATCAGTCACTGCCCTCTACCAATCATTGCTCCTCATAGACGCATACAGGGCAGTACCCCTCGATCAGCAAGCCAACGGATGCAGCCATGGAACGTCTCGGTCAATGTGTCCTAGTCCGATCAAGTGATTGGGTGCGTGGTCCGAATTCTTTCAGCAGCTTGCGTCACCGCTTGTGCACAATTGATGGTAGCTGAGTAGCGAAGTGAGTAGCTAGGATTTGAGACCCACATCGCTTCAAACTCCGCCTCATTGCTCGACGTGATGGCTTTCATCGTGTACACGTAGCCATATCTGTTAATTGCGGAGAAGCCTGTAGGATCCGTGAAGATAAGTGTAGCGTCTGCCTAGCTAACGGCGACCAAGCGGCACGGCGCAGGAACTAAGGCTGCTTATGCTCGGGCCTTCGATGATCATGCGGGTCAGAAGCTAGCCGAACTTAAATGCCACGCGCCGCAGCCATGTTTTGGATGTTTCAGTGCATCCTCGCTGTTCACTCGAACGGTTGAAGCTCCTCTCTTCACGTGGGAAAGGCTATGAAGGCGCAGCAGCTCCTAGTCTGATTAGGGAACCGATTCAAATGCGGAGCTCGACCTGATGCGGGCAAGCTGTCAGGGTTTTCCTGAGGCAGTGTAAGACTGAACGTCAAATGTGCCATGGATCTCTTGGCTACCCAGGGGTGTATCTCCTTGCTTATGCAAAACATCCGGCATATCATAGTAGGCCTGAGGCTGCAGTAGGTGTATCAGTAAGGTGTACCCATACTCGTGTACTCACCATGTACTGATGCTTTCCATGATATCTGTATCACTTGCTGCATAACAGTAGTCCAATTTTGTCACCGCATCAACAGACTTGTAAACCTCGATTGCCTTATACTTTGCTTAACATGGACTCGTATGTAGGTAGGAAGTACATTGAAGAGGAGATGCATTCCAACTGTGAGAGCAAGGAAATCCCGAAAGGCCGACAGATCGGGCCGTCTTTGCGCCATCTACCCGGCGCTAATGCCTACCCCATGTTGAACGATCTCAGGGGTCTGATGGATGATTTGGCTATGCTAGATGTCTGGAAAGGTGTCTAGGAACAAGACAATGAGACAACAAGACTTTGTAGACGTGGCCACTCGCTTATTGTCTTGGCAGAAGGGCTTATTTCTAACACCCCATGCCTGTGCCAATGACCACGTATCTCGAGCCTAGCGATTCCCTATTGTCTCTGATTATGTCTTATAAGGCTTGCTGTAGACTGGGAACTCATCAGACTCCGCCTCAGATGTAGATTCAAAGCTAGCACTCTGGTGATCCGTCCGAGTATGATGTCCACCTTGAATGATGGTTCGCATACCTGTCAGTGTTGCAGACGGAATTTGGGGTAATCCCTGCAAGGCTTCCTCATCACAGCGTCGCTGGGCGTTCCTCCGCTTCATGGCACTGATGGTGCTGGAGTACCAAGGTTTTTTGCCGCCAGACTTGCGAGCGCGTGAAGCCTCTGAGCCGACAAAGACCGAGCGGAAGGCCGTAAGGGATATCATAGCAACGGCTACGCAGGCTTCGATTTGTTGCCAGACGAAGAGCCAAACGTTGTCGAACGTGCCGCGGAAACTGAGGCCAGATACTCGGACACAAGCGGTGATTGCCATGAATAGGTTCAAGGAGAGGAAGAGACCGAGTATCAACTTCTGACTCGACTTGATCTTAACGGACCAGAGAAGCCGAATGGGGATGCTGACAAGTAGCAGGTCTGTACCAATGTCGAGAATGATGTCGAAAATGGCCAAGCCGAGAGCATGATGAAAGTAGACCGGTTGGAGGCATGTTGCTGACTTTGACGTTAGCCTGGTAAGTCACAAGCATAAGCGTGCTCACCAGCTTCTAGGCCCCACTTCGTACATGCAACGTAGATGGAAATGATGCAGATGGGGAACGAGACTATGGTGATGCCAACAATAATGCGCCAGTAGATGATCAGAGGTCGTATCCGATCGATCAGACGTCGGAAGAAAGCTAGGTATCCAAATTTCACAACGAAGATCGCAGTCCAAAGCAGAGCTGGGTAGCTGTAATACAGTCGCTGGTACTTGTTGATATGGGCAGCAATGTCAACATGCTTTGCGAGAAGGTAGAAAAAATGCGTTGGGTTGTAGTTGAGATCTTGGCTGAAGTAAAGGGATCCAACGCTGGCATAGCCTAACACTGTGCCTGCGGTAAGACAGGCGCAGGCGAAGAGAAGGAAGTAATCATCAAGATACAGGCGGCGATGAATCTTTATCTGCAGTATCAAGCGAATAGATGCTGCGCTCACGGCAATGCCATAGAATACACCGATGAGAGCCTGTCCACCATTAATGAGTCGTTCACCAAGGACAATAGATATGGGGTTCCATGCGGACCTCGAAGGCAACGGGAGAGATCCGACCTTCGTAAAGGGGTGGCTCTTTGGCTGGAAGAGCTGGAGGAGATACACTGGCGTTTGGGTCCATATTGGCAATTGATCGCAGCGACAACAGCAGAGGATTCCTAATGCTCAAGAGACAAAGTATGAAGCGACCGAGTGGCGAGACGAGCAGGACATGCTCGTTTATCAGCTTGGGCCCAATCGATGAAGGTTTTGTCTAGATTTAGAGAAAGGATGGAATCTGCAAGGAAGCGGCGAGGATCTCTGCAATCCGTGTAGCTGACGTTGACTCCATAGTCTCATCGGCGCAGCAGTTATTCCTGCTTCACCAGCTCAAGTGTAGGGGACTCGGAGAGCCATCTGGTGCTTCGCCTCAGATCTGTTTGACTAGAGTCAGACTATCCGAAGCCTGTAGAAGTCGGAGTCCATGAATAAGTTTCGGCGCTATCCATCAGCTGAATGGAGCCGGATCGATATGTGAGAGTGACGGCGCAACCTCAGGCAGTGGTGGAGGTGTAAATGCGAAAGGAAGCCATTGTGTACTCCGCTCCTCAGCGCTCGAACTAAGCGCTACCAATGAGGCGCACCACTTATCGCACGTTCTCAATCGCTTGCCGCAGGCTATGCAAGTCTGTACTTCGGGTCATAAGTCTAAGTAAGTGATAAGTCCGGAGTATGGATCACCTGGTGGTCGCGCATCAAGTCAGATTTGCCTAAGAGCGAGAAATAAAATCAAGAGTCTAGTTTAGTCCTAGCCGAAACACACTGTTTTAGCGTTCAAGATAAAGTAGGGTGCATCCCTCGCTAGTCGCTCGTGGCTTAGTGCATGAGTAGTGGGGATCTAAGCCCACTTTGGCTGATAAGGTCGCCGCTGTCATGCATTAGCTTGTTGCGTTGCTGCTGCGCATTATCGACTTGGACCTTGCATGAATCGCATCAATGTCTCCCGGAGCTACGTATACTACGCTTTGGATTGGTAGTGGTATTGGAATACGTTATGAAATACGGGGAGAAACACACAAAGTGTCTGGGGAAAGCGGTCGTTATGGTTTTGGACATATACCAGGGCCAAAGAATGCTGTTGCAAGTGGACGAGGCTAGCTCTCAAGAGTTAGGCTTGGTTGATAGCTGCCTCTCATTTTGCGGTATGGGCACTTGGAGTCTCTCACATTTCACGTTTTCCCCCGCAGAAGAACTGATCCTTTATCCAAGGAGCCCAAATCGCAACCCTCAAAACCAGCCAGAATGACTTCCCCTTCACATGTCATGAGCCAAGACGAAATATCGATTAAGGAACGAACACCTAAGGCACCAATCGAGTATCCCACCAGAGGAAGACGGACTATTATCCTTACATGTCTAATTCTTGGAACATTCCTAGTAGCCGTCGATACCACCATCATCTCAGTCGCCATTCCTAGGATATCGACAGACTTCAGAGCTTTAGATAACGTGGGTTGGTATGGCTCCGCCTACCTGATGACTTTGACAGCGTTCCAACCAACGATGGGCAAAGTCTACAAGATGTTTTCCCCAAAGGCAGCATATTTAGTTTGCATGGTGGTCTTCGAAGGTATGTGTATTATTCTATGACTGATTCTGTTCTTGGCGTCTCGCAACTCTCCAATAATCCCCTACGATGCTCATGTCAAATCAACATAATCTTTTTCCGAGAATATGTAATATGATAGCGTTGCAATGTTTAAAGATGTTATTCCTCCATGAACCTTTTTATACTCGATAATAACAGTATCTCGTCATTGCAAGATCACACCATGTTGAATTTATGGCGTTAATTTGTATGCGTACGCTAATACTTCGAAGTCGGTACAATCATCTGTGCCGCCGCGCCTGCGTCCAACATCTTTATACTCGGCCGAGCGGTGGCCGGCTTGGGAGCCGCAGGCCTCATCCAGGGCGCTTTAGGAATTATCACCTATGTCGCACCTTTAGAGAAACGACAGCTGTACATTGGAGCCGTCGTCAGCGTCTTTGGCATTAGTGCCTGTGGAGGGCCAATACTGGGAGGTTTGATCTGTTCGCGAATGAGCTGGAGGTGGTGTTTTTGGATGTAGGATCTCCCTCAGTCATTTTGAGTAATGAATAACTGAAGAAATACATCTTAGAAACGTCCCCATGGGTGCGGCAATTCTCCTTTTAGTGTTATTGTCCTTCCACTTGAGCAGAGTCGACACTACCAACAAGAGTATGAAGCTTCGAAGAAAGCTATCTAGCATGGATCCCGTCGGCATCCTGCTTCTATTGGGAGCTGTCTGTTCCCTTTTGATCGTGCTACAGCAAGGTGGCAACGCCTGGCCTTGGGGCTCTGGAAAAGTAATCGGACTTCTGTTCGTCTTTGCTGTTCTATCAGCTCTATTCGGCATTGTTC
>JAABUX010009389.1_pt1 | contig 11086 bp, 12 predicted proteins | sample 5561851 | NCBI WGS metagenome assembly JAABUX01 (sample SAMN10711883, study PRJNA513361) | rock metagenome | isolation source: Antarctica rocks | place: Antarctica: Victoria Land, Richard Nunatak red sandstone | collected 2016-01-03 | reverse complement strand
GTGGTGTCGGACGAGGACATGGCATCCATCAACATCATCCGAAACGAGTTCCATGGTGAGTGGAACTACACGATCCGGCCTCGCTACGAATGAACCGGAGCAGTTGATTCCTGACGGGGCCTTAGTCAGGGTTGCGAACCCGGGGAACGGGGCATGGAAGAAGAACAGGCGCTGGCGTTCGGCGGCGGCGCGGTCGAACAGGCGGCGCCGGGTCTCGACGGCGCGCGCCGGATCCATGTCGAACATGGCTTGCCAGGTTGGATGGCGCGCGAAGATCAGCGGATTGTTGGTCGTGTCGGCCACGTAGAGCAGCGACTCGCCGTTGGACTCGATCTGGATGGCGGCCATGCCCGGCGTGTGGCCGCCGGCGTCGACTGCGGTGAAGCCGGGGCGCACGATGTCGCCGTAGTCGAAGCGCGCGATGTCGGCCGAGGACGGGCCGAGCATCCGCTCGGCAGCCTCGAAATACGGCTTCATCGCGTCGGGCGCGGCCGCTCTGCGGGCCGGGTCGAGCCAGAACTCCACCTCGATGGCCGGCATGTGGATCTTCGCGTTCGGGAAGGTGGGCGCTCCATCGGCGCCGCGCAGCCCGGCAATGTGGTCGAGGTGACCATGGCTGATGATGACGCCGACCACGTCATCGGCCCCGATGCCCGCTGCCTGCATGCTTTGCAGGAGGTGACCGGTGCCGGATGGGCCGCCATGGCCGAAGCCGGTGTCGATCAGGACGACGCCGTCGCCGCTGTCGATCGCCAGGCAGGTGAAGGTCAGCGTCAGCTTGTCGCGCGGCAGGCCCAACTGCGCGAACGCGTCGGCGACGTCGTCCTCCGACGCATTGCGCACGAAGCCCGCCGGCCGATCCCGCTCGAGCACCCCGTCATGCAGCGCGATGGCCTCGAATGCGCCGAGCGGGAGCCGATAAAAACCGGGGTTCCCCTTGCCGTCAGATCGATCCATCGCGCCGAACTCCTTTGCCCGACACCATCGCCGCCGGGGCGGAACCGGTCAACGCCCCGGGGACGGTCGCCCGGAGAGGTGACGCGGGGCGGCGCGAGCCATAGAGTCTGGGAATGGGATGGGAGCGCGAGATGGGGCTCGAAGGTGAGGCGGCAGCTTGGGGCGATGGCACGCTGCATCCGGCAATCGCGGCCTTTATCGCGCGGGCGCGCCAGGCCGGCACGCCCGCGTTCCACACATGTAGCCCGGACCAGGCGCGCGCGATCATCGCCGCCGGCCGGGTGGTCCTCGGCGACGGCCCGGCCCTGCACGATGTCCGCATGATCGCCATTCCGGGCCGAGGCGGCTCGATCCCGGCACTGCTCTGCGTTCCGGACGGCGAGCCGGTGGGCTTGTGCGTCCTGCTGCACGGCGGCGGGTGGGTGTTCAGCACGCCCGCGGATTACGAGACGCTCGCGCGCACGCTCGCGCAACGGAGCGGATGCACCGTGCTGGTGCCGGATTATCGGCTGGCGCCGGAGTATCCATTTCCGGCCGGGCTCGAGGATTGCGAGGATGCGCTGCTCTGGGCCGATCGGGAACGCGCGACGCTTGCGCATGGCGGGGCCAAACTGGTCGTCGCGGGCGACAGCGCCGGCGGCAATCTCGCGACCGTGTGCGCCGCTCGACTGTCCGGCCGGATCGAATTGGCCGGCCAGGTGCTGATCTATCCGGTGACGGACGCCGATCTCGAGCGCCCCTCCTATCACCGCTTCGGCACCGGCCTGCCGCTGCAGCGCGAGGATATGGCTTGGTTCTTCGACCACTACGCGCCGGCCGAACGCCGGCGCGACCCGGCGATCGCGCCACTCCACCATCCCTCCCCCGCCGACCTGCCGCAGACCGTCATGCTGCTAGCCGAGCTCGACGTGCTGCGCGACGAGGGCGAGGCCTACGCGCGCCTGCTCGCGGCGCACGGCAAGCTGGTCGCCATCCATCGCTACCATCACGTGACGCACGGCTTCCTCCGTCTGCATAACCTGGTCGACGTGGCAGACCGCGCCGTCACCGATATGGCGGACGCGGTGCGCCGGTTCGCGGATTAGCCGTTCTCCTGCTGCAAAGCGCGGCAGACGGCCTCGGTGACTTGCGCGGTCGTCGCGGTGCCGCCGAGGTCGGGGGTGTGGAGCGCCGGGTCGGCGGTGACGCGCTCGATGGCGCGCATCAGGCGGTCGGCGGCTGGCTTCTCGCCAAGGTGTTCGAGCATCATGACCGCGGTCCAGAATGTACCGATCGGGTTGGCGATGCCCTTGCCGGTGATGTCGAAAGCCGAACCGTGAATCGGCTCGAACATCGAGGGCGCGTCCCGCCCCGGATTGATGTTCGCGGTCGGCGCGATGCCGATCGAGCCCGCAAGTGCAGCCGCGAGATCGGACAGGATGTCCGCATGCAGGTTCGTCGCCACGATCGTATCGAGCGTCTGCGGCTTCATCACCATGCGCATCGTCATCGCGTCGACCAGCATCTTGTCCCAGGTCACGTCCGGGAACTCGGCCGCGACCTCGGTGGCGATCTCGTCCCACATGACCATCGCGTGCCGCTGGGCGTTGCTCTTGGTGACCACGGTCAGGAACTTGCGCGGCCGCGAGCGGGCGAGGCGGAAGGCGAAGCGCATGATCCGCTGCACGCCGGCGCGGGTCATCACCGAGACGTCCTGCGCGACCTCCATCGGCAGGCCCCGATGTGCCCGGCCGCCAACGCCCGAATACTCGCCCTCCGAGTTCTCGCGCACGATCACCCAATCGAGCTCGGGCCCTTCGACATGGCGCAGCGGGCTGGTGATGCCGGGCAGCACGCGCGTCGGGCGGACGTTGGCGTATTGGTCGAGCGGCTGGCAGATCGCCAGGCGCAGGCCCCAGAGCGTGATGTGGTCGGCGATATCAGGCGCGCCGACGGCGCCGAACAGGATGGCGTCGAAGCGTCGCAACTGCTCGGCGCCATCGGCCGGCATCATGACGCCGTGACGGCGATAGTAGTCGGACCCCCAGTCGAAATCATGGACATCGAGCGAGAAGCCGCCGTCGCGCTCGGCGCAGGTCCGCAGCACGGCGACACCGGCTTGGACCACCTCCGGACCGATCCCGTCGCCACCCATCGCCGCGATCCGATAATTTCGCATCCGCACCCTCCCATCAGCCGATCAGCGCCGAATAGGCGGCTTTGGCCGACGCGCCTAGAGCCACACCTCGTTTAACTTCGCCGCCCTGGCCGGCGGCCAGGAAGACCCCGCCAGCAAGATCCCGCTCGCCTCCCTGCTCAACACGATCTGGCCCGGCCAATACGAAGACGAGCGCGACGCTCGCTTCATTAACGACCGCGTCCACGGCAACATTCAAAAAGACGGCACCTTCTCCGTCATCCCGAAATGGCCGGCGGCATCTGCACCCCCGCCGAACTGATGCGCATCGCCCAAGCCGCCGTCAAATACAACGTGCCACTCGTCAAGATGACCGGCGGCCAGCGGATCGATCTGGTTGGCGTCAAGAAGGAGGACCTGCCCGGGATCTGGCGCGATATCGGCATGCCCGCGGGACACGCCTGGGGCAAGTCGTATCGCACCCGCAAGAGCTGCATCGGCATCGATTACTGCCGCTTCGGCCTCGGCGACAGCATGGGGCTGGCGCAGCGGATCGAGCGCACCTTCCGCGCCTTCTCCGACAGTCCCGGCAAGATGAAGCTCGGCACCGCCGGTTGCCCGCGCAACTGCTCCGAGGCGCTGATCAAGGATTTCGGCGCCGTTGCGATCGGTGACGATAAGTGGAAGATCGTCGTCGGCGGCGCCGGCGGCTCGCACGTGCGCAAGGCCGACCTGCTCTGCACCGTCGATGGCGAGGACGCGGTCATGCAGATCGCCGGGCGCTTCATGCAGTTCTACCGCGAGGATGCCAAGTTCAAGGAGCGCAGCTATACTTGGCTCGAACGCATCCGGGTCGCCCGCGTGCGTGCCGTCGTGGTCGAGGACAGCGAGGGCTGGGGTGAGCGCTTCGACGCCGAAGTCACGGCCGCCATCGCCGCGTACCGCGACCCGTGGAAGGACGGCGAAACGCCAAAGACGGAGAACCAGTTCGCATCTCTTATTACGGTGGAGCATGAATGGAGGCTGAGACGCAGCCGCACACGATCGGCAAGGTCGAGCAGATCCCGCCCGGCGAAGGCCGCAATTTCGATGTGCGCGGGAAGACGGTCGCGGTCTTCCGCACCCGCGCGGACCAGGTGTTCGCGACCCAGGCGCTCTGCCCACATCGGTCGGGTCCGCTCGCCGACGGCATGCTCGGCGGGTCAGTGCTGGTCTGTCCGTTGCACGATCGGAGCTTTGACCTGCTGACCGGCAAGGAGCTCAGCGGCGAGTGCGGGATTGCGGTCTACTCGATCGACCGCGCGCCCGATGGCACGTTGACGCTGCATCTGCCGACCGCCGCGGACTAGGCCTGCGCTCCCGGCTCGAGATCGGCGTCGGGATCGCGAGCGAGCGCGGCCGACGGCCTGACAACCAGGATTTTGCGGCCTGCTGGACCGGCGACGGCGCGCCCCGGTCGCTGCATCGCGTGATCGCGGCGGTGGCCGACGGGGTGGGCGGCGCCAAGGGCGGCCGGGTCGCGGCAGAGACGGCAGTGAACGGGCTGATCGAGGGCCTGGCTGGGCAGAGCGAGGCGATCCCGGTGCGGCGCAGCGCAGGTGTCGCGATCGCGGCGGTCAATCGTTGGATCCATTCGATCGGGCGGCGCGACGAGAGCCTGGCCGGCATGGCCTGCACGCTAACCGCGGCCGTGATGCGCGGCCAACGCCTGCACGTGCTGCATGTCGGCGACAGCCGTCTCTATCGGTTCCGCAATGACGCGCTCGAGCTGCTGACCCAGGATTACGTCACCGGGCGGCCGGGCGTTTCGCACGCGCTCGAGCGCGCGGTCGGCGCGGAGGCGGACGTCCGGGTCGACTACGCCGAGCACGTCTCTCGTCCGAACGACCGTCTGCTGCTCGCGACCGACGGGGTGCACGGCGCGCTGTCGTTCGCGCAGATCGAGGCGGCGCTGAGCCGGCGCGAGGCGCCCGAAGCGGCGGCGCGGCGCCTGGTGAACGCGGCGCTGGCCACCAGCGTCGGCGACAACGCGACCGCCGTCGTGCTCGACGTGCTCGACCTGCCGCCGCCCAAACAGGCCGATATCGAGGGCCTCATCGCCGCCCGCCCGATCAAGCCGCCGCCCAAGCCCGGCGCGGAAATCGACCATTATGCGCTCGAACGCGTGCTGGCGGATGCCAAGTACAGCCGCGTCTTCCTCGGCCGCGACGTCAACGACGCGACCCAGGTCGTGCTCAAATTCCCCAAGCCGGGGGCGGCCGCCGAGGCGACGTTCCGCCAGGCCTATCTGCGCGAGAGCTGGATCGCGGCCCGCGTGCGAAGCCCGTTCGTCGGCGATATGATCGAGCCCGGCGACGGCCGTGCGACGCAGCTCTATGCGGTCATGCCGTTCTACGGCCACGAGACGCTCGAGCGCCGCCTGCTGCGCGCGCCGCCGGTCGGGCTGGCCGAAGGCATCGCGATCGCGACCGGGCTCGGCAAGGCCGCCGCGGCGCTGCACCGCGCCGGCGTGATCCACCGCGACATCAAGCCCGACAACGTGCTGCTAACCGCTTCCGGGCCGAAACTGATCGATCTCGGCGTCGCCCGCCTGCCGCATCTGGAGGAGTTCCCGGCAAGCGACGTGCCCGGCACCGCCAGCTACATGGCGCCGCAACTGCTCGAGGGCGAACTCGGCGACGAAAGCTCCGACCTGTTCGCGCTCGGCGTCACCTTGTTTCGCATGTGGAGCGGCGGCGCCTACCCCTATGGCGAGATCGAGCCGTTCTCGCGCCCGCGCTTCGGCACGCCCATGCCGCTCGCGCGCAAACGCCGGGACTTGCCGTCTTGGCTCGACCAGTCGCTCGCGCGCGCCGTCGCGGTGGACCCGCGCGAGCGCCAATCGGACGCGCTGGAACTGGTGCTCGAGCTCGAGAGCGGGATGGCGACCGCGGCACCGTTCGCCCGGCGCGCGACCTCGCTGTTCGAACGCGACCCGGTCCGGTTCTGGCAGACCGCCGCCGCAATCCTGGGCGTCGCCCTCCTGCATAGCCTCGCTTGGCGATAGCGCTCTCGACGGCCCCGTCCCGATCGGCCAAGAAGGGCGCATGAAGATCGCGCCCTCCATCCTGTCCGCCGATTTTGCCCGCCTTGGCGACGAGGTCCGGGCCGTCGACGAGGCCGGCGCCGACTGGATCCATCTCGACGTCATGGACGGCCACTTCGTCCCCAACATCACCTTCGGCCCCGACATCATCCGCGCGATCCGCCACACCTCGTCCAAATGTTTCGACACCCATTTGATGATCTCGCCCGCCGAACCCTATCTCGAAGCCTTCGCCAAAGCCGGGTCCGACCGCCTGACCGTGCACGCCGAAGCCGTCACGCATCTCGACCGCACGGTCCAGGCGATCGGCGCCCTCGGCAAGGCCGCCGGCGTGGCACTCAACCCGGCGACGCCCGAGAGCGCCGTTCAATACGTGCTCGACAAGATCGATCTCGTGCTCGTCATGACCGTCAACCCGGGCTTCGGCGGCCAGTCGTTCATCGCCGCGATGGTCGACAAGATCGCCCGCCTGCGCGCGATGATCGGCGCCCGCCCGATCACGATCCAGGTCGATGGCGGCATCACGCCGGCGACCGCGCCGCTGGTGGCCGCGGCGGGGGCGACGGCGTTCGTGGCCGGGTCGGCGGTGTTCGGCAAGGGGCCGTATCGCGAGGCGATCGCGGCGATCCGCCAAGCCGCAGAGGGCGCCGCACCCTAAACCGGTTTCGCGACACCCAGGTGCCGCTCCTGCGGCACCCAGCCGATCCCCCGCGCGGCGCGGCGCTTCGGCGACCACCGCGCGATCTCCTCCCCGCCCAATCGGATCGAGCCGGCCAGATACCGCGTCACCCCCACCACTGTGTCCAGCAGCGTCGTCTTGCCAACACCGTTGCGCCCCAGCAACGCCAGCGCCCGGCCCTCCGCCAGCCGCAACGATACCCCGTGCAGCGCCGCCACACCGCCACCCCGCCTGCAATCCCTCGACCACCAGCAGATCAGCCATGGCCGAGGTACACCTCCCGCACCCGAGGATCTGCCGCGACCGCCGCCGGGCTGCCCTCCACGAGCACCGCCCCGGCCACCAACACCGACATCGAGGTCGCGAACCGGAACGCCAGGTCCATATCGTGCGCGATCAGCAGCACCGTCACGTCCGCCGGCAGCCCGGCCACCGTGGCCAGGATATCGTCCCGCTCCGGCACGCCCGCCGCCGGCTCGTCCAGCAGCAGCACGCGCGGCCGGCACGCGATCGCGAGCGAAATCTCGACCAGCCGCTGCTGCCCATCCGACAATCGCCCCACGCGCTGATCCAACGCCCCGTGGAGTCCGAACCCGGACGCGACCGACCCCACCTCGGCCATCACAGCCGTATCAGCCGCCGCCCGCCGCCACCAGCGCCCGCCAAGGCCCATCCGCTCGGCCACCACGACGCCCAGATTCTCCCGCAGCGTCATGTCCGCAAACAGCCGATTGATCTGAAACGTCCACCCCAACCCCATCCGCACCCGAACATCCGCCGGCACGGAAGTCACGTCCTGCCCGCCCAGCAGGATCCGCCCCCCGCTCGGCCGCAACACCCCGGTCAGCAGATTGATCAGCGTCGTCTTGCCCGCCCCGTTCGGCCCGATCAACGCGTGTCGCGCGCCCACCGGCAGCCGTGAGCTCACGTCGTCCGTCACCACCAGCGCCCCGAACGAGCGCCGCAACCCCACTGTCTCGAGTGCCAGCTTCACGCCCGGAACCGCCGCGGGATCAATCGCTCCGCCCCACCAGCACGATCGCGACCAGCAGCGCCCCGATCCAGAACTGCCAATACTGCGGCGTCAGCGACGACAGCCCATCCTGCATCACCTTGAACATCACCGCGCCGACCAGCCCGCCATACAGCCAGCCCACCCCCCCCCGATCACCAACACCAGCAACACGTCCGCCGAGCGATGGAACGCCAACACGTCGAGCGACACGAACCCGCTCGCGTGCGCCTGCAGCGCCCCCGCCACCCCCGCCAGCGCCGCGCCCAGCGCATACGCCGCGATCAATCGGCGGTTGACCGGCACCCCCACCGCCGCCGTCCGCAACGCATTGCTCTGCACAGCCCGCAACGCCGAGCCGAACGGCGACCCCACCACCAGCCGCACCAGCATCACCAACCCGAACGTCACGACCAAGCAATAAGCCGCCGCGGCCCGCCCGCCGAGATCGAATTCGAACCGCCCCACCACGCCGCACACCGCGATGATCAGCAGCCGATACGCGCCCATCGACACGCCCGCGACCTCGAACCGCTGGTTCCAGAACGCCGGCACATCGACGAACGCCGGCACATCGACAAACGCCTGCTGCGACCCGGCCAGGTAATCCGTCGTCGCAATCGCCATGAACACCGCCCGATCGAGAACAGCACCTGCTCGGAATGACTCTTGCGATACACATGGACGTAGAGCAGCCGCTCCAACACCGCCCCCAACGCCGAGAACACGAACGCCAGCGGCAGCGCCGCCAGGAACGGCATCCCGATCGGCCCGCACACGTATGCCTCGCCGCCTTCCGGCATCGCCGCGATCTCCGCCGCCAGATCGGGCCGCCCGCCCTCCTCGTCGACGAACACCGCCAACCGCTCGCCCAACCGGGCCGCCAGCCCCGCCGCGAACGCCAGGTGAGCCCGGCGCCGCACCGCATACAACAACCGGAACGCCGCCCCGCGCGCGGCCAGCGCCAGCGCCATCGAATCAATCGGCGTGATCCCGATCCCGCCTGCGATCAGCAGGTAGAACGGCCGTCACCTCGAACGGCGCCCGCGTGATCGTGTCGTCGCCAATGCTGCCGGCATGCACATACGTCTCGTGCGTCAGGTCCATCAGGTTGTCGACCACCAGCCGGTAACCGCATTGCAGCCCGTAGAACGTGCCGCCCTCGCCCACCCAGGGCGCCTCGCTGTTCCAATGGAAGTCCGGCACCAGCGCCGGGTCGGCGAGCGCCGGGTCGCCCATCCAAAGCCAGACCAGCCGATACTTCTCCACCACCGGGATATGCCCGCACGCACGCCGACGGATTGATCGTCTCCTGCGCCGGCATGAACGTGCATCGCCCCGCCGCAATGAACACCAGCCCGTGGTCGCCGCAGACTACCTCGTCGCCCCGTAAATGCCCGAGCGACAGCGGCAACAACCGGTGCCAGCACGCATCCTCGAGCGCGGTCACCTGCCCCTCGGCGCGCCGATACAGCACGATGTCCTTGCCGCAGATCGTGCGCTTGGTCAGCGCATGCTTGATCTCTTGATCCCATGCCGCGCTGTACCAAGCGCTCAGCGGAAGGCTCTGATCGGTCACGTCACCGTCCCATCCCGTCCGGCGATCATGGCGCCGGAATCCCCGTCATCATCCAAGGTTAGCTCGCCAAAGTCACGACACCCACCGCGCAAAGCGTCGCCAGTAACTCAGCCGCCGCCACGAAAACACCCATAACCACTTTTCGGTTACGGCCTGCGTGGCGCGCAGATCACGCATCCCGATGTATTTGTGCAGCGCAGCAAAACTTGCTTGCATCCACACGTGGAAAGGCCATTCTAACAACACGGGCAAGGGAGACGTCCTCGGCAGAAACCCGCCGCGACACGGGCCAAAAGTCCGCCGCGACGACGATACGAGGAGGCCTTTATGGCGACCAACAGCTACACGACTACCGCCGCTCAACGCTCGGCGCCGATCACCGGCAGCTCCATCTTCGGCGGCCTGCGCCGCACCCTGCAGCGCTGGCAGGAGCAATCCCGCATCCGCGCCGAGCTCAACATGATGAGCCACCGCGAGCTCGCCGACCTCGGCCTTACGGCGTCCGACATCAACGACGTCGCCACCGGCCGCTACCGCCGCGACTAACCCCGTTCCCCGCTGAGCGACCTCGTGACCCGGTCGACACCGTGCTACGCAGGTCGCTCGGCTGAGGGAACGGGTGCTCCATGGTCTGTCGGATAGCAATCGTCGGCCTCGGCAAGATCGCCCGCGATCAGCATCTGCCCGCCATCGCGGCGACGCCCGGGGTCGAACTGGCCGCCATCGTCAGCCCTGGCGCGTTGCTACCCGCCACGCCCTGCTTCGAAACACTCGCTCAGGCCTTCGCCTCGGGCGTCCCCATCGACGCCGTCGCTTTATGCACGCCGCCCCAAATCCGCCGCTCCTTGGCCGCCGCAGCCCTGGCCGACGGGAAACACGTCCTGCTCGAGAAACCCCCAGGCGCCACCGTCGCCGAAATCGAGCCGCTCATCGCCGCAGCCGGGGCCGCCCGTCTCACGCTCTTCGCCACCTGGCACTCCCGCTATGCCGAAGCCGTCCAGCCCGCCCGCGCCCTCCTCGCCCACCGGGCCATTCACGCCGCACGCATCGACTGGCGCGAGGACGTTCGCGTCTGGCACCCCGGCCAGACCTGGATCTTCGAACCGGGCGGCCTCGGCGTCTTCGACCCCGGCATCAACGCCCTCTCCATCCTCACCGCCATCCTCCCCCGCCCCGTCTACGTCACCGCCGCCACGCTCGACTTTCCCGCCAACCGGGACGCCCCCATCGCCGCCGCCATCGACCTCCAAGACACCGCCGGCCTGCCCATCCGCGCCGAGTTCGACTTCCTGCAGATCGGCCCGCAAACCTGGACCATCACCGTCGACACCGACCGCGGCCCCCTCGTTCTGTCCGACGGCGGCCAGCGCCTCTCCGACGCCGGAAAAACCCTCGTCGACGCCGGCAACCACGAATATCGCGGCCTCTACGCCCGCTTCGCCGAGCTCGTCGCCTCGGGCCAGAGCGACGTCGACCTCGCACCGCTCCGTCTCGTCGCCGACGCCTTCATGCTCGGCCGCCGCCGCACCGTCGCCCTGTTCGACGACTGACCCGGCCGGAAACCCGCCCCCCGGGCGCCGGTTAAGGACTCCGAATCCGGAGCGCTACTCATGGCAACCAGCGACAACGAACCCTCCGACACTCTTGGCCGCCGCCTC
>JAABUX010009387.1_pt1 | contig 11088 bp, 13 predicted proteins | sample 5561851 | NCBI WGS metagenome assembly JAABUX01 (sample SAMN10711883, study PRJNA513361) | rock metagenome | isolation source: Antarctica rocks | place: Antarctica: Victoria Land, Richard Nunatak red sandstone | collected 2016-01-03 | reverse complement strand
AAATCCGAAACAGCACGAGTTGGTTGAATGCGACCTTTCCGGCCAGATCCTGCTAAAAGCCTAGCAAGCGGTGCGCGGACCGCACAGCGGGCAGGAGGCAGACGGGGATCAGCCGAGATGCTTGGCGGACAACCAGCCGGTGATCGCCTCATTCACCTCATCCGGGCATTCCAGTGTAAGTTCATGGCCACCTGTTATCGTGATTTCGGTCAAGTCGGCGCAGTCCTCGCGCATCGGCTCGGCCAGGCGGCTGTGCACTGTGTCGCAGACCACGTCGCGCGTAGCGTGCAGGAACAGCGCCGGGAGTGTCAGGCGCCCGAAGCGTGGCGCCTCGGCGGCATAAGCGAGGTTCGCGGCATCGTTCATATACCATGCGTTGGCGCCGCTGAAGCCGGTCGAGCGGAACGCGGCGACCAAGGCGGCAAAGTCGGCTTGGCTCAGCATCGCCTCGTCGCGCGGCATGGCCGGTGCACGGCCTGCTGCTCCGAACCAGCCGCCGTTGGCGCGAATGGCAGCGGTTCGGGCGGGCTTGCCAACCGCATCGCCCGAGGCGGTTCGGTAAAGCAGCGCGAGCGTCGCTTCCACATTGGCCTCGAACGCCTGCGCAGCCTGGGCAAAATGCTCGCGGTAGAACAGCCAGTAGTCCCATTGGCCGACCGGATACCGGTCAACCGGATAAAGGCCGCGATCAACCAGCGATACAATATTGGGCAGCGTGAAGCCGCGCGCCAAATAGGGCACGCAGAGGTTGACCACTCCCCGGCACCGCTCGGCATGATGCGAGGCCATCGCCCAGGCGACCGGGCTGCCCCAGTCGTGCCCGATCCAGACCGCGGGCTTGGCCCCGAGCGCCTCATGCAGCTCGACCATATCGGCGACCACTTCGCGGATAGCATAGGCACCCGTCGAGCTCGGCACCGACGAGCCGCCATAGCCGCGCATGTCCGGCGCGACGCATCGCCAGCCTTTGGCAGCGAAATGCTCGATCTGCGCCCGCCAGACCAAGCTGAGCTCTGGCCAGCCATGGATGAGCACCATCAGCGGGCCGTCCGCCGGGCCCGCCTCGATCCACGCGATGCGATGGCGCCCGGTCTCGATCGTCTTTTGCGCGAAAACCGTGTCTGCCAAAGCAAGCTCCCCTGAAGATTCAAATCAATAGTCGCAACTGATCGGAGCCGGATCGCCCCGACAGGCCGGTCTTGGCGTCCATCAAGGAGCAAACCATTCAAAGATCATTTCTTGCGGCACGCAGGCTAAGACGGACCAGGCAACGGAAATGCAGCGCACATCCAATGAACATCTCCCAGTTCGTCGGCATCTCCGAAAACTAAGAATTGGTTCTGTTGCAGTGTGGTAGGTCCAAGCGGATGTTAAGAGAGGCGGCGAGGCCCGGCAAGGCCCGGAACCAAGGCGCACCCCAGGTGCTTTGGCTGCGGCGCCGTGCTACGCCGCAGCACTCGCATGCGAAGGGCTAGCCATGATACGCCGCATCATCCCGCTGATTTTTGGAGCTTTGCTGATGACCCAGGCCGCCTCCGCCGCCGACAACTTCGTCACCCTGCCGTCGGGAGTGAAATACCACGATGAGGTGGCCGGCACCGGGCCGCAGCCCAAAGCCGGACAGACCGTTTCCGTCCACTACACGGGATGGCTCTACGACGACGGCCAGCGCGGCAAGAAATTCGATAGCTCGCGCGACCGCGGGGCGCCGTTCAGCTTCGTGCTGGACGGGCAGCAGGTGATCTCTGGCTGGGACATCGGCGTCGCCACCATGCACGTGGGCGGCAAGCGCACGCTGATCATCCCGCCCGAGCAGGGCTACGGCGCCCGTGGGGCCGGCGGCGTGATCCCGCCCAACGCGACATTGATGTTCGACGTCGAGCTGCTCGGCATCCGCTGACCGAGGGCGTTTAGCCATGGCGGGCGGCACGGTTGCGATCGTCGGGGCCGGGCTGATTGGCCGGGCCTGGGCAGTGGTGTTCGCCAGGGCCGGATGGGCGGTGCGGCTGACCGACCCGCATGGCCCGACCTTGGACGCTGCGCCGGGGCTGATCCGGGACGAGTTGCACGCGCTGCATGCGCACGGCTTGGTGGATGACCCCGAGGGGTCGGCGGCGCGGGTCAGCGTTGCCACTGGCCTTGCCGACGCGGTGACGCCGGCGGACTTCGTGCAGGAGAACGGGCCGGAGACGGTCGAGGCCAAGCAGGCGCTGTTCGCCGACCTCGACCGGCTCGCGCGCCCCGGCGCGGTCCTGGCCTCGTCGACCTCGGCCATCGTCGCCTCCCGCTTCACCGAGGGCCTGCCCGGCCGCGCCCGCTGCCTGGTGGGCCACCCGGTCAACCCGCCGCATCTGGTGCCGTTGGTCGAGCTATGCGGCGCGCCCTGGACCTCGCCCGGCACCATTGAACGGGCGCGGGCAGTCTACCAGGAAATCGGCCAGGTCGCCGTCACGGTGAACCGCGAGGTCGAGGGCTTCGTGCTCAACCGCCTGCAAGGGGCCTTGCTCGCCGAGGCGTTCCGGCTGGTGGGCGAGGGCGTCATGTCGCCGGAGGACCTGGACGAGACCGTCCGCAACGGGTTGGGCCTGCGCTGGTCGTTCCTAGGGCCGTTCGGCACGATCGAGCTGAACGCGCCGGGCGGCATCCCGGACTACTGCGCGCGCTACACCGGGTTCTACAAGCGCCTGGCATCCGATCCGGCGGGTCCGGAGGTCTACGAGGGCGCCAACGCGGACCGCGTCATCGCCGCCTGGCCGCACGCGCCGTCCGCCGGGCGCCAGGCGGCTCGGACCCGCTGGCGCAACGAACGTCTCGCGGCGCTCGCGGCCCACAAGCGGCGGCAGCAAGCTGAGCCTTGACCTGCGCAAACCGGGCGGGGCATCACCGAATTGTCGCCTCTTGGGCACAGTTGCGGTCTATGGTCACGAGCGGTTGGATCGTGCGATGGTCTGGACGCCAAACTATTCCGGCGCGTAAGCCCAGCGGTTGCAGGGCTGCCTTTGATAGTAACCCCAAGCGCGTTCGCGCGTTATTGCGCCGGCCGTGCCCAACGCGCGCCTGGCCTGACCCGTGCGCGACCACACGAAAGGATGTCTCGATGAGGGCTTCAGCTTTGGCATATGCGGCGACCCTGGGCCTGGCGTTCGCCGGCACGACGACGGCGCAGGCAACCCGGCCGCAGGGCAACCTGGCGACCACGTTGGCCAGGTAGGCCGAAACTCGCAGCCTAAGTCCGCAATGGAGACGTCCAGGCCTTTCGGGTTGAGCCTGGGTCGTCATAGCTGCCCGACAGGCCGATCCACCGATGGCGCAGCGCCTCCGCGGACACGCTAGGCTGGACCGTGCATTGCACCTGCTGCGGTCCAGCAGGTTGCTGCGCCCGCGCGGACCCAAGCCTGCCGTCCACCCGATCCACGTCGGCCGGCCCGAGCGCCTCATGGCCGACCAGTTGTCCTCCCGCGTCGTGGGCGCCGCGCCGGTCCAGGGCAACACCGTGCGCCTGCTGCGCGACGGCGCGGAAAACTATCCGGCTTGGCTCGGGGCCATCGGCGCGGCGCGGCGCTCCGTCCATTTTGAGAACTACATCTTCCGTGGCGACGCCATCGGGCGGCAGTTCGCCGCCGCCTTGGCGGCCAAGGCGCAGGATGGCGTCGCGGTCCAGGTCCTGTACGACTGGATGGGCAACCTCCTGCAGACGCCGCGCGGGTTCTGGCGCAGCCTCCGGGCGGCGGGGGTCGAGGTGCGCTGCTTCAACCGCCCGCGCCTTGACAGCCCGTTCGGCTGGCTAAGCCGCAACCACCGCAAGACCGTGAGCGTCGACGGCGCGGTGGGCTTCGTCGCCGGGCTGTGCGTCGGCGACGCCTGGGTCGGCGACCCGGCCCGCGGCGTCCCCGCCTGGCGCGACACCGGCATCATGATCCAGGGACCCGCCGTGGCCGACCTCGACGCGGCCTTCGCCGAGAGCTGGTCCCACGCCGGCGGGCAGCCGCCGGACCGCGTGCAGGCGTCGGCTGTGCAGCCGCCGGGTCCGCCCGCCGCGCCGGACCAGGTGGCGCTCCGGGTGATCGCCAGCAAGCCGAACACGATGGGGCTGTACCGTTTCGACCAACTGATTGCCGGGATGGCCCGGCGGTCGCTCTGGCTGACCGATGCCTATTTCGTGGGCACCACCGCCTATGTCCGCACTCTCTGCGACGCGGCGGAGGACGGTGTCGACGTGCGGCTCCTGGTGCCCGGCGCGTCCGACATCCCAGTCGCCAAGGCGCTGTCCCGCGCCGGATACCGCCCGTTGCTGGAGGCGGGCATCCGGGTGTTCGAGTGGAACGGCCCCATGCTGCACGCAAAGACCGCCGTGGCGGACGGCCGCTGGGCACGCATTGGGTCGAGCAACCTCAACCTCGCGAGCTGGCTCGGCAACTGGGAGCTGGACGTCGCGGTCGAGGACGCCGGCCTCGCGGCCCAGATGGAGGCGATGTTCGAGGCGGACCTGCAGAACGCGACGGAGATCGTGCTCGACCTCGGCCGGTGCCGCGCCGCCAACCCGCACGGAAGGCGGCGGGCCCGGCGGGGCAGCCCTGGCCGCCTAGCCGCGGGCGCCGTCGGGCTGGGCAGCGCCGTCGGGGCCGCGATCACCAACCATCGGGCGCTCGGCCCGGCCGAGGCCAAGGTGATGGTCGCAGGCGCTGGGCTGCTACTGGCGCTGGCCGCCGCTGCGGTCGTGTTCCCGCGCTTGCTGACCGTCCCCATGGCGGTCGTGGCGGCGTGGGTCGCCGTCACTTTGCTGGTGCGGGCGTGGCGGCTGCGCACCAGTCCGGCCTTGGCGGACACTGAGACCACGGGAGCCTGAGCGATGCTGTTCCGACACGCCCGACGCACCTTCGCGACACAGCCGGCGCGCGGGCCGCTGGCCAAGATCGTGAGCTGGAACCTGCTGCGGCTTACTGGGGCCAGCCTCGACGACGTCGTGCGCCTCGCCCGGCGGGAGCAGCCGCACCTGCTGCTTATGCAGGAGGCCACGCAGCGCATCGACGAGCTTCCGGCGCGGATTGGCGGCAGCTATTGGCGGGTTTTGCTGCCGGGCCGCATCCATGGGCTGGCGATGTGGAGCCCGGTGCCGTTGCCGCCGCCGATCGTGATCGCCCTGCCGGCCGGGGCGATGTTCGAGCGAGTGTGCCAGGTGATCGACCTCGGCACCTTCTCGGTCGCCAACGTGCATTTGTCGCACGGGCAGTTGCTGAACCGCCGGCAGTTGCGCACCATCGCGCACAGCCTGCCGCCGCGGGCCGCGGTGCTGGGCGACTTCAATCTGGTTGGCCCGGCGCTGCTGCCGGGCTTCCGGGACGTGGGCCCGCGTGAGCCGACGCATGTCGCGGGCGACGTGTTCCCGCTTAGGATCGACCGCTGCCTGGTGCGCGGGCTGATCTGCACCGGGGCGGAGGCGCTGTCCCGCCAGGCATCCGACCACCGCCCTATCGTCGTGCGCCTAGGCGCGGCCAGCCATCGCGCGACACGCGCGGCCTGACGCCCCTACTTCGGCCGGGCGAGCGCGAGGCCGACGCCGGCGCTGGCCAGCAGGCCGCCGGACACCCGGTTGCGCAGGCGGCCATGCACCGCCAGCACGCGCCGGGCGCGGCCGGCCGCGAGCGCCCAGAGGCTGTCGACCGTGACCGCCAACGCCAGGAACACGGCCGACAGCGCCAGCACCTGCGCCGCCACTCCCTGGCCGGGGGTGATGAACTGCGGGAAGAACGCGCCGTAGAACAGCAGCGTCTTCGGGTTGGTCAGCGACACCAGCACGGCGCGGCCAAAGATCACCCGCGTCGACCTTGGCTGCGGCGCCGTGCGCGTGAGGTCGATTGGGACAGCACGCCATTGCTGCACGCCGATCCACACGAGGTAGGCCGCGCCGACCCAGCGCAGCCACTCGAACCAGTGGCCCAGCGTGCCCAGCGCCTCCGTCATGCCCAGCCCGGTCAGCGCCAGTTGCAGCACCACCGCCGTGCTGGTGCCCGCCACCGTGAGCAGCCCGTAGCGCGCCCCGTATGCGACCGAGTTCGCGACAATGAGCGCGACGTTCGGCCCTGGGATCAACAGCAGGACGACGACGGCGAGCACGAAGGCGGGCAGGAGCGGGAGGTCGGGCATCGTGCGACGATGGCAGAAGCGGTGTCGGGCGGTCCAGCATGGCGTTGGTCGAGTTCTTCGAGGCGGCTTGCATTCTTACGCCAGCATCGTATCTTACCGCCGTCTTACGTAGGAGCGGACATGGTTGCGACTGGCCTCACGACCACCCTATCGACCAAAGGGCAGGTAATCCTGCCCAAGGCGATCCGCGACCAAATGCAGTGGGACGCCGGAACCCGTCTGACCGTGGAGCACACGGCTGATGGCGTCCTCCTGAAGCCGCTGACGACCGCCTTCGCGCGAACTCGGCCGGAGGACGTTTTTGGCTGCCTCCCCTATAAGGGCAGGCCGAAATCGGTCGAAGAGATGGGGGCGGGGATAGCGCTGGAGGCTAAGCGTCGGCATGCACGGGGTCGATACTAACATCATCGTTCGCTACCTGACCGGCGACGACCCTGCCCAGGCGGCCAAGGCCCGCGCCGTAATTGGACAGAAACCGGTCTTCATGCCGAGGACCGTCCTGCTGGAGGCTGAGTGGGTGTTGCGTGGCGTTTACGGCCTGCCGTCGGAGCAGATCATCCCGGCGCTCCGTGCTTTTGCTGGGCTTCCGGGCGTCTTGGTCGAGGACGCTGCGCTGGTCGCCAAGGCAATGGACTGGGCCGAGGCAGGCATGGACTTCGCTGACGCCCTCCATTTGGCGGCTGCGGCCGAGTGCAAAGGCTTCCTGACCTTCGATGAGCGGTTTGCCCGTTCTGGAACGCGCTTGGGCGGTATCCCGATTACAGCGCCATAATGGCGCCAAACCCAGATCCGCGCTGCCCTTTGTCCTGTGCTGGCCAAGACCGAACGCAAAGGGCGAAAACAGTCAACGTCGCAGAATGGATCAAAATGAGCGATAGCCAGCCGGCAACTTCACAATGTCGATGACGGATCATACCCAGCGCAGGTCTGTGGCATCTCCGGCCAGGCGCCTCATTGAAGGCGAATCATCCGAACACCAGATTGAGCCTCACCGTGATCTCGGGGGCGATAGCGAGTGCGAGCTGGTCGCCTGGGTGATGCGTGGTCATCTCTGCGTATTCGCTGCCTGCCGGGCGCCGATACGCATCCAGAACGCGGCGCTTCAAATCAACGATCCAAAACTCGGCAACTCCGGCGCGGGCGTAGAGCGGCAGTTTGATGGTGCGGTCGAAGCGGAGCGAACTGTCCGCGACCTCGACCAGGAGCAGAACATCCGATGGGCTGGGCCGCTCGCCAGTCGCATAGAAGTCGGCTCGGGGCCGAAAGACGGCGAAGTCGGGTTGCGGCTCGTTCAGCCGGTTGAGACGGACCGGGTTTTGCGTCGATACGATCGCCTTGTCTCCACAGGCCATCACCAAGGCTCGATTGAGGCCGTTCACAATGGCGGCGTGGCCCTGGCCGATCGGCGCCATGTCGATCAGTTCCCCATCAATCAGTTCAACCCGGTCGTCGTCGCGCAAAATGCCGGCATCGGCCATCCGATAATAGTCGTCGACATCCAACTTGTGCCGAGTCAGCACGAGAGCCGTGTCGTCCATGGCGCACCCTCCACTCACCTGCCCCTGATTGTATCACGGCAAGCCCCATCGTGGCACTGGCCACGAACGTGTCCGCCGCTCGCAACGCACTTCTTCCCTGCTCCATTGCTGAAGACGGTGCCTAAAATCGGCTATCAGGATTCTTTACGGCAGAGCGGCGCCATGCAGCGCCGCCCTTGCTACTCTCGAACCCTGCGGCGCTTGCTACGGAGCTCTTGCGGCCCGGCATCCAGGAACCCGTGCCCCAATATCGGCACTATCCCAAAAGCGCCCGCAGCGCCTCCGGCTGCCGCACCACCAAGCGCCCATCCTGGTCGCCCAGCACCCCGGCCTCATGCCATTGGCGGAGCTGCTTGTTCACCCGCTCCCGCGTCGCCGCGACCTGGGCGGCCATGTCGCGCTGCGACAGCACCAGGCGGATTTGCACGCCATCCGGCGTAGAAATGCCGTGCGCCTCAGCCAAGGCCAGCAGCAGCCGCGCCAGCCGGGCCGAAAGCGACGCCAGCGCCACATCCTCGAACGCCGCGCTCGCCCGCCGTAGGCGGTCGCACAGCAGCGCCATCAGCCGCAGCATCAGCTCCGGCCGGGCGCGCAGGAACGGCAGGAAGTCGCGCCGCGCCACGGAGAGCAGCAGGCAGTCCGCCATCGCCACCACGTCCAGGCTGCGCGGGCGGCCATCCAGCAGGGCGATCTCGCCCAGCACAGCGCCGGGCTCCATCAGGCCGATCGTGACCTCCCGCCCCTCCGCAGACACCGTGCCGGCGCGGAGCCGGCCGTGCACCAGGATCAGCAGGGTGCAGTCCGTATCGCCGCGCCGCACCACCATGGCGTCCCGCGTCACCCGGCGCTCGCCGACGAGGCCGGCCAATGCTTCCAGCTCCTCGCGCTGGAGGCCTGCGAACAGCGGCGTGGTGGCCAGCACGTCGTGTTTGGTGGAGCGGGAGAGCGCCTGCATCATTCGGCCGCGGCGGCGAGCGGCCGGCCGATCGCCTCGCGCACCTGGGCGATCGACGGCGCCGCGCGGAAGCCGGGTTGGCGCAGCGGCAAGGCGAGGACCTGGCCGGCCTCCCGCAGCAGCCAGCCGCGTCGTTCCAGCCCGGCGGCGGCCTGGTCGAGATCGGGGTGCCGCCCGCCCAGCTCGTGCAACGCCCGAACCCACGGCACGATGCGCCACGCCATGCGCAGCAGGGCAGCCGCCGCAAGGGCGAGCGCCAGGTCCGCCACGGGCCAGCCCCAGCGCCGGTCGTGGACGACATCCCCTTCCAGCCACAGGGCGCTCGCCGCCTGGTGCTCGCGCCAGTCCGCGTATTCCCTGGCCGTGTCGGCCGTGTAGCGGGCGATGCCGTCCAGCGCCGGGGAGCGCATGGCGAAGTGGTAGCCCAGGCGGGCCTGCGCGGCGGCGTCCCCGCCATAGATGTGGCGGTAGGCCGGCAACGGCTCCAACGTCACGCCGAACCCGGCGGGGTCGTCGAAATACGGGCTGAACCGGTCGGCGCGGGCGCGGAGGAACGCTGCCGGCGGCTGCAAGTGGCGCAGCGCCGGCAGCAGCGCCGCGATGCGCGCGTAGTCCGCCGCTGTCTCGCCGGGGAAGCCGCACAGCGCCAGCCACTCGACATAGACGCCGGCCTCGGCCGCGAGCTTCAGGGTCTGGACGTTCTGCAGCGCGGTCGACCCCTTGCGCATCAGCTTGAGCAGCCCGGTGTCCAGCGTTTCGATCCCGGCCTGGATCTTGCGGATGCCGGCGCGGGCGAGCGTGTCGATGTGCTCGGGCCGCAGGTTGGCCTTGGTCTCGTAGTAGATCAGCAGGTTCAGCGGGCTTGCGGCCAGGCGCGGCAGGAACTCGTCGAAATACGCCATGTCCAGGATATTGTCGGCGTTGGCGACGTCGGCGACGCGGTGCCGGGTGACGAGGTAGGCGAGCTCGTCATAGGCGCGGCCCTGCGGCTTGGAGCGGAACGCCATGCTGGTGCCGTTCAGGCCGCAGAAGGTGCAGTGGTGCTTGGCGCCCCACCAGCAGCCGCGGGCCGTCTCGAACACGACGGCGGGCGGGAAGGCGGCGGCGGCCGGGCTGGCGGCGCGCTGGGCGAAGAACGGGTCGAAGTCGGGGTAGGGCAGGGCGTTGATGTCCGTGCGGCTGGCGGGGAGGGGGACGGGCCGGCCGCGGGTGGCGACGCCTGCTATGCCGTCCAGCGGTGCGCCGGCCTGGGTGCGGCGGACGATCTCGACGAAGGCGTGCTCGCCCTCGCCCAGGCAGACCGCGTCGACGTAGGGATATTGGGCCAGCAGCTCCCGCCCCATCGCGTCCTGGCAGTTGGCGCCGCCGAGCACGATGGCGACACCGGGATGGCGGTCCTTAATGCGGCGCGCCAGCGCCAGGGACGCCATGGTCTGCTGGAACGACGTCGTGAAGCCGACCAGGGCGTAGTCGCGCCAATCAACGCTGTCGAGGCAGTGCTCGATGAAGGCCGGGGCGTCCTGCCGCACCGCCATCAGCGCCAGCAGCAGCGCCGGGCGGTAGGCGTCGGGGTGGTGGCGCAGCAGCACGTCGGTGAAGAACTTGAGGTCGTCCGGGTCGAGCCTGGGGTCGGCGGCGGCGGCGAACACCCACTCGCCGGCCTGCGCCATGTAGATCGAGGGGTCCGTCAGCGCGGCGTAGGCGTCCGGGCCCGATGCGTCCAGGTAGTCCAGCGAGAAGTAGCGCACGTCGCAGGCGACGCCGGCCTGCTCCGCCAGCGGCTTTAGCAGGCCGAGCGCCAGGTTGGGGTAGTGCGGCGACGACAGCGGCATCGACGCCAGCATGACCCGGCCTGCATTGGGCACAGCGGGCATTGGGCCGCGGCTACATCTCGCCTGATTTGGTAATAGGGTCTTCTTTGGGAGGATTTGGGTCCGGCTTCTCCTCGTGGAACGTGCTGTGTCCAAGGCTCTTGATAAATTCGACCGCCTGCGGCGTTGCCTCCAGCCCGGCCTGCCGCAACACATCCTCAGAAGCGTTGACCAGCTTTTCGCGTTCGGCCGGGTGGTTTGCCGCGTGGCTTACGATGGCCTTCAAATCTTCCAGCTTGGCATAGCGAAGCGGGCTGTGCTGATCAGTCATGAGGAGTGCTCCGTTGTTATAGACATGGAAGCCAGATTGCCGGGACTGCGACCTTCAACCTGGGTCGGATGCAGCGCAAGGCCGAGTTTGGCAGCCGCCTCATCCTCGGCCATCGCCTCTACGGGACGGTTCAGGGCGCGCAACGCATCGGCCAGCAGACCGCGCGCACGGGCTAAGTCGGGGCGCATGCCCATGCCTTCGGCCAACGCCACGGACTCGCGCAAGCTGGCCTCGGCCCCCGCGGCGTCGCCGGCCCGCAGCCGCAACTCGCTCAAGGCGCACAAAGCTTGCACCTGCACGGGCGCATAG
>JAABUX010009386.1_pt1 | contig 11089 bp, 5 predicted proteins | sample 5561851 | NCBI WGS metagenome assembly JAABUX01 (sample SAMN10711883, study PRJNA513361) | rock metagenome | isolation source: Antarctica rocks | place: Antarctica: Victoria Land, Richard Nunatak red sandstone | collected 2016-01-03 | reverse complement strand
ATAGAATATATTAGATAAATCCTTTTAAGAAAAGAAAGTACTTCTTTAAAATACTATTAAAACTATTAAGAAAGACTTTCTAGACTTAATTCTAGTAAAGAATAGTAAATTTATTAAATAGAGTTAATATACTAAAGTCTAGCTTAAAGTATAATAGTAGTAAACTACTATTAATTAAAGTATTAAAATAAAGTCTAGTATTAAAATTAAGAATCTACTTTAAATTAAAAAGACTATATTAGGTAAATAGGCTAATATCTAGAATAACTTTATTTAAATTACTTTATTAATTAAGGGATTATTAAAGATTACTTATAAGAAGTATAATAAAATTCTAGACTTCTTAATAACTACTAGTAATTTAAGTATATCTAGTATAAAGAAATATCTTAAAATAAATAAATACTTCCTTTATAAATAGCTTAACTTATTATTATAAATATAACTTTCTTTAAGTTAGATATATTATTTATAGTAATATAAATTAGTAATATAAAACTAATTATTTAAGAATAACTTTAAAAGAAAAGTAATACTAGGTTTTCTATTAACTTTTATTAAGAGAAGTAGAATAAATAGTTATATAAATACTTTCTTACCTTAAACTAGTCTTTTTAAACTATTAATTAACTAGAGTTTTAGTAATTACTATTAATAGCTTATTTAGATTTAACCCTAATCTATTATACTACTTATACTAATTATATATAACTTCTAAGGCTAAGATTTAGAGTCTTAGCCCTTTACTAAGAGGAATAGCTTATAATAGAGTAATTAGTAGCTTCTCTTAAAGCTACTAAGTAAGTAGACTTACTTATAATTAATATAAGTAAATTATAAAGTATAATCTTTTTAGATTTTAAAGGAATATATATAAAAATTAAAGTAGATCTAAAATATCCTTAATATATTTCTCTTATATTAGATACCTAGTCTAGTCCTTAAAAGGTTACCTACTTTAAAGTACTAGTCTACTAGATTAATACTAATTTTTAATATTAGGAATATCTTATTACTTTTATACTACTTAATATCTAGTATTCTAAGTATTTACTTATAATAGAGATAATAAAGATATTAATCCTTTATAAAATTAAAGATAAGCTTTTTAAAGTTATTACTAATAATACTAATAATAATAGAACTTTAAAAGATAAATTATAAAATTCTATTCCTTATATAACTTATATCTTTAACCTTATAATATAAGACTTTATTAAAGCCTTAGACTTAGAAGCTTTAGATAATATTATAATATTACTAGAGAATACTTAAGTTAAAGATATTTAAGTAAATATAAGTCTATTAATTATTATTAAGAAGATATAATATTATAAGAGTAATATAAATAGGTAATATACTTACTAATATTCTAAATAGATTTATACTCTTATAATAGTAATTAACTTATCTTCTTAATAAAAGCTTTATTTTTTATAATTATAAAAAAACTCTAGTAGAAGACCTTAAAAACTTATATAAGATATTTATATTTATTAGAATTCTATATATTTAATACTTTATTATATATATTAGTTATATAACTTTATTAATACTTAGATAAATAAAAATATAACTAATCTAAAAATTAGTATAATTAACCTTAATAAATATAAATAGTTAATTATATTACTACTTAATAATATATTAAATCCTATTTATTAACTTACTTTAATAGTTTCTTAAATAATAAATATAAGTATATATTTAGAATTTTAATTATATAATACTCTTTTTAAATATTTTAATAGTATTAAAATAATAATATATAATAGTAGGATTATTAGTAAAGTAGGTATTATTTATACTTATAAAGTAGCTTTAATAAAACTTACTAAGTATTATTTTAAAATAAAAGATAAAGGTAGATTAATATATAACCTTACTAATATTCTAAACCCTTTTATAAAACTAAGTCTATATAAAAATTAGAATAAATAAGGGGAGTTAAATAATAATAATACTTTAATTTCTTATAAAGAGAGGTATAAAAGTAAATTTATTAATTACTTTTATAAATATTATAAGATATTATTAATTATTAAAAGGACTAATATATAAGATATATAAAGTATTAATAATATAATATAATATAGTAATATATTTAAGTTTATACTAACTAGTAATAGCCTTTAATAAGAGTAAAGAGGAGTCTACTTTAATATCTAAATTATAAGTCTTTATTATAAAGTAAAGCTATTTAATACTTTTATTCTAAAAGTCTACTAGAGGATATTCTTATATAAGAGTATTAAAAGAATAATACTTTAACTTATTTAAATCTAATATAAATAGTTAAGGATATCCTTTTATATTTAATATTATTTATAAGTATTAAGAGAGTCTTTAATCTTACTTAAAGAGTATATTTATAAGATCGCGTATAATTAGAATTAGAGTTTATAAAATAAGTAATACTTCTAAAGTATTATAATTATATTATAAGATTAGACTTTAAAGAAGCTCTTACTAAGTCCTAGAATATTCTTTAAAAGGAAGAAGATATTAATTAAAGTATTAATAGAGGTAAAGATTCTTTTAAATTAGAATTAATAAATATCTTAAGATAAATAGATTAATAGTTATAATTTTAAAGTTAGTTAATAATTAAGTAGTATATTTATAAAGTAGGTTTAATTTTTATATATAAATATAAAGGTAATATAAGAAGGTAATATAATTCTTTATCTTACTAAGAATATTATAATACTAAAAGTATTATACTATACTAGACCTATCCTCTACTTCTAATACTATAAAACTATTACTACCTTTAAGTATTAAATAGTATAATACTAAAGCTCTTTATTAATTCCCTTATAAGTTATAAATCCCTCTTTATAATATAAAAATAAAGTAGATTTAAATTTATATTATAAGATATATTAGTAAGTAATTATTATAAGAATTAAATAGTAATATAAAATAGTAATATACTTACTTAAAAGAAAAGATATTATAAATACTTTTATAATATCTTATAATACTTTTAAAGTTAAACTTTAAATTTAATATAAGTTTATATTAACTCTTATAATATCTACTATAACCTCCCTTATAATATAATTAAATAGTAACTTTAAGATAAGGTTATTAATAGATTTTTAGTATTATCTTATCTTCTTTAAAGCTTTAAGATCTAAGTTAACCTTATACTTTTATCTTTTTATTATTAATTTTAGTACTACTAATTATAAAGGATTAGCTAATTATATTTTAATATATTACTTATTTATATTACCTTTCCCTTCTTATATAATAACTTACTTACTCTTATACCTTATAAGGATTTATCCTCTCTAGCTAGTAATCTTAGTATTTTATTAGCTAATTATACTATCTACCTATTAATATATAAAGTAAAAAATATATTATAAAATAATATTACTAGTCTACTTAGTATAAGCTATTATTAAAGTTATTAAATATATATATTAATAGATAAAAGAAGGAATATAAGAGTTAAAAGTTTTAATATAAGGTAAAGTAATATTAGATAGAATATTCTATATAATTATAAGTATAATTATAAGTAGAATTACCCCTTAAAATCTTCTTTATAACTCCTTCTACCTTTATATACTTAAGATATTATAGTAAGATAGATTATTAATATATAATAAGTATTTATTACTAATTATATTACTTAAATATATTATTAAATAGATAAGCTAATATAATATTATAATAATATTAAGTCCTTATAACTAGAATTTAAAATTAGTTATAAGTAGAGAATAAGTAAAAGACTAGAATAATAATAATAAGCTATTATATATAAAAGTATCTAATAACTATATAATAGTATTAAAAAGGATTAAGAAGTTAAAGGAATTAGATATATAAAAGATAGCTATTAAAGAGAATTATATAAAGCTAGTAATTAAGATAAAGAATATTATAAAAGAGGAAAGATATAAAAGAGGAATTTATAATAATATAATTAAGTAATATAATACTTTTAGAATAGCTAATATTATATAATAGAAAATTTTAAGATAGAGTTATACCTTAAAGATTATAAAGAGGCTACTAAGAAATAAGCTAAGCTAGATAAATTAGTAAATAATATAAAGAATATAAATAGTATAACTAGTTTTATAAAAGAGGTAAATATATAATCTATCTTTAATCCTATCTTTTAATTAACTTAAATTTTAAAATACTTCTAAGAAAGATATAAATACTATTAAGCTAGAATTTACTAGATTTAATCTATTAATTATATAAATTATTAAGTAAAGGATTATAAATTATAAAGGTTTAAAGGAGTTAAAAGATATATAAGACTTTAATATTATAAATACTTATATTAAGTTTATATAAAAGTATATTAATATATTTAATATAAAGGATTATATTATACCTAACCTTATAAAGAGGAATTAAGATAAGGAGGATATCTTAATTAAAGTTAGTACTAATAAGAAAGAAATTAAGTATACTATTAAGGAGGATAAAAAAGAGGATAGGAAATATAAGTTAAAAGATACTAGTAAGACTAGTAAGAATAGTAAGAATAATAATAATAAATATAATAATAGTAAAGAGGATAGTAATAAATAAAAAGATTATAAGTATAAAATTATAAAGATATCTAACTAGATAGATAGATAGATTATCTACTAATAACTATTAAATAATTATATTACCTTTTTATATTATTATAAAGTATTCTTAATATTATAATCTAGTAAAATACTCTTATTAAAACTAAAGTCTTAATAAGTTAGATTAATACTTTATATTAATACTTAGTACTACCTTATAATATTAACTTAAATACTTAGTACTAACTATTAGTACTAACTTAAATACTTAGGCTAGGAATTTAGTATTAACTTACTAAGAGTTAAGTTAGATATCTAACTTAAGTTTAAAGTACTAATCTAATATAGTTAGTCTATTTATAAGCTACTAGTATTAAAATAATAAACTTATAAACTACTATAATTATAAGCTTATTATAATTAGATTAAGTAGGTAAAAGCGGGGCTTAGAAGAGGCTAAGTTTAAGACTACTAGACTTACTAGTACTTATAATACAGCGCTTTTTTAGTTACTAACTATAGATACAAATCCTTAAAACTATAAGCCTTAGCCTTCTATCCTTTATTAGATAAGCGGGTACTATCCTATCTTCCTAGGATAATTACTAACTCCTTACTAGTATTATTAATATTTCCTTAGCTCTAGTCTACGTATTAATTAAAAGAGCTTAAGTTTTACTAACGGGAATATTACTAAACGAGGATTTATAGAAATATAGACGTGTCTAAACTTCCTACCGAAGTCCTAGCTTAGGTACTCCTGCTAGTCTCGAGATTGTATTCCGTTCTCTAATAATACCCAGATCGTAGAATACATCGAAGGACCCAGGTACGAAGACTCTCGCTATGAGCCTGACAGCCCTGCCGTAGTCCAGTCTATGGATAGAGACGTACGGGAAGACATCGCTTCCTTACGCCTAGTGAATAAAGCCCTTCATCGACTGGCGACACCCATACTTTTCAGATATTTCAACGCATGCTTTCCCACGCATGATCTCATCACGCCTGATGACTGGGCCGCAAGACTGTTGGGGATCAGCCAAAGCCCAGTGATCGAAGAAGTTCAGAGGCTTAATATTGGATTTCAAACTTCTAATTCATGCAGGGGGCTCGAGAGATGTCTTTTCGAAGCGGCTTTCGTGCTGCCAGCGCTTGTGCAAGCGTGCAACAAGCTAACGGCCTTGAGGATTCATGGTTCATCGGCGTCAAAGTCGGATGTCGAAATCATGGACCACGAAGGCAATCAAAATCTTTTCATGAAGACCGTTGAACACGTTCTTCGCCGAATAATCCCGAATGCTGGATCTTATACTCTCCAAACCCTCGAAATAACCCTACCGCTGGCCCATGAGTTCGCCAAATTGGCCGACATATCGACAGGACGTTCGCCAAAACCATATAGACAACCACTTCTTTGCTTCATGAAAGATTTAAAACATCTACATCTCGCAGTCTCAGACAATAGCGGTTTTGGGAGCCAACGCTACTATTCTTCGGTGGAAACTAAACGCCATCGGAAACATCCCAATACATCATACGCCGCCAGCTTCTTCAATATCGCGATGTTACCAGATCGTCTTCATTCGCTCTCGATATCTGCGACGCATATTCTTGATATGGACATGCTGGATATATGTAATCTACGAAACCTCCGGGAACTGCGACTGAACAGCGTCAAAATATCACAGGAAATTCTGGCTTACATCTCTAGTCGTAACTTCTCCACATTAAAGTCTGTAGAACTAGATCTAGTTGAGCTCAAATCAGGCACATGGGAGTCTATGCTCCTAGGGTTTTGTGTTTTGCCTCATCTTGAGCGTTTCTGGATAAATTCTTGTGGGTATACGAGAGATGGAACTTCTCAAGATCTGGCTCCAGGCCTTTGGCCGCCCATGGATGATCCTGAAGATATAGAGACTATTAACTACAGAGACAAGTACGCACTAGGGTCTCTCCAAAGGCACGTGAATCAAGTGCGGACGCTGGCAGGCTGTGAGCCCTTTACGGAGTACGACTACCGCTTTGCTAAACTACCGTGTCTGGAGACTCTGGATCTCGATTGAAAATCTCCGTTGGCTTTCTATCGCAAAGCATTTGACGGAGATATTATAGAGTTTGCCGCCCACTTCGATGTCGACCCTTTCAGGCGCAGCCATGTTAAAGTGAGGTTCGTCGATGCCAGTCGAGACTTGTTCAACCACCGTCTCTTTGCAGCAATAATCTGGAGGGGTAATCTTCGCGGATTTTCGAAGTCCACGAGTGTTTGGCCACTGTCAAGGTTTTAGGTGGGACTTTGTCGGAGGCTTATTTTATGCGTCGAACCAAGCGCGCCTTTAAGAAAAGACTGGTTTATGGACAGACGTGTCTATCTCGCTACAATTATCGATCCTTTTACACTGTTGGAAGAATACCCAGATAACTCAATTGGATCAATTTCAGCAACACCTGGAAAGTTGAGGCATTTGATTTGATGAAGTAAACAGACTCGGCGACGATTTGATCCTTGCTATTATTTTTAATGATGCATTTTCCTGAATCTTGTGTCGGTTCTGATGTGATTAAAGTTCTGCTAGATATTTGAGGCGACTTGCATAATCGGACCGAAGCAATGGTATCAGACTCACTACATCTAAGTGCAAAGAATTGAGTTCGCATTCGTACTATGAACACCCAGCATAATCCCCTAGCTTACGACTCCAGATCCCTCTCGCCTTGTTAAGTACGCCTCTTACCTGAGAGTACAGTGTTGTTCTCCCCGAGCCAACGCTTGCCATTCGGAAAGATATATTTACGTAGCTCTTGTATGCAAGGGATCAATGGCTGGCAATAAGGAGTAAAGCCAGCGATGGCCTTGCTGAAGCCCTCTTCTTCAACGATTAATCCTTTCTTGATATCCGCCAGCTCTTCAGTATCTGCATAGTTCCATTTCTCATATTTAGGGATAATCCTGCGCTTAGATTCGCCTTTCTCATTTCGACCCTCATAATGTATACACACCCAGGAAAGCACCCAGATGATCGATTCCATATCTTGCATAGGGTTTTAAGGTTCTCCTAGGAGGCCCTCGATAGACATAAAGACTTTAGTACCTATCTTGCCTAGTACGCCGGATGCGCGATCATCACCAATTTTGATAGACAGATCGAAATCGATGAGGAAACCGTCATCTTCATTCTCTGTGAGCATGATGTTGCCGATTGAAATATCGCGGTGAAGGATGCCGGCGTTAAGGAGCGATTCATGCCCTAGCAAGTCAGCTAGATGTTGTGGATGCTGATGCGAATATACTCACCATTGATGGCCCCAAGGAATCCGTTAATGATGCCTCTCAGCGATGAGGCTTCGTACAAATGCTTGCCAGCATCTCGGGTGACGATGCGTCGATGGACCTGGTTGTGGAGAGGCTTCTCTGGCTCCCATGATTGAAAGCTGGAGCGGGACCGTTTGGTGGAAGACCGCTGCTCCAGCTGCGCAGAACTCGAAGATCGCTTGCGTAAGAGAGAGGGTGGTTGCATCTGGCCTGCCACGGCTTGCCCTTGAGACTTTTAAGCTGTTGCGCCAGGCTTCTTGACGGCTTTCTGCCGGAATGAAGTCCGACCGCACGCCTCCATCATCCCTCTTCGTACATTCCCGAGAGTATCGTCAATTTCTCCGTTGACGCGCACCGTCTCGTGATGGTAGTATCTGGCGATATTTTCCACGCCTCCGTTCGTTGCTTCCTCGATGAGCAATCCTTCTTCAGGTCGCTCCTCATACTGCCATGAATCTTTGACGATGAGCGGTTTCTTCGTCTTGTCTGTGTCACGATAGGCCCTCCAACAAGTTGTGCCTCGAGCAACGATCGCCGCTTGCTTTTTGATCGATTTCGTAAGGATGAGTCGCTCGACTTGACCATCACGAGTGATCTCGACGTATCGCTCCCTTTCTGGTCCCTGGATGGTAGGGTCAAGGCCGAGCTGCTCGTCAGTCATCAGGTAGTAGCCGAGCATCATGCGAACAAATGCGAGCCCATCCTGGTTGATATCGAAGGACGACCCGCAGGCACCCGAGCGGTCGAAGTGCCACAAGCGCATCCTGGATCCACAGAGGGTAAAACCCAGCACAAATCTCCGGTCTTGTGTGCGAAAGACCTCCCGAGCGTAGGTAGCGAGATCGACCCACGCTTTTTCGTACCCATCCTGGTCAGGGTTGCTCTTCAACTCTCCCGTCACGAGGATTTCTGACCAGTTGGGTTTCCGGGTACTCGTATTCTCGTTAGTATTGCTATCAGTTCTACTCTGTCCGTTCCCCGCTGTAAAGCCAACGTCCATCTTCCGTTTGATGGGGGTTCCATCCAGGTAGATGCCAGGTCCTCGGTAGATCTGCCTCAGAAGCGAAAGCGCGAACGTGACAGAGGCTGTTGACCGGCTCACATCTGAGGCGTCTGATGGAGGTGAGGTGAATTACTCAAAGTTTCCGCAACGTTACTAACGATAGGTAGGAGCGAGAGATGTAATACTTGATCTCATTCTAGCTCTTCAAAGTCAGCCAGCGGCTCGAACCATCCCGTCGCGAGCTAGAAATGGACCTCTCATTGCCGACATCTCGAGCATTATCGTCCAGATCACCTCAGACGCACTGAATATAGAATACATCGCCCCACTCCTGAAGCTTGTTCTCACCGAGGCGAAAGATCTGGACATATGGACAGCCGTGTTGGACCTTGTCGCACGCACCAGACCAACACCACAACCAACCACCCCTCCCCCATCCCACCCATCATTCACCTCTTCTTTCCAGCAGACCCCATGGTCCTTCAACACCGGCGGATTTGAAGATACATCAGAATACAGGAAGCATGTCGATGATCCGCTGAGGGAGGAACTCCTTCCCAGCCTCAGGATCGATATCCCCAACTTTTTCGACGCTGTCTTTGGACAAGTACCACAACTCGAGGGGCTGGCAGAGACTAATTTCCGTCTATGTCAAGAGGAGGATACACCACTATACAATGAAGGCAGTGGCTGGTCCCAGTGGCCTTCAAAGGCCGAAGAGAAAGCCGTTCTTGGATGGCTTCAAGAGCTCATGGACCATCTCACGGCGTGGGTCCGCAAACACAGCACGCGTGCGACAGTTCCCCGGTACCTTGATTTGAAAGTCGCACGAAAAGTTTTGAGCCCCTTCTTCAGAGGACGAGATTTGATGGCCTTCAGCTCGTTCTGCGAGAGCTCAGCCAAAGTTGCCGCGCGAGGGTTTCAAGAGTTCTTGGCGAGCCAATTAGTCATCAGAAGCTGATTAGGAAGTAGCAGTGCCGTTGCGAGTACCGCATGAAGCTGGTGATAGCTCACGCCGTGTCGATTGCAGAGGCCGATCAGGCTCCGCAATGCCTCATGTGAGGTCAGAGGCGTGTGGCCGCTCATTTCCAGGTTTCTGCGGCCTTCCCCGCACCGTATGCTGAACGGAGACCCGGGCGTCACTAGAGAAATTTCCCATGGGGCGTAATGACTATACGTATTTCCCTGGAGGAGAGCGACCCGAAAGCCCCTGCCTGGAGCCAGAACAGCCGTAAACCACCGGACAGTTCGTGAGTCCACATCACCGACGTCCAACGGGAAGCTAGAGACAATTTCATCGCCCTGGTATAAAGGAGCCGTGGTCTGGGTATAGAACATCTGTGATCCATTTCGGCCCTGCAACTCCATTAAACGAGCAGATAATATATATGACCAGGCCAGGACCATTATTACGAGAAGATTCGGCTGGTCATTCCCTTTAAATTCAGTCCATGCGCGGAAGCTGTTACCGCGTAGAGTCACGTTAGTCGGAGCCCGTACCAGCAAGCGCAGCTGAACTGGAGGAATCTGAATGGGCTTTCCACTAGCTTCGCAATTCTTATATCCCGTGATGTGCCATTTTGACTCCAAGGGAAATGAATCCATCAGACCGTACCTCGTACGATCAGGTATCGGTAGTACTCTGCCTAAGATGTTCCGAAGCTCGAACCGTTTCAAATTGAGGCCGCTCTTGAGTTCATGGAGAGTTACATCCGCCTCACGGTTCTAATATAGCCTTGCGCTGAAATAGGACTCGTCAACTTCGGCAGAGGTAGGTTGTAGAGGCTGTTTAAGGAGTCCAATGAGTATAAGTCAACATCGGTGCTAGGCTGCAGATATAACGTACCTGGTGTTCTGGCCTGTCAAAGCTATACACCATTTCGAAGATTAATGCGAGAGCATATAGTAATTATTGCGGAAGTAATAGGTTTTCCCTAAACGTAGATATCATCAGTGATAAAACTATTTAAGTTCACTCGGGGGCGCGCAAGTCATTAAAGCTCTGTAAAAGAGCTGCACCTGGACATGGTTTCCACGTACATTTAGATCTCCATGTTAATGTTCACCTTCGATATCACTACATCAAGGTCAGCCGGCCTTCCACCAAGCCAAGGATCCTTAGGCAAGATATTTGAACCAGAAAGACATGAGTACAAGCTCAGGCAAGAAAGGGGCATGTAATGCTTGCGGCCATATGAATAATGAACACAGCTACCATAAGTGCAC
>JAABUX010009384.1_pt1 | contig 11091 bp, 10 predicted proteins | sample 5561851 | NCBI WGS metagenome assembly JAABUX01 (sample SAMN10711883, study PRJNA513361) | rock metagenome | isolation source: Antarctica rocks | place: Antarctica: Victoria Land, Richard Nunatak red sandstone | collected 2016-01-03 | reverse complement strand
GGAGTCAATGAAAGGCAAGCTCTATCGTGCTGCCTTGAACGATACGTTCCTCACACGCCTCCTTGCCCAGTTCGGCAAAACGCAAATGCGATAGCCCTGTGTCCGCCGGAGCGGGTTGCACAGTCCGCACCGGCACCTCATTTCAAATGCGTGACTGCCGTCCTGAAGACCTGCCTGCTGCTGTTCGCCCTGTTGTTCCTTCTGCCGCTGGGTGTTGCCGCGGCCCGCTATTATTGGGACGGCTCCGGCGGGGAGTGGCGGACTGCGGACCGCTCCAGCGCCGGGCTGCTGCCCGCGACGCCGGGGCGTCCCGCGGCGGTGCGGGTGTTCGCCGCGCAGACGGTGCGGTGGCGCGGCATCTTCGCCACGCATTGCTGGATCGTGTTCAAGCCGGAGGGCGACGACGCCTACACACGCTACGACTACACCGCTTGGGGCGAGCCGATCCGGGTCAACGGGTTCGTGGCGGACGGACGCTGGTTCGGCCGCACCCCGCTGCTGGTGTTCGCGGCGGACGGGGAGGCCGCGGCGGCGCTGATCCCGCGCATGCAGGCGGCGATCGCGGCCTACGCCTACCGCAACCATGGGGACTACCGCGCCTGGCCCGGACCGAATTCCAACACCTTTGTCGCCGCCGTGCTGGACGCGGTGCCGGGGGTCCAGGCGGTCCTGCCGCCCACCGCCATCGGCAAGGATTACCCGTATGACGGGCGCTGGCTGCGCCCCACCCCGTCCGGCACCGGGCTGCGGCTCAGCCTGGGCGGCTACGCCGGGCTGACGGTCGGCTGGGTGGAGGGGATCGAGGTCAACATCCTGGGCGCGGTCGCCGGGCTGGACATCCGGTGCCCGGCGGTCAAGCTGCCTGGCCTGGGACGGCTGGGCCTGCCGCACACAGTGCCGCGCGCCATGGCGACGCAGCCGTAACAGCCGGGGCGGACGGCCTCGCGGGCCTTGCGTCCCCGCATCGGCGCGGCGATGCTGTTGGGATGCAACCAGACCAGCACCCCGCCATGGCCAGCCCCGCATGAGCATCCACGCCGCCCTGATGCACCGCACCAGCTACCGCTACGGCCACGCGGTGAAGCTTGGCGCGCAGACCATCCGGCTGCGCCCGGCGCCGCAGACCCGGACGCCGATCCTGTCCTACTCGCTGACGGTCCATCCGGAGCCGCACTTCGTCAACTGGCAGCAGGACCCGCAGGGCAATTTTCTGGCCCGCGTGGTGTTCCCCGAGCCGGTGGCGCATTTCGAGGTCACGGTGGATCTCATCGCCGACATGGCCACCATCAATCCGTTCGGCTTCTTCCTGGAGCCGGAGGCCGAGGAATGGCCGTTCAGCTACGACCCGGTGCTGGAGCAGGAGCTGGCGCCGTTCCGCCGGCTGGACCCGCCCGGCCCGCTGCTGTCGGCGCTGATTGCCGCCGTGCCGCGCAACCCGCGCCGGACCATCGACATGCTGGTCGATCTGAACCGCCGGGTGCGGGACCGCGTGGGCTACATTGTCCGCATGGAGCCGGGCGTGTGGAACCCGGAGCGCACGCTGACGGAGGCGCAGGGGTCCTGCCGGGACTCCGCCTGGCTCCTGGTGCACGCGCTGCGCCACCTGGGCTACGCCGCCCGCTTCGTGTCCGGCTACCTGATCCAGTTGGCGCCCGACATCAAGCCGCTGACCGGGCCGGAGGGGCCGACCGCCGACTTCACCGACCTGCACGCCTGGGCGGAGGCGTTCCTGCCCGGCGCCGGCTGGATCGGCCTCGACGCTACCTCCGGCTTGATGGCCGGCGAGGGGCACATCCCATTGGCCGCCAGCCCCGAGCCGACTTCGGCGGCGCCGATCTCCGGCCTGATGGAGCCGGCGGAGACGGTGTTCGACGTCGAGATGAAAGTCACCCGCGTCAACGAGGTGCCGCGCGTGACCCGGCCCTACGGGGACGCGCAGTGGCAGGCGATCCAGGCCGCCGGCGCCGAGGTGGACCGCACCCTCACCGCGGAGGACCTGCGGCTGACCATGGGGGGCGAGCCGACCTTCGTCTCGGTCGACGACGCGGAGGGCAAGGAATGGACCGTCGATGCGCTCGGTCCCACCAAGCGGCGGGAGGCCGGACGGCTGCTGCAGCGCCTGCTGCCGCTTTGGGCGCCGGGCGCTGCGGTGCAGTACGGCATCGGCAAGCACTACCCCGGCGAGCAGATGCCGCGCTGGGCGCTGAACGTGACCTGGCGGCAGGACGGCGAGGACGTGTGGTCGGACCGCGCGCTGCTCGCCGATCCTGACACAGCGACAAGCGACGCGGACGCCGAAACAGCGCATGAGTTTGCGCTCGCCGTGGCCCGGCGCCTGCGCGTCGATCCCGAGGCGGTGCAGCGCGCCTACGAGGACCAGCCGTATTTCCTGATGCGCGAGGCCCGCATGCCCGCCAACATCGTGGCGGAGGCGGCGGAGTCCCGCGACCCCGTGGAGCGCGCCCGGATCATCCGGGTGTTCAATCACGGGCTGGACCAGCCGGTCGGCAGCGTGCTGCCGCTGCGCCGGGCCGGGCGGCGCGGGGCACGGCACTGGACGACCGAGCGTTGGGTGCTGCGGGAAGGCAAGCTGTTCCTGGTGCCGGGCGACGCCTCCGCGGGGGTCCGGTTGCCGCTGAACAGCCTGCCCTGGGTCGATCCCTCGGAGGTCGAGGACGAGCCGGAGCCTGATCCGTTCGAGTTGCAAGGGCCGTTGCCGACCCGGGAGGCGATGCTGGCCGCCACCGGCGACGGGCGCCCCGGGCGCGGCATCCGCGTCGCCATGACGGTGCAGGCGCGCGGCGGGCTGCTCCACCTTTATTTGCCCCCACTTCCCGCCGCCGAGGACTGGCTGTCTCTGGTCGCCGCCATCGAGGCCACCGCCGCCGACCTCGGCCGCCCGGTGGTGCTGGAAGGCTACAAGCCCTCCTACGACCGCCGGCTGCTGACCTTCTCCGTCACGCCCGACCCCGGCGTCATGGAGGTCAACATCCACCCGGCGCAAAGCTGGGACGACCTGGTGACGCGCACCGAGCAGCTTTACGAGCAGGCGCGGCACGTCGGCCTCACGGCGGAGAAGTTCATGGTGGACGGCCGCCACGTCGGCACCGGCGGCGGCAACCACGTCGTCATGGGCGCGATGACGCCGGAAGACAGCCCGTTCCTGCGCCGCCCGGACCTGCTGAAGTCGCTGCTCGGCTTCTGGCACAACCACCCGAGCCTGTCCTATTTGTTCAGCGGCCTGTTCATCGGCCCGATGAGCCAGCACCCCCGCATCGACGAGGCCCGGCAGGACGCGCTGCGCGAGCTGGAGGTCGCCTTCCGCCACATCCGGCCGGGCCACGAGCCGCAGCCCTGGCAGGTGGACCGGATGCTGCGAAACATCCTGACCGACATGACCGGCAACACCCACCGGACCGAGTTCTGCATCGACAAGCTGTACTCGCCCGACAGCTCCTCCGGCCGGCTGGGCTTGGTCGAGTTCCGCGCCTTCGAGATGCCGCCGCACGCCCGCATGTCGGTGGCGCAGATGCTGCTGATGCGCGCCGCGGTTGCCGCGTTCTGGCGCTTCCCCTACGAGCGCCGCCTGGTTCGCTGGGGCACAAGGGTGCATGACGACTTCCTGCTGCCGCATTTCGTCTGGCAGGACCTGCTGGACGCGGTGGAGGAACTGTCCTCCTACGGCACCAAGCTCGATCCCGCCTGGTACCGTCCGCATTTCGAGTTCCGCTTCCCCGTGATCGGCGAAGTGGCGGTGCATGGCGCGACCGTCGAGCTGCGCCATGCGCTGGAACCTTGGCACGCGCTGGGGGAAACCGCGGGTGCCGGCGGCACGGTGCGCTACGTCGACAGCTCCGTCGAGCGGGTGCAGGCGCGGGTGACGGGCTGGGAGCCGGAGCGGTTCGTGCTGGCCTGCAACGGCGCGGCGGTGCCGCTCAGCCAGACCGGCACGGAAGGCGAGTTCGTCGGTGGCGTGCGGTTCAAGGCCTGGGACCCGGCGGCGGCGCTGCATCCCAACATCGCGGCGCAGGTGCCGCTGGTGTTCGACGTGTTCGACCGCTGGACCGGGCGCTCGCTGGGCGGCATGTCGCACCACGTCGCCCACCCCGGCGGGCGCAGCTACGACACCTTCCCGGTCAACGCGAACGAGGCGGAGGCCCGGCGCCGCGCCCGCTTCCTGCCCATCGGGCACACGCCGGGTCCGATGGAGGAGCCGCTGGTCAGCGTGTCCCCGGAGCATCCGCGCACGCTCGACCTGCGCGCCGTCGCTTGACGGCCGAGGCGCTGCCGATTGGCGGCACGGCGCCGGGGACGGCACAGGCGCTGACGGTGCGGCGGTTTGGGCAACCCGGCGCGCGGCCGAAAGTGTACGTGCAGGCCGGGCTGCACGCGGACGAACCGCCGGGCATGCTCGTGGCGCACCACCTGATCGGGCGGCTGCAGGCCGAGGCCGACGCGGGACGCATCGTGGGCGAGGTCGTCGTGGTGCCGATGGCGAACCCCATCGGCCTGTCGCAGCGGGTGATGGGCGGCCTGCTCGGGCGGTTCGACCTGGCGGACGGGACCAACTTCAACCGCGGCTATCCCGCCTTGGCCGGCAGCGTGGCCCGGGCCGTGTCCAACCGGCTGACCGACGACGCCGCGGGCAACACGGCGCTGATCCGCGCGGCCTTGCTCCATGCCAACGCCGCGTCGGACGCGACCACCCCGGCGGAGCACCTGAAGCGCCTGCTGCTCGGCCTGGCGCTCGACGCCGACCTGGTGCTCGACCTGCATTGCGAGAACGAGGGCGCGGTGCACCTTTATACTTTGACGCCGCTGGCTGATCGGGTCGGGCCGCTGGCGGCGCTGCTTGGCGCGCGGGCGCTGCTGCTGGCGTCGGAATCCGGCGGTCAGCCGTTCGACGAGGCGTGCAGCGGCCCCTGGCTCGACTTGCAGACCCGCTTTCCCGGACACCCGGTCCCGCTGGCCTGCTGCGCCGTCACGGTGGAGCTGCGGGGCGAGGCCGACGTGAGCCACGCGCTGGCGGTGGCGGACGCCGATGCGCTGCTGGCCACCATGGTGCTGGCCGGCGCCATCGACGGGCCGGCCCCTGCCCTGCCGCTGGCGCGCTGCGCGGCCACGAACCTGGCCGACGCCGAATTGCTGTTCGCGCCCATGCCAGGCGTGCTGGTGCTGCACCGGGCGGTGGGGGACGATATCGCGCCGGGCGACTTGGTGGCGGAGGTCATCGACCCCGCTTCCGGCACCGTGGTGCCGTTGCACGCCCGCTACGCCGGGGTGCTGTTCGCCCAGGAGTCCGCGCGGTTTGTCGCGGCCGGGCGCAGCGTCGCCAAGATCGCCGGCACGGAGGCTGGCCGGTCTGGCGCGCTCTTAGGGGCGTGATCCGACGACTCTGTCCAGGGACGGACACTTCGGCCCTCGGCCAAATCACTTGCCGTAACGGTCCAGCAAGGCAGCGAGCAGATGGGGCGGATAACGAAAATTGGTTGCCTGCAAGCGGGCGATGACCGGTCCGATCTCGATAAAGCCGCGGCTGGCAGCCCGATCAAGCATGCCAATCGTTCCGGTTACGTTTAATCCAAGGGCTGAGGCGACCGCCACCCCCGCACGATCATCCATCAGGACGAGATCGGCTTTGAGGGAAAGTGCCAGGGCGATTGCCGCTCTTTCGCCGTCATCGAGCTGGGAAGGCAGATCGCGCCCCGCGTCTGCTGCAGCCGATATAGCCAGCCAGGATGGCGGATGCGCAGCCCAGTCGCGAACGGGCGGAGGTGCGTTGGGGTGCAACAGTTCGGCATGAACTTCGTCGGGTATAGTCACAACATCGAAAAGCATTGGGATCACATCGACGCATTCAGACAATACGAAATAATGTATTGGCCCCGTGTCCGCAACTACAGTATGCACGTTTTACACGCCTAGCCGGTCCAGCACCTCCCGTTCGCGTTCCAGGTCAGCAAGCGTGTAGTCCTCGAAAATCCCGTGCTTCTTCAAAAAGCCATCCAGCTCGCCGCGTGTGCCGAGGCCAAGGATTTGACGTAGCTCGGTTTTGCTCAAGCGGCCGGCACGGAACTCCTCGAGAGCAAGCGCCTCAATCGCACGGCGTCCCAGTTCAGCCTCAGTGCCAAACCGGACAGCGAAATTGTCTGGAATGAGGATCGTGACGTTCACGATGGAGATCTACGCATCCGCCGCCCCGAGCGCAACATCCCATGTGCGACATGGATCGCCGGCGATCTAGGTGATCTCCTGCGTCACCACATCGAACTTCGCCAGCCAAGCCGGCCCGAAATTGGTCACGAGCGCCACGTCGGTTGCGTCCCGCCCCCGCGCCATCAGCAGGCGCCCGATCCGCGGCGTGTTGAAGCGCGCGTCGAAGGTGTACCAGCGCCCGCCCTCCGGCCCTTCCAGGAACACCTCGAACCACGCCGAGAAGTCCATCGGCGCATCGACCGGCGGGATGCGGATGTCGCCCAGGTAGCCCGTGCAGTAGCGGGCGGGGATGTTCATGCAGCGGCACAGGGTCACGGCCAGGTGGGCGAAGTCGCGGCACACGCCCCGGCGCTCGTCGTAGGCGTTGCGCGCGGTCTTGTCGGGCCGGGCGTGCTCGTAGCCGAAGGTGATGCGGTCGTTGGCGAAGTCGCAGATCGCCTGCACCCGCCCCCAGCCCGGCTCCGTCGCGCCGAACAGCGACCAGGCGGTGTCGTGCAGCAGGTCGGTGTCGCAATAGCGGCTGCCCAGCAGATACACGAGGGTGCCGGACGGCAGCTCGTCGACGGGGATCTGCTTCGCTTCCGGCACCGTCGCGTCGGGGAGGCCGGGGTCTTGGACCTCGAACTGCGTCGAGATGGTCAGCGGGCCGGCCGGCGCCATGATACGGTGGCAGATGTTGCCGAAGTCGTCGTTGTAGCGGCGGGCCTCGATCCCCGGATCGAACTTGATCACCTGCGGCGTCAGCAGGTCCGCCTCGCGCGACGGGTGCACGCTGAGCAGCAGCAGCATCGGCACCGGCTGCGGGCAGTTGTAGGAGATGGTGTAGCCGGCCTGGATACGGATCATGGAAACCTCGCGAGAGTCGTCTGGGGTGTTTATGTCTGGCCGCCCTCGTCGGACGTTACCCGGATGCTGACCTCCATGCCCAGGCAGTCCGCAGCCGCCCCGGTCCAACTGCCCGACAGCGGAATTGCATGGTTCGGGTCGCGTACCGCGGCGACACGGATCAGGTCGCGGTTGCCGACGATGTTGTTGGTGGGATCGAACTCGACCCAGCCGGCGCCGGGCAGATAGACCTGCAGCCAGGCATGGGTGTTGCCGCCGCCATGGTGGTGGTCGGGCGTGCCGGGCTTGTCGCGGCTGGGCACGTAGATGTAGCCGCTGACGAACCGCGCGGCGAGGCCGAGGCAGCGGACCGCCTCCATCATCAGCACGGCGAAGTCCCGGCAGGTGCCGGTGCCCAGGCGCAGCGTCGTGGCAGGAGGCTGGATGCCGGCCTCTTGCCGGACCCGGTAGGTGAACTGCCGCCGGATCCGGTAAGTCATCGCGGTCAGCATCGCCAGCGTGCCGGTGGGGCCGTCGGTGCGCAGGAAGGACCGCGCCCAATGGTCGAGCTGGTGCGTCAAGTCCGGGTAGTGCCGTTCCATGGAGCGCAGCAGGTCGGCCATGTCGTCGGGGTCGTAGCTGAACGGGTAAACCCGGGCGTAGTCCTCCAGGCAGGCTTCGATGTCCTGCGGGTCCTGGCTGGCGTGCTCCAGCCGCAGGGTGCTGAGAAACGTCAGCTCCTGCGCCCGGCCGTCGAAGCGGGCATAGGCGACGTTGTTGCCGAACACGTCGTGCACCCAGCGGAGCTGCACCGGCTCCGGCGTGATGTCGAGCTGCGCCTCGAGGTGCCGCTGGTCATGGCTGTCGCGCGGGCGGAGCATCATGCGATGCTCCCCGAACGCGACGGGCCGGCGGTAGCGGTAGGTGGTCCGGTGACGGACGGTCAGGATTGGCAAGGGGCGCCAAGGCTTGGCCGCGTGAAGTGCTTCTGCATGCAATGAGATTATCATTCGCCAACCGTGCTGCAACTCTGCCGAGTCGGTTACGCAAGGCGCATGCCATGGTTTGCCGCGGGTGCCGGACTGTTGAACAGCGTCGCCAGGCGGTCAGCGCTTCTGGTTGTAGACGTCCACGCAGACGGCGCCCAGCAGCACGAGGCCCTTGATGACCTGCTGGTAGTCGATGCCGATGCCGAGGATCGACATGCCGTTGTTCATCACCCCCATGATGAACGCCCCGATGATCGCGCCCGTCACCTGGCCCACGCCGCCATAGGCCGACGCGCCGCCGATGAAGCAGGCGGCGATGGTGTCCAGCTCGAAGCCGACTCCGGCCTTGGGCGTCGCGGTGTTGAGCCGGGCGGCGAAGATCAGGCCGGCCAGCGCCGCCAGCACCCCCATGTTGACGAAGGTGAGGAATGTCAGCCGCTCCGTGCCGATGCCCGAGAGCTTCGCCGCCTTCTCGTTGCCGCCCACCGCGTAGACCTGGCGGCCCACGGTGGTGCGGGTGGTGACGAAGGCATACAGCGCGATCAGCACCGCCATGATGACGAGCACGTTGGGCAGGCCGCGGTAGGAGACGATCAGGTAGGTGAGGCCGCAGACCGCGGCGAGCATCAGCGCGTTCTTGGCCACGAAGAAGCCGAACGGCTCGGCCTCGACCCCGTGCTGCTCGCGCCGGGCGCGGTTGCGGATGTTCACGTAGACCAGCGCCAGCGCCACCAGCACGCCGAGCAGCATGGAGGACAAGCGGAAGCCGCCCATCTCCGGCAGGAACTCCGGCAGGAAGCCCGAGGACAGCCGCTGGAACGACACGGGGAACGGCCCGACCGACTGGCCGCTGAGCACAGCCAGCATCAGCCCGCGGAACACCAGCATCCCCGCCAGCGTCACGATGAAGGACGGGATCTTGAAGTAGGCGACCCAGTAGCCCTGCGCCGCGCCGATCAGCCCGCCCGCGATGAGGCAGGCGATGGCCGCCGGGATGAGCGGCACATGGTACTGAACCATCATCACCGCTGCCAGCGCGCCGATGAAGCCTGCGACCGACCCCACGGACAGGTCGATGTGCCCGGTGACGATGACCAGCAGCATGCCCAGCGCCATGACCGCGATGTAGCTGTTCTGCAGCACCAGGTTGGTGAGGTTGAGCGGGCGCAGCAGGGTGCCGTCCGTCGCGACCTCGAAGAACAGCATGATCGCGAACAGCGACAGCAGCATGCCGTACTGGCGGAGGTTCGCCTTGAGGAAGCCGCTTTGGCCGGGCCTCGCGATGGGGGTGACGGTGATGTCGCTCATGGTTGCTCCCCTTTGCGCATGATCGAGCGCATGATCTTCTCCTGGGACGCCTCCGCGCGGGAGAACTCCCCCACGAAGGCGCCTTCGTTCATGACGCAGATGCGGTCGCAGAGGCCCAGCAGTTCCGGCATCTCCGACGAGATGACGACCACGCCCTTGCCGCTGTCGGCCAGCGCGTTGATGATCTGGTAGATCTCGTACTTGGCGCCCACGTCGATGCCCCGCGTCGGCTCGTCGAGGATCAGCACCTCCGGGCCGGAGAACAGCCACTTCGACAGCACGACCTTCTGCTGGTTGCCGCCCGAAAGGTTGCCGCTTTCCTGGTACACGCTGGAGCAGCGGATGCGCATGCGCCCGCGGTAGTCGTCGGCGACGGCCAACTCCCGCATGTCGTCGATCACCGCGTTGCTGGACACGCCGCCGAGGTTGGCGAGCGTCACGTTCTTGCGGATGTCCTCGCCGAGGATCAGGCCCAGGTGCTTGCGGTCCTCCGTCACGTAGGCCAGCCCGGCGGCAATCGCGCGGGGCACGGTGGACAGGTCCACCGGCTTGCCGTCCATGAACGCGCGCCCGCTGACCTCCCGCCCGTAGGACCGGCCGAACACGCTCATGGCGAACTCGGTGCGGCCTGCGCCCATCAGCCCGGCGATCCCCACGATCTCGCCGCGCCGCACGAAGAAATTGACGCCGCGCACCATCTTCCGCCCCGGGTGCTGCGGGTGGTCCACCGACCAGTCCTCGACGCGGAACACCTCCCCGCCAATCTGCGGCGCGTGGTCGGGGAAGCGGCTGTCGAGGTCGCGGTCCACCATCCGCCGGATGATGTGGTCCTCCTCGATGGGCGCCATGCGGCAGTCCACCGTCTCCACCGTCCGCCCGTCGCGCAGCACGGTGACGCGGTCGGCGACCTTGGTGACCTCGTTCAGCTTGTGGGAGATCAGGATCGACGAGATGCCCTGGGCGCGGAACTCCACCAGCAGGTCCAGCAGCGCCGCGCTGTCCCGCTCGTTCAGGCTGGCGGTCGGCTCGTCGAGGATCAGCAGGCGGACCCGCTTCGACAGCGCCTTGGCGATCTCCACCAACTGCTGCTTGCCGACGCCGATGTAGGTGACGAGCGTGTCGGGCGGCTCGTGCAGGCCGACTTTGGCGAGCAGCGCCTTCGCGCGCGCGTGCACCGCGCCGCGGTCGATCACCCCGAAGCGGGACGGCGGGTTGACCAGGAAGATGTTCTCGGCAATCGACAGCAGCGGGATCAGCGCGAGTTCCTGGTGGATGATGACTATCCCCAGCGCCTCCGTGTCGGTGATGCCGCGGAAGTGCCGCTCTTCCCCGTCATAGACGATGCGGCCCTCGTAGCTGCCGGACGGGTAGACGCCGCTCAGCACCTTCATCAGCGTCGATTTGCCCGCACCGTTCTCGCCGACCAGCGCGTGGATCTCGCCCGGGCGGACGGTGAGGCTCACGTCGCGCAGCGCGGTCACGGGACCGAACCGCTTGGTGATGCCGCGCATGTCCAGGATGTCGGCCATTTTGCTCCCTGTAACATTGGGGCGCCGCGCCGCAGCGCCGCGCCCGTTTGCCGCCGCCTACTGGATCTGCTGCTTCGTGTAGTAGCCGCTGTCGATCAGCGTCGCCTGCCAGTTCGACTTGTCCACGATCACCGGCTTGAGCAGGTAGGCCGGCACCACCTTGACGCCGTTGTTGTAGCTCTTGGTGTCGTTGACCGCGACCTGCTGGTTGCTGAGCACGGCGT
>JAABUX010009383.1_pt1 | contig 11091 bp, 19 predicted proteins | sample 5561851 | NCBI WGS metagenome assembly JAABUX01 (sample SAMN10711883, study PRJNA513361) | rock metagenome | isolation source: Antarctica rocks | place: Antarctica: Victoria Land, Richard Nunatak red sandstone | collected 2016-01-03 | reverse complement strand
TGAGTCAACCCCTGAGCCCAACTGGCGTGCGGCCGTGGCCGCAGAGCCTGGACGACCTGCCGGCGCTCCCCACCCCCGCCGCGAGGCAGCAGCAGCAGCGCGGCAGCGGCAGCGCCGCGGGGGCCCCGCCGCCGGAGTTGGTGCAGCTACCCGGGGGGTCCGGCATTGCGAACCCCGCCCCGCGGCCCGCCGCCCAGCGCAGCAAGACCTGGTTCTGGCCTAGCGGCACCTTCCCGGAGGAGGAGCCGGCGGCCGCGCCCCGCAACGGGGCGTTCCACCACCATCTCGGGAACGGCCGTCACTGAGGTCAGCTGCCTCCTCAGGTGGAGACCGTCAGCCGTCAGCAGACAGTCTACTGATGGGATGGGGGATGTGGGCGCATGGTCGCCAGTGGCTTTGGTCGCTGAAGGGTCATGCCATGATCTTGCAATGCGCATTGCCTTTGTGGGGTTTTGCACAAGGTTCGTGCTGACGCAACACAGCCTGGCAGGAGCTCAGCCGACTGTCACGTGCTGTCGATTGCGGTTGTTGCTGACGTGCTCTTGCGCTGCATGCAGCTGGACAACGTGAGCGCTCCGAGCAACGGGCACGGAGTCAGCATCAACGTGCCGCCATCGGTGGTTGCCGCCAACTCTCTGCCGTGGCGGCGCAACGGCGTGCACGTCAACTGAAGGAAGATAGGACAGCTGGTCGGATTTAGTAGCCGGACGAGACATGCGTAGGACATGTGTTATCAGAGGTTTGTGCATTCTGCATTCGAGGTCGAACACTATGTACTTGTTGCCCTGTAACAGCTGCTATCAGAGTAGAGCCTCAAGTGAGCGTCAGCAAGACCAACAAATGCTGAATTCAGATTGCAGCCATGCTAATGACGAAACGACAATTCACCCGTCAACAAATGTGCAGCTTACCGCCGCCAGAAGACAATTTCTTGACCGCGGGATCGTTCAGATTCTATTCATGTTGACACTCCAGTGCACGAGCTGTCGCGTGCCCTTGGCTCAATACCACACGTCACGCTGGTAGCGCAGCGAACCACTCAGCCGATCGAGGTACGATTGCGCCTCCTCAGGTGTGCCGCCCTGCGCTCGTCAGGACCACAACCTTGATGAACGAACAGCTCGTCCCTCAATGCAACTTCATGCTGCTGTGCCTGGTGAGCGGCCACATGTCAAACCTGTTTCTACGCAACCATGGACTCGCGGAACGCTGCCCAGGCTGGGCCAGCCGGCGAAGCATGCGCAGTCATGACACTCCTAAAAAGCAAAGCAGACCTGGTGGTGCTGGATGATGTCCAGCAGAGCGGCCTCCACGGCGCCTGCCATGTGGGCGGCGTCCCCGCACACATAGAAATGCCCGCCAGCCTACAGGATGCCCATGTTCTGATTAAGTCCCACATGCCGGTCACTTTGCCGTGGTCATGCGACGGCAGCAGGTCCTCTCTTCGGCTATCCGATGATCAGAGCAATCCAGTACGGGCAGACATTGCACAGGCTCACAGCGTGAGCATGCAAGCAGCGGTGCATGAACACACCTGCAGCAGACGCCATACCAGGTCGCCAGTCTCTCGCAGGCGGTCCTGAACGTACACCTTCGCGGCCTGCAACATTGCAGCGCCCTTGTTAGAGTGCAACACCTTCGTTGTATATTGGTGTCAGGCAAATGCACCTTCTCCATGCATTGCCAACCAACCTCACGCATGCAGCCAAGGTGCCACTGACAGCAGACCGATGCAGGACGGCAGCGACCGCCTGAGTTTGAGCTGAGCGCGCCTGCTCCCTCGAGAATGCCGTGAACAGCGTCAGGTGGCCGTCGGCAGCCCAGCCCTCCAGCTGCTCGCCGTACAGGAAGTCCTGCCACCTCAGGTGCGCCGCTCGGCAGGCTGCCTCGGCTTGATGGGATAAATTGAGGGGTGAACAGTTGAAAATTTAGTAAATATAGATTATAATAGAGTGATTAGAGTTTGTTTACAAAAAACAAACATTTGAGTTCTTAATAGCAAAGCAGAAAGACTTCCTATGCAAAACGCGTGATCGGCAGGGGTTGGTGGAAGCCTAGCAATGGCGCTGTTCGACCCTACACCACATGGAGGAGCTATTGCTGTGGTTGCCATGTGCAGTGCTTCCTGGGCTTCCCCGAGGCGATCAAGCCAGCACGTATGCGCACCTGATCCCGCCGTCGGCAGCCGAAGTACAGCACAGCCTCGCCCAGACCCTGCTCGCTGCCGTCCGCCACGCCGTCGCTGCTCTGCTCGCTGATCTGGCCGTCGCTCTGTGAGAGCCCGCCCTCCGCTATTAAGCCGTTGCCTGTCCTCCGTGCGTCAGCGGCGCCCAGCAGCCTCTCCTGCAGTGCATTGCAGACCCATGGCACGGCTTCATGCTGTGCCGGCAACGGTTATGCGCACGCGTCGGTACATTATGTCAAGTAGGAGTCCGGCAGGAGCGCCGCCGGCTTTGCACATGATACTTCTGCAAATTGTGTGCAGACCTTGCTTCTTGCTGCCTGTCAAATCCTGGTCTGATTCCAGTGCCAAGCTCCAGTTCCAAGCTCCAGTTCCTGCTTGTACTCAGACTGCTGTTTGTTTCCAGAACTGTATCTGCTGCGAACTGCTCCGTTGTTCCATCCGCACCTGCATGAAGGCGCGGAAGGGCGCGAGGCCGGTGCCCGGGCCGACCATGACGATCGGCGTCGCCGGGTCGGTCGGCAGGCGGAAGTCCGGGTTCTTCGAAACGTACACGGGAACCGTCATGCCCACCTGTCATGTGCACAACATGCTCGTGCGTCGGCATTACGACTGTCATGTCTGTACAGGTTGTGTGCGCGCCAATGTGGTGCAGTGCAGCGCCGGGCCCTAACACACCAAGAAGCAGGTACACGTCGGCATGGCACTAGGAAGAAGTGGTCAGGTGGCAGCTTCGCTCATTGTTCGACATTTCTCACTGCTGCCGCTCAAAAGCCTCTGGGCCGTATCTCAGTCCCAGCGTGGCTGGTCATCCTCTCGGATCAACCGGAGATCTTTGGCTTGCTGCGCCTTTATCTCACCTGATCCATATACATTTCATACACATTTCTATTTCTACCAATTTTATTAATTACCAGCTGGCAGGAAGGGTCAGGGTCAGGGTCAGGGTCAGGGTCAGGGTCAGGGTCAGGGTCAGGGTCAGGGTCAGGGTCAGGGTCAGGGTCAGGGTCAGGGTCAGGATCGGGGTCGGGGTCGGGGTTAGGATTAGGGTTAAGGTTAGGGTTAGGGTTAGGGTTAGGGTGGCGCACCGTCAGGCGCTCGGCGAGGTGCGTCGACGTGACGCCGATGCGCTGGCGCTGCAGGGACTGGTAGCGCACCACCGCGACCGTGACCTGCGGCCAGCGCAAAGGCAGAGTCGGCAGCAGCCACATCCAGTCTTCGCTCCCCTGATGTATCGTTCAGGTGAGGTTCGCACAGCCCATGCATGCTTGAAGGGTTCAGAGCGTGCAAAGGACCAGACTCAGCCTGCGTCACCCTGAGATTTGATTTAAGCTGAGGCTCGGCACCGCGGATGCACGCTCGAGGACTTGGGAGAGCGCGTGACAACAGCATGTACGTAGCGCATGCGGTTCGGCGGTGCAGCAGCACCTGGACTCGGGTCGGGTGCTCCAGCTGCGACGACGAAATGGAGTACAGGCGCGGCTGCAGCGGGCGCAGGGCCGCCAGCAGCTGCATGTAAACTTTGATCGTTACTACTTTTATTTCATATAAGGTTATTGAGTAGATATTATCTCCATGATTCTCGAATAAAAATAGATAATGGCGTTGCATTACAATAACAAGCCTAGGTTAAAAACGAGAGATTTTAAGCATCAAGCGGTCAGTCGTTTTCACATCCGGTTTCACGTGCAAATATCCACATCTCCTGCTACACATGCTCTCCGGCAGCACCCGACCCCTGTGCAGTCATGCTGCGCATGCAGCATCCCGACCGAGAGAGCCAGCGCAATTTAGCAAGAGACGGGTCGCATACACGCTGTGCACACAATTCTACGCACTTCGGGCACGTGCGCCCTCGGCTCTCATCCTAACCATAGTCCCGACCCTGAGCCATAGCCCCACGCAATTGCACCTCGGGCAGCGCGGGCCTGGCATGCTGGAACTCCGTGAGCACGTCGATCACGTGTCGCGGCTCGTAGTACGCCGCCACGTCGGCGTCCAGCACGCGGTTCGCCACAGCTTTCGCGCCCGGGCTGCCGCTGCGCCTGGCGGTTCCCGGCGAGCCGGCCGTGATCAGTGCGGCCAGCAGGGTCCGCAGCAAGTCGGGCTTCGGGCTCCTGCGGTTGCAGCAGCGGCTGTCTCCGCACGCATGCGTGAGGCATTTGCACTGCGGCCTGGCGCCCCGTCAAAGCCAGGGCGTCAACGTGCAGCAACTGGAGACTGTTGTCATGAAGACCTCGCAAGGTGCCAAGCATCTTGGAGTGCGCCTCTGCTGGCACGGGCGTTCCGTGCACAATGAACAGCAAACAAGGTGGTATGCAGGATGAAGGACGACCTGATATCATAGCATTGCACGAGGGCGTCTCGCAGCGGCATGGTGCCGTCCCGAGGTGCATCGCCTGCGCTGTAATGCCAGCTGGGTATCGGCACTGGCTCGTCTCCCCGGGCGTCGATCACCGCGAGCAGCTCGTCCACGGCCTGCGTATCAATACAGCATCATTGATGCTGCCGTTGGCATGTATTCGCAGGCTGAGGCTCAAGACAACAACATCAAATTGCGCGAACAAGCGGACGCTCGCCGCTTGAGCCATTTCGTTTGCGCTGTCGAGTAGCACAGCAGCAAGGATCGATTCCGTATTGGGACAACATCTGATTCGCTGTGTCGGCTCACAAGCGATCAACACACTCTCCAGATTGATGCACGAGCAAAACACGACACAACAGTCAAAGATCTGCTCCTGTGCGGGCGTAAAACACACACCAGATGACTGGATCCATCATCAACGTGGCAGGCAAGTCAGCAGTGATATGGCATCACCTCAGGGCAGTTGCGCGGGTAGATGCCGAGCGCATCGCCCGGCTCGTAGCGCAGCCCCGAGTCGCCCAGCTCGATCTCCACCCGCACTGTGTCCTTGTCGCCCGGCGCCCGAACCGCGCACAGGCCCTCCATCGCCACCACCGTGCCCGGGTACGGCCGCGCCTTGCTCCAGCGCTTTGCCGGGACGGTGTCTGTGCCCGCGGGCAGCGCCTGTGTCCCTGCCCGGTTCAGTGGAAACTTGCTCGTCTGGAGTCAGCGGCATCAATGGCAATGCAGGCGTGGCAGAGTAGCAGGATCTGAAAGCCGATGCGTCGATGCGGCGAGTGTATCCTGAGGTGTCAGCATCAGGTTGAGCACGAGCAAAGTGAGAGCGGCGCACCGCCGAGCTCCGACACGGTTTTGAGCGGCAGGTCCGGCAGGGCGGCGACCACGGCGTCCAGCCACGCGTCGATGGTCTCCCAATCCTCCCGATTCACATCATGCCTATCCACACGATACATGTCCAGTCGTTTTGCATCTGTGCGAGAAGTATGGCTGACGAGCATGTACGAACTGCAGCATGCCAATGGCGGTGGCTGACAGCTCATGACCCCAGCTCTCACCTGTCGACGAGCCGCCGACCGCCGAGCCCCTCGAACCGCGTGTCCAGCTGTGCGCCGCACCGGCAGAAGTGGGTGTACGACCTGCGAGAGCACCACGGCAATCAGCCCACAACTTCATTGCGGGATGACCCAGGGCTCTGTCAGGGTCAAAGACGCTGTTGTTGGGACGGGGTCAGAAAGCAGCGCACCTTGACAAAACTCTGCGGCGCAGGGTGCATTGATGAACAGCCCTAGCCCAAACGCCTCAGCAGCTGAGAACTCAGCAATCGGTTGTCAATGCTCTGCAGAAACCGGCTCCTGGTCGGTAAGTGGCCTGGTGCGCGCCTGTCGCCCAGAGCGAGCACGGCGAAGCAGGTGCCGTCCATCCTGGCCGGCGCCTCAGACTGGAGCCAGTCGCAGAACTCGCGCGCCTCAGCCGGTGGGACCCCGTCGCCCTGCATCAGTGCGCCGTATGCACATGGGAGTTGCCGCTGCATGAACGGTCTTGTAATGAGTGTCCGGGACATGGCAATCACGCGCGACGTAAGCTTGCGCGCCTGGAATTGGCATGCATTGAGACCGATCTCGTCAGATGATGAAACTGTGTGTTGTGTGCCGACAATGCAGCCTTGCTTGTGCGGTCAGGATTATTGGGGCGGGCGCTCCACCTGGGTGGAGCAGATGCACAGGATGGCCTGCTCGCCGCTGAGGTCCAGGCCGGCCGGGGCATCCGCCATGTCCACCAGACGCGGCCTGCGGATGCAGGGCACGCCGGATTATTGTGACTTGCGTGCAGATGTCACATCTGTCAGAGAGTGGACGCCCTATTGTAGCGTAGCAGTGAGGTAGATGACACTAGCAAGACACGGTGATCTGCGTACAGTGGTGTCTGCGCGGCCAGAATCTGTGCACAACGTGATCTAGTCAAGTTCTGCTTTAGCAATGGTGTGACGCATCTAAATAAACAACTTTGCACTTCGACTTTCAATTCGGCGCAGGCTCACCAGTAGCGCGCTCCCGCCAGCAGGCGGTCGCGCAGCTTCTCGGCGATCTCCTTGGAGAACCCGAACTCGGTGCCGAACAGCACCGTGACCGGCACGCTGTCCGGGCTCGGCTGCGCCTCGGCGCCGGTGCCGCTGAGAGCTGCCCCAGCCTCCGTATCAGCACTACCGTCTGCGCCGCCATGCTGTGCTCCCTCACGGGACACGCTGCCTTTGAGGAACGATCCGAAGGCGGTGGGGTCGCGCTGCTGGCTGGGCTGAGCTGAGGGTCCGTCTTTGAGAAACGAGCCGAAGCTCGTGGCGCTGCGCTGTGCTGCGCCGCGCTGTGCTGGTTGGGACGCTGTCGGCGCTTTGGCAGCGGCTGGCTGTGCCTTCAGGAACCCGTCGAAGTCGGTCCGGGGCCGCGCTGCGCCGCTGTGATAAGCGCGGCGCCAGACCGCCAGGCAGGCGCCGCAGCCTGCGGAGGCTGCCGCTGCGGCGATCCACCACCGCCAGTACGGCTCTGACCGGGGGGTGCGCGGACCGGCAATCGGCACCGACGGCGCATGGCGCCTCATCTACGCAGCTCGGCCAGGCCACCAACAGCATACGGCGCGGGCAGCTCGCTGAGTGGTGGTTCGACGCTTTTGCAGCTCCGATCCGCCAAAATACTGCCTTCTGCCAATTATTTTTGCTGCAAAAGTTGAATACGGCACGTCGTCTGAGGGCACCAAGCAGTCGCTTTAGCAGGGTCTTTTGGTTGCGGGTTTGGCATGCATACTGAGCAGACGATGGCCATCGCTCCAGCGAGGTTGTCATTTTCTATGCGCAGCTGCTGCTGTTGCCGAGTGCCTGACGGGCTGAGCCCAGGAAAGACGTTTGCCATGCCGCTGTTCCTGACACTCACGCTGCGCTTGCACGGTCGTGAAACAGATTCGGATGCTCGATGTCTCAACGCTCTGTGTGCTCGCATAGCTGTGCATCCGGCCAACACCTGCATCATGACCTGAAGACCCTGCCACCACCCTAGATATAGAAGTCTGTTTGTCGCCCCTGCGCTCCCACCTCCTTGAGCTTCTTCAGGATCTGGCCGTAGTACTCCTGTGCAACATCAGCGCGGTGTGTCAGACAGACATCAAAACGAGGCAGCACGCACCATGGACGCGAGCTGCACCTGTAAGCAAGCGTATCGGGCTGCACATGAAATTCGCTTGAGGCAAGCGTTTTGTTGTCGAGAGTATGCCGGACTTATCGGATGCATGCAAGATAGCATGGCAAGTTGAGCGTGAGGGCTCTTCACAGCAACAACCATGTACCAGAGCGCGTGTAGTGTTTTGACCTGCAGGTATGAGTCCAGGGTGGTTACGCTGCCGGGCTCGATGTCCAGCAGCGCATAGGTCGCATCCATCGGTGCGCTGAACGTCTCGTTGCTCGCTAGGACCTCCACAAACGCCTGCGTCATGTGACCGGTAGCCTGTGAGCGCTTGAGCACGCCGGGCGCAGCAACGCTATAAGGTTTGCTGCGAGCACACGGATGTGCAGGTAGACAGATGGTCCACACCACGGTTCACCGCGCCCTGTTGTATTATGGGCCCGAGACACTGGCGCTGCGCAAACTGCTGTGGTTCGCAGTTTATGCAGCTCTCAGCAACACCATGACCTAGCGTCACTCGTCCCGGCGGGCATGGACAGAGGCGCCGAGCGCGTATAGGTTGCGACGGCAATGCGCACCAGACGGTCAGCTGCGTCGCGCGCCCACTGGAACCCGCGCAGCAGGCTCCGCGTTGCCCGCAGCAGCCACACTGGTACCTGCCATCCGGCAGTCACAGTAGTTAGAGCCCCTCCAAGCTGACACTACCCCGATCCCGTAGGTGAGTGTGGTTTCTGGCATCTTCTGTCGCTCGAGGAGGTCCGAGTCTCGCGCAGGGACCATCAGACAAATGCTCATGCTGATGCAGAGAAGCACCCCCTTCGCCGAGATCTCAACATGCACCAGGCGTCAGTTTCAACCAGCACATGGGCCTTAACAGTGGCAATCCGTCCTCTTTACCCAACTTACACACTAAAGCGCACCTGCGTGACGTCCGCATCAGCGCCTGCGTACTTCTCACAGAGCTCAATGACCTCGTCCACTGTGTAAGCCTTCGGCCCCGCAAGCGTTACCGTCTTCCCGATTGCTCCCTCATTCCTGCGAACACACATGGGGCTGACAGGTGCGGTCAAGGCTGCTCGATCCTCGGCAAGTGATGATGCCGCTGGTGACATCAGTACGGCACGGCGATCCACAAGACGACTCCTCACCATCGAGCTTGATGTGACCTGATGTGCAGTGTTCAGCGGTCCCAAAATTCTGTATGATGTACTACATAGAGAGGAGGGAATACAACTGCCCATGTCACAGTTGCACAAGCTTTGCTCAATGCTTGCATTCAGACCATTTTGGCCATATGTAGACATCGCTCATCGGATTGACTACATAATAGCCCAGCTGTGAGAAAGGTTTTGATCCAAAAATTTGATTTGATAGAACAGATACAAATGATACAGTTGTCAAGTTTGTGCTCTTTATATTCCGGTTATTTTCTTCAAAAATCTGAATTGTGGAAAAATTTTAGCTTTCCAAGTTCAATTTACACTCTTGATGAGAGAGACTTCGCACCTGAGCGACGCGAGGGTCATGCGCGCGACGTCGGTGGTGTCCAGGTACGCGGTGCGCGTCTGGTCGTTGGTGCCCCACACCTGCTTCTCCTCCAAGATCGGCACCGCGTAGTTGCCGATGATGGCCTGCCAGCCAGCATGCCAAGGTCAGCGGTCGACGGCGCAATCGGCTGCCCAGCTTCGGTGCAGCATAGGAGAGCACCAGCCGAATATCAAGATGGGCCACTGCATGTTTGCACAGGGCCGCTCAATGTGTGATCTGCAGGCGGCCGTCAGACGCAGGAAGAGGCGGGAAGACGCTTGCATCCTGCAATCGACCCTGGTTGACAGGCACAGGGCATTGCGACACTGCAGCACTGCAGCTGTCACTGCCGCTAGAGCTGGCGATTCCATCTCAGGCATGGGCACCATGCAACCTGGCACATACTTGTTCGCTCCTCTGATATGGAGGCGCTCAACACAAACACATGAATATGCAGATTCCATGCATGGCATGCGTGAGTCCGCTCACCTGCATGAAACCGCACATGCGGAAGGTGGTGAAGTTGAGCCCGCTGGTCTCCAGGTACTTCTCGGTGCAGCTCTTGATCAGCATGAGGGGGACCTCCGGGTGGCGGTCGCAGTTGTGGATGCTGAAGAACACGTACCGCTGGATGCCCATCGCCTGCGCGCACTGGATGAGCGCCACCTGCAACGGGCGGCACCGCGGCTTCAACAACTGCGGACGGCAAGGGTTTAGGCAAAGGATCCAAACCAGGGTCGTGTCAGAGCTAGATCTCACCCGTGACCCTGCTACTCTACCCCAGGGGACTGCTGGTGTCCGCTACTTCAAACACTGCTCGGTTGGGGGTCCAGCGCACGGTTAGCATTTGTGTTCCCGTGCTGTCATTGAAACCACGATCATGTGACAGCATGTTGAGACAAGCCGTCGATCTGCGCGTCAGCCTGGAAAACAGGGCTCGGTGCAAAAGCAAAGCCAGTCGGTGACACAAGTATCACATATCAGGGGCCCGGAGGCCTCATTAGGAAGGCAACAGTATACATGATGGTTTCGTCATCCTGGCTTGATGTGTCTTGCACGAACACATCCGTCTTTGGCAACGTAGCAAACTGTCAACATGCTGAGGATGTCTCTGTCTCTATCCATCATGCCATTGATAAATCAATAGTGCAGCCGGGAGTCCGTGCAACAACGATGTGGCCCATGGGAGTCGGGACCGGGTTGTCGGCATAGCGCGGCCTCTTATCGGCCTACAGTACTATTACACGCCCATACGGTCTCGACGATGGCCCACCGCCGGTCGTTATCAGCGGAGAGCTGCACAGAACGTCACGACAGCTCACCTTGCCGTCCCAGTCAACCTTGGAGGTGCTCTCTTCGGGCCGGGCCGTCGCGCAGTCGATGACGGTGTGGATGCCGACCAGCGCCGCCGGCAGCGACGACGGGTCACCCAGGTCCGCCTGTGTAGCAGCAGAATCCATTCGATATTGGTGCTGTTCGACGTTACGCACAGCAGCTACAAATTGAGCATGATGTTGTTAGAATTGCGCTCAACTGAGCCGCCCTCTGGCAAGGCATGCTCGGCAGCACCCTGTCCAGTGGCTGCACGCTGGCACAGCATCACACGGTGCTGGCAGCTTGAAGGGCATGATCATGTGGGACAGTCCTGCCGCCGCAGTCAGCCGGCTGCGCAGGCGTTCTCATCGTCGGCCTGTCAGTTGAGCGCCCCGTGAGCCCCACCTGCACGGTGGTGGCGCCCCAGTCGCGCAGGAAGTCCGCCGGGTTCTGCCGCGGCCGCACCGTGCACCGCACCTCGTAGCCCTCGTCCAGCGCCTTCCTCACCACCTGCGCATTCGCCATGGCCAGATAAC
>JAABUX010009381.1_pt1 | contig 11092 bp, 7 predicted proteins | sample 5561851 | NCBI WGS metagenome assembly JAABUX01 (sample SAMN10711883, study PRJNA513361) | rock metagenome | isolation source: Antarctica rocks | place: Antarctica: Victoria Land, Richard Nunatak red sandstone | collected 2016-01-03 | reverse complement strand
GCGTTCTTCGCCAGGCGGTCATCCACGGCGCGGTGCCCGTAACGCTCGGCCCAGTCAGGCTCGGCATGCGCCCGCAGCCAATCAGGCGCCGCGATGGCCAGGCTTTCCAATGCGTGACGCATCGTCCCGATGGCGCGCTATCGCCCCTTGGCGATCCGTCTGCGAAGCAGCCGGCGGCAGAGCCGCCGGAGCGGCGGTTCAGGGCACGCACCGCGGCCAGCACATGCGTGGAGTCGGTCCGCTGCCGCCCACCTCCCGACAGCAGGTTCCGCTCACGGGCGAGCGCCAGCACCGCGTCGAGCAGCCCCTGCTCCGCCCCGCCCTCGACAAGGCGGGACCGGAACTCGCTCAGCACGGTGCTGTCAAAGCCAGGGGCAGTCAGAGGCAATGCCAAGGCATACTTCCAGTCGATCCGGCCGCGGACCGCCTCGGCCGCCTGGCGGTCGGGCAAGCCCTCAGCGAGCTGGAACAGGGTGACCAGGGCAAGCCGCCAGGGCGCCTCCGCCGGGCGGCCGCGGGCGGGGAACAAACCCGCGAACCGGGCGTCGTCGAACACCGCGCCCAGTTCGTCGCGCAAGCGCGTGTAGCGACTGCCCTTGGGGAACGAAGCGCGTGCGACGCGCACGGTCTCCTCGGGGATGGCTGGGGAGACCTCAGGGCGAAGGGACATGATGCTGACCTCGGGAGGGATGCCGCGACGTCGCCATCAACCAGCGTCTCGCCCCCAGGTTCCAGCGCCAAACCACTGCGCTGAATTCGCCAGCGGTATCGCTGCGGAAGAACCCGGAATCACTGGCTGGAATGCGTTGGATAACGCAGGCCATGGGCCTGAGCGGCATCAGCAAGAGCACGGTCAGCAAGCTATGCAAGGACATCGACGACCGCGTGCATGCCTTCCTCGACCGCCTGCTCACCGGCGACTGGCCCTACCTGTGGCTGGACGCGACCTACCTTAAGCAGCGCGCGGGCGGAAGCATTGTGTCTGTGGCCGCGATAATCGCTGTGGCGGTGGACAGCGAGGGCAAGCGGGAGATCGTGGGCCTGCATATCGGACCCTCTGAGGCCGAGACCTTCTGGGCGACGTTCCTGCGCAGCCTGGTCAAGCGCGGCCTGCGCGGCACCAAGCTGGTGATCTCCGACGCGCACGAGGGCCTCAAGGCCGCGATCCGGCGCGTGATGGGCGCCACCTGGCAGCGCTGCCGGGTTTATTGGATGAGGAACGCATTGGCCTACGTCGGCAAGGGCCAGCAGAGCATGGCGTCGGCGTCCCTACGCCAGGTGCTCCTGCAGGACGACGCGGAGAAGGCCCACCAAGTCTGGCGCGCGGCCGCCGATCAGATGCGCCAGCGCTGGCCCCAGGCGCTTTCGCTGCGCGAAACGCCGAGCTCGGCGCGTTCATGGACGACAGCGAGCATGACGTGCTGGCCTACATGGGCTTCCCCGAGCAGCACCGGGCCAGGCTGCACTCAACGAACCCCATCGAGCGGCTGAACAACGAGGTCAAGCGCCGGGCCGACGTGGTGGGCATCCCTCCATCAGAGCAGTCGATCATCAGGCTGATCGGCGCCGTGCTGCTGGAGCAGAACGACGAGTGGCAGCTCCAGCACCGCACCATGCAGGCCGAAGGCATGGCCGGACTGGTGCCGCCCACCATAGACGGCGAGGCCACGCCCCTCCCGCCTGCCCAGGTCACACCCCAAGCCGCATGACCCGTGGCCACCCAGCACTACACCGAAATTACACCAGCTTGACGAACGCTATCCCTATTGCGGCAGGGATGTTTGTGATAGCTGGTCCGCTCCGTCCACATCGAATGTAGGTCTCCCCAGGAGTTGGAACACCCGATTGTCGCCGCACAAGCCCGGCGGGACCGTGCCAGGCTGATCGCCTCGAAACAGAGGATCGCCTGCCTCCAGGACATCATCCGAGAGATCACGGACAGCCGGAACTGGCGGATTACCGCGTCGCTACGCGCCGCGCTCGCCGTCTTGCGCGGGCAGCCGGCGCCAGCGATGGTCCCAGCGTCAGTGGTGCCCACGCCGGATACTGAACCTTTCCGCGCGCTGGTGATCGATGACCACTGGCCGCAGCCCGACCGGGATGCCGGCTCCATAGAGATCGTCACCCTCGTCGAGGTGTTGGTCGCACTTGGCTACGAGGTCACCTTTGCTGCCGACCTGGAGCACGACGGACCGTTCCAGGCACGCCGTGCGCTCGCTGCGCGCGGGGTGAGTTGCCTAGGCCCTGCAGATGCGCCGTCCGTGTCCGCGTTCATCGAGCAGGAAACGCCGTTCTTCGACTTGTGCATCCTGTGCCGGGCATTTTGCGGGGGCAAGTTCCTCGAAGCCGTGCGTGCCCATCGGCCCGCCAGCCGCATCGTGTTCAACACGATTGATCTGGTCTTCCTGCGCGTGCAGCGCCAGGCGGCCCTAGGCGGCAGCTTCGCGCCGGAGGTCGTGCAGGCCGTCCGGGCCCGGGAGGAAACGGTGATCGCCGGCAGCGACGCCACAATGGTGGTGTCGGGCTCCGAGCGGGATTTGCTGCGCTCCACCATGCCAGACAGCCTAGTCGTCGCCCTGCCGCTGGCCCGCGCCGTGACGCCTCCGGTCACGGGCTTCGCAGAGCGCCGTGGCATTGGCTTCATCGGCGGTTTCGCGCATGCGCCGAACGTGGATGCGGTGCGCTGGTTCACATCGGAGATCTGGCCGCTGGTGCTGCGGGACGATCCCGGATGCGAACTCGAGATTGTGGGCGCCGATATGCCGGCGGACCTGCTGGCTGGGGTGCCGGGATTTGTCCGTGCGCTCGGCCACCTGCCGGACGTGGGACCATGGTTCGAACAGCTGCGGCTCACGGTGGCGCCCCTTCGCTTCGGTGCGGGGGCGAAAGGCAAGGTGGCATCCAGCCTGGCCGCAGGAGTGCCGTGTGTCGTCACGACGATAGCTGCGGAAGGAATGGCGCTGCTGCCCGGCGACCACGTGCTGGTTGCCGACAAGCCTGAGGACTTCGCTGCCGCCGTACACCGCGCCCATCATGAGATCGTCGTGTGGGAAGGCCTGTCGCGGGCGGGGTTGTCGTACGCAGCGGAGACGCTATCGAAGGCGCGGTGGCAGGCGCAACTTGCAGCCATGCTGCAGCAGATCGGGCTATAGGCTATCGGCTGGCCTGTGAGCCCGCCCGATCCACGCCGCCGTCAGTCGCAGCGCATCCATCCAGCCCGTCCGTGGCACCCAGCCCAGCTCGCGCCGGATCCGCTCGATGTCCAGCACGTTGGCGGGCACGTCAGCGACCCGCCCGGCCTTGTGGATTACGGGCACGTCTGCCCAGTCGAGCACTCTGCCGATGTCGCGCACCACGTCCAGCACCGAACGTCCCACGCCGCTGCCCACGTTGAATACGCGATGCGGCCCCTCGTAGGCTGCGCTCAGCATCAGCGCCTCCGCTACGTCGTCCACGTACACGAAATCGCGCACTACTCGGCCGTCGCCCCACACCTCCGCCGGGCGCCTATTGGCAATCGCATGGGTCAGCGCCGCAATGACGCCCTGACGCCGGAACGGGTCCTGGAACGGCCCGAACGGGTTGGCGACGCGCAGTACCACGGAGTCGATCCCGTGTAGGTGTCGGAACAGGTGCAAGTACTTTTCCACGATCAGCTTGTTGATGCCGTAGGCCGAGATCGGGTCCGTCGGTGCTTCTTCCGTCACCGGCACGGAGGCCGGCACCCCGTACACGGTCCCGCCCGAGGACACGAACACCACCCGCGACACGCTGGCCAGCCGGCATGTCTCCAAGAGTCGTATCGACTGTGCCAGTCCTTGCAGCTCGGCGACCGGGTCTTTGTTTGAAAGGTCAGGCGTGCTGCCACCCAACAGGTGAAACACGATTTCCGCCCCGTCCACCGCGCGTGCTATGGCGGCCTTGTTATCGAACTCGCCGCGGGTGAAGCGGACGGGACCTGGCGCATCCGGATAGGCGGGTTCGCGGCCGAAACCGTGAACTTGTGCCCCCACCTCCGACAAGGCCCGGCACAGCGCGCTGCCAATGAATCCACCTGCGCCCAGCACCAGGCAAGGCCGCCCTCTCAAGCCATCTTTCATAGCGCCTGGTGCGGTCACCTCAGGAAATGCTCCATGGCTCCCACCATTTTCTCAAACGTGAACTGCGCTGCTGCTACTCGACCGCCTACCGCCAAGCGGGCGCGCATGGCTGGGTCGCTCGCCAAACGCGTTATGGCGTGCGCCAGGTCCGCTGCGTCGCCCTTCGCTGACAGCAGGCCGCTTTCGCCGTCGCTTACAATCTCGACGTTGCCGCCGGTCCGGGACGCCACGGTGGGGATGCCGCAGGCAAGAGCATGGATGAGGGTAAGCGAGAACGGCTCGTACAAGGACGGAAATAGGTAGATATCATGCTTCTGAAATAGATCGAACAGCGCGTCAGCAGCGACCGGCTCCTGCATGATGATGTCTGACATCCGGTCACTGGCAGCGACGGTTTCGGCCAGCCGTTCGGCATAGGCAACATCCTGCGTGTCGCCCACCAGAGTCAGCACGACGCGCGACACGCCCAGGGCCGCTGGATCGAGCAGCGGCATTGCCTTGATTGCCGTGTCGGCGCCCTTCAAGTCCACAAGCCGTCCCGCGAACAGCAACCGCAGCGTGCCGAGTTCGACAAGTGCTCGGCGGTCGCGGAACGGCGCGCCTCCATAGCCCGCCTGCTGCACGCCATTGTGGATGACTAGGTGAGAGGGGAATGACAGCCCACCCGCCGCATACAGGTCACGCACGAACTCCGAGCCGAAGATCGCGGACATGCCTGCCCTTGCCCGGCGCCGCCCGAGCAGACGGGCGACGATACCGTGCGGACGCGAACGCACGGGCGGCACGAACGGCTCGGCGCCGAAGACGTGGCGCCGGAAGAACTCCGACACGAACACCGGGTCGTGCATCACTAGCAGCCAGTTATCTGTCAGCATCACGACCGTACGGGTCCCGCCCTTCATCAATGCCTCGAGCAGGGAGGCACCGAGAAAGAACAGGTTCCAGGCAAACACTATATCCGGCCGTACCTCGTCCAGCGTGCGGCGCAGGACGGCAAGGTTCGCCTCGTTGACGGCATCGCGCGCCGTGTCGTCGCCGGCGAACGGGTCGTATATGTTTGCGCCCACCAGTAGTCTCAGCTCGCGTCGTACGACTTGGCCCGGGAACTCCGTGACCTTGCCGCCGAAGTCGCTCGTCAGCACGGTCACGCGGTGGCCGTGTTCCGCGAGCGCCGTCGACACGTCGAAGCAAAGGCGCTCATAGCCGCCGATGACGTTAGGCGGGTATAGGTTGCTTAGGATCAGAATGTTTATTGTAGCCACTCCAGCAGGTTGGCACGGAACGCCGCGTCATTCGGCAGGGAGCTGCGGTCAAGTGACAGGCCGGTGCGGCGGAGCGCCAGACCAGACAGGTGGACCGCCCGCAGAAGGCTGTGTCGTTCCAGAACCGCCTGCACGGCGCGGGCCTGCGCCCAGTCGGGCTGGGAAGCGCCGGGCCGGTCCCACAACAGCGCCAGGTACGCTGCGGACGCTAATGCCCAATCTGCGCGCACCCGGTCGGGCGCCTCAGCGATGGTATTGCCGGGGTGGATGCGGTAACGCAGAAGCACGTCTGGCAGCAGCGCGATCCGCCCGCCCAATGCGAGCAGGCGCAATGCAAAGTCAAGATCGTGGGCGTAGCGCAATGGGGCCATGCCGCCGATCCGCTCCACCGCGGCCCGGCGCAGCATAAAGTTGGAGGTGGTCATGAGCACGTTCGCGTTCACCAAGGCGGTGCCCATGTCCCCCGCCGCGTGAAGGTAGGCGAGCGCCTCGTCGTACCAGGCATTCGGCACTGCTCGCCCGTCAGCGTCCATGAAGGCGATGCCTGATGCGGCGAGGTCCACACCAGGGTCGGCATCCAGCGCCGCCGCCAATGCATCAAGCCTCCTAGGCAGGAACATATCGTCCGAGTTTAGGATCGCAACCAGCTCTCCAGTCGCGCGCAGCACCCCGGCGTTGATTGCGGCGTGTGCGCCTCGGTTCGGCTGCGACCAGGCGATGATGCGCCCGTCCTGCGCCGCCAGCCGCTGCACCGCAGCGAAGCCGCCATCCGTCGAGCCGTCATCCACCACGATCAGTTCGCGCAGGGTGCCTCCCTGGTCCAGCGCGCTCCGCATTGCGTCCTCGATGAAGCGGGCGTGGTTGTAAAGCGGCACTACCACCGATACACGCCCAGCCGACGGCAGCGCGGGTGGCAGCTTGCGGAACGGGAATAGGTTCATAGACGCCGCGTGGTAAGCACCTGGGCGAGGCCAGGCGGCACGCTCGTCAGCACCGGCGCAGGTTCGGCGCGGACTGGTATGGGATCCGGCCCGGTCAGCAGCACGCCATGGTTCACAGCAAACCGTCCTATGTCCGCGGGACTGCGTATGGTCGCCACGGTCGAGGTGTCGAAATAGAGCGCTGGCTGTGCCACCTTCAACCACGTGTGGCCGCTACGCTCACAGGCGTACAGATACAGACGTTCGATGGCATGCGCGGGGGTATGGTCGACCTGCGCGCCCTCGTCCGGGAAGTCCTCGAAGCGCAGGTGCAAGTCGAGCAACGGCTGCAAAGCGGCCGGTCGCGCCCAGAACATGGAGCCGGATGGGAAATCCAACGCGCGGCTATTGTGTAGGGTGACTCCCATGCGCCCAGCCAGCGCCTTCGCATTCGTGAAGTTACCATTCCAGTTCAGCCAGCGCCGCACTGCCTCAAAGTGCTGTGGCATGACGATGCCCAGGTCTGGCAGCCGATCGAACGCCTCAAGGAGGCTGCGAACGATGAAGGGCGACCCCAATAAGTTCTCCAGCATGAAGGAGCGCCAGGGCGCCAGGAACGGCGCATGGTCCGACACTTTCGAGTGCAGGTGACACACAAGGTCGTAACGACCGTAGACGTCGGCGAAGCCCACAAGCTTCGGTGCGATGTCTCGCCCGCGGTTGGGGGTGACCCGTACTTCCAGCGTACCCCTGGTCCATGAAGTGAACGCCGTCTCCAACGAGGCCTTCTTATCCACGGTATCGGTGGATACGAATAGGTCGGTCGCTACGGGAATGTTGCTGAGGTAATGCAGCATTTCTGGCGCAAGGTCGGGATAGAACATGTGCAGCACAGCCGCGACTCGTGGCACCGAGGCCTGCGCTGGGGTATAGTTGAACGGCACCGCCATGGCCCAGTCGTCGCTGGCTGCCCGGGCCACGTCGGGCTCGGCGGGTGGAGGCGGAGCGGCCAACAGCGCTGGCTCCCAAACTGGCGCCCGCTCCGGTTCGCGCACACGGTGAGTGACTGGCACGGCGTTGAGGATGGCACGCACAGTCGCACGGAACTGCAGCGGATTGGTTTCACGTCGCACCCGCGCCAGCGCTCGTTCGCGCATCATCGTCCAAAGGTCACGATCGCGGTACAGCCGGGCGCAAGCCGCCGCGAACCCGGCCGCGTCGTCCGCCACCAAAACCTCTTGCCCGTCCTTCCAGTCGAGTTGGTCCCGTATAAGCCCTGTCACCACCATGGGAATGCCCATGGCTGCGCCCTGGTAGACCTTAAGCGGGATGCCGGCGCCCAAACGGCTCGGCACCACCATGATGCGGGCGTGCCGCAGGGCGGGCGCCAAGTCGTCGATTGGGCCCATCAGATTGAGCGCCGTACCATCCAGCGCGCGTATGCTGGGCGCCTCCGCCCAGCCCACCACGTCCAGCCGGATGTCCTGTTCCAGAGCCACGCGCAACGGCGGCAGGATTTCGCTGGCGAACCAACGAAGCGCGTCCGAGTTCGGAGCGTCGTCGTAGTGCATGGCGCCCAGGAACACGACTTGCGTGCGGTCCTCAAACCCGCCCGGGATCGGTTCCTCAGCCAATGCATGTCCTAAGACGTGCACCGTCTTCACCCCATGGTTCTCGAAGATGCGCTGCTCGTTCGGACTGACGGATATTACGGCCTCAGCGGTTCTCGTCAGCGCGATCTCAGCGGCTACGAGCCGGGCCGCCTCGTCTTCGCTGGCCGGGGTACCCGCGGCTTCCAACTGCTGCAAACTGCGGACAGCGAACACGGCTTCGGCGTCGTACAACACTTTCGCGCCGCTCAGGACGTCGGGCTTGCCGGTCACCGCATCCAGGAAGCGTTCCATATTGTGAGGACGGCACACCAAGACCGCATCGTAGAAAGATAGACGAGATTCGAGAAAAGGCCGGATTTGGCTGACATCGGCGTGGATGAAATGCTCGACGGACTTACCCAGCGTGCGATGGACATCGGGCCAGGTCTCGGCATGACGGCTTGCCGGGAAGAACGTCACCTCCGCCCCTGTAGCCACCAGCTCGCGCACGATCTGTTGGGCGCGGGGATAGCCTGCCCCTAGCTCGGGCTTCGGCAGCCGGTCCTCGATCATAAGCACCCGTTTCGCCCGAGACCGCGACACACGGGCAGGCAGCATATTCAGCTGCGACGGCGGATATTGAGCAGCCAGCCAGTCTCGATGCTGGCTTACGAACACGTCTCGATTGCGCGCCTGCAGAGCCAGCGCAGCCTCGCTGCTGGATGCGCTGCCAAACTCCATGTGCATGATGGCTACATCAGGATCGAAGTGCACCCGGCGGCCGGATTGCCATAGCCGTAGGCAGTAGTCGGTCTCCTCGTAATAGGCCGGGCTGTAGCGCTCGTCGAAGCTGCCCAGGGTCTCGAACACCGCACGAGGGGTCAACAGGAAGGCACCCGAGCAGTAGTCGACGTCGCGGGCGAACATGAATTCGGGATCGTCCGGCTGGCGACCACGGCCATAGCCAGAACACGATCCGTCGCTCCAAACAATGGAGCCGGCCTCCTGCAATGTGCCATCAGGCAGAATTATGCGCCCGCCGACCGCACCAATTGTCGGGTCGGCCGCGAGAACGGCAAGCGCGGCGGTGACGGCGCCCGGCATGAGCTGCGCGTCGTTGTTGAGCAGGAGGAGGTGTGTGCCGGCCGCCATGCGTGCCGCTTGGTTGACGCCCTTGAGGAAGTGGAGGTTTGAGGTATTACGGACAATCCTTGCACCCTCCACCCGACCCAGCAGCTCACCCGTGGAGTCGCTTGACGCGTTGTCCACGATGATGACCTCGACTGTCGGCGACCCGGGCCCCAGCGTCTCGATGATGGAGGACAGGCACATGAACGTCAGTTCGGCCTGGTTGTACAGCACCAGCAGGATGCTGATCTGCGGCGCCGTGGCCCTGGGCAGGTGAAGCCGTTGCGAGGTGGAGAAGAAGGCGCGCAGGCGCGAGGCCATCAGGTCGCGCATGGCCTGCTTTGCTACGATGCCTGGCTCTGGTGCGGTGACGGGCGCTGTCTCAAGTGGAGGAGGCTCCGGAGCTTGCGGTGCCTGGGCCAGTAGCTCGGGCGGTGGCGGCGGCAGCTCGGGTAGTGGCGATGGCGATGACAACTCGGGCAAGGGCGGTGGCTGGAAGGGTGCCACGGGCGCCGGTGCCGCATTGCTGTGGCGGCGCGTCACCAGGCGCGCCGCGAGCCGGAGCGGCATAGACAACCGCCACGACGTCGAGCTTGTGTAGATAGCCGCGACGCGCGCCTGCGCCCGGAGCGACTCGGCGTCCGCCTCGTGGGCCGCGACGCGCGCTTGTGTCCGCAGCGCCTCGTTGTCTGCCTCGAGAGCCGCGGTGCGCGCCTGCGCCCGGAGCAACTGGGCGTCTGCTTCGGCTTGGGCGCATGCCTGGTTAGTCAGCACGCGCTGCACACGGCTTTCGAGCCGCTCACGCGCGATTTCGGAGGCAGCGATCTGGCGTTGCAGCTCCGCCTTGTAACCCGCCAGTTCGCCGGTCATGCGGCCAACGAGGCCTTCCCGTGCACCGGCATGGGCATCGCGTTCTTGCAGCATCCGGTCTCGCTCGGCCATAGCGGCGTCTCGGGCGCGGATCGCAGCGCGGTGGGCGTCGATGACGGCGGACTGGGCAGCGGCTGTCTGCTCGTTGCGCAGGATCACCGCGTCACGCCAGTGCAGGAGGTCTGTGTGGGCTTTCGTTTGTTGCTTCAGGTACTCGACCTGCTGCGACAGCTGCTCAGCCTGGTTTCTGCCCTGTTCGGCGGCGGCTTCAACCTGAAGACGTACCCCGTCCAGTTGTATGTGTAGGTTCTGTAACTGTACGGCACGCTGGAACGCCTCACCCCGGGCAGCGATTCGGCTGCGGAGCCGGGCTGCACCCTTCGCGGACAACTCGAACAAAGCCCGAACTGGCGGCGGTAGGTCAGTGCCTATACCTAGCACGCCCAATCCATGCGAGTGATGGAACTCAAAAGACGGATACTGCGCGCGCAGCTCCTGCCACAATCGCCACACACCGAACCCACGCTCGCGCACGTTGGTGTCGTGGAACAGCACCACGCTGCGGGGCGACAAGGCCGTGGACCACAACTCGAAGTCGCCCCGCACCGCCTCGTAGGTGTGCATCCCATCTATGTGCAGCAGATCGATCGAGCCGTCGGCGAAATATGAGCGGGCGTCATTGAAGGTAGTCCGCAGTAGTGTTGAGAATGCCAAGAAGTGCGCATTGTTGAACGCACTCACGCCCGAGAACACGTCTTCGTCGTAGTGTCCGGCGTGCTCGTCACCCTTCCACGTATCCACGGCGAACGCACGCCCGGCCGGGTCCGTCGCTGCCAGAGCCTGGCACAATGCAAAGTAAGAGTTTGCTGAATGGGTACCCAACTCGACCAGCAAGGTGGGGCGGAGCTGGCGGATGAGCCAGTACGCGAACGACAGATGGCCTGTCCAGGGATCAGGCGGCACGATGCGCATCGGCTCCCACGCCTGCTCGTCGCCCAGCTCCAGTTGGTCAATACCGTCTGGCATCTTAGTGTCAGCTCCCTCAAACACAGGCGGCAGTAACTATGCGCTCAACCTGTGGATGGCAAACCAGCGCCTAGCAGCCTGTCGGACTTAACGCGACGCGGATGCACGCTGTAGGATTGGTGGATCGATTCGCCTGCCTCCCCGCCCGGACACCTTCCGCATGAGCAACTTCCGCCTGATCGACCGCGACACTG
>JAABUX010009380.1_pt1 | contig 11093 bp, 21 predicted proteins | sample 5561851 | NCBI WGS metagenome assembly JAABUX01 (sample SAMN10711883, study PRJNA513361) | rock metagenome | isolation source: Antarctica rocks | place: Antarctica: Victoria Land, Richard Nunatak red sandstone | collected 2016-01-03 | reverse complement strand
AAGAGAAATGACAGCACGGCGAGTAATGGTGCAGCACGCAGAGTTATCGGCAGAACGTCGCACTTAAAAGGCGAGCGACACCGTGTCATGGCTTTGATAGCCTTGACCGTCGTCTCCTCGTCAGAATGACTCCAGTCGAGCCCTGCGGCAGCGAGCACAGGGCCTGAGCCTGCGTGCCAACAAGTTCGTGTGCAGTGCACAATGCTTCCTGACACCAACATGCCCGACTGTGCAAGCCCACCAAAGCCTCAAGGTGAGCTTGTACGCTTGCTTGAGCACGGCGCCAAGCTACATCATGGTGCCGTGCTCTATACCTCGGTCGTCCATGCTGCCACGCTGGAAGGTGAGCATCGCGAAAGCCAAGCCGCCGGCGACGCCTTTCAGTTCCAACCGGCACATCTCATCGTTCAGCCTCTGCGATCATCAGACCAAAATTCATCTTGATGGGGTCTGATCACATGCAAGCTGAGTGTTTCATCGCAGAAAGGTGTCTGAGATGCAACATAACGACGGCCACAGACCCATCATTAAATTTGCGTCCCGGACCAGAAGAGCACACGGCTGGTGGACCCTATGCTGCGAAATTGGCCCTTCCAGAGGGTGGTACTCCAAATCTAGGCCAGATCTAGAAGGATGACCATAGGTGCCGGCCGCGGTTTTGCTATGCAGGGTGGACTTACCGTGCCATACCGGGCGACCGACCATTGCTTGCCGTTGTCGGTGAACACGAACGTGTCTGAGCTCAGGTTCTCCAGTGCCGCAATCTCGCCGATGCCTGCAGCAGCTCGCCGGCAGGTTGAGCCAAAACGAGCAATCCTTCCTACCAAACCGGAGGGACTCGGTCATCGAGCTTAGGATTCATTAATTGACTCGCGGCAGAGGAAGGAAGGAATGCGACGCGGAAAATTCAGTGCAGCGTTAGCCAGACGCAGCCGACTGGGCTTCATGTTGCCAAGCAGATCAGGCATCGGTTGCAGATGTTGGGGCAGGGCTGCGATGCAGCTCAAGTGACAACATCTTGTGGCTGTGTGGCTGGTGACTTGGCTGCTAAGCACACCAAAGTGGGCGTAGATGGCGTTGTCGATGTCGATGCGCTCCCGATGTTTGCGCGCGTGGCCCAGGTGGAACAGGTTTTCGAGCTCCGGACCCGACATGCCCCTGCCGTTCTCCAGCAGCGTGCAGATCTCCAGCTGCCCAGTGCCCCACGCATGCTCCGGCTGCGCAGAGCAGCCAGAAAGTGCTCGGCGTGCAAAGGAAGTGAACGTGTTCCTGGTTATCATTGTGACAGTTGTGATCGGTTCAGGTGCAAGTCACTCTCAAAAGTGCATGCTTCTGAGCCGTGCTGGAGGGCGTCATCCAGGGACACAACATTGAGGACGACGTTTGCTACACCGCACAGGGCTCGAGGTTTTACTCCAGTACTTGATTGTCAGCTTCGTGCATGCCTTCAAGTCGATGTGGAGCTGTGTGGCGTTCCAGTCCCGGCCGACAGCACGAGCATTGTCCGAAAGCTCCTGGAATGCGCTGTGACAGCAGGTGTGCTTGGACTTCAGCGCCTGCGTGCCGCAGTCTGGTGTCAGTCTCAGCGCTTTGGGCCTGACATATTTACGTCAGCGTCCTGGTTCACATGCCAGCTCACCTCCGCAAAGTCATCGAAGTTCTTCTGCGTCCATATTCCTGTGTGGCCTGCACACAGCACTACTCTCTGAGCAACTGGCTGTGCCGCTTGAGGTCTGTCTCGGTCCGTCGGGGGTGCTTACCGCCAGATTTACACACAGCGGGTATTGGTCGTCAGTTGTCCAACGGTACTAAGGTGCTCCACGACCTTGCAGGTGAGGGAGGGGCGTAGTGGCGAGGCCATGCGCGAGGCCATGCGCGTGGTGAGTGATGCAGTGCGCTCACCCGGCTGTGCAGCGGGGATGGGCTTCACGTCCGGCACCGCCATGCCGTGCGTTCTGCTGATCAACTCACGTCGTGGCCATCGCAGGCATGGACGTGATCACTTGCTGATGATGCAGCTGCACCCGATCACAGTGTGCTCATCAGCACGAGACTAGCACCGAGGGGCACAGAGGGTGGAGCTCGTGCTTCGAAAACTGTCGCAAGGGCTATTGATGAGCCTATAAAGCCTTGCCCAAGGGACGATGCAATGCATCTAGTGAGACAAACACTGATCGATCGCCAGCCTTTCAAGCAGTGAAACGACAGATGCAATGCTGGATTGAGCACGCAAGGCCTGCGCTAGATGCAGTCGGCGGTCCCGCGGGGGGTCAACCCTGCGCCTGTGCATGGGGTGGGGACCTCCCGCCAACAGAGTACATCCGATGACATATACTGACGACAAAGATATCAACAACGAGCCGGCGCCGTGGGGCCTCCACCCTCTCAACATGGTCGCGGTCACATCAGATGATCCTGCAGCACGTCAGCCGTTTGCGGCGTCGGGCATGCCTTTGCAGCAACACCCGGACATGCGCGTGGGCACGCCGGCCGCGGTGCCGACCTCCGGTGCGGACGGACCTGCAGTGACGCGCAACTCCCGTACCTTGGCTGTGCAGAATTCTTCCGAGCGTGGCATGTGAACCATATATTTGCATGCTACGCAGGAGCGCGTGTCACCAGCGAAGTTGCTCGCCTCGAAGGCCTCTCTGTCAGCGGCCCGACCCTCCTCAGCCTCCAGCCGCTTCCGTCAGCACCACCCCTGTCGAGTCCTTTCGGCACTGAGAACCAACAGCATCAGCAGAGCGCAGCAGACAGCGCGCGGTCACCGCCTCAGCCTTCTAGCGCTGATGGACAGGCTGCCCTGGCGCTGTCTCAAGCTACTGCTGCAGGGTTTACCACACCGCCGGAGGACAGCACTCATCAGCGACTCGTCCAGCAGCACACAGCCAAAGTCATGCCCCTGCCGACATCTGCAGGCGCGACACGGACAGGGCAGATTGCCTCATCGAGTGCGACGGCTGCAGACGGCATCGTCAGTGCAGCCCACCAGCATGATCCCGCCAGAACCACACCTGCAAATGTGGCTAACCTGAAGCGTCCACCAGAGGACATTCAGGACAGACAGAGCGACAGTTATAGCTGCGACAGCCAATTTGACACCGAGCTTACGATGGTGAGCGGCGCACCGCATGATTTTCAGTCGATGATTGGGAACCCGTTCGCCGGCATATTGCGCCACGGTAAGCTTGCTGGTGCTTGCCGCTCCTCGCAGGTTTCCGCGTGATGTGCAGCATGGCACACTCCATCCGGGCGTACATCACAATACACTCCTCTCACCCCTTCGCTGTGATACTGATGCAGACGACAGCCTTCGGGTCAGTCCAACCTCACAATACCAACCAATGTTGGCCCCGCCGAGCATACTTCTGCGGAGGATTATTGCACCTGGCAGCGGCACATCACTCCACCGAGCACTGAGTACAGGTGCTTGTGATGGACACTATCTAGAGCTTTGCTGCGCCGCTTACTGTTGCCGGCTTTCGGTGGCTGCGTGATGACCTGGTGCTGGGGTGTGGCAGAGTCTCAGCCACACAGTCAGCACTGGACATCGGCTGCCACACTGGCACAAAGCCCCAGCCCGGCCGCAGTTGCACCACCATCAGCGCGTTCGGCGGACCAGGAACGGCATGCTGCCACCTTCGCCCGAGCCAAGGCCAGGCTGCGCGGCATGCAAGATGTGCGCCTCGCTTCAGCATGCCCAGAACTGCGCGAAGATGCCCTTTGGTATGACAGTCTGCAGGTCGTTGTTCCATGATCCGCACCACTTCCGGCTTGTCAGAACAACACAGGGCCAAGGGCTACAATTGTTGCCATGATGGCACAACTGACCCAATGCGTCTCCCCCGCGCCATCATCAAGACTGAATGGAAGTGCGGTGGCGGTCTGTAGGACAACGGTGGCACGCAGGGTGCCTGGGGAGAGTCCATGACAAAGTCGGCAACCCAGCGCAACAGGCGGGGGTTGCTGCTGCGCTTGCGGCCGTGGGTCAAGAGCATACAGGAGGTGGAGGGTCGCCATGGTGCGATTCGTGCACATCCCCATGCGCCAAATTGCCCTTGTTGCAAAACCAATGTCTCCTTGCCTCAGCACATCTCGCAGCAGCAGTGACTGGTCGCAGGGTCAAATGTGGCTCTGACCTTGTACTTCGTCCGCTTCGCACTCGGGCTGAACCTCTTGCTGCTGGCCATATGGGCCGTCTGCACTGTGGGACCTTTCTATCTGCAGCCGCCGCCGACATACCGGTCGAACCAGATCAGTGCCTACAGCGCCAGCTCGATCCTGCAGGGCTATGGGCTGGACAACACGTGGTTTGTCTATGGTGCGCCCCACGTCATGACTGTTCTTGCACTCCAGTGCACAAGGCCCCATGACGACATCTTCCTAGCCATCAACGTCCAAACGCATTGCAGGCGGATACAACAATCCCTTCTGGAGGGGAAAGGCGGCTGCGCCCTATGGTGGCCTGCGCAAGTTTTATGCAGCTGACCTCGGCTTCCCCGTCGCGGCCGGGCTCATGTGGCTGGCCAGCCTGCTGATGCTCCTCAGCGCCATCAGCCAGCGGCTCAAGGTGTGCTCATAGCCGCCGCATGCTCAGAACCTCGGCGCTGAGCCTGCAGCTGGTGGCCACAGCTCTGACTGGACAGTCCTCTGAAAACGACCGGAGTCTGCAAGACATGGCAACGCGCTGTGCAAGGTGCATCTACACTGTGGTACCTGACTGGCTTCGACAGCTCGCAGGGCGATGGTGACGCGGGCTTTGTGGGCAACAACAAGCTGTTCGCCTTCTCAACAGCCGTGTTCACGTCGTGGGACTTCCATCTCACCGACTGGGAGGCCGCCCGCAACCTGCGCAGCTCCATCCGGGTGCAGGTACCTCTCCAGCTTACCATGCGCCAGTGTGCAGCCGGCTCTAGCAACTACAGGCGCTGGTTCCTTTATAACCCAACAGTATGCCCTGCCGACTTCTGTTAGGCCTCTGTCTCATGTGAGGCAAATCGCCCGCCCATGTCAGTCATATCTGAGCATGCACTGATTGATACCCCATCTGTGCATGTGCAGCTGAAGGAGATGATCGCTGATGCCGTGGACAACGACAGGCGGCTCACCGAAACAGAGCTTTTCACACAGCAGATGCAGAAGGTGTGCGACGTCACCATGGCAGACTTTTATCGACGTAGATGCTGTGATGAACTGCTATGACCTGCTATTGTCGACCCAGCTGTTGGCTGACCAGCCGGCAGACTGGTTCCACATCATTCGTCCTGGCTGATGGGCCTCAGACGCATGCAGGCGATTGGTCTGCTTGTCTTCTGGCCGCTGCTCGTGATCAGCACGGCAGTCAGCTCATACTACATCCTGCGAAAGGCAAATGCGTGAGGCTCAATGCCTGCTCCCGGTGCAATGCGACCAGTATGCACATCCCTGGATGTGTCCGACAATACATTCGCTGTGATGCCTCTCGAGCTTGAATGTGGCGTGCTGATGCAGGATCAATGCCGCGCTGGGGTCCAACTTCGCCAGCACCGTGCTGCTGACCACCGTGACCCTGGTCGGCACCCAGCTGTCTCGTCAGATCGTCGCCTTTGAACGATGGCACCCCCGGCATGTGACCAATGTGCGCAACGTGCACATGTTGAGACGGTCGAGCGTCGCGCTTCATCTGTCTGCCGGATAAACTTCATGTCCCTCACTGACGACGCCATAGCTGCGACATGCGCGCATCTGCAAGCTTTTGCAAGGCCAGCGTGCTGTTGGCAGGCCACCGTGGCGAAGCTGTTCACGATCGAGCTGTGCTACCTGGCGACCATCACGTACCACCTGTACCAGCTCCAGACCGCGCCTGGCCTGTACGCTGGCGCCGGGAGCTTCTCTCATGCAGCTCAGCAGCAGGCATGCACCTCTTCACGTGACAATTTTGCAGAAGCACCACGACTGGCCGAAGTTCCTGCCTTTGCGGAGGACAAGCACGTGCTTTTGCCACAGAGCTGCGCCGCTCACAGGCTGAGTCGCATCCTGGGTGCGTGTGCAGGTCTGCAACTACTCAGACGGCACCGACACGAAGTGTCCCACCGGACAGGTCTGCTGCGACGCGAACTGCGCAGCGAATTTCTCACCGCCCATGCCGGCCGTCCAGGTGACCAGTGCGGACTTGCAGCGGCGTCTGCAACCCTTTGGCAAACCCACAGCACGCGCTGGTCCTGCGCCTGACAGTGCCACAGGCGCTGACCTTGGACCTGTCTTGCTGCTCCTCGCAGGACCGCTGCATCGTTGGCTGCGCGGAGAACAAGATCGCGATCCTGCTGTACCGGCTGGTGCTGACGGGTGCATTCGTCCCCAACCTGCTCACCGCGGCGCAGTCCATTGCAATGAGCTTCCTAGGACCGCAGTTCTACGATCCTCCTGCGGTGCGGCCCCGGCCCCAGTCACATTCCTGGCCTTGCAGATGACCCAGCGCCAGTTGTGCGCAGCACAGGGCACAAACTTGCGCACTTCCAAGGCTGCAGGTCCACCAACGGCGCTCGCCACAAACGGGGTCAAGGGTCGCACATATCATCATCATGCCGAGCCAGGGACACTCCGCCTGCGCATGAACCATTCGCAGACCTGATGCAGACCCTGACATGTATGATGCGCGAGCACAGGTGGTCCTGAAGGTGGTGGAGACGCAGGTGCTGATCTGGCTCGGCGCCGTGTTCGCGCCCCTGCTGCCGGCCCTGGGGCTGCTGTCTAACGCGCTCCACTTCTACACCATGAAGCTGCTGGCGACGTTCCTGTACCAGCCGCCCTCAAAGCCATACACCGCGTCCCGTACCTCGAACGTCGCGTACAGCCTCATGCTGGGTGCGCACCCCGCACCACAGCAGACCCCCAGCTGCAGAGCATGAAACGCAATGTCGTGGCGGCAGCCACTCGCGTCACGCAACAATTTCGACCCGGACTTGTCAGGTTGCACAGCCGGAGCAGGCTAGTATGACACGATGCTTGACGCACACGTGGAGCACACTCTGCGCTGAGGATGCCGTGCACGCAGTGGCGCTGGCGGGGTCTGCGCTGCCGCTGGGCTACAACCTGGAGCACCACCGGGACCAGTGCGGGCCGCACCAGGGCACCTGCATGAAGGATGCAGTGACGGCGCTCATCTCGTCCGGACCCAGGCAGGGCGGCCCCACATGCAACCCTTCGTTCATGCTGACGAGCAACCTGGGCAATCAAGATCAGCGTAGCAGTTGGTTCGCCAGATGGACCGGCTCTGCATTAGCAACGCTCTACTGCGAACGGAATGGGATAGCATCATGGCACGTACTTTCTGGAGAAAGACTGCTTGACTGCCGCAGGGGTCTGAGCACGCTGCTGTACTGGCTGATCAGCCCGGCGACGCTGGGCGCCGCCTGCATCCTGCTGGGCTTCGGGCTCATCGTCGCGGCCGGCCAGCGGGCGCGGTACCAGCGCGAGGCGGCGCACCTGAAGGAGGAGTGGATGCGCTACCGGAAGGAGATGCAGGCAAAGGTGCGCGCGAGAGAGTCAGGACACAGGGCTGGTATGTGACTCAACAATTGACCTGAACCACCTGCAGGCTGCTGTAGAGCATCTGCAGTGCATGCAACCTGCATCCAGCGGGGCACCTGATAATTGGAGCCGCTGTCATGTGTGAGCTGCGTCCCAGCTGAGTGCTCCTTCGTTGCAGAGTCATACCGTGCACGCCCCACCGTGCACCTTTGGGGAAACGTTGCTCTTATGGTCTGACGCCCCATTAATGCTCGCCCTGATCTACTGAGATGACCTTTTGTCGTTTTTACGCATCCGTGATGCAGGTCGGGATTGCCCGGAAGTTCCGCAGTGGAGCAACGACGCCAGCGGGATCCTTTTCACACAGTCATGGGCCGAAGGTCATGGTCAGCAGCACGCTGCGGCCTCACTCAGCGGACTCGCCAGCGCAAGCCATGATCACAGCCAGGCATCCACACGGCCTGGCGGCTGTACAGCTTGTCAGCCAAGACTCAGCAGCCATGCCATGGAGCCCTGACGCCATCAGTGTGGTTGAGCGAACGGGATTTTGGCCGCCATCAGTAGGAACTTTGTGGAGGCCAGGAATCAATACGGGCAGTGAGTACGGGGTGCAAAGATCCTCTCAGTCGTCGCCTGGCGTGAGTTGGTGATGGCAGGTAGCTGGATACAGGATGGCGCATGCACCAGAGGCCATGCCGCGCAAGCCATGGATTGCTCGCGTCATGGCGCTGTAACGATATGCAGGGCAGTGTACCGGCAGCAGCTAAGCTGTGATCGCGCTCTAGGCTTTGCGACCTTTGGCATGCATGCCCGTAGTCAGACCTCGCCCTGCAGCAATGCATGCAAAACGCTGTCGGAAAAAAGTGCAAAACAAAGTTGTTGCTGCGTTGCACTGATCATGCGCTGACTTTTTGCCATGTCGGCGGCCAACTCGGCCGCGGCGAGAAGCAGCGGGGTGGCGTCGACGAGTTATTGTAGCGGTGGATCGTCCATAAGCAGCCCCTTGCACATCGGCAGGCAACGGCTGCACCACAGCAGGCCATGCCCGTATCAGGTAACGCCCGGCCAAAGTGTTCCCGTCTTACTTCTTTCCGCAGGCCCCCTCCCCCCTTTCACTCCCGGGCGCTTGTCCGGGTCTCGACTGCTGACGGTGATATTCCGCAGGCGAGGACTGCAGCTTCTGCCGCACTCCGCCCGGCAGCTGGCTCGCAATGGCGGAGCACGTACCACAGAGACCGGCGACGGCAACAGCGCATACAGCCTCGTCCAGCAGGAGCTTCCAGCAGTGATCGTGCCCTGTCGACGCAAGCGGACATGGACTACTCAGTCGCCACGCTCCGAGCGGCGACGGCAGAGGTCGCGGCCGGCACGCCGCTCGAACCCATGTACGAGCTCGCAGATGCTGCGGCGATAGCGACAGCACCTGCGGCCGAAGGGCAGCCATCAGCAGCAGCACCAGCAGCGGCAGCCTCAGCAGTCGCCCCTGATGCGAGCAGCCCGGCAGGGAAGTACCTCTACGAGGGCAGGTGCACGCCGTTGCGTCTTTCTCATCACGTTTGCTGCAGCCTCCTCTCAGCTCGCCGTTTGCCCTCTGCTACCAGTCCCTCCCTTGCGACGGCTCCCTTCATCGCAAAACGGATCTGCAGCTACTTGCTGTTCCTCCTCGCCCCTGGTCGTCAGAACCTATGTACAAGCCCTCGACCACTAATAAGAGCCCTTTTGCATGCTGACAGGTACGGGCTGCCGGTGGTGCGGCGGTACCTGCAGTACCACGAGCTGCTGCGGGACATCCGGCTGGAGCGCGTCATGGAGGTCATGTTCTTCTCGCAGCCCTACGACCTGGACCCGGACCCGCCGGTCGGCCACCCCGAGGGCCCCTGCCTCGTGCTCTACAAGTGCGCATCGCTTGCCGCGGCCCTGTTCGGCCTTCGATGCTGCCTTGCACTGCGCTGCATGTATCCTGTCCGCACCGTAGTTTGCAAGCGTATGGCGAAACTGTCGAACCCGGGTGCTGGTGACACCTGGGCTGATGGTCAGCTGCGTGAGCATGTGCGGCCCTCACATGGAACGCTGCGGCTGACTGATGACTGACGACGTTCGCTTCCGTGCCCGGCAGCGACGGGAGGGTTGCGCAGAGCATGATCCCACCGACGGACGTGCGCATTCCCTACGCCATGGAGACGCACGGCGTGGAGGTCAGCCTCCTGCAGAGCCAGCCCTCGGAGGTGAGGCGCCGCTTCGCTCCTGGTCAGGACCCCATACATGTGCATGAGAGCGGTTAGAGAGGGTGGCGCAGCCGTTGCCCTCGAAAACCTGATGGGAAGGCCAGCTCACACAGAGCCCTGGGCATTTCTGGGTTGGTGCGCATGGACTTTGGAGAAGACGTGCCCGAGGCAGATTTCTGGCGACACCTCCGCTGATTGGCCACATTTGCGTACTAGCAGTCGCCCTGAACAGCGCCATCTGACCCACCGCAGGACATGCTGAATCCGCCGCGGCCGTACTCGGAGACCATCACCAAGTTCGTCAGCAACGTGCTGCCCTTCGCGGCCCTGGCGCTGGTCTACGTCGCCACGCAGGTCGGTCTGCGCCGCTGGTTCAGGCCTTGACCCAGGATATGCGTGTGCGATGGACCATGGCATACATCGCCTGCTGACGCGTCAGCCTGCAATCATTCTGTCCCTGGTCGTATGCTCACTGACAGGGCCCGACTGGAGGATCCCTTGGCAGTAATCAACGCCGTGCTACCACATCTGCATCTATGCAGTTTGTGCGACCCTCAGCATGACGCTAAACCCTACCCCTAACCCTTACCCGCGTGCCGCGCAGGTGGCGGCCCAGATGAAGGGCGACCGGGCGGACCGCATCAAGATCCAGGCGCGCAAGGAGGCGGACAAGCGGCGCATGGAGGACGAGCAGCAGCGCGACGAGCTGCTGGTGGAGGCCACCACCATGGCGCGCATGGGCGCCAGGTGACCGCCTGCCTCGGTCTTTGCCTTCCGGTAGACCCTCGCCAACACGCTGACGAGGCAGATTTTAGCGTACCGTCATCAGAGCCTGGTTTAGCAGGCCTATGCTCCTCTGTACAGCTGTTTTCCGTCGGCATCCCAACAACCTCCACTCTGAGGAGACCCTCATCGAACTGCTCGGCTTCGACTCCAGCGATGCTGCTTGCGTGGGGAGGAGGGTAAAGCTTATGATGCTGAATGAACGGCTTTGACCCCTTGCCGCGCAGCGTGGACGAGATCATCGCCGACATGCAGCGCCTGGGGCTGGACGCCGGTCGCGAGGAGATCGACAGGCTGGTGGCGGTGGAGGCGCGGCGCCGCGAGCTCGAGGGCGACGCCGGCGAGGGCGAGTTTTACAACGACAAGGTGCGCCGCTGGCGAAGCAGGTCGAGCGTGGAGCAATGTGATACCATAGACAGAGTGGTGCCTGTTGCCGGGCATTGTGCAAAGTGGCGCTGAGGTTTAAGCATGGACCATAGCCAGGAACAGTGTGCCCTTCGTTGGCTCTGGCTGCGACGCTGACCAGGATCCTGACCGGATGACCGGATCACTGGATGACACATGTATGGCAGAGAC
>JAABUX010009377.1_pt1 | contig 11094 bp, 15 predicted proteins | sample 5561851 | NCBI WGS metagenome assembly JAABUX01 (sample SAMN10711883, study PRJNA513361) | rock metagenome | isolation source: Antarctica rocks | place: Antarctica: Victoria Land, Richard Nunatak red sandstone | collected 2016-01-03 | reverse complement strand
CTCGTTCTTCCGCTACCTCGGCGACCGCCTGCACGTGCCTGGCATCGTCAGCATCCCGCCGCTCCCCGACCTCGTCCGTCAGGCCGCAACCCCGGCCTGATTGCCCGGGGATCTGCTCCGGTTACGGCTGAAATCCCGTAAGCGCTTGTTCCGCCAACAAAGACGGTCAGATCTGTTCCAGCTTTGTCCGCTTATGCGTACCAGAAGCCCAGTTCGTTAGTTCTGGCCAAGCCCCAAAGCTTCGCGGCCAAGCCGTGCAGGGCGAAGTAGGTCAGGCCAAGGGGAGAGTAGAAATCCGTATGCGGCCACTGCCCTTGCAACGTGCGCCACGCCGCTTCCATCGGGATGAACAGGTCCTGGAAGGTATAGTTGACGATCAGATCGCGCTTGAATGCCATCAGCAACGGAAGCGGCGCAGCCAGCAGCAAGCCGATGGCGAAATGCCAGGCTTTGGGTCGGGCGCTCGAGCAAATCGATGCAAGAAGCGCCTCAAGCCTTTGATCGAGCCTGTCCTGTTTGCGGACGGCGTTGCCGGCTAGATCGTCCAAGAGCGGATGTCTCCAGGAAGTAACGGGATGGTCGCGCCGGACCTGGATCGTTTGAAACCTGAACGATCCCGCTACAGATCACGGACGCACCATCATGTCAGAACTTGTACCGTCGCGGAAGCAGTGGAAGCGCGTCGTGGCGCAGTCTTCTGTTGATTGCATGATGCCAGGGGTGGGGTAGGGATACGTGTAAAACTTGGTCACAAGCCCATCCGGGCCGGTTCCACAGCCCTGTCCGAGAAGACTTGCCTTCTCGGACGCGCGGGCGCTCCGGCCATCCCTTTGAAAACACATCGTTCACTGGATGCTGGCAGCGGAGCCTTTTCCGGACGCCTCGAACGGTCGCTTGCACGCGCTGCTGAACACATGGGCCTCGACCGGCTAGGGGCGCTTCACCAAGGCATTGATTCAACTTGTTTCCTTAGCCAGCTGGTTCCTTGTGACCGCGTTTTACACGTACCCTCAACCTACCCCTTGGGCTGAAACCAAGTGCCGTGAGGGGGCAGGAATCGGGCGCCCGAGAGCAGCGGCTTCCTCGATCCAAGCGTTGATCGCGTCGCCCACGTTGCGGGCGGCCAGCTCCCGCGTTTCACCGTCGGACATGCAGCCCGGCAGGTCTGGAACGGTCGCCAGGTAGCCGCCACCATCCTCAGGAGCCAAGGCCTCAATCAGGACCGGATAGTCAGGATGGGGCACCTGCGCCTCCTTCAACGGCTTCGATGAACCTCACGAGCTTGCGGATATACACCGGCTTGACCGGACGTGCGCGAGGGATGGTCAGGATGTCCCGCTGTGAGGGATGCGAGACCTTGTGGTGCGATCCTCCGCCCGAGGGCGGGACGCAACGCACGCCATGCCGGGCACAAACGGCTGCCACGTCGGCGATGGTCCAGTCGGCGGCTGGGTTCCGGCGCATGCGGTCAAGAACGTCAGACACGGGCGGCGCTCCTCATGCTGCTGGAGGCGATCAGCTTCGTGTTTTCCCGATCGAGAGCAGGCGGCGCAGCCTTTTGGCAAAGCTTCGCCCGGTGTCCGCAACCTGAGCGGAAACCGGCTCCGGCCGCGCTGCCAAAGTCTCGATTATGGCAAGTAGCTTGGCACGTTCAGCTTGGGCCGCAGTCCGTTCGACCTGCCATTCGGCTCGGTCGCTGCGCCGTTCGGCCTCTGCTTGGCTAAGTTGTGCTGTCAGGCCTGCCACTTGCGTACGTAAGGCATCGATCAAGGCGGCATCGGCTGTCTGCATAGGCAGATGCGTAGGTGCATAGGGTGGCGTCAAGGTGGCACCACCTTGGCGATCTGGCACAGGTGCAAGGGGCAAGTTGTCAGGAACCTCAACCCACCACTGGCTTCGGTTATCCCGCAATGCCGGAAGATCGCCTTTGCGAATCCGGCGTCGGATGCTGTCCGGCGATAAGTTCAGTAGTCGTGCTGCCTCTGTAATCGGGACTCGTGCCACCTAGCGCCACCCTATGCACGTATGCAGACGCCAGCATAGCGCCATCTTATGCACCTATGCAGCCCTGCGTCGACGGATGTTCTTTGTTCGGAGCTGGAGCAGCCTGTTCTTCGTCCCGTTGCTTATGATCAGGACGCCCGGCGCGCAGCGCAGGTCAAAGGCGCGCGTTTGCGCGGCACCGGAGCCACACGCGGCCCTGCTTAGGGCGAGCATGGCGAGGAGCCACCTTTTGATCGGAGCAAGCACGACGGGCACGCTCGATCAGGCGAGGCTGACTTCTTTCTGTTCACTCGGGATTGCTGGACCGGGCCATCCTCACGCCGGGAGCGTCGCCGTTCGTGAACTCGACCCCGGCGACTTCCAGCGCTGCGCGAATCGCATCCATCGTGCGCCGTTGAGGTTCGCCTTCCCCCAGCTCTAGACGGGCCAAGGTGCGTTTGGGCACCCCACTCGCCTGCACAAGCTGATCCTGCGACCAGGCCAGCAATGCCCGACCTGCCCTGACCTGCGCGGCTGAAATGGCTATTTTAATGCCGTCTTTGCTTGCGGTCACATCCACACCATGGCACTATTGATGCCGTTCTTCATGGAACGGCAGCCGGGCGTGCGGAACAATCCCACGCGTTCGGCCTCACCCAAGATGCAGGATCATCCGATGTCCCAGGCTATCAAGGAACTTACGTCACCTTGCAGCGCGAGCAAAGGAGGCAACACCACCGACAAGCACCTCGCCGAGGCTTGCAGGATCTTTGCAGGGTGCGTGACAGAGTTCGGGCGGAAGATGAGCGCCTTGGACGCCCTGTTCCCGGAAGAGGACGCCGAGGACCTGCGGGCGTCTGCCCGTCAACTGCGTGCCGAATGGCGGTCGATTGCCTGGAGCATCATCGAGACGCCGGCGCATCACGCTGCTGGAAGGCAGGCCAAGGTCGATGCCCTGAGCGCCTATTTCCTGCATGTAGACGACGCCATCGAGTGTATCGCCCTCGACCTTGCCCGGTCCCTGATCGCCGACCTCAAGAGCCCCGGAGATCAGTAGGCGTATTCGCGCCGTTTTGCCCGACACCTTGGGCAAGCGCCAGGCGCGATCGTTTTCGAGGAAGCTACGCCCATGAGCATCGAGACAACCAACGCATCCAAACTGCCCCAAGCCGAGGCGGCATCGCCCGCGCCACCGGCGCGCGATCCGATCCACGACCTGATCGACAAGCTCCAGCGTTCGCAAGGCATGGTGGCGTCGGTGGACCTGGCACTGGGCGCGTCGATCCGGGCGGTCGCTGCCCAGGCGGGGATGCCCGGCCGCGCCGATGACCCGATGTTCCGCACCAAGGTGGCCTACGCCTTGCAGGACGTCGAGAAGCTGGCCGGACCGTCGGTCCGGATCAGGATGCCGGACGGGCTGCGGACGGAGATGACCGCGCTCGCCGCGACCAGCCCGGGCCTGCAGAACGAACGCATGCAGGCGCTGTTGCAGGGCACGGCCACGATGGACGACCGCCCCCTCGTCCGCCTGATCCGCCGAGATGCGGCGCTGATCGCGCGTGCGTTCGACCAGACGTCGGCTCACCTGCAAAGCAAGGTCGAAGGCTTGGAGAACCAGATGCGATCGGGCAGACGGGCGGAGCCGGGCGCTGCGGCTCCGGCAATGCCCGCGACCCCTGCGGTGCCGGTGGCGGCGGCTGCGACGCCTTTGCAGGCAGGTGTGCAGGCGCCGGTCACAGCCGCCCTTGCTGCGCCGCCGCAGACAGTCGTGGAGCACCAGGCTGTCCAGCAGCCCACGGCAGAGCAGCCCCAGTCCATGAAAGGTCTGGGCGCCACGTTCGCGATCATGGCCGCCCTTCGCAAGCCGGAGCCGACATCCCCCGCGCCTTGGGACCAGCAACTCACTCCCTTGAAGGACCGTGTCGCCCGTTACGTTGAAAGAGCCCAGGCCAACGAGGAAGAGGCCGGCCTGCGTGCGGCAGAGCAGTCGGGGCAGGCGGCAATGCAGGCGCTGCAGGCGTTCGCCCGCGGTCCGGGCGCCGGCATCATGGGCAGGATCCAGGCGGCCAGCAAAGCCGACCCGGACGGCTTGGCCGGCGTCGTCTCTGGCATGCGCGAGGGCGGCCCCTATGCCGATCTGCGGCATACGTTCAACGCCGACCTGCTGCGGGAGAAGGGGCTTGCCGGCGCCCTCGACCGCGCCTCGGCCGCGGTCGGCCAGTATGGGGCGGGCCGCACGTGGGCGGACGGCATCGCCGAAGCCCGCGGCGACACGGCGGCCATCGCCGCCCGTTTCGCCAAGCTGGACACGGAAATCGGCAAGGCCGCGTCCGAGACGCCGGGCCGCAAGGATGGCAAGAGCCAGATGGAAGAGTTGGGCGAGAAGGCGGCCGAACTCGCCGGCAAGGCCATCGAGGCGATCAAGGCAGTGTTCAAGCGCACGCCAGCCGCCGAGCAGGGTCCTTCCGCCCGTGCGACTCCCACATAGGCTGCCTGCCGGCGCCCTGTTCTGCACGGCAAGGCGATGGACGCTCCCGATCCCCTTCCAGTCCTGACGGGCCGGGGGTCCTGCGGATCGTGTCCTGTGGCCCTCCGGCGGGTTGCTGCCTCGCATGGCGGTCCGCCGACCAACAGGGCTTCCCGCATGGCTCCCGTTCGCGCTTCGCGAGCATTGCTTGCGGCGGCACGAATGCCGCTTGCCCCGGCGAAAATAGCAACCGCGGCCGCGAAAACGGCAAAACGGCGCCTGTCGTGCCCGGAAGAGCGGCCGCCGCCCGGTGCCGCCCGCACCACCGGTGCAATGGTATATGGCACCTTCCTCCCCTGACCCGCCATTGAGCCGGCATCGACCCGGGCGTGAGCCGGCCCTGACTCGAACCCGAGCCGGTCGTGACCCGGCGGGTCGACGCATTCGCGCTTCGGATTTCCTGTACGCGCCACGCGCGACGACGCTTCTGCCATGACCAAGCGCCCGGATGTCGAAGCCGTCGTGAGCTACCTGCAGCAAGGACCGGACAGGTCCTCGCTGTTCTGGTGGCTTGCCGAGAACCACGACGCGCTCCTTGAAGCGAACGGCGGCAAGCCGATCCGCTGGGGGCCGCTCGCCTCCCGCCTGGCGTCGTTTGGCCTGACCGACCGAGACGGCAAGCCGGCCACGCCGGAAACCGTCCGGCAGACCTGGAAGCGTGTCCGCCAGTTCGTGGCCGAACAGGCGGCGGCCAAGCGCGACCGGGCCAGGACAATGCAGCCGTCCCGGATGCCTGCGACGTGGCGGCCGCAACCTGCCGACCCACCCGGGCCGCGTCCGCCTGACGCGCCTAGGGACGGGACCGGCGATGCCGCGTCCAGCGCGGACGCGAACATCGCCCGCCTCCACCGCACCATCGAAGACCGCAGCACATGAACCGAAAGGAAAGAACCGTGTCTAAAAGCTACTACGGCGCCGGGATGCCGACCCCGGCCAACGACAACGAGGAGTCCGTGGAGAAATGGATTGAACGAACGATGCGAGAGCCGCCAGCCGACCCTCCGCTCCTCGACTTGGGAGGTGGCGACCGGCATCTCACGATCCCTGGCCTTGGCAAATTTTTCTCGTGGAAGGAGATGATCGACTTCTCGCGATCCCGGACACGGGCGACTCCCACCGTGATCCCCATCTGGTGGAGGAAGCTATGAGCAGGCGCAAGCCGGTTGTGGCGCCGGGTTCGGCCGTGTTCATGGACCCGGGCCTCACATTGTGGCAGCGCCACGGGCGGGGAGGCGCAGGCGGCAGCACCGACCTCGATCGTGTGATCCAGCGCACCCGGTATCAGGGCCGCCGGGTCAAGCCGCTCGACGGCGATCTCCGCAGCCGCACGCTGTCCATCCTGTATCCGGCATTCGACACGGACGGGGTGCCCATCCTCGACGGGGCCAGCTCGCCGACCTCCGAAGACCCGGCCGACGCGAGGAAGTGGCTCGGCTTCGAGTTTGACCGGATGATCGAGGAAGGCGTTTCCCGGGTGCTCGACCTCGGCGGCGGCGACCGGGTGTTGCAGGAATACAACCGCGACCTGGAAGTGCCCGAGTTTTGCCGGGACTACGGCATCGGCCTCACGGCAGCCTTCTATCTCGGGCCGAACATGGAGGACTTCCGCCACGTCCTACAGATCCTGAAGGCTGGCCACCTGAGGGGCGCACGCATCCTCCTGGTGCTCAACGAAGGCGTCATCCGGCAGGGGCAGTCGACGAAGGGCGCATTCGGTCCCATCGTCGGGCATCCTGACTTCCATGCCATCCTGCAGGATGGCGCGCGTGCGGTCGTCATGCCGCGCCTGAGCTGCCTCGACCAGCTCCGGGAGCGGGGCCTGGGCATCTACGACGCGATCCACAGCTTGCCGGACAAGGATGGCGTGAAGGCCTCCCCGGTGCTGCAGCACATGACTGACAAATGGGCCAAGGCGGTCGAGCTCCAGCACAGCGAAGCCGGAACGCTGGAGTGGCACCCATGAACGCCGTCGCGCAACAGCTCCGCGCCGCGGCCGGCGGCTTGGCCGAGGCCGCGCGCAAGGACGCCATCGAGCCGGACGGCACGCTTGGCCACTGGGTGCAGTCGCAGACGGCCATCCTCCAGGTGCAGGCCGACCTGGCCGAGCACATCGAGCAGCAGGTGATGGAGGCGGTCTCGGAGTCCCACAAGCTGGCCAAGGTCGAGGTGGAGAAGCTTCGACAGATGCTCGGGCTCGCGAGGCTGGCACTGGAGTCGGCCAAGGGCGCAGAAGCAAGCTTTCATGTACAAAAGGAGTTGGTGCTCAGCAAGCTGGTGGACACGATGGTGCCGCAGATGGTCAAGGCCGTCGGCGCGGCGGTGGTGATCCGCGAGCGGCGCTACAACCAGCGCGTCCATTGGGGCCGTGCTGCCGGCATCGCCGCGGTGGCAGGCGGCCTGCTGCTGGGCGGCTATGTCTGGGGCGGGTGGAAGCCGGGCAGCACCGCAGCTGATGCTGCGGTGCTGCTGGAGCGCGTCAGGCAGTGCCAGGCGTCTCCGGTGCGGGACGACCGCACGCGCGAAGCCTACTGTCCTTTAAAAGCACTGACGGCGCCGTAAAGGAGCAGGCCGTTTGCGCCACGCCAGGGGAGGGTCACGGGGCAACCAACCAGGAGCCCTCTATGTGTCCTTTCCATTCCCGGCGTCGGCGCACCGCGGCCGCGGCGCTCGCCGTCTTGTGGGCGGCGGCGCCAGCTTCGGCCGACGTGTATCCGCAAACGATGAACGGCGTGCCGCTGCTGCCGATCCCGACTTTCGAGGAGGTCGGGATGCCGCCCTTCACCATGCCGACCGGCACGCTGTCCACGCCGCCCCAATCGCCGGACCCATCAGCTACGAACAATCCGGCGGCAGCGGATGGGTCGGACAGCGCCGCCATGATGTCCATGATGTCGCGGAGTTGGGGCGAGGCGGCATCGCAGAACGCGGAGGCGGTCGGCGTGACCGCCGTCGCCGTCGCCTCGACCTGCACCCTGGAAAGCAGCTGCACGGCGAACCCGGGCGGCACCGGCAGCATCAGCGGCGCCTTCCAGATGACCGACAGCAGCTTCACCGCTTCGCTCAACGCCGCCATCGCCCGTGACCCGAACCTTGCCGCCAACGTCGTGCCCGGGCTGGCCGGGAAGCTCGACCCCGCGACCCAGAGCATCGCCGCCGCCGAGTACCTGCGGCAGGGCGCGGAATACCTGCAACTGCACGACGTGCCGAACCCGTCCGTGCTCGACGTGCGGGGCTTCTACAACTTCGGCCCTGGCAACGCCGCCGCCGTCGCCGGCGCCGCGGACAGCGACGTCATGTCGTACCAGGTCGCCGGCCTGACCGCCGCCCAGTTCCGGGCCAACGGCATCACCCCAGGCGTCACCACGGTCGGCGAGTGGCGCGCGTCCGTCGCCAGCAGGATCGGCGCCTCGGCCGCGAATTCCCCCGTCATCCTGACCCGTTCATAGGAGACCACCCATGCGCCCTTCCTACGCCGCCGTCCTGGCTCTTGTCGTGAACGGGGCGGCCCACGCCGAAAGCCGCCACGCCGTGCGGCCCCTGGGCGGCGCTGTCTGCATGCAGCTCGCCATATCGCCCAAGGATGCGATGGACCCCAAGGTCGGCGTGCCCATCCTGGAGGCTCCGTCCGCTTCCGCCCGTATCGTCAGCTACGCCGCGACGAACGTCATCGTGGAGGCGCCGCAGCAGCCGACCGCCGGCTTCCTTCGGGTGGTGCGGCCGACAGGCGAGAAGGGCTGGATCGAGGCCGGGTATCTCCGCCCATGGCACGACCCTTACACGCCAACAGCGAAGTGCTACCCTGCGATGATGTCCGATGGGAAGCCCGGGTTCGGCTTCGCCAAGTGAGGGGATCGACCTGATGCGCCTGCTTGCCAGCGTCTGGGTCGCCTGCGTGCTCAGTGCCGAGTTCCGCCGTCGCATCCTGCCCAAGCGCGGCCCGGTAAGCCGACCACGTCGCCTTCAGCCGTGGCAGGGGCCACGCCATCGAATGCTCCATGGCATGGCCTCCATGCAGGGTCACAGTCGGATCGGGTTCGGGTCAGATTCGGCTCACGCCCGGGTCGACACCGGGTCAGAAGCGGATCAAGGGGGGAAGGTCTTATGCACAATTGCACCAGCGGTGCGGGTGCGGCGCTACCTCATGGTCAGTACCTGGCATCAACATCTCATGACGAGATCAGATAGAACCGTTGTGGTTCCCTTGGGCAAACCAGAAGGTTGCCTCCTATGTCCCTCATTGCATACCGCTCCGTCACGGCCGACCACACGGGCTTCAGGGCCGGCGAGAGGGCCCATCTTGTGGCATGGGCCGACGAGAACGGGCTTGAGGTGTCCATCGAGCCGATCGGCGCCGATCATGCGGGGGGCATGATCTTCGTGGGCTACGGGGAAGGTATGGCGCATTGGACCATCTACCGCGCTGACGGACAGCTGTGGCTCTGCTGCATCGGGGACCGGACCGAGCAGGGGCGCGAAGGCTGGAAGGTGGCGGTCGCGTCGGTGGACGACGCCCTGGCCAGGATCATCGCCGACACCGAGGCATAGGGCCGAGGCGTCCACGAGACGGGGTCGCGGCATAGGGCGGGTGCCTGCTTCAAGCTCTGCATCGGTCCTGTGTCCCAATCAGGGTAGTCCCTGACGAGGGCGGCCCGGGTCCTCCAGCTCCCAATCCTTCTGCAATCTTTGCGGGTGCGTTGAGCACGGAAAAGTTGCTCTGACACGATATTGCAACTTGCAAACGTTCTTGGTGCAACCTTAGGTTAGCGGCATGCAGTTCAGGGCTGCATGGCTTTCCCAAGCCTGGCGGCACCGTAAGGTGCCGCCACCTCTTGGCGGCGTTGGAAAACTGGACGCGACCGAGCCGGGACGGGCGTCAACAGCATTCCGTTTGCCTGTGCCCGTTCGTCTCCTCATGGTGGAGCGATGTTCTGTGTGGACGAAGAGACAGCCGCGGCGATCCGCCGTGTGTTCAACGAGGACGGGGAGATGTCCGCCGTCGTCGAGCTGCGCCGGCATTTCCCGCTCATCACCGACAACGTTCGAGGGCGGGAGTGCGTGCGGATCATCGCGGGGTGGCAGCCGGTGCCCCTTCCAGCGAAGGGCGCGGACAGAGTTGCCCGCCTGAAACCACGGCGGCGGCCGACCGCTGCGCCGCGGTGAGCGCGACCGTTTGGCATCAGCCTATCCCAGTTGGAGTATAGCCTGCCTGCGACGGTATAGGCCCTAGCTGGGTCAATGCCTTGCCCGGCACCGGCGCGGGAGAGATCAATTGGGACAGCCCGGTTCCGTCCGGTGTTCCCGTTTCGTGTGGCTAAACATAAATCTAGCACCCGCCCCTTGTCGTGACCCCGGCGCGCGTGCCTTGCACAATTGCGCGATCATCAAACGGAAAATACGCTTTCGCAGCTAAGTGATTACTCTAAGCACATAACTTGTTTCAAAAGAGCGAAGAGACATGCAGGACGAGCTTGAGCCAAGCTTGAGCTAACACGCATCGATCACAGGATTTTAATTTAGAGACTATGTAGCTTCAACTGAGAATAGGCATAAGCGAGTTGATCGGATGGCGATCACCAGCACATCGGCCATCGAGTCCGAGATCGTCCAGTTGGTTCTTTGTAGCCGTATCACCAATCCTCAGGATGCGAACAGGCTGGAACAGGACATCGACCACATAATGCGACACGGGCGAACCGAGAATGCCAGGCTGGGGATAACGGGAGCGTTGCTGACCGACAGGACATCATTCGCACAGGTGATCGAAGGGCCAATCGCCTCGATCGAAGGCATGTACTCCAGGATCGCCGACGACAAGCGGCATCACGGCGTCGAGCTGCTGCAACATGTCATCACCCACGTTCGCTTGCTGCCGTTTTGGGCACTGGCCTTCGTCGAGGTCGGTCGCATCCCGGGCATCGGCAGGGTCAACGGCTGTAATACGCCTCTGGACCGCCGGAAGGCTTGCATCTCCGTGCTTGCGGCCCTTCGGCCCTTGCTGCTTGGGTGATTGCGGCGTGCTGTCCGGCCTCGCGGACACAGCCGCCTGCTGGCGCACCCGCCTTCGCTCAAGCCGTGCGGCTTCCGGCTCATGGATCGCGAAAGCGTTCAACCCGAGCCATGCAGGGCGAACATCTTGAGGCAGCACAGAGCGGCCAGGCGAGGCGGCAGGGCCACCGGGCCGTGATAGCGCCCTCGGCTCAGGTCGCGCGTGCTCAGCACGGCATACCCGTCCTGCCACTCGCCTCGGTCCACCTTGTCAGGCCAGTCCTGGCCGCGCCAAAGCAAAGGCCGCAGACCGTCCGCGTCCTCGATCCAATGCCAGGCGCTCACTTCGGGATCGTCGGGGATGCCGTCCCATGTCGCGAGGTCATGCATGCTGGTCTCCCATGGTCGCAGCGCAACATCGGTGACGGGTCGATGCAACGAACCCTGATGTGCGCAGTGCTGGTCTGGAACCCAAGCTTACCTGAAAAATTCATGAGGGTTGGCGGGCATAGTACAAGCCCTTGATCCGGCGTAGAATGTGGTTCTCGAGGCCAATTCTACGGATCCGGAGCGCCATGCCCGCCAAGGTTGAGACTACC
>JAABUX010009374.1_pt1 | contig 11096 bp, 13 predicted proteins | sample 5561851 | NCBI WGS metagenome assembly JAABUX01 (sample SAMN10711883, study PRJNA513361) | rock metagenome | isolation source: Antarctica rocks | place: Antarctica: Victoria Land, Richard Nunatak red sandstone | collected 2016-01-03 | reverse complement strand
GCGCCGGGGGGCAACGGGCGGCCACGCAACAGGTCCGCATCGCCTCCATGCGCCCCTCCCGGCGGGCGCGCCAAGCCAGCCGTTCCCCCGCCGCCACGAGAAGCTCGGAATCCGGCAGCGCGTCGGCAAGCATGACGTCGGCTTCGCCCAGCGTCCGCAACTGCCCGACCGTAAGCGTCGCCGCCATCGTGCGGATGCGGAGCGGCAGGGGAATGCGCGGAAGCGGCGCACGGCGCAGCGGCAGTCGTTCCAGCAGGCGGGCCATCTCCCGCGCGGTGGCCATGTCGAGGTCGAGGCGGAGCGAACCCTCGGACCCGCCGACCGTGCAGGCGAGGCCGACCGCGAATGGCTCGCTGATTTCGGCCGCATCGGTCCCGAGCGTGACGGCGAGCGCCGGCGCTGCCGCCTCCAGCCGCGCCATCTCCGGCTCCAGCGCGAGTTCGAGCAGGAGGGCGGCGAGGTCCGGGGGCGCGCTGGCTGCGGCGGGGTCGAGGTCGGCGAGGACGCTGGCGACGAGCGGGCGCGGCGCTGTCGCAACCGCAGCCGCGTCGCCGAACCGCACTGCGAAGCGGACGGGATCGGGCGTCACGTCCACCGGCGGGCCGAAGCTCGCTTCGTACATGCCCGCGCGCAACGGGACCCGCCGCCGCATGAAGGTCCGGGTCAGCAGGGCTGCCTCGGGTGTCATGCGCAGGGCTTGGTAGGGTTGGACGGCGCCGGTCAAGACCTGACGCCTGGGTGCAAGCTGGACAACTCGTCGAACTCGTCCTCTTGCTGGCGCTCGGCTGCCACGGCGGCGGCCTCAGCGAGCTTGTCTTGCAGCAGCCCGGACGCCACGACAGCGCGCGTCGCCCGCAGTTGGGTGGCCCGCGCCGCGGCAACCGCAGCCGTCTGCGCCGCCGCCTCGCGCACGGCCTGCGTTTTGCGCTGGCTGAGCACTCCGGATATGGCCGCCAAACGCCCGAGGCGAACGGTCGCGGCCTGCACGTTGCTGCTGGGAAGCGGGCCGGCCAACAGCTTCGCATAGATCTCGGCCTCCCGGACGGGCCTCGCAGCCGCGTGCGCCGCCTCGGCCTCCTCCAGACGCCGCAGCGTCTCCTGCGCCTGGTGCTCGGCCATGCGCGCCTTGGCGAGCGTGGCGCCAGCCCTCGCCTCACGGGCGCGCTTCAGCCGAAGCAGTTCGGCAAGGTCGTGAGCCTGCATCCTATGAACAACCTGTTGTTCCGGGGCGCCTTGCGAAAGCAGGCGCTGTTTAGTCCAGCCGCGTGCCTGGGTTCAAGCCGGCACCTTGCGGCAGCGGAGAGCCGTGTGCGTGGGTAGCCCTAGGGCTACCGGTGCGGCGCCTTCGAGAACGGCAGCATCGCCGACAGCCCGCCATCGACCGCCAATGCCTGCCCGTTCACATACGACGCGGCGTCGCTCGCCAGGAACAACGCCGCCGCCGCGATCTCCTGCGGCATCCCGTGCCGGTGCAGCGGGTTGAGTTGGCCGATCCGCCCCTCCGACCCGCGCGCCCGCGCCGCCTCGAACAGCGGCTGCGTCATGCCGGTCTCGATCAGGCCGGGGCAGACGGCGTTCACCCGTACCCCCGTGCCGGCGAGCGACGCCGCCGCCGTCTGCACCAGGCTGATCACCCCGGCCTTGCTGGCGCTGTAGGCCGCGCCGGCGGCATTGGCCCGCAGCCCCGCGACCGACGCCGTGCATACGATAGCGCCACGACCCTGTGCCACCATATGCGGCGCGGCGTGCCGGATGGCCAGAAATGCGCCGATCAGGTTGACCCGCAGCACCTCGGCCCAAAGCTCGGCCGTGGCCTCAAGCAGGGGCGTCGTCCCGCCGGACACCCCGGCGTTGGCATACACGACATCGACGCCGCCGAACGCCTCGACCGCACGCGCCACGTAGGCCGCCGCCTGCACCTCGTCGCCCACGTCGGCGGCCATGGCCTCGGCCCGCCCGCCCGCCGCCACGGCCTGCGCCCGCGTTTCCTGCACTGCGGCCTCATTGCAGTCGACCGCCAGCACCGCGGCGCCCTCCGCCGCGAACAGCAGGGCGCTCGCGCGGCCGATGCCGCTGCCCGCTCCGGTTACAATCGCACGCCGTCCGGCAAGTGTGTTCATCTAACGCCCCCTAACCGCAGCCTGAACGCGCCGGCATCACGGCATCGCCGCGGAGATGCCCCCGTCCACGATGATCTCCGTCCCCGTGATGTGGCGAGCCTCGTCCGACACCAGGAACAGGATGGCGTGCGCCACGTCCCAGGCGTCGCCCATCTTGCCCATCGGCACCTGGGCGTCGCGCTTGGCGATCAGCTCCTTGGCGTTGTTGGAGCCGAGTTGGCGCACCAGCCGGGCCTCGACCAGCGGCGTGTGCATCAGGCCGGGCACGACCGTGTTGCAGCGCACGCCGGCGCGGGCGTTCTCCATGGCGACCGACTTCGACATCGCGATGACGGCGTATTTCGAGGCGCTGTATGCCACATGCGGCCGGTCCGCGCTCATCCGCAGCCCGGCGATGGACGACAGGTTGACGATGGCGCCCCTGCCCTGCCGCTTCAAATGGGGCAGCGCGAACTTGCAGCCGAGGAACGCGCTGCGGAGGTTGAGATCAAGCTGCCGCTCCCATTCAGCCTCAGCCATGCCCTCTGCGCCGCCGGGGGACGACCCGCCGACGTTGTTCACCAGGATGTCGAGCCGGCCAAAGGCGGACACGCACGCCTCGACCGCCGCCGCGACTTCCTGCGATGACGTCACGTCGGCGACGTGCGCCATGGCATTGCCGCCCTCCGCCTGGATGATCGACAATGTTTCCGCGACCGCCTCGGCGTTGACGTCGATGGCGAACACCGTGGCGCCCTGCCGGGCCAGCAGCACCGCCGTGGCCTTGCCGTTGCCCCATCCCGGCCCAGCCGACCCGGCGCCGGAAACGATGGCGACCTTGCCGTCGAGCCTCAGCACCTAAGCGCGCTCCCTAGCCCCGGACTGCGGCGCACAGGCCGCCGTCCACCAGGATTTCGGTCCCGGTGACATACTTCGCCGCGTCCGACGCCAGGAACAGCGCCGCGTTCGCGACATCCCAGGCCTCGCCCATATGACCCATCGGCACCTGCTCGTGCCGGCGCCGATAGAACGCCTCGCGGTCCATGCCCGTCTCAGTGCTGGCGAAGTCGCGCGCGATCTTCTCGACCAGCGGCGTGTCCATCAGGCCGGGCAGCACGCAGTTGAGCCGCACGCCCCGGCGCGCATAGTCGATGGCGACCACCCGGCTGAACTGGATCAGCCCCGCCTTGGCCGCCGCGTAGCCCGCCTGCGGCTTGCCGGTGTAGCGGATGCCAGCCGTGGAGGCGATGGAGACGACGACGCCCTTGCCCTGCGCCTCCATCAGCGGCAACACCGCCTTGCAGCACAGGAACGCGCTTTTCAGGTTGATGTCGATCTGGCTGTCCCAGGTCTCCTCGGACATCGTGGCCGGGTCGCCGGGCAGGGACAACCCGACGTTGTTCACGAGGATGTCGATACGTCCGAGGCGCGCGATGCAGTTGGCAACCAGCGCGTCCACGGCCACCTTGTCGGTCACGTCGCCGACCCCGGCCAGCAACGTCCCGCCCTCGCCCTCGACGATGCGGCGCGTTTCCTCCGCTGCGGCGGCGTCGCGGTCGACGCCGTAGACTGCAGCGCCTTGCCGGGCAAAGGTGACGGCGATCGCCTTGCCGTTGCCCCAACCCTCCGCCTGCGAGCCGCAGCCTGTGACGAAGGCCACCTTGCCCGCCAGGCTGAGCATCTCCACTAGGCACCAGTCCCTATATCATGGCTGATGTCGTCTTGGGCGTCGATCTGCATGGCTTCGAGGAAGCGGGACACCATGTTGTAGGCGCCGATGGTGGCGGTCAGCTCGACCAGGTTCCGGTTGTCCATGGTGCCGCGCACCACCGCGAACACCTCGTCGGGGACATGCACCTGGCGCGTCATCGCGTCGCAGTAGGCAAGCACGGCGCGCTGGGTGTCGTCGAAAAGGCCGGACGCCGCCCAATCCCCAAGCGCGTCGATTTGCGCCTGCGTCATTCCCTCGCGCAGCGCAATTGGCGCGTGCTGCTGCGCCTCGTAGGGCGCGCCATTCAGTTGCGCCACCCGCATGATGACCAGTTCCCGCAACATGCCCGGCAACGCGCACTTGTGGCGGACCGCGGTAAGGTAGTTCAGCCATCCCTCGGCAACCGGGCCACTGTGCAGCAGCATGGCGTAGAGGTGCAGGACGCTGCCGCGCTCCCGAGTGATGCGCTCGGCCAGCTCCCGCGTTTGGGGGCTGGCCGTATCGGCATAAGGTATTCGGGCCAACGCGCTTCCTCTTACCTTTGCAGGGTGGCTACCGGCTGTCGGTGTCGTGCTCGTCCAGCACCGCCGAGCCGGCCTGCCAGGCTTCGGACGACGTGCGGAAGCGCTCGGTGGACCGCCGCACGCACCGGCCATCCTCCTCGTCGCACACCTCCCAGCCGAAAGGCTTGGGTCCGCCGCCGATGAAGCAGATGCGGAGGCGGAAGCGCGAGTGCCCCCGGACGAGGGGGGGCGGCGTTGCCGTCAAGTGCCGGGCCATGCGGCGCCGTTGGTCAGGCAAGCTTGAGGTTTGCCGCAGCCTGCTTTCCGCGTTCGGCAACCACGTCATAGGTGACTTTCTGACCATCGTTGAGGCTGTTGATGCCGGCTGCCTGTAGCGCCGTGATGTGAACGAACACATCCTTGCTGCCGTCCTGCGGCTGGATGAAGCCGAAACCCTTGTCGGCATTGAACCACTTAACCGTACCGTTCGCCATCTTGACCGCTTTCGTATCTTGGAGAACCCGACCTTAGACGCAGCCGGGCCGAATTGACAACCTTGGCATGAGAAATATCAACTTTTAGCCCCATTGAGGCTCGCGATCACCAAGCCGGGGGTCAGGATCTGCGGCAGCACCTTCGGCTCCTGGCCGGGCGCGTAAAGCACGTAGAGCGGCACGCCGTCCCGGCCATGCTCGCGCAGGAAGGCCGACACCGCCGGGTCCTGCTGGGTCCAGTCGCCCTTCAAGTAAGCCACGTCCTGCGCCGTGAACGCATCCCGCACGGCCTGCGTGGACAGGGCGACGCGCTCGTTCACCAGGCACGACACGCACCACGCCGCCGTCATGTTGACGAACACCGGGCGGCCCTGGGCGCGCAGCTCCGCCAGGCGGACGGCGGTGAACGGCTCGCTGGCCTCGGCTGTCGCCTGGGCGCCGGCCTGCACCGGGGTGATGCCCGGCAGCAGGAGGGCCGCCGCGACAACCCCAGCCACGGCCGCCGCCTGCCCGAGCCGCCGGCCCAGCCCGGCGCCCGCCTGCGCCCGCCCGAGCGCCCAGCCGGCAAACCCCAGCAGCGCCAGCCCGGCGGCGGCGGCGAGGACGCCATCCGAACCCGCCTCCTGGCTCATTACCCACAGCAGCCAAACGACCGCCGCATACATCGGGAAGGCGAGCAGCTCCTTCAGCAGGTCCATCCATGCGCCGGGCCGCGGCAACAAGCGCGCCAGCCCAGGCGCCACGGCGAGCAGCGCATAGGGCAGCGCCAATCCCACGCCCATCGTCGCGAACACCAGCAGCATGATCCCCGGCGGCGCCACCAGCGCGCCCGCGATCGCAGCGCCCATGAACGGCGCGGTGCAGGGGGTCGCCACCAGCACCGCCAACAGGCCGGTGAAGAAGCTGCCCGCGTGCCCGCCGCGCCCCGCGAGCGACTGGCCCGCGCCCGCCACGCCGCCGTCGACCGCGAACACGCCGGACAGGTTGAGGCCGATGCCGAACAGCAGCCACGCCATGACCGCCACGAACACCGGCGACTGGAACTGGAAGCCCCAGCCCGCCGCCCGGCCCGCCAGCCGCAGCAGCAGCAGGCCGCTCCCCAATGCGGTGAACGCCAGGACGACGCCCGCGGTGTAGGAGGCGGCGTGCGCCCGCACCGCGCCGCGGTCATGGCCGGACATGCGCGCCAACGACATGGCCTTCATCGCCAGCACCGGGAACACGCAGGGCATCAGGTTCAGGATCAATCCGCCCAGCAGCGCGAGCAGCAGCATTTCCGGGAGCGTCTCGCCTGCTGCCGGAGCGGCGCCGGGGCCTGGCGCGGCCGTTATGTTGAGGTAGGTCGGGTTGTTCTTTTCGTCGCGCAGGACGAGCAGGCCGCCCAGCTCGGCCTTTGGGTCGAACGCCGCGGCGACCGGCAATTTGAGGCTCAGGGTCCCGTCGCTGACCGACAGCGGCTGCGGCGCGGCGAGGTCAATGCCCTGGCCGAGCGGGAAGAACTGCGCCTGGCGCACCGAGGCCGCGAGCGGCCGGCCGGCGTTTACGGTCAATATGCCGTCGGGGGCGATGTGCGCGGCGTAGGGCGAGGCGACGGGCGTGCGGGCCGACGCTGCGGCGAACAGCGGCGCCTCGGCGGACGGCGCGGGCTGGCCGGCTGGCAGGTCGAGCGCGAAGTCCCCCTCCTCCGGCACGCAGACATTCTTGCAGACGAGCCAACTTGCGTGCGCCCGCAGCGTCGTTGGCTCGGCGGCACCGAGCGTTACCGGCACTGGGAGCAGGACGTCGCCCTCGTAGGCGAAGGTGGTCAGCGGCCCCTCTGCGACCTTTTCCGGCGCCGGCCAATCGATTGGGCCCGCTGCCATGCCGCCCACGAGGTCAAACGACAGCTCCGGCGCCACGCCGGCATCGCCGGGGTTCTGCCAGTAGGTGTGCCAGCCCGGCGCCAGACGCAGCCGCAGCGCCGCCTTGAACGGCCGTCCCGGAGTCGCCTGGTCGGTGTCAGTGACCAAGGTGACAGTCGCGCGGGGACTGCTGACGGCCGTGCTTTCCAAGGCGTGCGCGGGCGCGGCCATGGCTGCAATGCAGAGGAGAAACAAAACAAGCCTCATGTCGCATGCACCCAGGAAAAGTAAGACTGTATAAACGCCACGCCGGCTTCGATGGGCAGGCACTCTGCCTGAAAATCGATTGTGCGCAAGACAATCTGGATTAAAGCTGTTCCTATCCGCTTCGGGACCGCGCCGGCCAGCCGGACACGCCGGTCCCGGATGCGTCGGCCAACAAGCATATGGGGGTAGGATACCATGGTAGAAGCCACGTGCCTAAATCGTCGCTTGCTGGTGGGCGCGGCTGCGGCGCTCGCAGCCTCGGCGTGGCTGCCGCGCGCCGCCGCGTGGGCGGCCGATGCGCCGGCGCAGCCGTCCGACGCGGTCTGGGCGGCCAACTTCAAAGACCTGACGGATACGGTGCAGCCGTTGTCGCAGTGGAAGGGCAAGACGACCGTCATCTATTTCTTCGCGACCTGGTGCGTTCCTTGCCATCTTGAAACGCCCAAGCTCGTGAAGCTGTATGACACGTTCAAGCAGAACGACATGGTGGTCATCGGCATCGCGCTGGACAATGCCGACAAGACCCGTGCGTTCGCCAAGAAATATAACGTCGCCTATCCTGTCGTATATGGGGGCCGTGAGGCTGTTCAGCTTGGCCAGGACCTCGGCAACGACCAGGGCGCCATCCCCTTTACAGTCGTGATAGACAAGGGTGGCAAAATCGTCGAAGTTATCAAAGGCGACACACCAGACGGCAAGCTAGAGTCGGTTCTCAGGCCACTCGTCGGCTGACGGGTCACCTCCGGCTGTCCACGTCTCAACTGCCAAATGTTAAGGAGGAAACAACACAATGAAACCCAAATGGCCCATGGCGGGCCCGCAGGCATGTCGAAGGGTGCTGCTCGCATCCATCGCCGCTTGCGGGTTGCTCGCCGCAACAGGCGGCGCGGGGCGGGCGGCGACCACCTACGGCCCCGACAACACCGTGACGATCGTCGATCCCTCGCCGGTCAACTGGCTGTCCGTCACCTGGAACACGATGGAAGAGCCGCTGCGCGTGGACGAGCACGGCATTGGCGAACCCTCGCTGGCCACGAGCTGGCGCTGGGTCAACCCGACCACGCTGGAGCTCAAGCTGCGCGAGGGCGTGGTTTATCAGGATGGCACGCCGTACTCGGCGCAGAACATGAAGACCGCCTTCGACCGCGTGCAGGACACCAAGAACCCGCACCCGCCCGGCGCATTCCTGAACTTCTCGCCGGACACCAAGCTTGAGGTGGTGGACAAGCACACCGTCCGCATAACCTTCCCCGGCGGCGACTCCTCGGCGCTGATGAAGCTGCGCGGCATGCACGAGCCGTCCGACGCCTTCTGGCAGAAGCTCGGGTTCGTCAACGAGGCGACCGGGTCCGCTACGGGCCATTGGTGAGTCATAGATGCTGCCGGTCCGTGGGGGACTGGTCCATTTATCCTCGCCACTGGTGTTTCGCAGTTGGACAAGCGTTCGCCTGAGGTCGTGCTCGACCCCAATCCGACCTACTGGAACCCGGCCCGCAAGCCGACGTCGCGGATCGTGTTCGACAACATCATCTCGAAGGCCGACGCGCTCCGTTCGGTCGCGAGCGGCGACGGCAAGGTCGACATCGTCACCCAACTGACGCCGGGCGAGGCCCGCGCGTTCAAGGGCGGCGACCACGCCAAGTTGATGGTCAACGACGCCAAGACGATCCTCGTCGGGGTGTTCAACGAGAACAAGGCGAACTCGCCTTGGAAAGACGTTGCCCTGCGCCGGGCGATGAACATGGCGGTCGACCGCGACGCCTTGCTGGCGAATGCGGGCGGCGGCTACGGGAAGGTCGTCCCAGCGCTGATCCAGCCGGGGCGCTTCGGCTACAACGCCGCGCTGAAGCCGTATCCGTATGACGCGGCGAAGGCGAAGGCGGTGATCGCAGCGGCCAAGATACCAGGCAACACCGTGGTCATCGCGGCGGACGAGAGCCTCAAGCCCGTGGTGGACGACATCGCCAAGAACCTGGCGGCGGTCGGCCTCACGGTGAAGCCGGACTATGACGCCGTTCCGGGCAAGGAATGGGATATCAAGCTGACCTTCGCCTTCGACTGGACGTCGGCCTTTCCGGTGGGTGTGGTTCACCGCGAGTTCTTCGGCAAGGACGGCGCGTTCCGCACCATGCCCGAGGACGCGCAGTTCGACGCGATGTACTCGACGCTGCTCAAGACCACGGACGAGAAGGAGCAGGAGAAGCAGGTCATGGCCATCGAGGCCCATGTGCATGACCAGGCGGAGGCGCTGTTTCTCTACTCGCCGGCGGTGGTGTTCGCGGTCAGCAACCGCGTCCACTTCACGCCGTACGACACGTTCATGCTGGAACTCGCCGAGACCGGCGTGAACCAGAAGCGGACGGAAAACTAGGCGGCCTGGCTGGGAGGCTCCTTAGTGTGGAGCCTCCCGGTCGGCCCCCAGCCCCTCCTGCTGCCGTGAGCGTGCTCGCGCTACGGTTGCTTGCCGGCGTTGATGCGGTCTTCGGACTTGGCCTTCTCGTGGTGGCCGGCCACGGCGCCCACCGCCGCTCCGGTCTTGGTGTGCCCGCCCATCATATGGCCAGCCACGCCGCCCACCGCCGCGCCTTTCAGGGTGCCGCCCTTCGGCGACGGCTGGCTGTCCTCGGCGTACGCTGCCAATGGGGCCGCCATCAGGGTGATTGCCGCAAAGCCGGCAAGCGTCAAGGCAGTGAACTTCTTCATTGCGGACTCCATATATTGATCAGAGGTGGATTTAGGTCTTTGCTGGCGATCTAAACCTCGCTGGATGGCAAAAGTTTGACAGCGCCACACCCTATTTCGCCAACTCTGCGCACCCGGCCGCAATGGGCCGGCGCAGGCAACACAGGCGCTGAGGCTACGGCTCTCATGCGCGGTCTCGGGACGAACTCGAAGAGGGCGGGGCTATGGACGCCGGGGGCTGTCAGCCGGGCAGCGAAGGAAAGGACATAGGCCTCATGAGCAACTCGGTCCCATCAGGCAGCGAACGCGCATCCCGGACCCAGCCGGACCCAAAGCCGCCGCGCAACGCGACCGCCGCCGTGGTCGGCGCCGGCGACTACATCGGCTCGGCCATCGCCAAGCGGTTCGCGGCCGAGGGCTACACCGTGGTGGCCGGGCGGCGCAACGGCGACAAGCTCGCGCCCCTGGTCGCCGAGATCGAGGCGGCCGGCGGGCGCTGCGTGGCGCAGCCGCTGGATGCACGGCAGGAGGCGGAGGTCGCTGCCTTCATGACCCAGGCCGACGCGGTCGCGCCGCTGGAGGTGTGCGTCTTCAACGTCGGCGGCAACGTCGCCTTTCCCCTGATGGAAACCACGGAGCGCGTGTTCCGCAAGGTGTGGGAGATGGCCTGCTACGCCGGCTTCCTGACCGGGCGCGAGGCGGCGCGGGCGATGCTGCCGCACGGGGCGCGGCTCGATCTTCTTCACCGGCGCCACGGCGAGCCTGCGCGGCGGCAGCGGCTATGCCGCGTTCGCCGCCGCCAAGGCCGGGCTGCGCGCCACGGCGCAGGCGATGGCGCGCGAGCTCGGGCCGCAGAACATCCACGTGGCCCATCTCGTCATCGACGCCGGCGTCGACACTGCCTGGGTGCGTGAACGGATCGCGCAGCGCGGCGGCGCCGATGCGGCCCGCCTCGTCGAACCCGGCCGTCTCACAGAGCCGAGGTCCATTGTGGACGCCTACTGGAACCTGCACCAGCAGACGCGCGACGCCTGGACGTTCGAAGCCGACCTCCGCCCCTCCGCAGAACAGTGGTGATCCCATGAAACAGGTCGAGTTCCACTTCGATTTCGGCAGTCCGAACGCCTACTTGTGCCACGCCGTGATCCCCGCGATCGAGCAGAGGGCCGGCGCGCGGTTCGCCTATGTGCCGGTGCTGCTCGGCGGCGTCTTCAAGCTGACCAACAATCAGTCGCCGATGACCGCCTTCGGGGGCGTCCGCAACAAGCTAGAGTACCAGCGGCTAGAAATGGACCGCTTCGTGCGCCGCCACGGGATCAGGCGGTTCCGCCTCAACCCGCACTTCCCGGTGAACACGCTGCTCGTCATGCGCGGCGCGGTCGCGGCGGAGCTGGACGGCGTGTTCCGGCCCTACGTGGACGCGGTGTTCCGCGCCATGTGGGAGGACGGGCGCAAGATGGACGACCCGGAGGTGGCCCGCGAGGCGCTGGACGCCGCGG
>JAABUX010009373.1_pt1 | contig 11096 bp, 17 predicted proteins | sample 5561851 | NCBI WGS metagenome assembly JAABUX01 (sample SAMN10711883, study PRJNA513361) | rock metagenome | isolation source: Antarctica rocks | place: Antarctica: Victoria Land, Richard Nunatak red sandstone | collected 2016-01-03 | reverse complement strand
TCGCGGCCGGCCTGCCGCCGACGGTGGTCTGCACCACCGTCAACAAGGTCTGCTCCTCCGGGCTCAAGGCCGTCGCGCTGGCGGCGCAGAGCATCCGGCTGGGTGCGCGCGAGCCTCTATCCCAGTGGGCGCAGTGGCCGAGGGTGTCATGGAAGCAGCGCGACGAGGCCGGCGGTGCGCTCGCCCGACGTCACCGTCAGCGTCTGCGGGACAGCGCCCCGGGGGATGTTAAGCCTGCGTTCGTCGTGCCGCTGCACATGCGTCATCACGACGGTTGTGGCGGGAGGCCAAACAGCGCGCCGCGCCGCCAGCCGCCATGGCGCGCTGTCCCTGCGGCAGGAACCGCGGTCAAACCTCATGCCGTGCAGTGCAGCATGCCTGCAGAGGTTTGGACGGCCGCCAGTGCGGCTGCGCAGGCGCGGCCGAGGTGGTGGTCGCCGGCGGCATGGAGAGCATGTCGCGCGTGCCGTACTATGCCACGGGCGCGCGCGCCGGCCTGCGCATGGGCCATGCGCAGCTGCTGGACGGCATGCTGCTGGACGGCCTGTGGCGCGCGCCCTACCCTAACCCTACCCTATGGCATTGAGTGGCCATGCTTGTCTGGGCCACGCGCAGCTGCTGGGCGGCGTGCTGCTGGACGGCCTGTGGCGCGCGCCCGCGGCCTGCGGCATTTCTGCGCCATGTTTGTCGGGGCCTCACATTTGAGTACCTGTAGTGCTCGTCTCTGCTTGGGTGTAGCCGCCACATGCGTGCCGCCAGTGCCCCGGCGCCTGCAGCGCTGCGAGCCAGCCTGCACGCATGTTACGCTCACACCGGAGTCGTTTACTCCGCCAGGAACCTGCATGAACTTTTGCAGTCTTTATAGATGGAGCGGAGTGAATCAGACAAGGACGAGCCCTGTCCGAGAGCGCCTGCCCCGCCCCTGGCAGGGACCCGACACACAACATACACATGGGCGAGTGCGCGGAGCGGTGCGCAGACGAGTTTGGCATATCGCGCGCCGAGCAGGACGACCACGCGCTGGAGAGCCACAGGCGCGCCGGCGAGGCCGCCCGCGCGGGGCTCACTGCGGAGGTGTGCGCCGGCGGCGCTCGGGGGAACATGCTACGCTCTGCAGGCCCTGGCTGGGCGGCTGGCGGCACGTGAGCGCATGCCGCGCCCTAAATGCTAGCCGCGCGCGGCGTCGGCATAGGGTTGGGGTAGGCTTAGGGTAAGCAGGCACAGGTGAGCAGGCCCGCCGACACTGCCGGCGCGGCGCGCAGGAGATTGCGCCGGTGGATGCGCCGGGCCGGCGCGGGCTGCCGCCGGTGCGCGTGGCGCTGGACGAGGCGCCCGCCAAGCTGGACGCGGGCCGGCTGCGCGGCCTGCGCCCGGCGTTCCGGCCGGGCGGCAGCGTGACCGCCGGCAACTCGTCGCCCGTCACCGACGGCGCCGCCGCGCTCGTGCTGGCCTCGCGCGCCGCGGCCGCCCGGCTGGGCCTGCCGGTGCGGGCCGGCGCCTGGCCCGCTGCGCCGCGCCGGGCGCGCTGTCCGGGCAGCTCGCGCCATGCACGCCCATGATCTGCCCGGGCGCCCGCACGGCCGGGGGGCGGGTGCCGCGAGTGCAGGCGGTGCTGCCACCGTGCGCTTGCGCGCTGTGCTCGCGCTGTGCTCGCACGGCCGAGCTTCTTCACAGCATGTCACATCTTATGGACGTATGGCATGCTCTGCAGGCCAGTGGACTGATTTGGCGCGGACAGCAACAGCATGCGCCAGAAGCAGCAGAGCATATGGTAAACGTGCGTTGCATCGCGCGGCCTGCAAGTGGCCAGAGGTATCTGGGAAATGGTACTGCAGGTGCTGGCGCACGTGCGCGGGTACGCCGACGCGGAGCAGGACCCGGTGCACTTCACGACCGCGCCAGCCGCGGCCATCCCGCGCGCGCTGGCGGCCTCGGGGCTTGCAGCAGGGGATGTGGACTTTTACGAGGCGCGCCCCGGTCCCGGGCGCGGCCTGTCTGCGCTGCCGCCGCTCGCCGCTGAGCATGGGGCCTGCTGGGCTGGGAAGGGAGAAAGGTGCACGTTGTGACATGCGACCACCTCGCATCTCATGTGAAGCAGGGGAGTGCTCGAGGCTACAGCTCGTGCATGAACTGTGCCGGTGCTTCTTCTGCAGCACACAGCCGTTGTCAGTCACCTCACAGGACGCGGTGTGAGCCTGAGGCACTGCACCCACGGCAGCAGGCAAGCAAAGGCAGACTGATTAAAAGTTTGTGTGCTCTGGAACCCCAGAAAAGAAATCTGAACACTACATTTGCAAGTGCAACGGCATACTTACAGCTCGGAATTTGCCTCAGGTTTGGGCGCCCTCAGCGCCGCGCGCGCGCGCAGATCAACGAGGCCTTCAGTGTGGTGGACCTGGTGAACCGGCGCCTGCTGGGCCTGGACGCGGCGCGCGTCAATGCGCACGGCGGCGCCGTTGCGCTGGGGCACCCTATCGGCGCCAGCGGCGCGGCGCTCCTGGTGCGCCTGCTGGGCGTGCTGCGCGCGCGCGGTGGCCGCACCGGAGTGGCCGCCGTGTGCAACGGCGGCGGCGGCGCGTCGGCCATGGCCATCCAGCTGGCGGCGTAGCTTCGTCAGCCCTAGGTTTTTTTTGTCGGCAGCTTTCTTGGCGAGGGAGAGGGGCGTGCGGCACTGCCTTCCTACGCGTCCTGCGCCGATGCGGCGCCAGCAGTGCGCGCAGCCCTCGTCATGCAGACGCGCGTACCGTGTGCCTTGGCATGCCTACTTTCAGCAAGCTTGTGCCGGCAGTGGGCTCTTTTCAGAGCAGCCCAGGCCTTGCACGGGTAGCACTGCAAACAGGCTCTTCACCGTGTCTACAGCGTTGGGCGCTGCTGGGTGAGTCATTTGTGGCATTCTGGCTTGCAGCCATGGAGTGAGGTGGTCCTGAAGCAGGCCTTAGGCTTCAATCTTTATACCAGGTTGCCAGCAGTGGTGTGCTACAAGCTGTGTGTGCTAGAAGTGCTTGCTTTCAGATAATGCAAATGCAGCTGCTCCTCACGCTCATGCCCTGTCTTGATATAGAACATGACAGGCTGGGGAAGCGATGCCAAGTTGCAGGATGGCGCTCCGGTTGTTACAAGCTGCTAGGTTACACAAGCAGAATGCTGCGCTGTGCATCAGCACATCAGCACACAGGTGCATGCACTCCGGCAGGGTACGAACAACCAGGTGGTGTTGCATGGAGCTTGCTTACACTTTACGCATGCACATGCACAGTGAAGAAGTCAAGACGCCACGTACGGGTGACTTGCTCAACCCTACCCTACCCTATGCAGCATTGCCAGGGCATCAATTCCTTTGGTTTCGTTCGGCGCTCGCTCCAGCAGCTCCGACCGGCCGGGGATCCCGCAATACACCGCCCGCTATCCCCAACCCAGCATGCGTGACCGCTCGACGCCGCATGCTTTGTCCAGCCATACTGTCAGCAGTGCACAAACTCAAACCGAATCTCCGGACGCCCGGCTGCCCGGGCGGCCTGCCTCAGATCATAGAGGCTATCCATTGTCCACCGCCCGCAGGGCCACAGATTCTCGGACTGGTGCGCCAGCGTGAGCCAGTGCAGGCATGGCGCGCACTGCGCAGTGCCGGCGGGCCATCAGCGTCAGGCGTGCAGACGGCCGCAGGCGCGGAGCGGCCCCTGGTGCAAAGGGCGAGGCATGCGGCAACGCGTATGCCCAAAAGGGATGCAAAGCACACCACATGACCGGTCTGTGCATCTTGTCTACTCCCAGAAAGTGCATGTTGGCATGGGTGCTGTAACACACACAGCTCCACTGAGACTCATCCAACCCTGAGGGAACTCGTGCAAAGATGAGCTGCCTCAACAGCGCAGGCGTCTGGCGGGCAGCCGAGCAGCTCGACCGCACCTGTGCCAGCGCCGCCAGGTTGGCCACTTGCGTAAAGGCCAGGTCCAAATGTGTCACCTTGTTGAGGTAGCTGCATGCGCACACGGTCGTCAGGCCCTGCAATACCTGCTGCGCCGCACTCCTTCCGGGCCTTTCCGGCGCTTTGTACTGGCGCAGCACTGACGGGGCGGGGTGGATCTCACCCCAGGAGCTCATCATCCACGGCTTCGCACCCGCGGAGCCTGAGCCCTTCGAGCTGCGGCCTGCGCCAGCCCGAACAATAGACTCTGCTTAGAAGAGAGGAGTTGAAGCATGTGTAGCAGCGCGCTTGTGCCGCCGTGAGCACTTTGAAAAAGCGTGGCGTGAGCGGCTTGCTTGCGCCGCACCCGACGCGCGCGAGCGACCCAGCCTGCAGGTCGCAGCACCAGGACAGGTCGAGGCTGCGCAGCGCTGCAAAGTCCGCGAGCAGCGCGCTGCCAGAGCCCAGCCCGCGGCACGAGTCCAGGAACAGCGCCTGCGCAGGCAGGTGCGCGCGTGCAGCAGCGAGCAGGGCCTGTGGCTGTGCACGGCCGGAAGCACGGCCCTCGTGCAGTCTCGTCAGACGCGCGGCGTGCTCTCTCGACCACTTCACAGACAGCTGCGTCCTGCCGGCGTGATGGCGCGGGGCACGCAGGACAGCCGCGCGGGGCCGGGAGGCCAGTCTGCTGCAGGCGGGGCGGTCACCCGCAGCTTTGGCAAAGCCGCGAGGCAGGCCACCTCCTCCTCGACGTTGCTGTGAGACAGAACAAGCACCTCCACCAGAGGGCAGCACTCCGCGAGTGTGGCGAAGAGCAGTCCGCTCTCTGGGCAGAAGCTGTGGCCAGTCGCTTTGCATCAGATCCCAGGTCCATGCTTGCGGCGGCGGCAACGCGGCGAGGCGGGCGCACTTTGCATAGCTCATATCGAACCGTTCGCACGGACGTCAGTGCGCTGAAGAGGGCCTGGCCGGCGCAGGCGCGCCAGCGTGAGGTGTGATAAGGAGACCACTTGAGTGAGGGGGCGGTGGAGACACGCGCGGGCTTTGCCGCTCACCTTGGTGAAGGGCAGGCCTTGCACCGGCCAGCGGCCTGGACAGCAGTGCCTGGAGGGTGAGGATATACGCGGTATGAGGGGCACTCTGAACGACGCCTGGAGCCCAGAGCTCGTCGAAGCCAAGGCCGCGCCCGTGTTCCTCAAGTCGGCGACAGCCAGCTGCCCCAACACCTGAGCAGCAGTGGGACCTGGGACTGTTTGCACCCAGCACCAGGGGGGTGAAAACAGAGTCTGCGGCTTACCTGCGTGCACGCGCAGCGAAAGGCGCGGTTCGTATGCGATAAAAGCATGAGCTCGCACGGTGTGAGCTGCGCATATTTCAGGATGCCCGCAAGAACGTCCAGCGGGAGGCTTGCAAACACAGAGACACTATCGTTCTGGTCATGCATCATCTGCCCAAGGAGCAGTGCTTCCGCCTTTACAGACGCAAGCGCTGAGATATGCCCGTAAGCCACAGAGACAAGAGTGCGCTGCAGGTGAGAGTGATCTTTTTGTCTTTCAGAAGAGCACCTGGCATTCAGCGGTCGAGTATGTTATTTGGGCGTTTATTATAGGAGTTTGAGCACCCTCCGGCATGGCTCTCTCGTGAGGTTGGCCCGACCTCGAGTCAGCTGCGCAGTCGGCGCGGGTGCTCACAAGGGCAGAATAGTGTGCGCTTAACACCGCACGGCTGCTGTGCGGGGCGCGTAGCGCCTATGAGTCTCTAATGTGCACTTCGCTTTTCCTCTGGGACTCGCACCCGGAGCTGCTGCTGCTCCTGCTGTTCAACAGGGACGAGTTCTTCCACCGGTGCGGCCACCAAGGCGTCACCAGCTTTGACGACTTTTGTGGGACTGTGCGCTGGCTTCATGCACCTGCTAAGCTGCTGAGAACAACGCCGAGGCGCTCTTGCTGTTCTCCAGTATGCCACCTTGGCGTCACCACAAAAAGCGTATAGTGTCACTATGAGCTTGCACTGCGTGCACTGCTCCTTGCCAAGTAGAGCAAGGTCAGAGTAAGGCTCGCCAGCAGGGCTACCGCGGAGGCGCACTTCTGGCACGACTACCCGGAGGTGCTAGCGGGCCGCGACCTCGTCAACCGCGGCACGTGGCTCGGCGTCACGCTGACCGGCCGCTTTGCGCTGCTGACAAACTTCCGGGAGGTACGCCTGGACTTTCGAATCTGCGCTAAAGAGCGTAGGTGTATGCGGCGCTGCGTGGCCGCCCTCCCAGGCCTGCTCGCTGCCCGCTCTTAGCAGCGCGTCGCCTGCCGTACTGCACGCTTTGTTCCATTTACACCAGTGTACCCCACGAGAGTAGCAGTGCCGCTCTGCGTGCTGACGATATGCAAACGTTGCACATTAAGGCATAAATACAGTGCAACCCGCGCAGCCAGGCTTCAACACTGTCGCGAACGCGCCCAGCCGCGGCGCGCTGACAGCAGACTTCCTGACCGGCACACAGGCGCCCCTGGCCTACCTGCAAGGCCTGCCGACTGAGGTGCGGACGCGCTTGTCTGCTTGTGTGACAAACAGGTGGCATGGCACAGCATGCATGGATGCTCCTCACTCGAGAGCGCTTGCTTGAGCCTCTCGTGGTCAGCTGCATGCATGCGCTGGCCCCAGATATGCCAGCGGGTATGAGAGGCCATAGCTGATACCAATCATAGATTCCACGGTTCCACACCTGCCTGTCCTGCTAACACTTTGATGCTGTGGGATTGCTCCAGCTTCTGCACATTAATAGGTTGCGGCCGGCGAGTCCTGTGCACTGCAGCAGCTCACCTGCATTGGCGTCCACAGCTGCACAGCGGATCCAATCCAGTCGACCTGCAAGCTGCGCGTGCGGCGCGCTGCACCCCAGCACCGTCCCCGCTGCACCGCAGTCCCAGCTGTATCCCGCCGACTGGAGCAGTCCATGAAGTATCTGGGTGCTAGCATAGCAACGGGTGGCAGCGAGGCAGCGTACCGGGCCCGCGCAGCTGCACAATGGCTTCAACCTGGTGGTCGGCGACCTGCGGCTGCGGCGCGCTGCGTATGTGACCAACCGCGGCCCGCCCGGCGCGGCGCGCGGGCCGCGCGAGCTGGCGCCCGGCCTGCATGCGCTCAGCAACGCCACGCTCGGCGAGCCCTGGCCAAAGGTGCGCCGCTGCCCCGGGTGGTGAAGACGTAGGAAATGCGGTGCAGGGGGATGCATGGGGGGGGGCCGGGGGTGTGTGCTCTCTGGGGCTGCATGCTGAGAGCCTGCTCATGCTGGGTAGGGTCTGGACCAGCGTACTGTGCCAGGCCAAGCTTCGAAAGATATTTGGATGCGTGAGCCAACCCTTGGCCTGCATGCGTACAGCAGCGCCCTATTAGACGGGATCTGGCCCATAGGCCGCAGTAGAGCCTAGGTGTGGGGCGCGCGTTGCGCCCTGTGGCCGTGCGAGCGGCGCACGGCGATGCATGCGCCCGGTAATGCGCCTGCGGCTGAACGGTATGTAGCAGGATGCCATGCTGAGCAAGTTGCCCCCGATCTTATGTCTTGATCCAGCCGAAACACAGCGAAACACAAACCACCCCCCCCCCCCCCCCCCCCCCCCACAAAAAAACAAACCCTGGTCACAGGGTTTGCTGTTGGTTGGGGGGCAGGTTACCAAGGCGGTGCGCGCGTTTGAGGCGCTGGCAGAGGGCGAGGGGCTGGCGGCGGGCACCGATGCGGGGCTGCGTTGGGACGCGTTGCTGCACGGCGTGATGGGCGCCGCCGAGCTGGCGCCGAGGGCCGCGCTGCCGCAGACGGGCGTCAGCCCCGACGCAGAGCACAATATGAGCGCCGTGTTTGTGGCGCCCTGGGACCACCCGGTGCGCACTGCTCTCAAGCCCACATTTCTGCGGTACGGTGTAGGTCAAAGGCGCTGAACATATGCAGCGCAGGAGTGTTTCACATGAGCGACGCCCTGGTAGGTGGCTTTCCCATGTGCGTTCCCTATCGCATGCATCTCAACATCAGGGAGCGTTTACTGCCGAGAATTGCTCAGCCGTAGTGCGTGCATGCTCCAAGCAGATCTGTGGCATGGTCAGCAGTGGAAGGTTTAGGGTCTGCTCATACTCGTACACCTCTCCGACGTGCGCTGCGGGGTAGGTATCTTAGTCTAATAGGCCCGCGAGCGCACGCGGGGAAGTTCAATGATTGTCCCTGTCAACAGGGCGGGAGGCAGGTGCACGGCGGCCTGTACGGGACGCGCAGCCAAAGTGCGCTGGCGGCGTGGCGCGACGGGCGCGCGCAGCTGCATGAGCGCTACCGGCCGGCGGATGGCGTCTGGCGCAGTGTGCACCATATCTTTCACGTGCAGGATATTGCTGCTGGGGGAGCAGCAGATGCAGATGGTGGGGCCGCCCAGGTTTAGGTTTGTATGAGTTTTTGAGTGGGCAGAAATCAGGTACTGCTGTAGACAGTAGTGTCTGACACTATGACACAGCGGTCCTGGTGTTAGCTGCCATTGCTGCGACCGCCCTGCCGCATGCATGTGTTGGGTGCAGGGCGTGTTGAGGGGTTTCCAGCAAGTAGTGGTCGTTGTCAGGGGCTAAACCTTTCACCTGTTCCAACACTGGCACATTGCCAGGCAGGAGGCGCCCATCGCTGTGCGCCCACGCCTCCTGCGTGAGCGGCTCATGTTGAGGTGGTAGTGCACATGACAGTTTTGGTACCCAAAGGCACAGACAATTCTGCATTTTGCTAGGATGGTTCTGTTCAAAAACTTTACCACAGATACTGGGCTGTGCCTGGGAGAGTGTGTGAAATGTGTGAGAACCGTGGCGCCTGAACTCGATCAGCTGTCTCCACACCTGTACTGATTGTATTCTGGAGGATGCGTGACGCATGCCAGTGAGCTGCGTGCACCATTCCACTCTTGCCCTCCGTGTAACAATGGTGTCATAAACATGAGTGGCTGACAGCCTGACCTGGCATATGTAGCCCTAGCTGTCATCAACCAGAAACATGGAGTGCCACCAGCCAGCAGCAACATCGAGAACCTTTGGCCCATCCATCGGCACACCCACAGCACGCCCAGTGCTCTCCGCGCACAAGCCCACTCTGCCCTGGGCAGACAGCGGCCCTGCCGGCTCCCCTGGCCTTGCGGGTTCAGCATAACTGTTTCCGGCAGGTTGTGGCGCAGCACCGTCCACGCTATGCGCGGCATGACTGTTGTCGGCAGGTTGCGCGGCCGCAGGAGCCGCGCGGGCCGACAGGCCTGCGTCGCAGAGCCCAGCCACGCGGGCGGCCACCCAGCGGCTTGCGCGGTTGCCGCGGCCGACGCCCAGCTGGCCAAAACGGTTCCAGCCCGTGGCAAATGCGGCGCCGCGCTGCGTGAGCAGCAGCGTGTGGCGCGCGCCGCACGCGACCTGACAGCCACCGAGCCTTTGGTCGGGCCATCAGAAGCATGGTCATTGCTACCCTGAGCAGGTCCTTTGCCACGGCGCCTGAGCAGCGCCCTGGGCTACACAGCATTGTTCGGTATCTATACATTGCAGCTACACACGTCACAAAGGCCTTCCGGCATCTTGTGAGGCAGCATTGCGGGAAGCGCTAGAGGTCAGTGCCTGTGTCAGTGTCTGATCGCCCTGCAGCAGACTCCAATGCTCACTCTAGCATGCAGTCCTGCCGCATGTCCAGGCTCGACCCGTGAGCAGAGTCAAGGCGTGACAATGCCGCACCTTGATCACGTGCTCATCCGAGACTGCGCCGGCCTCAAGCAGCGCTGCGGCATCCCTCGCCTGGTCGTCGCCCGTGCCCTGCCGCGCCGGCGCGACGCGCGGTGCTCGGACGCTGCCGAGCGCCTGCTGCCGAGCAGGACTTGCTGGCGCACAGCACAGCAACTTCCCAGCGCCCGAAACCATCCCAGCGCTGAGACGCATCATGCACAAAGTCAGCGTGCTGCGCACTGGCGCGCACCAGCTGGCCATCCGCGTTCCAGCCCCAGGCGTACGCGCCGCCTGCGTCGCAGCACGCCGCCGTGTGCGCGAGCCCCGCCGCGACGTGCAGGATCCGCACGCCGCCCAGCGCGGACACGAGCGCCGGCGCGCGCACCGCCGCTGCGGCCGCGCCGCCGTCGTCTCGGCCTGTCAGCAAAGAAATCTGGTTGCCGGGGTTGCCTCAGTGTTCCCAGCAGCACATACGGTTGTGGTGTTGCTTGCTCACGCTGCGCAACAACGCATGTCACCAAACACAAAGGTGCACCTAGACACCCACCTGGCTCCTTCACCTAGGAGCTAGGTGTGGGACCAACCACCCGGAATGCTTAGCGTGCTTGCCGCCGCACCGCTCGCGGCGTCGTGTGCGGGCGCGGCGGCGGCGCCACACTGCCCCTGCAGGTTGGAGCCCCACGCGTACACGCGGCTGCTGGCGGTCAGGGCGCACGTGTGGCGCCCGCCGCAGGCCACCTGTCTGTCCGGGCACGTCATCAATATGAGTTGCTTCCGTGCACAGACGCCTCGCATGCATCATATGCACAGGCATGTATGAAGTAGATGGGTTGCACCGCGCACTTGGCATTCACAGCAAGTGTGTGTTTGATTTCACCTGCTCATGCCTGCAGCCCGCACTTTTGCCCGCATGTGGCAGCGCCGAGAAGGTGATGCAGCGCAAGCAGACACAGTTGTACGCAGCACATGCACCTGGCATGCTTCTGGCTTGTGCGCTGAGCAGCAGGACACAGCGCTGCCACCCTGGAAAAAACCCAGGCCATGGAAGGGCGAGCGCACACGCAGGGCTCCAGCAGGTCTCGACCGCTGCCAGCACTCACGGCCGCACGCGGGCCCAGCACAGGCGCGGGCGCGGCTGTGAGCCCGGCGCCCGCGGCGCCCGCGGTGCCTGTCTGGCCGTCTGCGGCGGCGCCCCAGCAGAAGACGGTGCCGTCGCTGCTCAGCGCGGCGCTGCCGCAGGCGCACACAGGCGCGTGCTGTAAGTCGTGCAGCAGGAACATGCACATTAATTAGGGCCCGCGTCCAGCATTCTGTTTAAACGTCTGCAACGTGCCCCAGCAGACATACTTTTCAATTAGCATGGAAGACGTATGGTGTGAGCATGCGCCAGTGACGACATTGCTGCCCAGCGCGGCGCTGCCGCAGGCGCACACAGGTGCGCGCTGTATGTAAGTGCAGCAGGCGCATGCACTTTGTTTAT
>JAABUX010009372.1_pt1 | contig 11096 bp, 13 predicted proteins | sample 5561851 | NCBI WGS metagenome assembly JAABUX01 (sample SAMN10711883, study PRJNA513361) | rock metagenome | isolation source: Antarctica rocks | place: Antarctica: Victoria Land, Richard Nunatak red sandstone | collected 2016-01-03 | reverse complement strand
TGGAACCCCGGCAGACCGGCCCGCCAGCCGGACCACCGTCATACCCAGACCCTAAAATCAACACCAGCAAGGCCAGTCAGTCACCACCCGGCGCCAGCCTCAAGTCCGCGTGAATGATCAGGGCTAGATCACGAAGCGAAGCTGTAGTCAAGGCGGACCCAGCACGTCTGGGCGGAAGATGACGCAGCACGTGCTGACGCCGCTCCGCCAGGATGAAGCTAAAGCTATCGATGATCTGCTCGACCCAGTTACCAATCCGACTTGCTGCCAGTTACCTCTGGCCGGGCCTGTTAACGACGGCGACCGCGATGCGGGCGCCCCCCGCGCCGTGGTATCCGATTCCGTCTACCGCATAGGTCTGCGGGTCAAGGAAGCACGTCCCGGTCAGCTCATTGCCTGATCTGAAGGTCAGCCCGATGGCAGGCCGCCCTGCTGCGTCCACAAGACCGGTCTTGACTGTAATGCCGGGGATCTTGGCCAGAGCGTAGAACGCCGCGGCCTCATGCTCCGGCGGTACCCCAGCCACCGCGTTCGACATCACAGTTATCAAGAAGGAGAACGCTCTGGCGTCGCGATTCCCGATATCCGCTTTGGCATACGGCTGCGCATCGGCCTTCTTGTAGATGATCGCAAGCAGGGCCGCGGGGCTGGCCGGCAGCGAGGCAAGGAATCCGGCGGCGGCCTGCGGTGTGGCGAGCAGTGCCACGTCTTGCGGGTTTCCCGGATGGAATACGAGCTTGCCGTGCTTCAAGGATGCAGTCTCCTGGCCGTCGAACCGGCTCCAGCTTTCGCTGACATACCTATAGCCCCCGCCGAACTTGGTCCCCTTCATATACACCCACTGATGCGGCCGGACCGTCAGCGCAGGCCGGGCGAGAGCCGCGGCTGCCGCATGATTGAGCACCTGCGTGGCACTGACCAGGCGGATTGCTGATGGACTTTCGTGCCGTGCTGACGGGACGGCGGGCACCGGGCCGTCAGCGAGGACGGCAGCCACTGCGAGTGTGCCTATGGCCAGGCCACTTGCGAGGATCATGGCCGGCCTGCGGTAAGCGGGCCGCCGATAACCTGGCCTTACCTGGCCAGGCCTGCGATAGCCGGTCCCGGGAGGCCTAGTGGCTGCGCGCAGGCGCTCGCGGCCTGCTGCTAGCCGATCCTCGGCTGGACTGGGTGTGTCCGCGCGCATCACGCGGAGCAGATCGAGATCATTCATTCCGACGGCTCCTCACTGATCATGGTTGGGTCTTGACCGCCGAGTGCCTCGCGGACTTTCTTTCGAGCCCTGTGCAGCCGTGACCGCACCGTCCCGGCCGGGATGTCCAGCGCGACGGCCACCTCCGCATAGCTGAGATCCGCCCAGGCGATTAGCAGCAGCACATCCCGGTCACCAGCCAGCAGATCGGCCAGCGCCGCGGCCAACTGCCGCTGCACGCCGGCAGCCGACACCCGGGCGTCGGCCCGGTCGGCGTAGCTCTCCGCGACCGGGTCAGCCCCCGTTCGGGCGAACGCCTGCAACATGCGCAGCTCGGCTCGGCGATGCTTGCCGATCACGTTGGCCGCGATTCCGTACAACCACGGTCTGGCGTCCGGCCTGGCGAGGTCATAACGCTGCCGACGCTGGAAGGCGGCCAGGAATGTCTCCCCGACAACATCGTCGGCGAATCTGTCGCCCAGCCTGCGGGTGACATAGCGGTGGATGTGTGAGGCGTGCCGGTCATAGAGGTCGGCGAAGGCCTCGGGCTCATGCCAGGACTGCTCAATCAGCGCGGCATCGTCGGCGCGTTCGCGCGTTGACGCAGTCACATCGGCTCCTTAATTGGCAAAATGGCGTGCGAGGCGCACATCACGGTTACCAACTATCACCCGTTCGGCGCATCCAGGTTCACGTCCGTTGCAGCGCGCCGGGGAAGCGCGAAACGCGACGTAGCGGCCGGGCTTGATCGGCGGGGCCAGGATCATTCCGAACTCGCCCCGCAAGGTGAGCAGGCAACCGCCGACAGCCGGACCTGCAGCCCGCCGGGCCGCCGTCCCCTGCGTACAGTGGCAGGGTTGTTCGCAGGAACTCGCGGGCTTCCCGCGCGAGGAGAGGGGACTACATGCCCGTGGGGCACACGGCCGCGCAGCAGGCTGGCTCCGGCGGCCGCACGGCGGCCGAGCACCGGCTGGGCAACGGCCTGCGGCTGGTGCTATCCGAGGACCATCTCACTCCGGTCGCGGCGGTCTGCCTGTGGTATGACGTCGGCTCGCGCAACGAGGTGACGGGCCGTACCGGCCTGGCGCACCTCTTCGAGCACCTGATGTTCCAGGGCTCCGCGCAGATCCGCGGAAATGGCCACTTCGAGCTGGTCCAGGGGGCCGGCGGCGCCCTGAACGGGACGACCAGCTTCGAGCGGACCAATTTCTTCGAGACCATGCCCGCGCACCAGCTGGAGCTAGCGCTCTGGCTGGAGGCCGACCGGATGGGCTCGCTGCTGGCCGCGCTCGACGAGGAGTCCCTGGAAAATCAGCGTGACGTAGTCAAGAACGAGCGACGTCAGCGGTACGACAACATGCCCTACGGCACCGCGCTCGAGCGGATGATCGCGCTGGTTTACCCCGAAGGCCATCCCTACCATCACACGCCCATCGGCTCGATGGCCGATCTGGATGCGGCGACGCTGGACGACGCGCGCGCGTTCTTCCGGGCCAACTACGCGCCGAACAACGCGGTCCTGGCGGTCGTCGGCGACATCGACCCGGCGCAGGCGCTCGGCTGGGCCGAGAAGTACTTCGGCTCTATCCCGTCCTACGACGGCAAGATGCCGCCGCGCGATGGCGCCCTGCCCGACATCATCGGCCGGCAGCTGCGCGAGGAAATCCATGAGGAGGTCCCGGCGCGGGCGCTGATGGCCGGATACCGGCTGCCGCACGATGGCACGCGCGAGTGCAATGCGGCGGAGCTGGCCCTTACCGTGCTGGGCGACGGCATGTCGTCCCGGCTGTACAACCGGCTGGTACGGCGTGACCGCACCGCCGTCACGGCCGGCTTCGGGCTGCTGCGGCTGGCCGGCGCCCCCTCGTTGGGCTGGCTGGACGTGAAGGCGTCCGGCGGGGTCGAGCTCGCGAAGATCGAGGCCGCCGTCGATGAGGAGCTAGCGCGGCTCGGCGCGGATCCGCCCGACGCCGGCGAGATGGACCGGGCGCAGGCCCTGCTGGAACGCGAATGGCTGGACCGGCTCGGCACGGTCGCCGGCCGGGCCGACGAGCTGTGCCGGCACGCGGTGCTGTTCGGCGACCCGCTGCTCGCCTTCACCGCCGTCCGCCGGGTGCTGGACATCAGCGCCGAGGAGGTCCGGGCAGTGGCCGCAGCGCGGCTGCGGCCGGACAACCGCGCGGTGCTGGCCTATGAGCCGCTGACCCCGCCGGACACCACCGAGACCGGCGCCCCGGCCCCTGCCAGCGCGGGCGGCGACCGCGACCAGCAGGAAGGAGCCGGGCAGTGACCGACTCGGTCGTCAGCATGGATCTGTACCCGCAGCCGTCCGCCGGGCACGCGAAGCCCTGGGCGTTCCCCGCGCCCGATCGCGGCATTCTCGCCAGCGGGCTGACCGTGCTGCGCTGTCACCGGCCCGGCCAGCAGGTAGTGGCGGTGGAGATCTGCCTGGACGCGCCGCTCGACGCTGAGCCCGACGGCCTGGACGGCGTCGCCTCGATCATGGCCGCCGCGCTATCTCAGGGCACCGGCCAGCTCACCGCCGAGGAATTCGCGGCTGAGCTGGAGCGCTGCGGTGCCACGCTCGGCTCCAGCGCCGACTACCTGGGCGCGCGCGTCTCGCTGGAAGTTCCCGCCTCCCGCCTGCCCCGTGCGCTCGGATTGCTGGCCGCGGCGTTGCAGGCGCCGACGTTTGCCGCCAGTGAGGTTGAGCGGCTGGTCCGCAACCGGCTCGACGCGATCCCGCTGGAGCTGGCCAATCCCGCCCGGCGCGCGGCCAAGCAGCTGTCGCAGGAGCTGTTCCCGGCGTCCGCGCGGATCTCCCGGCCGCGCCGTGGCACCCCGGAGACCGTCGCGCGGATCGACGCGGCCGGCGTCCGCGCGTTTTACCAGGCTCAGGTGCGGCCCGCCGCGGCCACGGCAGTCATCGTTGGCGACCTGACGGGCGTCGATCTGGACACCTTGCTGGCCGGCACGCTCGGCGAATGGGCCGGCCAGGCCGCCGGGCCGCGGGCCGCCCGGCCGCCGGCCGCCAACGATACCGGGCGGGTGATCATCGTGGACCGGCCCGGCGCCGTCCAGACGCAGCTGCTGGCCGGCCGGACCGGACCGGATGCGCACGACCCGAGCTGGCCGACGCTCGTCCTCGGCACCTACTGCCTGGGCGGCACGCTCACGTCCCGGCTGGACCGGGTGCTGCGCGAGGAGAAGGGCTATACCTACGGGGTACGGGCCGCCGCGCAGGTGCTGTGGTCGGCGGCTCCGAACGCGGCCGGCGGCGCGACGGGCGCCTCGCTGCTCGCCATCAGCGGCTCGGTGGACACCGCATCCACTGGTCCTGCGCTGGATGACCTGCGGACGGTGCTGCGGACGCTGGCCGCGGAAGGACTCACCGAGGCGGAGCGGGACATGGCCGTGCAGAACCTGGTGGGCGTCGCGCCGCTCGCCTACGAGCGGGCGGCGGCGGTCGCCGGCACGCTGGCGGATCAGGTGGAACAGCACCTGTCAGACGACTACCAGGCACAGCTGTACGCGCGGCTGGCCGCGACCCCTGCCGCCGAGGCGAGCGCCGCCGCCGTCGCAGCGTTCCCGGCAGACCGCCTGGTCACGATCCTGGTCGGCGACGCCGCCCAGATCAGGGCTCCGGCCGAGGCCCTGGGCCTCGGCGAAGTCACGGTAGTCCCGGCCTAGCCCCGTGGCCTGGGCACACTGCCAGCTGCACGGGGCGGATGCGATTCCCTTTGCGCAACGGGCTGCTGATCCTCGATACCGCTGCGCGGTCGCTCATCCCCCATTCCGACGCCCTGCCCCGGAGTGCCTGACCGCCGGGCTGACAGCGGTGTCGCCGGGGCTGCTCGTTCCCGCCGGCCTGGCCGGCCTGGACCGGTTTACCGGGGCACGGCGGGACCAGGACGCCGGCCGCGGACTCCGCTAGTCCGGCGTTTCCCCCGAATCTCCTTATAAAGCTTCATCTGATAGATAGCATGTATTTATGACTCTGACATGGCTAGCACGACAGACAGCGACCGTAGTGGCGACCGGGGCCCTGGCACTCGGCGGATTCGCCGCCACCGCCTCAGCATCGACGGCGGCCCGCACCGCGCCCGCCGCTGCCACGGCAGCATCCACCGCGAGCGCCCCGGCCGCCGGGATCCGGCTACCGCGGGACTTTCCCCGGCCGCCGCACTCAGTGCTGATCAAGGAGGTCCGGTCGGGCCGGACGAGCGCCTTCGAGCTCAGGGTGCGCAGCGAGCGGTCCGCGTACCGGTTCTGGCTCCGGGAGCTGCCGAGGCACGGCTGGACGATCGTCCGCGCCATCTCCCGAGGCCGGGTCGCGGCCATCCGCTTCCGCGGCCACGGGGACGGCGGCCCGGCGACCGAGATCCTAATTAACAAGCGGAAGGCCGCTGTCTTCCTCACCAAGAACAGGTAGCAGAAGCCGCCGGGACCGGGTGACGGAGAATTTTCGCGTAAAAATTTGGCTGCGCTGATGCCCCGCTGACCAGACGGCCGGCGGGGCGTCAGCCTGCGGCCGCGCCGAACAGCTCACTTTGGCCGCCGATCACCCAGCGATCGCTGATCGCCTCGCCGCCATCTGCGGTCGCGCGCGCCAGGCCAGCCAGGACCCGGCCCCGCCAGGCCCGGGCCCCGGTCATGCACCGCCAGCCGTCCTGTCGCCAGCGCCTTCGTAAGCCCCCGGCCAGTCCGGTCCTATCGGCCAGCGCCCGGATCAGGGCACGCCCGCGTGCGACACGACCACGCCAGTCCCGGATGAATTCTCTGGGCTAGGCGATTACGTCGCAAATTGGTAACAATCGGGTCATGTACGATTTGCTACTGCCCGTGGCAGCAAGGTAACTCGCTAGCCTGTCAGTCGCTGTAGCCTGCTGCGGTAACGCAGGACATCGAATCATCTCGAAGGCGAACCTGCGGTTGCGTCAAGCCACCAGACGAGTGCGTGTCCGATACGACCATCCTCGTCCAGTATGCAGCTAACCGTGCGAGCTTTCGAAAAGCCTCGTATCAACTCTGAGACCAGCATGTCTCTCCTGAGGGCGGCGGGCTGGACCTTGGCAGACGTGAGCAAGTACGTGCGACGGGCGGCGCCATCGCGGGCCGTCTTGGAGAGGGCAGGGATGCGATCGACCACTGCGAGAGCACTCCGCGAGGCGGGATTTGCGGTTGTCCACACGCCTGGGGCTATGGTCAATGGACCCCATGTCTCGGTAGTCTGGCCAGCTGAGCAACCACTTGATCATCATGTCGCCGCATGGTCGGACGAGGTATCGGACGTTCGACTCGTGCTTCAATGGGCATGAGGGGTAGTGATGAATCTAGACACGCTTGTCAAGCAAGGATGCATGCCATGGACTCCAGCGCCTGGTGTCCACGGAGTCGACATATGGCACGAGTATGACATCCCAACGATTGGCACCTTCCGAACGTCGGAAGGTAACTCCGTGTTGTTCACTCTCGTGGGAGAGCCAGACGACCGGCTGACGGTTTGGGCATACAAGTCTCTAAGCTCAGAAGATGCTGCAAAGCAAGAGCGCGAGCCATATGACTCCACCACTGACCTAGACGAGTCTGTTGGCAAGATGTTTGTAGGTCGGCATACCATTTTTGCTTTGGCGGACGACCTGAAGATCATTCATTGGACGCCCACAGAGGTCGGAGCTGGAGTGCTCGAGAGTGCTACGGAGTTCCTCCGCGGCGTCCGGTCTTCGCTGGCGAGCACTAGTGCCCCTGATGCGAAATTTCGGGCAGAACTGGCGGGGGTCGAAGTGGAGACGACTGACCTCGTAGACGCCTGAGGTTCTTTTGGAGCTTCGCTCTGAACCTCTGCTGGGTGCTCGGGTCCGTATCCTGGTCTGACCCCGTCTTCCTGTAGCTGCCGTGCCTGTTGAGGGGTGGCGGGTCCAGGTAAAGCGCACCGGCCCGAAAACCCTCGGCTATGCCGGTTGACAGTGCTGGCCGGTTCGGCGTTCCACTGGTGTAACCCGACGTCTACGGCCGTCAGTGGATGTCGAACTCGTTGCCCTCAGGGTCTCTCATCGCGACCGCGTAGTGGTTGAGGCCCTCCGTGTTCAGGCCACCGACGAGCAGGGCACCGAGATCGGCCAGGCGGCGCGCCTCCGCATCGACGCGCTGCCTGCGCGTCTCGATCGGAACCGCGCGGCCGCCACTGACACCGATATCGAAGTGCAGCCGGTTCTTGGCCGCTTTGCGCTCCGGCACCACCTGGAACCAGATCCGCGGCCCCCGCCCGCCGGGATCGACGATGCAGTCCGCGTCAGTACCCAGCTCATCCTCTGGCACTCCGACATCTCGCCAGTACGCATCCCAGCTGGCGAAGCCACCTGGCGGCGGTTCAAGCTCGTATCCCAATGCGGCGGCCCAGAAGCACGCGAGCGGCTCCGGGTCAGCGCAGTCGATCACCAGCTGGAAGCTCACGGCCATCGGTCTCTCCCCGGTGCTGGCAATGTGTCGTCGCCAGTATGCATGGAGCATCTGACGGCGGATTTTTCGCGGCGCTCAGCCTTGTCGGGTGGCGGCGACACTCCGCGTACTGGCGCAGCACAGCAAGTGCGAGCATGGCGGTCACCGACTTGAGGGAGACTGATGTTCGGTCTGTGCGTCCGCTTCACGTGTAAAGACGAGGCCAGCGCCGAGGCTTACGACCGGCTGGTGACCGAGACCGTCGAGGCCATCAAGGCGAATGAGCCGGGAACGCTCGTGTATGCCTCTCACCTGGTGGAGGGCCAGCCGCTGCAACGGATCTTTTATGAGCTGTACCAGGACAGGGCATCATTCGAGGCACACGAGGCCGCCCCGCACACCCGCCGGTACCTTGCCGAGCGGGACCGGTACCTGGCCAGCACCGAGGTTGACTGGCTGACCTTGCAGACCGGCAAGGACACCGGCGCTTGAGCACGCCAGACCTATCAGCAGGCCCTCGGCCGCAAGAGCGCGGTTGAGCGGCGCCCCGGGCCTGTCCCAGCCCGAACTGGTCCGGATGATCGACCGGTCGGTGGCCTGGGTTTCCTAAGTGGAGCGCGGCGTGCGCAAGGTCGACCGCATGTCGGTGCTCGAAACCCTCGCCGCTGCGCTCGAAGTCCCACGCAAGGCGTGGGAACTTACGCACGCTGGGCGCTACACCGAGCTGAGCGACTCTGCATAGCCTGATCGCGGTTGAACTCGGAGGCGCAGGCCGCGCCCTGCGAGTGGCTGCCAGCGTAAGCACCTCCGGGCTGTCTGCTGAACGGCGCGCACGGATGCTTGTCGATGTTGCCCGCGCCCACGCCCAGCGCCGCCAAGTGACCGAGGCGGTCGCCGCGCTGCGCGAGGCGAGGAGCTCACGGCCGAACAAGTCCGCGTCCCCTGGAACTAGACCGCTTCCATGCCGAAGCGAGCCATCAACGCCCGTTCCTCATTCGGGGTCGGCGGCTCGGGACGGTTCCACAGCTCATGCAGGCTGGCAAAGTAAGCGTCCATCGCAGGAGCGTGAATCACCAGGAGCCGTGCTTCGACCTCCCCGGCGTTGCCGAAGGTATGGGCGGTGCCACGAGGCACCAACACAAATCCTTCAGGTCCAACGGTCAGTTCCTCACCCTCGACGACGACTAACACCCGACCGTCAAGCACGAAATACGCTTCCGAGCAGTTCCTGTGGCGGTGCGGCGGCGGCCGACGACCACCGGGGGGAAGGGTGCGCTCCATCAGCGAAAGGTCGCCGTCGTCCTGCTCAGCCAGCGCCTTAAAGAGCATCACACTGCCGCGGGCGGTGTACCGTTTCTGTCCCTCACCGGGCCCGACAAAACCAGCACTCATCCGTCGACCTCCCTCGATCAGATGCTAAGCCGTAGGTGCCGGCAGAGGGCAAAGGTTGGTCGAGGCGGCCGTAGCAAGTACTGCTTGACACCCTCTGCAGTGTCCGCGCCGCCACAGGATCGGGGGGGCCGGGCTTATGGCACTCTGTGGCTATGGAGCCGGACACTTCCAACAGCGGGCGCACCAGGTCGACCTCGGTTGAGATCGTAACGGCGACCGAGGATGACCTCGCCGGGATTGTTGACGTCCTCAATTACACGGCGGCCAATTCGATGGCCAATTTCGATACCCGGCCTATTCGCGTGGCCGACCGGCGCGACTGGTTCGGCCAGTTCTCTGCGACCGGACCCTACCGGTGCCTGGTGGCCCGCCGCGGCGATCAGATCTTGGGCTACACGTGCTCGCAGCGTTACCGGGACCATGAGGCCTTCCGGGAAACCGTTGAGGTAAGCATCTCACTCGACAGCAGCAGCCGGGGGCAGGGCGTGGGTACCTCGCTGTATCACGCACTGTTCGCCTGCCTCGCCCGCGAGCCGTCCGTTCACGTCGCCCTCGCGGGCATAGCCCTGCCCAACGACGCCTCGGTCGCGCTGCACCGCAAGCTCGGCTTCACCGAGGTAGGCATCTTCCGCGAGTACGCAGTCAAGAATGGCCAGTACATCAGCTCGGTCTGGATGCAGCGTCTATCTGATCCAGCGCCGACGCGATAGCGGGTGCCGTGACCCGGAACTGGCCCGGGAGATCTCAACGGCCGTCGTTGACAAGCATGCTGATGATCTCTTGTTCACGATGCCCGGCGGCAGCATGCTTTGCCTGTCCAACTGGCGGCGCACTATGTTCCTGCCAGCCCGCAGCCGGGCCGGTGTGAGTGCCCGGTTCCGGAGTCACGATCTGCGGCACACTGCCGCATCGTTGATGGCTGGACCTCCCCGAGTTCATCCCCAGGCGGCGCCTGAGCTCGGCATTCTCCGCCCGTAACCCGGTGTTCTCCGCCTCCAGCCCATCCACCCGGCCCGCCAGGACCGCCACCAGCCCCGCAAGCTCCTCATACGAGGGCGACGGTGAAGGCGGGGCGTCGGCGGGCACGACCATGATGATCTACGATCAAGGACACAAGATCAAATCAGACACGCCCCCACGAACCCGCCCAGCTCAACCAAGCCCGTGAATGGACACATGCTGAACAAGACGTTCCGGGCTTGACCATGCAGAACCTCAGGAGTAGATCCGCGCGTTCCCGAAATCCCGATTGTCGATGGTGACGTCCGCCAGGGACTGCGGCTCAACCTCGGCGATGTAGATCCGCTCGGCGGCGTGGTACCTGTCCCGATGCACCCGGGTCGCTTCCTGCAGACCTTCCATGTCCGCGTCACGGGAGATACCCCGATCCATGGACACCTCGGCATCTACGTCGAGCCAGATGCGGTAATCCCAGAGGTCGTTGTACTCAGGCCGGAACGCGAAGACCGAATCGACAATCAGGACGGCATCCGCTGGGGCGCAGACTGCCTTGTCCCGGTGGTCCTGGCCAGTCAGGGGGTCGTGCGCGCAGAGCACCACTTCGCCTGATCCGCCTGGGCCTGCTGGGCGGAGCAGCAGCTCCCTGGCGGACCAGAAGTCATACGCGTTGCGGTAGTACCCTTCGCCGCTGAGCCTGTCGTAGCCAAGTTCCCGAGCCTCACGCCACGGGTTCTTGAAGTCGTCCAGAGATGCTCGCAAAGTGGGGCGGCCTAGCAGTCGGATGGCCGCTGCGAGTTCATGCCCGAAGCTCGTCTTGCCCGCTGCGGTGAATCCATCTATAGCGACGCGCAGCCGACCAGCGCTCAACCGGCAAATCCTGTCCGCCACGTCGTTGATCGTTTCAGTTCGTGCAGCGGAAATGGGCAGCGGCTCGGACTGCCGCCACGTCGATACCTTCGCGCCTGCACCCAGCTCGTCCTGGTCCAGGCCACTGCCCTAAAGTTTCCGGGTTTATGGGGTCTAGTGTCTGGTTTTCTGTGGGCTGGTCACGATCTGGCTGCAGGATCGTCACAGTGATGTGACGAGATGTGATGACCCCTGAAATAGAACAAAG
>JAABUX010009371.1_pt1 | contig 11097 bp, 9 predicted proteins | sample 5561851 | NCBI WGS metagenome assembly JAABUX01 (sample SAMN10711883, study PRJNA513361) | rock metagenome | isolation source: Antarctica rocks | place: Antarctica: Victoria Land, Richard Nunatak red sandstone | collected 2016-01-03 | reverse complement strand
GCCTTGGCACCACCGCCCGGCTGACCTCTCGCCAGCTACCGCCCCACCCGTCCGTCCCACTGCCAGTCCGTCTGGAGCAGCATGAGTACCCAGCCTTCCGCCGGTGCCGGCGGGTCCGGCGGCACCGGCGGCACCGGCAGCGCCAGCTACGGCAGCGCGAGCGTCGACCTCGATGCTGACCCCGTCTTCGCGCTGCACCGCGGCGGGAAGATCGAGTTGGGTGTGACGGTGCCGGTGCAGACGCGCGAGGACCTCTCCCTGGCCTACACCCCCGGTGTCGCTCGGGTATGTACGGCCATCGCGCAGCAGCCCGCGCTCGCCGACACCTACACCTGGAGAGCCAACACAGTCGCTGTCGTGACGGACGGGACAGCGGTGCTCGGGCTGGGCAACCTCGGGCCCGCGGCGGCCCTGCCGGTGATGGAGGGCAAGGCGCTGCTGTTCAAGCGCTTCGCTGGCGTCGACGCCGTGCCCCTGGTGCTCGACTGCACCGACGTCGACGAGTTGGTCGAGACAGTCGTCCGCCTGGCACCCGGGTTCGGCGGCATCAACCTGGAGGACATCAGTGCCCCCCGCTGTTTCGATGTCGAGGGCCGCTTGCAGCAGCGCCTCAACATCCCGGTGTTCCACGACGACCAGCACGGCACGGCAGTCGTCGTCCTCGCGGCACTGCGCAACGCCGCGGCAGTCACGGGTCGCAGCCTGAGCGACCTGCGGGTCGTCGTCAGCGGTGCCGGGGCAGCGGGGGTCGCCGTGACGCGCATCCTCGTGGCGGCCGGGATCGGCGACATCGCCGTCGCCGACAGCCGAGGAATCGTCTCGCGCCAGCGCACCGACCTCAACGAGGTCAAGACAATGCTGGCGCAGAGCACCAACAGCAGCGGGCAGAGCGGCACCCTGGCAGAGGCGCTCCAGGGCGCCGACGTGTTCCTGGGCCTGTCCGCCGGCCGCGTGCCGGAGGAGGCGGTCGCGACGATGGCGCCAGATGCCGTGATCTTCGCGCTCGCCAACCCCGACCCAGAGGTCGAGCCCGCTGTCGCCCACCGGCACGCGAGCGTGGTGGCGACCGGGCGCAGCGACTACCCGAACCAGATCAACAACGTGCTGGCCTTCCCGGGCATCTTCCGCGGGGCGCTCGACGCCCGTGCCACGCGCATCACGGAGGGGATGAAGCTCGCCGCGGCCGAGGCGCTCGCCGGTGTCGTCGGGGAGCAGCTGTCGCGTACGTGCGTCATCCCCAGCGTCCTGGACGAACGGGTTGCCCCGCGGGTAGCCGAAGCTGTCGCGGCCGCGGCACGGGCCGAAGGCGTCGTCCGCGCCTGACCGGACGGGTGGCCGTCAAGCTGGCGGGCGCCTGAACGACAGGCGCCTGAACGACACGGCGCCTGAACGACGGGCCGCCTAAAAGACAGGGGGCTCAGAGCCGGCGGCAGGCGGGGCACGCCGCATCGTCACCAATGGGGCGCAACGCGCAGCAGCCTGGGTGGCTGCAGTGGACGAAGTCGTCCAAGACGTCTATGACGATGCCCGGCCGCGGGCCGGGGAGCTCGGGGTAGACCACGGCTTCGCTCGAGCGCACGGGAGCCGGGCGGCGCCACCCGTTGCGCCGGGTGAAGGACGCGGGCGCAGGCAGGTACACAGCCGATCCCATGCCCGGATTCCACCACGCTACTGCTGCCATCTCGGCCCTCGACACGCCCCGCATGTGCCATGCACCAGGAGGATGTCTAGCCTCGACCCGTGCTCGCCGCATACGCCGCCCGGATCTCCTCCGACGACCCCCTGTCCGGCCTCGAGGTGGGTGAGCAGCCGGAGCCTCAGCAGCAGGACGGCTGGGTCCGAGTGCGGGTCCGGGCGTGCGCCCTGAACCACCACGACCTGTGGTCGCTTCGCGGCGTCGGGCTCGCGCCCGACAAGCTGCCGATGATCCTCGGCTGCGACGCTGCAGGGGTGACGGACGACGGGCGCGATGTGGTGGTCCACGCCGTCGTGGGTGACCCGGGCGCGGCGGGGGGGGACGAGACGCTCGACCCGAAGCGCTCGCTGCTGTCCGAGCGCTATCCCGGCACGCTGGCGGAGTACGTCTGCGTCCCGGAGCGCAACATCGTCGACAAGCCGGTCTCGCTCTCGTGGGAGCAGGCGGCCTGCCTGCCCACGGCCTGGCTCACCGCGTATCGGATGCTGGCCACCCGGGCCAGGCTGGAGGGACCGTCGAAGGTGCTGGTGCAGGGCGCCGGGGGCGGTGTCGCGACGGCACTGATCGCCATCGGCAAGGCGCTAGGGCACACCGTCTTCGTCACCTCCCGCGAGGAGGACAGGCGGCAGCAGGCCCTGGCGCTGGGCGCCGATGAGGCCTTCGAGTCCGGCGCGCGGCTGCCCGACCGCGTCGATGCGGTGATGGAGACTGTCGGCGCGGCGACCTGGTCCCACTCGCTGAAGTCGCTGCGCCCGGGTGGAGTCGTCGTCGTCAGTGGTGCGACGAGCGGACCCAACCCCGGGGCCGACCTCAACCGGGTGTTCTTCCTGCAGCTGTCGGTCGTCGGCAGCACGATGGGCACCCGCGAGGAGCTGACCGGCCTGCTGCGGCTGCTCGACGAGACCGGGCTGCGGCCCCTCATCGATGAGGTGCGCCCGCTGTCCGAGGCCCGTGCCGCGTTCCAGCGGATGGCGGACGGCATCGCGTTCGGCAAGCTCGTGCTGACCACGGGTACCGGGTGAGCGCTGGGCACGTTCTGCCCGGGCTCACCGGCCGTGTTCTCGTCGCCGTCGACTGTGCCGATCCGGTAGGGCTGGCGCAGTTCTGGCGGCACCTGCTCGGCGGCTCGGCGACAGCCGGCGACGGGGTGGTACGGCTGCGGGCTGGCGCGCTGAGCCTGGACTTCCTGCCGGTCCCCGACGCCAAGGCCGGCAAGAACCGGTGGCACCTCGATCTCGCCAGCAGCGACCAGGCGGCCGCCGTCGAGGCTGCGCTCGCGCTCGGCGCCACGCGGGCCGACGACATCTTCGCCGGCGGCTCCTGGCAGGTGCTGCGCGACCCCGAGGGCAACGAGTTCTGCATCCTCGACCCTGCCGGCTGAGCGTGCGCATCGCTGTCGTCGCCGGGCCGGCCGCCGGACACATCTTCCCCGCTGCCACGCTGGCCCAGGGGCTGCTGCGTCGCGGGCACGAGGTCCTCGTCCTCACCGGCGAGCTGTGGCTCGCTCCCCTCGCGCGCGACGGCGTACCGGCTCAGTGCCTGCCGATCCTGCAGCACGACGGCCGCGACGACACGTTCGGCTTCCGGATCTACGGCCGGGGAGCGCAGTCGGCGCCCGGCACTGCCGAGCTGATCGGCGCGTTCGGAGCGGAGGCTGTCGTCGTCGACACGCTGACGATCGGGGGCGCCTATGCCGCGGGGCTGCTCGGCCTGCCGTGGATCGAGCTCATCCCGCATCCCCTGCAGGACGTCTGCTCCGACGTCAGCGCACCCGGCACAGGTCTGGCCCCGGGGCGCGGGCCTCTCGGGCGGGGTCGGGACAGCGTGCTGCGCTCGCTGCACCAGCGGGCCATCGACAAGACGATGCACGAGCGGTGGGATGCGCGCCGGTCCATCGGCCTGCCGGACGAGGGGCCACCGGTCGGGCGCCTCGTCGCGACCCTGCCGGGGCTGGAGATCGCACGCGCGGACTGGCCCGCCCGGACCGCAGTCGTCGGGCCGCTCGAGTGGGACCCGGCCAACGCGCAGCTGTCGCTGCCACCCGGTGACGCCCCGCTCGTCTTCGCCTCCGCCTCGACGGCGCCAGCCGGCGCGACCGGCGTCCTCGAGGCCGCGCTGGATGCCTGCGCGGTGCTCGACCTCCGCCTCGTGTGCACGCAGTTCGGCACGCATGGCGGCCCGCTGCCGTCCTGGGCGGCCGTCGGACCGGGCCGGCAGGCACCGGCCCTGGCCGCTGCTGACGTCGTCGTCGCGGGGGGCGGGCACGGGATGGTCGCCAAGGCGATGGTGCGCGGACTGCCGCTCGCATGCGTGCCCGGCGGCGGCGAGCAGTTCGACAACGCCCAGCGGGTGCGCCGGCTCGGGGCGGGCGTGCGCATCATGCCGAGCCGGTTGTCGGCAGCCCGGCTCGCGACAGCACTCAGCCGCCTGGTCGGCGACCCGTCCTATGGGCGGGCGGCGCGGCGCGTCGGCGCGAGCGCCAGGGGGCTGGGCCCGGACTACGCCGCCGGAGTCGTCGAGCGGATGCTGGCGGCCTGAGTCCCGACCGGCTTGCGCTCACCTACTCGTCGTCGTCGAGGCGGGCGAGCCAGGTCGCTAGCCGCTCGACCGGGGCCTCGAACTCGGGGTGCTCATCGACGAAGGCCCGCAGCTGCTCGGCGAGCCAGCCAAAGTGTCACGCTCTCCTCGCCGCGCCGGCTCGCCAGCTCCTCGAGCCCGCGGTCGGTGAAGTACACGCGCCTAGCTGGTGGTGCCGGTGCTGCTGGCGGCGCTGCTTGCGCCGCCCTCGGTCGTGGCGCTGCTCGCTGCCCGGGCCTTGAGCAGCTGGCCCAGGCCGATGCACAGGCCGCCGAGGCCAAGGCCGAGCAGCAGGTCGTGGGCGAAGCTCTCGACGACGTAGCCGCCCCCGACCCCGGTCACGGTCAGGGCCGCGATCGCGGCGATGACACCGAGCACGGCGACGAGGTAGCCCAGAACGACGAGCAGGCCCCCGGCGCCGGCGAGTGTCGACAGCCCCGTCTTCGAGCCCTGCGAGCGGGTCGCGCCGGCGTACGGCGAGCCCTGCCCGTAGGCGGGCTGCCCCCAGGTCTGCTGGCCATAGGGGGACTGCCCGTACGGCGCGCCGTAGCTGCCCTGCGGAGCCGGAGCCGGAGCGGCATACGGGCTCTGCCCGTATGCCGGCTGCCCGCCCTGCCCGCCCGGTGGCGAGGAGGGCCCCTGCCCGTACGCGGGCTGGCCGTAGCCGCCCCAGCCACCGCCTGTCGTCGGCGCACCCTGCTCCTGCGGCTCGCCGTAGCCCTGCGTCGGCTCGGGTTGGCCGGTCGGCTGCTGACTCATGTGGGTCTCCTGGTCGTCGCATAGGGCAAGTCATGGCGGCAGCGGCACCTCGGAGGCGGGCGCCCGCCAAGCCTCGCAGGCGACGGGCAGTGCGCGCCCGCAGGCCGCCTCGCAGTCACGTCACGGGCTGAGCGCGGCCTCCACTAGCGCGGCCTGCTCGCGCTCGTGCACCGCCGCGACGCCGGCCGCGGGGGAGGCGGAGGCGCGGCGGGAGACCCGCCGCAGCCGGACCCCTTCGGGCAGCCCGTCGGGCAGGTTCTGCAGCATGTGGGAGAACGCGCCCTGGTTGGCCGGCTCCTCCTGAACCCACACGACGTCGGTCGTGCCGCCGGAGCCGACGCCATACGACGCGAGCACCTCCGAGACCTCGTCGACCGGTGTTGGGTAGAGCTGCTCCACCCGCACGATGGCGACATCGGCGGCATCCTCACGCTTGGCCCGAGCCGCCACCAGGTCGTAGTAGACCTTGCCGCCGCACAGCAGGACGCGCCGCGGAGCCGTGACTGTCGGGTCGGGGATGACGGGCTGCCAGGTGCCGCTGGTGAACTCGTCCACTCCCGATGCCGCCGCCTTGAGCCGCAGCATCGACTTGGGGGTGACCACGACGAGCGGGCGCTTGTGCGACACCAGCGCCTGACGGCGAAGCAGGTGGAAGTACTGCGCGGGGGAGGAAGGCACCGCCACCGTCATGTTGTCCTCGGCGCACAGCTGCAGGTAGCGCTCGATACGTGCCGAGGAGTGGTCGGGGCCCTGGCCCTCGTACCCGTGCGGCAGCAGCAGGGTGAGGCCCGACCGCTGCCCCCACTTCGCCTCGCCGGAGGACAGGAACTCGTCGACGATGGACTGGGCGCCGTCGGCGAAGTCACCGAACTGCGCCTCCCACAGCACGAGCGCCTCGGGCCGGGCGACGGCGTAGCCGTACTCGAAGCCCATCGCAGCGAACTCGCTCAGCAGCGAGTCATAGACGTAGAAGGTGGCTGCATCGGGCAGCGTCCGCAGCGGTGTGTGCTCGGCTGCGGTGGCGCGGTCGACGAGCACGGCGTGCCGCTGGCCGAAGGTGCCGCGGCGACTGTCCTGTCCGGCCAGCCGGATCGGGGTGCCGTCCAGCAGCAGCGATCCGAAGGCCAGCAGTTCGCCCATCGCCCAGTCGATCGTCGCGTCGCCGATCATCTTGGCCCGGCGCTGCAGCTGTGGCGCCAGCCGCGGATGGACGGTGAAGCCTTCCGGCAGGTGGGTCTGCGTCTCGACGACCTGCTTGACCACCTCGGCGGATATCGCGGTGTCGACCGGCGCCGACTCCGCCTCGTCGGCCGGTTCCATGACTGGCCGTCGAACCGTTTCGGTCGATGCGTTGTGGGTCGACGCGAACGCCTTCTCCAGGTGCCCGCGGTAGGAGCGCAGCGCGTCCTCGGCCTCGTCCAGAGTGATGTCGCCGCGACCGATCAGGGCCTCGGTGTAGATCTTCCGGACCGAGCGCTTGCCGTCGATGATGTCGTACATCAGCGGCTGGGTGAACGAGGGCTCGTCGACCTCGCTGTGGCCCCGGCGCCGGTAGCAGATCATGTCGATGACGACGTCCTTCTTGAACGCCTGGCGGAACTCGTACGCAAGGCGCGCCACCCGCACGCAAACCTCGGGGTCGTCGCCGTTCACGTGGAAGATCGGGGCCTGCACCATCCGCGCGACGTCGGTGGCGTACACCGACGAGCGGCCGGCTGTCGGCGAGGTGGTGAACCCGACCTGGTTGTTGACGACGACGTGCAGGGTGCCGCCGGTGCGGTACCCGCGCAGCTGCGAGAGGTTGAGCGTCTCGGCCACGACCCCCTGGCCGGCGAAGGCGGCGTCGCCGTGCATGAGCACGGGCAGCACGGTGAAGCCGTCGGGGCCCTTGTCGAGCACGTCCTGCTTCGCGCGGGCGATGCCCTCGACGACCGGGTCGACTGCCTCCAGGTGCGAGGGGTTGGACGTCAGGCTCACCCGCACCTCCCCGCCCTGCTCGCCGCGGAAGGTGCCGTCAGCGCCAAGGTGGTACTTCACGTCACCGGAGCCGTGGGCCGTCGACGGGTCGACGTTGCCCTCGAACTCGCGGAAGATCTGGTCGTAGGACTTGCCGACGATGTTGGCCAGCACGTTGAGCCGGCCGCGGTGCGGCATCCCGATGACGACTTCGTCGAGCTTGTCCTCGGACGCGCCCTGCAGGATCTCGTCGAGCACGGGGATGGCTGACTCGCCGCCCTCGAGCGAGAAGCGCTTCTGCCCGACGTACTTGGTCTGCAGGAAGTTCTCGAACGCCTCCGCGGCATTCAGCCGCTCCAGCACGTGCAGCTGGTACTGAGGGTCGGGCCGCTCGGCCCCCCGCTCGACCCGCTGCTGGATCCACCGGCGCTGCTCGGGGTCCTGGATGTGCATGTACTCGATGCCGACCCGACGGCAGTAGGAGTCGCGCAGCACACCGAGGATCTCGCGCAGCTTCATCGTCCGCTGGCCGGCGAAACCGCCGACGGCGAACTCGCGGTCGAGGTCCCACAGGGTCATGCCGTGGTTGGTGATGTCGAGGTCGGGGTGGCTGCGGACCCGGAACTCCAGCGGGTCGGTGTCGGCCATGAGGTGCCCACGCACGCGATAGGCGTGGATCAGCTCGAGCACCCGGGCGCCCTTGTCGAGGTCACCCTCGTGGGTGGCGGCGACGTCGGAGACCCAGCGGATGGGCTCGTAGGGCACCCGCAGGTTGGCGAAGACGTCGTCGTAGAACCCGTCTTCGCCGAGCATCAGCTGGTGCATCCGCCGCAGGAACTCACCCGACTGCGCACCCTGGATGACGCGGTGGTCGTAGGTGCTGGTCAGCGTGATGACCTTGCTGACGCCGAGGCGGGCGAGCGTCTCCTCGGACGAGCCCTGGAACTCGGCGGGGTACTCCATCGCGCCCACACCGACGATGCAGCCCTGGCCGGCCATCAGCCGGGGGACCGAGTGCACGGTGCCGATGCCACCGGGGTTGGTGAGGCTGATCGTGGTGCCGGCGAAGTCGTCTGTGGTCAGCTTGCCGGCCCGGGCCCGGCGGACGATGTCCTCGTAGGCGAGCAGGAACTGTGCGAAGTCGAGGGTGTCGGCGCCCTTGATGCTGGCGACGACGAGCTGCCTGGCGTCGCCCTTGACGAGGTCGATCGCGATGCCCAGGTTGACGTGCCCGGGAGTGACGAGCACGGGCTTGCCATCGACCTCGGCGTAGGAGGCGTTCATCTCCGGGAAGTCCATCGCGGCCCGCACCATGGCGTAGCCGATGAGGTGGGTGAACGAGACCTTGCCGCCGCGCGAGCGGGCGAGGTGCCGGTTGAGCACGATGCGGTTGTCGGCCAGCAGCTTGGCGGGGACGGCTCGTACGCTCGTCGCCGTCGGGACGTCGAGCGAGGCCTCCATGTTCTGCACGACCCGGGCCGATGCCCCGCGTAGCGGTGTGGTGCGCGCGTCGGCGCCAGGAGCGGGCGCGGGGCGACCGCCGGGCGCTCCACCGGGCACGCTGCCGATCACGCCGCCCTTCGCGCTGCCGTTCGCCGAAGCGGCGGGCTTGGGCTGGTCGGTTGCCGAATCGGGCTCGGCGACCGGTGCGGGTGACGATGGGCGCGCGCCGCCGCCGACCGCGGCCGCCGGCGACGCGTCGGCCGGCGCCGTCGTGGCCGCCAGGGGTGCTGATGCCGGTGTCGCCTGGGTGGGTGCCGGCCGCTGGGCGTCCTGCGGCCGGTAGTCGCTGAGGAACTCCTGCCACGCCGGTGAGACGCTCGACGGGTCCTTCTGGTACTGCTGCCAGATCTCGTGGACCAGCCACTCGTTGGGGCCGAAGTCCGGGCCGGCGGGGGATCCAACCTGGGTCGTCACGGGGGCGTTCGCCTCATCCTTCGTACCGGGTGTCGCCTGTCGACGTTACTCGCGGCACATCCCGCCTGTTCACCGTGCGTGCCGGAGCGTCCACTGCTCCGAACGGCCCACCGGGGTCAATTCAGCCGCTCCGCGGGCCGAGAACTACAGCAGACCGCATCCCGCTCTGTCGCGGCGGTGCCCCTGCACGAGAGGTTTCCGTTGCTTCCTGCCCGCCGGGCCGCCCACCCCGCCGTTGCCGCCCTCGTCGCACTGCTGACCGCTGGTGTCGCTGCCGCTGCCTCCACCGGACCCGCGGCGGCGCAAGGACCGTTGGCGCCCACCGTGAAGACGGGGCAGCCGGGGCGATCCACCGCTGTCTCGGCCCGGCAGCACGGACCGCACCGCAAGGTCGCCGTCCTGGCCGGTCACCTGCAGCAGTCGTCGAGCACCCCGCAGCTGAGCGCGCCGCTTCTCGTTGCGCCGCGCGTGACGAGTCCTCCGACAGCCACCTTCCAGGTCACCTACACGAACTTTCCTCCCGCCGCGCAGGTTGCCTTTCAGGCGGCAGTCGACGCGTGGAGCCACATCGTCGTCTCCACGGTGCCGATCACTGTCAAGGCTGTCTGGACGTCCGAAGCTCCAGGTGTGCTCGGCCAGGCGAGTCCTGATTTCAGCTTTCGTAACGGTGTCTACCTACCCACGCCGCTGGCCGAGGCCGAGTCCGGGACAGATTCGAATGCGGGCACTCCCGATATCGACGCCGAGTTCAGCAGCAACGCCAACTGGTCCTATGCCGCTACCGGAACAGTGCCGTGGGGGCAGTACGACCTGCAGAGCGTCGTGACACACGAGCTCGGCCACGGGCTCGGCTTCATCGGGAGCCTGGACGACAACGCTGGCGTCGGCAGTTGGGGCGGCACCACCACCACCTCGCCCGTCGGGATCGACAACTTCGTCGTCGACGGAGCGGGTCGTCAGATTGACCGGACGTATTCCAATGGCACGACGGCGCTGGGCTCGGTGCTCAGTGGCAGCTCCGGGGCCCTGCGGTTCAGTGGAGCGCACGCCAAGGCGGCCAACAGCAACGTCGCTCCGCTGCTCTACACGCCCACGCCGTTTTCCCCTGCCAGCAGCATCGACCACCTCGACGAGGCGACGTACCCCGTCGGCACCGCCAACGCGCTGATGACGCCGATCCTCAACGACGGCGAGGTCGTGCGCGACCCGGGTCCGATCGTTCGCGGGATGATGCAGGACATCGGCTGGCCGACTGCCGCAACGACACAGGCACCACCGGCTCCGGTTGTCGTGACACCGATCGCGACGCGGTACGCGGCCATGGGTGGCAGTTCATCCGTGCTGGACGCGCCCGTCGGCGGCGAGTACGCCCTACCGGGCGGGACTGCGCAGAACTACGTCAACGGCCGCATGTACTACTCAGCCGCAACGGGGGCGCACGAGGTCCATGGATTGATCCTGTCGCGCTACCTTGCCCTCGGCGGACCGGCCGGAGCCTTGCGGCTGCCGATCACCGACGAGACCCGGACGCCGGACGGGGTCGGCCGCTACAACCACTTCTCGGCTGGCGGCAGCATCTACTGGACGCCGACGACCTCGGCCCACGCGGTATACGGCGCGATCCGGGTGCGCTGGTCGCAGCTGGGATGGGAACGCGGTGCGCTCGGCTACCCGACGACGGACGAGTACTCCGTGACGGGCGGCCGGCGCAGCGACTTCCAGCACGGTTCGATCACGTGGACGGCCGCCAGTGGCGCCATCACCGTGACCTACCGGTAGAGCTTGCTCAGAGGACGATCGCGAGGAGGGCTGCTGCTACGGCCAGGAAGGCGATCACCATGAGCAGGGCCGTCATGACGGCGGGGTCGAGGGTGGGGAAACGGTCTGCTGTCAGGTGCATGTTCATGGTGATGATGTGCCCCCTGCAACCACTGCATACGAGTCGATCGGCCATGATCACCACCACCTCAGTGGTACTGGATCACGGCGGCCGACCGCCGCCACATGCTGGGATGGCGGTCACAGCGGACGGGTCATACTCGATGGTGCCCCCGGCAGTGTCTGGAATCAGGACATAGGAAACGTCTGTCTCCAGACATCGGAAACCTTCTAGGGGGCCTGATGCTGCCCCATGTCGACACCGCGTCTGGTCATCACCGCTGTCGTGCTCGAGGGACGCTCGCAGGCCGAGG
>JAABUX010009369.1_pt1 | contig 11097 bp, 10 predicted proteins | sample 5561851 | NCBI WGS metagenome assembly JAABUX01 (sample SAMN10711883, study PRJNA513361) | rock metagenome | isolation source: Antarctica rocks | place: Antarctica: Victoria Land, Richard Nunatak red sandstone | collected 2016-01-03 | reverse complement strand
TCGACGGTTTCACCGCCACCACCCGAATGGCCGGAGCAGTGGAGGGCGAGTACACTGCGCTGGTCACGCGTCAGGCGGCTGCCGTCCAGGGAGCCGTTGCCGGATCGCCGGGGACCGCGGCTGGGCCGTCCAAGCAGGCGCTGATCGGCGCCCTCCCGACCCCGAGCTTCCTGGCTTCCGCCAAGTAGCCCATCAATGCCGGGTGCTGCGCTGGACATCGCCGCCATGCAGCACCCGGCATCCTTTCAGCTACGGAACTGGTCAATCACGAAACCGGGCCGGGCGCTCGTTTGCACGCCTTTCACTCGCGCATACCTTTTACTCGCGATGACCTGAGCGGGAACGCATCGGCCTGAGTAAAGTCCTGGGCGAGAGGCGGCAGCCGACGCCAGGCCACATAGGTCGTTTATGCCGGCAGCGAGGGATGCCCATCGAATGATTATGTCCGAGGCGGCAGGTTTGGACGTATGGGAAATGCGACGTTCATACCAGGGTGGAAGCCAAGCGTTGCATGGCCACCGCGGTCGTGCACGGCGCCCTAACCGGATCGTCGAACTGGCCGGCCCCGCTTGGGCCCTGTTCTATCCAGGAGCTACCCCTTGTTCCAAGACCTGAGTGTTGCGGTCGAGCCGCCAATAACGATGCCTGGGACGGTGCCCGGACATCCTTGTTCCACCACCCTGGTTGGCTCGCACCCCCTGGACCTCGCATGCGCATAAGCTTTGGCCTGTCCGCCCTGGGACGCAGCGCCAGCAACCAGTCTGCCAGCGTTCTGCCGGGAGTGAGAGGATCGGTCACCGCCCTCGTGACGCCCTTCCATGACGGACAAGTGGATGGCGCCGCGCTGGCGGCGTTGTGCGAACGGCAGATCCGGCGGGGAACCACGGCCCTCATCGTCTGCGGCAGCACAGGGGAGGCCTCGGCGCTCTCGCCCGCTGAGCAGGCCCGTGCGGTGAGTGCAGCAGTGGAGGCTGCCTCGGACCGGGTTCCGGTCATTGCGGGCTGCTGTGCGCCAGCGACCGAGGCTGCGGCCGGCTTGGCTGCCCTTGCAGCGCAGAACGGGGCGAGCGCCATCCTATGCGCGCCTCCGGCCTACTCACGGCCGACGCAGGATGGCATTGCTGCGCATGTCAGGGCGGTGGCGCACGCAGCCGACCGGCCCATCGTGCTCTACGACGTGCCTGCCCGCGTCGGCACGGCCATCGAGGACGAAACCGTGGCGCGCCTTAATGACGGCGGCCTGGCCGTGGCGATCAAGGACGCGACTGGGGACCTCTCGCGGCCGGCGCGCCTGCGTGCGCTGTGCGGTCCGGGCCTGATCCAGTTCACGGGCGACGACGCGACCGCGGCGGCGCACCGGGCCATGGGCGGGCACGGCTGCATGTCCGTCTCCGCCAACCTGGCGCCAGCGCTGTGCGCGGGGATGCATGCCGCATGGGACCGGGCCGACTTGGCCGAGTTCGCCCGGATGCGCGACCTGCTGGCGCCGCTCCACTGGGCCTTGTCCCGGGAGAGCAACCCCATCCCGGTCAAGGCGGCGCTGTGCATGGCGGGTTTATGCGACGGGACCCTGCGGCTGCCGCTGACGCGCGCGTCCAGTGCCACCCTCGACGCCCTGGGCGTGTTGCTGCCCGAGCTGATCAGGGCTGAAGACGAGGCGGCGCGGCTGCCTCGCCTGACCCTGGTGACCTAGCGCCATGCTGCGCCTGACTGACGCTGGGATGGCGGTGCAGATCGCGTTGGGGCTCACCATCGCCATGGTGGCAGCTCCGATCGTCCGGAACGTGACTGCGGAACTCAATGACACCGTCGGCCGGGCCTGGCCGTTCTCGATGGCGCGGTGCCACGCGCCGGCGTCGCCGGGCTGCCGCGGTCCATCGCCACCGACCGCAATGGCTCATTCGACCCAGCATATCAGAACAGGACGCCTATGAGCGATCAGCGCCGGACTGCGATCGATCACCCAGGCTCGCTCGATCCAGCCTCTAGGCGGCGAGCCCACCGGTTCCTGTTGCACCTTCTTGTGCTGACAAGCCTGGTGTCGTGGCCTTTCCTTGCACACAAGCAGTCCTTGCAGGGCTTCACGGCTACTCTGGCTTCCATCTTCGCCCTTGGAGCGATGTTCGGCGCGCTGTTCGCGTCGCTGCGCCGGGAGCCTTTTGCTACAGGAAGCCTGAACGGCTGGGATGAGGTCCTGGTGTTCGTCGCCCTGTCGCGGCTTGCAGATGCCGCGATGCAATTGCAATCGTGAATGATGGGCGTGAATGACAGGCGATGCCGCGGCTGGATTCGATAAGTGGTGCGAAAGCGACGAGGAGCGGTCCGCAATGAGCCGGCATGGCATGGTCCCACCCGGCGGAAGTCCCGCAAGGCCGTCCCAGCCGGACGGGTTCGCTGGCAGGATGAGGTTCGTTGCTGCCGTGCTCCTGCGTGAGGCGGTTATCGGATCGCTGCTCTGGGCCGGGGCAGCAGAGGGGACCAAGATGCGCCTGGCATTCCATCTCACCGCCATACCCGTCACGGTTCTCTGGACGCGTCGGTTCGGATTGATGCGTCCTATGATTTGGAAAGTGGCATTGATGGAAGGCATGCTGCTGTATTTCGGGGGAATATGCTTCAGCAACCTCATGCGTGCAGGCTTCGGCTTGGCCCCATGGTGGTCACCTACGACGTGACGCATGGTTACGCGCAGCATAGGCAGGAACAGCTAATGACACTTCAGCCTGGCACAATGCTTTCCACGACGCCGCAAGCAAGCCGCGCCTTCTCCATCGAGGAGCACGAGCTTGCGTTGCGGTGGGCTGATCTCGCCAGGCCAGCAGGCTCACGGGTTTCCGTTGCCTTGGATGTGCAAGGGGCTGAGGAGCTGCTCCTGGTTTACCGCCCCGGGCGGCAGGCGCCGGCGTTCGCGCTCCAGGCCCTGCATTCCACAATCGTGCTGATCGATTGCCTGGGCATGACGATGCGGTTCTCAACGCTCGCCGAGGCGCTGATGGCCATGTCGCCGATGCCTGGGCCAAGCAGGCGCGAACTGTTGCATGGCGGACAGAGGACCTGTCTCCTGGAACTACCGGGCTTCCTGACCGCGAGGCAGCGCGGCCTTGGTCACCGCATCGTCTCTGCCGTCCGCCAGATCACCAACCGCCTTTGATGACGTGTCCACGAAGGTGTGCCGCGGCGTGCCGCACTGCGCGTTCACCAGCTATGACAGCCGCGGCACGCATGGCGGCTGACTGACCGGCCGGCCCGGACTGCTATGCTTAGCCGACTTCTTTGGCCAGCAAGGCTCCGATCTGTGTCTAGACGCTGCCTTGCTAACCTCGGCCGGCAGCCCCTCGCTACCGGGTGCGAAGGAAGGGGGAGACGATCATTCCGCCGCCGTCTGCAGCCCATCCCGTGACGGCTCCGGCCTCCGCCCCCGCACGGACCGCGCCACCCGCACCGGGATCGCCTTGTAACCCGGCACCTTCGACTTCGGATCGTGGAACGACAGCGGAAACAGCGGGTTGATCTCCGGGAAGTAGGCCCCCGCGCAGCCCGCCGGGATGTTATAGGGGATGATCTGCAGACCCGGCACCTCGCGCCCGGCTGGGTCCTCCACGGCCGGGGTGAGATCCACCGCGTCCACCCCTTGCAGACCCAAGCGCTCGATGTCCGCCGGGTTCATGAAGATCACATGGCGCGTGCCGTGTACCCCGCGGAACCGGTCGGTGTAGCCATAGACGGTCGTGTTGAACTGGTCGTTGGAGCGCAGCGTCGTCAGTTGCAGCACATCCGACTGATCGCCGAACGCCTCCTGCCCGGCGAACAGCTTATCCGGCGTGATGAAGTTGGCCTTGCCGCTCCGCGTCACCCAGGTCCGCTCCCGCGCGGGCAACGGCCGGGCGAAGCCTCCTGGCCGCATGAACCGCTCGTTAAAGTCCTTGAACGTCTCCGGATACGTCGCCTCGATGGCGTCGCGCACCTTGCCGTAGTCCCCCACCCAGTCGTCCCACGGCACCCGCCCGCTGGCCGGCAGCGTCGCCTTGGCCAGCCCGGCCACGATCCACGGCTCGGACCGCGTGTCTGCGCTCATCGGCTTGATCTGCCCCACGCTGCCGTGGAAGTGCGCGACCGAGCTTTCCATGCTCACCGCCTGCGGCCCCGTCGCCTGCTCATCGATCTCGATGCGGCCCAAGCACGGCAGCAGGTAGGCAATCTCCCCGTGCACGACATGGTTGCGGTTCAGCTTGGTGGCGATCTGCACCGTCAGCCGCAGCTTGCGCCAGGCTGCCTCCACCATTGCCGTCTCCGGGATGGCGCGCAGGAAGTTGCCGCCAAGCCCGATGAAGCCCCGCACCTCCCCGTCGATGATCGCCTTGCAGGCATCCACCGTGGAGTGCCCGGTCCAGCGCGGCGCGGTGAACCCGTATAGTTCCTGCAGCTTGTCCAACGGCGCCAGCTCGGGCTTCTCGGTGATGCCCACCGTGCGTTGGCCCTGCACGTTGGAGTGCCCGCGCACGGCGCAGACGTTGGCGCCGGGCTTGCCGATGTTGCCGCGCAGCAGCAGCAGGTTGGTCACCATGTGGACGTTCTCGACGCCCATCAGGTGCTGCGTCAGCCCCATGCCGTAGCAGCCCAGCACCGCGTTGGCCGAGGCATAGACCTCCGCCGCCGCCTTCATCTCGGTCTGCGTCAGGCCCGACACCCGCTCCAGCTCGGCCCACGGATGCGCGCGGCAGGCGGCGGCAAACTCCTCGAACCCTGCGGTATGCGTCTTGATGAAATCGTGGTCCAGCACGTTCTTCTTGTCCGCCGACGCCATCGAGGCGGCGAACACCACCGCCGCTGCACTGGCGTCCGGGCTGGGCGTGGCGTCGCCGCCCACCACCAGTGTGTGGCCATCGGCATGCAGGGCGTCGTCCATCTCGATCACGGCCTTGCAGATGCCGAACAGCGCCGCGATGTCGCCGCCATTCTTCACCTGCATGTACTGGTGGCTGATCTGGGTTTCCTTGCCCGTCAGCATCTCATCCGGCGCCTGCGGGTTGACGAACCGCTCCAGCCCGCGCTCGCGCAACGGGTTGATGGTGATGATCTTCACCCCGCGCTTCACCGCCTCCTGCAACTGGTGCAGCATCCGCGGCGACGACGTGGCGACGTTCTGCGCGATGTAGAAGATGCAGTCGCAGTCGTCGAAGTCGCTCAGGGTGGCGGTGCCGACCGCCGCGCCGATGCTCTCGGGGAGCGCCACCGAGCTGCTCTCGTGGCACATGTTGCTGCAGTCGGGCAGGTGGTTGCTGCCGTACATGCGGGCGAACAACTGATACATGTAGCTGGTTTCCAGCGACGCGCGCCCGCTAGTGTAGAACACCGCCTGCTCCGGCTTCATCGCCTGCAGCTCGCGGGCGATCTCCTGGAACGCGATCTCCCACGATACCGGCATGTAGCGGTCGCTGTCGGGATCCCAGCGCATCGGATGGGTCAGCCGGCCCGGCTCCTCTAGGTCGTAGTCGCGCCAGGTCTCCATCTCGGTCAAGGTGTGCTTGGCAAAGAACTTCTGATCGATGTGCTTGTCGGTGATCTCCCAGGCGGTCGCCTTGGCACCGTTCTCGCAGAACTCGGCCGGGTGGGGCTGCGCCGGCTTGGCCCAGGCGCAACTGACGCACATGAAGCCCTTGGGCTTGTTCTGCTCGATCAGCACGCGGGCGCCCTTCACGGGGATATGCTCGCGCAGCAGGATTTCCGTCACGGACTTCAGGGAGCCGTAGCCGCCGGACGGGGCGGTGTAGTCCTGCTGGCTACCCTCTTCGAGGACGGTCTTCTCGGTGCTCATGGGGTGCGTCTCCGGGACGGAATATGCTGCTATAGCGGCAGGGTATCCCCCAGAGTTCCCGGGGGCAACGGAGGGGTTATGCTGGACGGCAATGCGGAGCAGGTGGATTACTGGAACGGCGAGACCGGGCAGCGCTGGGCACGCGACGCGGACCGGCTGGATGCGGCGTTCCGCCCGCTGACGGACGCGCTGGTGCAGCACGCGGCGGTGCGGCCCGGCGAGCGCGTGCTGGACGTGGGCTGCGGCTGTGGCGACCTGACGGGGCGGCTGGCGGAACAGGCCGGGCCAGGCGGCGCCGTGCTGGCGGTGGACGTATCGCATCCGATGCTGGAGCAGGCCCGCGCGCGCGTGCCGACCGAGGGCAGGGCGCCGATTACCTGGAAGCAGGCGGACGCCGCGGCCCTGCCGTGCGCCACGTTGGGCTACGACGTGCTGGCGTCCCGCTTCGGGGTTATGTTCTTTGCGGACCCCTTGGCCGCGTTCCGCCACCTGCGGCTGTCGCTGCGGCCCGGCGGGCGGCTGGCGATGCTGTGCTGGCGGCCGGCGGCGGAGAATGGCTGGGTGGCGGTGCCCCGGGCGGCGATGCTGCAGGTGGTGCCGGCCCCGCCGCCGGTGCCGCCGCTGGCGCCAGGACCGTTCGCGTTCGCCGATGCCGCCCATACCGGCGCAATGCTGGCCCGGGCCGGGTTCACCGCGGTGACCAGCCTGGCGGTCGATGCGCAGCTACAAGTCCCTGCCACACTTGGCGGCACCGCTCTGGAGGGTGCCGTGCGCTTCGTCACCGAGTGCGGCCCGGCTTCCGGACTGGTGCGCGATGCAGATGAGACACTGCGGGAGCGGGCGGTGGAGGCGGTCCGTATCGCGATGGCGGGGTCGGACGGGCTGGGGGCGGCGTGCTGGCTGTATTCGGCGGTGAACCCGGGCTAGCCCTAGGCCCGGCGCCGCAGCCCCGTCAGCGCCGCCATCAGCAGCAGCGCCCGCGGCAGGGCCAGGCTGCCGTCGCCGTGCCGGACCTCGCTGGCCAGCACCGTGCCGGACGTCGCGGCCAGGATCGCGCTGCCCAGCGTCCGCGTGGAGCGCATGGCGAGCATGGCGCCGCCGGCTATCTCTGCGGCGGCGATGGCGCGCTTGGCCCCGCTGCTCCAGCCCAAGTGGCGGAACATGCGGCTGTAGCCACGGTTGCCGATGATCTTGTCGGCCCCGGCGATGGCGAAGGCGGCGCCAAGGGCCGGGAACCAGATGCGGGATGGGCTCATAGGGTAGTCCTCCTGCCGGGTGAACGCGGCAAGGGCGGGTGTGTTCCTCTCCGGGGGGAGCAAGGCGTGCTTCCATCGGCGGCAGCCGTGCGTTACCGTATTGGCCCGATGCTCCGTTCCCCCCTCCGAGCGTTCTGGCGCCCCGGCCTGCTGGCTGCCGTGCTGGCGCTGGTCAGCCAGTTGGCGCTCGGCGCGGTCGTGCTGCCGGACGACGCGCCCGCCGGGCAATTGGCGGAGCTGGATGCGGTCAGCGTCCTGTGCACCGGCGCCGCCCCGGACGGGAACAGCCCGGCGCCGCATCGCCACCATGCCGCCGACCTCACGCTGTGCCCGCTCGGCATCGCCCTGGCCGCGCCGTGCTGCCTGCCAGAGCCCGCGCCGGCCCTGCCGCCCCCGCCGCAAGCCGTCGCAGCCCGGGCCTTCGAGCGCCCCCCGGCCGCGGCCCGCCCCCTGCCACCGCCCGCGTCGGCGAACCGCGAGCACCCCCCGTCCTGGCCTGAGACCCGCCGCGCCGCATTCCCGGCGCCCGATCCCTCATGCCTCAAGGACATCCCTTCGTGCGAACCATCCCCCTTGCAGCCGCGCTCGCCAGTGCGGGCCTGCTCACGGCCCCCGCGCTGACCTCGCCAGTTCAGGCCCACGTCGTCGCCGGCAACCGCGTCTTCCCCGTCACCCTCACCCTCGACGACCCCGGCACTGCCGATGAGGCGTCGCTTCCGTCCTTCGTCTATCAGCGCAGCGTGCAGGACGGCGGGACCGGCCCGACCCACAACTACAACCTGGGCTACGAGTTCGATAAGACGATCACGTCCAACACCGCCCTGATCCTGAACGGCGGCTACCGCATCCAGCAGACCGACGGGTCCAAGACGCAGGCCGGGCATCAAAACCTTTACATCACCGGCAAGTGGCAGGTGTTCCTGAACGCGCCGCATGAGTTCGTCGCCTCGGTCGGCGTCATCCGGGAGCTTGGCGGCACCGGCACCACCCATACCGGTGGGGACAGCCACGGCGCGACCTCGCCCACGCTGTACTTCGGCAAGGGGCTGGGCGACTTGCCGATCGGGCTGTTGCGTCCGCTCGCCGTCACGGGGGAGCTGAGCTACACCATCGCCGACAAGGAGCTGAAGGTGTCCCCGGGCCAGCAGCCGTTGGGCGGCTCCCTAATCTCGGCGCCGTTCATCAGCGGGCTGGCAAACCAATACAACAACGGCAACAACAACGCCTGGTCGGGCGGCGTCTCGCTGCAGTACAGCCTGCCCTACCTGCAATCCCAGGTGCGGAACATCGGCCTGCCGGGGTTCCTGGGCGACCTGATCCCGCTGGTGGAGTTCACCTGGTCCTCGCCGGCCTCCACGCCCAGCGCGCAGCCCACCCGTTGGACCGCCGCGCCCGGCGTCGTTTACATCACCGATTGGGGGCAGGTGGGGGTCGAGGCGCTGGTCCCGCTCAACAAGGCGTCTGGCCCCAACGTGGGGGCGGTGGCGCTGGTCCACTTCTTCTTCGACGACCTGTTCCCCACCTCCATCGGAAAGCCGATCTTCCCATGACCCTGCACATGAAGCATCCCATGCGAACCCTGCTCACGCTTGCCGCCCCTCTGCTGGCCGTCCCCATCCTGCTGGCTGGGCCGGCCCTGGCGCACGCGTTCCTGAAAACCGCGACCCCCGCGGTTGGTGCCACGGTGCAGCAGGCGCCGGCCACGGTGGTCATCGACTTCACCGAGGGCGTGGAGCCGCGGTTCAGCACCATCACCGTCCAGGACGGGTCCGGCGCGCGGATGGACTTGGGCGGCGTGCACCTGCAGGGCGGCAACCAGCACCTTGCGGTCGGGCTGAAGCCCCTGCCGCCGGGCACCTACAAGGTGACCTGGACCGCCACGGCCGTCGATACCCACAAGACCCAGGGCGACTACAGCTTCACGGTCGGGAAGTAGGCGGTGCTGCCCGCGTTGGACGGGGGGTGGCCGCTCGTCCTGGCGCGGGCGACGGCGGTGGCCGGGCTGCTGTCGGTGTTCGGCACCCTGGCGTTCCGTGACTACGTCATGCCGCGCGCGCTGCGTGGCGTGGCCCCGGGAGCGGCAGCCGAGCCGCGGCTGCAGCGGCTGGCGCAGGGCAGCGTCATCGCCGCGGCGTTGGGGCTGCTGTTGTGGCTGGTGCTGCAGGCGGCGGACATGGCCGAGGCCGGGTCGGCCGCGCAGGCCATGGCAGCCGTGCCCGTCGTGGCCGGGGACACTTGGTTCGGCCGCCTGGTCCTGCTGCAATTGCTGGCGTTGTTGGCCACGGCTTGCCTGCTGGGCTGCCGTTGGGGTGCGCTTGGGGCGGCGGGGCTGGCCTTGGCGCTCCAAGCAGGGCATGGCCATGCCGCCTCGATGAACGGTGGGCCAGGCCTGCTGCTGGCGGCGGGCGTGCTACGCCTGCTGGGGTCGGGCGGCTGGCTGGGCGGGCTGGCGCCGTTGCTGCTGGTGGTGCGCCATGCCCCGGCGCGAGTGGGCGCGATGGCGGCGCGATGGTTCTCGCCGTGGGGCAAGCTGTGCGTCGCGGCCGTGGCGGCCTCTGCCGGGGTGCAGGGCTGGGTGCTGGTCGGGAGCATCCCTGGGCTGGTCGGCACGGCCTATGGCGGGATGGCGCTGCTCAAGCTGGCGGGATTCGGTGCGCTGCTGGGATTTGCCATCGTTAACCGCTATCGCCTCGCGCCGGCCCTGCTGCGCGGCGACCCTGCCCCGGCACGCCGGGCGCTGACGCGCAGCATCCTGGTGCAGACCGGCTGCGGCCTGGCCGTCGTCGCCGCCGCGGCGGTGCTGAGCAGCGTGCCGCCGGCCATGCACGTGCAGCCGGTGTGGCCGTTCCCTGAGCGTTTCACGCTGGACACCGTGAACGAGGACCCTGAGTTCCGCCTGGAGATCCTGGGCGCCGTGCTGGCCTTGCTAGGCGCGGCGGCGCTGCTGGGGGCGGCCCTGCTGCTGCGGCGGCGCGTGCGCTGGGGCGCGATGGCGGGGGCGCTAGGGATCGCTTGGCTGGCCGTCCCGCACCTGGACCTGCTGTTCGTGCCGGCCACGCCGACCAGCTACTACCGTTCGCCCACCCGGTTCGCGTCCGGCTCGATCATGGCCGGCGGCGCCCTGTATCCCGCCCAGTGCTCCGCCTGCCATGGCGCCGAGGGCCATGGCGACGGGCCGGCGGCGGCCGGGCTGCCGGCGCCCCCCGCCGACCTGACCGCCGCGCACCTGTGGATGCACGCGGACGGCGAGATGTTCTGGTGGCTGCTGCACGGCATCGAGGCGCCGCGCGGTGGGATGGCGATGCCGGGCTTCCCGGGGCTGACGGATACGCAACGGTGGGCGCTGATCGACTGGGTCCGCGCCCACAACGCCGGCCTGGCGTTCCAGGCGGCGGGCGGGTGGCCGCAGCCGCTGCAGGCGCCGGAACTCCAGGCTGATTGCGATGGTGGACGGACGGTGTCGCTGGCGGACCTGCGCGGCGGCTTCGTGCGCGTGGTGGCTGGCGTAGCGCCGCCGGCCCCGGGGATCACGACGATCCTGGCCACGGACGACCCGGCAGCGCAGCCCGCCCCTGGCCTTTGCATCGCCCGGGACCAGGACGTGCGGCTTGCCTACGCCACCGCGACCGGATCGGCGCCCGGGATGCCCATGCAGGTGCTGATCGACGGCGGCGGGTGGCTGCGTGCGGTGCAGCCGGGCGGCTGGGATGCGCAGAGGCTCGCGGCGGCGGTCCGCGAGTTCGCGGCACAGCCGGTCGCAGCCGTGGCGGGGGACGCCCATGCCGGCATGTAGGCGACGGCAGCAGGGCCTGGCCGCGCTGCTGGGCATCACGGCCGGGCTGCTGGTGCTGGCTGGCGGCTTCCTGTGGATGCTGGGCGGCGCCGGCCCGCCTGCGGCCGGCGGCCTCGGCGGCCCGTTCCGGCTGCAGGCCTCGGATGGGCGGGTGGTGACGGAGCGCAGCTTTCCCGGGCGCACCCTGCTGATCTACTTCGGCTATGCCTCGTGCCAGGACGTGTGCCCGGTCA
>JAABUX010009367.1_pt1 | contig 11098 bp, 8 predicted proteins | sample 5561851 | NCBI WGS metagenome assembly JAABUX01 (sample SAMN10711883, study PRJNA513361) | rock metagenome | isolation source: Antarctica rocks | place: Antarctica: Victoria Land, Richard Nunatak red sandstone | collected 2016-01-03 | reverse complement strand
CACTGCTCCGATCGTGGCTCCGTCCTCATCGGGGGATCTCGCAGGAGAGGCTGCCGCTGTACCTGGGGTTCTTCGAGTTCGTGCATAACGTGCGGAGACGAGGCAAGGCCCTGCTGGGGTCTTTGATAGATCTTCTCGTAGCACCCCGAAATCCCGGATGAGCCAAAGACAAATAGACCATGCGATTGGCCGGCTTTGGGGCGCATGAAGTGGCTCTTTGTCGTTATTTTGGTGGACAAAAAGTCACAATCATCCCCTTCGGAGGTGTTCAACCCGTTTCGATCGACGGTGCCTCGACAGTCCAGCCATGATGATCAGGATAATCGGCGCAACCCCGAAAAAGACGGAACGTTTGGTCTTCTCTTGTACGGAACGCCCGGCCATGCTATCTCTTTGAACCGTAGTCATCATGTGGCCAAGTCGCCATCCGATCGGGTTCGAAGGCTAACATAATCGTCCTTCGAGATTGGGATCAACCCCGTGTCGGTGTCGCGACGATGAAAGAGGATGCGTCGCGGCTCGTCGAGTTTCGCGAGGGAGCGAAGACCAGAAGGGGTGTGGGGACATGGCCGGTACCGATACCTCGATCGTCAGGCTTTCCGACCTCGTCGACGGTCAGGAAGGGGAGTTCTTCGCCGCCCTGGTGAAGCGGGATGAGGGGACCGACAAGCACGGGAACCCCTATTACAAGTGCCTCTTCCGCGACAAGAGGGCCAGCCGGGTCGCGCCGATCTGGTCGAACGACCCGCTCCGGGGCTTCGCCTCCGAGTGGACGCTCCACGCCGGGTATCGGATCAAGGCCAAGGCCGAGGACTCGAAGTACGGCCCGCAGATCAAAGTCGTCGAGTGCCGCCTGGTCATCCCCGAGGACGCCAAGGACGGCTACGACTTCTTCGACCTGGTGGAAAGCTCGAAGTATTCGCCCGACCTCCTCGTCGAGAACATCGGCAAGATCATCCAAAAGAACATCAAGTGCCCGCACATCCGCCGTTTGATCCTCGCCTTGCTCGACCAGCATGGCGACCTCTTGCGGAGGATGCCCGCGGCCCAGAACTTCCACCACTCCTATAGCGGCGGTCTGGTCGAGCACCTTTGGAGCGTCACCCGCGTCAGCATCGCCCTGGCCAAGCATTACGGCGACTATTACAACGAATTGAACCCCCCGCTCAACCGCGATGTCATCGTCGCCGCCGCGATCCTCCACGACATCGGCAAGCTCCGCGAGCTGGATTATCACCCGGTCGAGGCGAAGTACACCAAGCACGGGACCTTGATCGGCCACATCGTCCTGGGCCGCGACATGGTCCGCGACACCGCCCGAGGGATCGAAGGCTTCCCCGACGAGACCTTGCTCCTCCTCGAACACGCGATCTTGGCCCACCACGGCCAAATGCAGTATGGGGCACCCAAGGAGCCGGCGACCATCGAGGCGATGATCGTCCACTACGCCGACGAGATCGACGCCAAGATCAACGCCGTCGCCGCCGAGCGGATGCGGTCGAACACCGAAGGGGAATTCACCGCGAAGATCTTCGCCGTCGGCAACCGGACCTTCTACAAGGGCATCCCCGTCGAAGCCCCGATCGACGACGACTTCGACGCCCTCGGTTGAGGTCCCGACCGCCCGAGGAAGCCCTCGACCGAGGGGGTGGCTCCGATCGCTCCCCTTGGCGACTTCCAAGCGCTTCCTCTACAATCGAACCGTGCGCCGGGCCGAACCTAGGCTGGGCGCGGTTTACGAATGATCCACCATTTGAAGAGACTGCACCCATGATCGCATCGTTTCGCCACTTTGGTTGGTCGGCGCTGGCCTTGTTCGCCCTGGTCGGCTGCGACGCACCTGTCGCTCCCCCGGCGGCGTCGCCCACTTCTCCGCCCGCCGAATCCGAGAAGAACAGCATCAAGTCGATGCCGGTCGAGCCTGCCAAGTCGGAAAACAAGGGGGCGGCTTCGAGCGTCGAACCTAAGTTGTCCGACGAGGAGATCGCCGAGATCAAGAAGTTGCCCGCCGACGAGCAGCCGATCGCGATGGCCCAGATGACCTGCCCGGTCAGCGGCGACAAGCTCGGTTCGATGGACAAGCCGGTCAAGCAGGTGGTCGAAGGGAAGACCTTCTTCCTCTGCTGCTCGAACTGCGAGGACAAGGTCAAGTCCGACCCCACCGCCGTCCTGGCCAAGCTCAAGAAGTGACTCGACCGCGACGGTTCGTCGCCGAGGGCCGAGACTCCAGAATTCCGAAGCGGCCTGGGGCGATCCCGGCGGCCCCTGGTGGTGCCGTGCCCTGGCCGCTATAATCTGGCCCCAAGCGAGGTTGGGACGACGAGGGGGGCACGACGATCGTGCCCCCCTGTTGTCGAAGAAACGCGGCCAGACGGCCCCTTTGACTCTCCACGAAGGGTTGTCACCTTCGCCGATCGTCGCGTTGGACCAGTCGCTCCGCCGAAAGCCGCTCCGAGGGTCTCGTCGCCCAGATCCGCCGACCCGACCTTCGCGGTCCCGCCGGACTGGCCCGTCTCCGCCCGCTCGATTCGACCTGCCCTGATCGGGAGCCGAACCGCCCTCGCCTGTTCCAATGGGCTTGGAGCGTGATCCACGTTCAGGCGATATCTTCTTTCCACATCCGCTTTGCTTGGAGACGCCAACGATCATGGGCCAGACCAACGCCCGCCAGGCCGCCATCAGTGCCGTTGCCGCCCGGAGCGCCGAGGCCGGCGTCATGGGCAACAACGTTCGCCTCGTCGACCGCGAAACCCCTGTCAGGCAACTCTTCGGCGTCAACGTCTTCTCCGACGAGGCGATGCGGTCGCGCCTGCCCGAATCGGTCTACAAGGCGCTCCGGGCCACGATCAAGAAGGGCGTCGCGCTCGACCCGGCCATCGCCGACGCCGCCGCCGCCGCGATGAAAGAGTGGGCGATGGAGCGGGGGGCCACCCACTACACCCACTGGTTCCAGCCCATGACCGGGCTGACCGCCGAGAAGCACGACTCGTTCCTCGCCCCCACCGACGCCGGGACCGCCATCGCCGAGTTCTCCGGCAAGGAACTCGTTCGGGGCGAACCCGACGCCTCGTCGTTCCCCTCGGGGGGAATCCGGAACACGTTCGAGGCCCGAGGCTACACCGCCTGGGACCCTACCAGCCCGGCGTTCATCCTCGAAAACCCCAACGGGACCACGCTCTGCATCCCGACCGCGTTCTGCTCGTGGACCGGCGAAGCCTTGGACAAGAAGACCCCCCTGCTCCGGTCGATGGACGCCGTCAGCAAGCACGCCGTCCGCGTCTTGAAGCTGTTCGGCAGCGACGCCAGCCGGGTCCACGCCACCTGCGGCCCCGAGCAGGAATACTTTCTGATCGACAAGAACTTCTACTTCGCCCGCCCCGACCTGATCAACGCCGGCCGGACCCTCTTCGGCGCCCGCCCCCCCAAGGGGCAGGAGATGGAAGACCACTACTTCGGCGCCATCCCCGAGCGCGTCTTGGCCTGCATGCTCGAAGCCGAACTGGAGTTGTACAAGCTCGGGGTCCCGGTCAAAACCCGGCACAACGAGGTCGCCCCCTCGCAGTATGAGCTGGCCCCCCTGTTCGAGAACGCCAACGTCGCCACCGATCACAACATGCTGGTGATGGAAACCTTAAAGCGGGTCGCCGACCGCTACGGGTTGCAGCTCCTCCTCCACGAGAAGCCGTTCGCCGGGGTCAACGGCTCGGGCAAGCACGTCAACTGGAGCCTGGCCGACGACTCGGGGAATAATCTCCTCCGACCCGGCGACACCCCGCACGACAACGCGCAGTTCCTCGTCTTCCTCGCCGCCGTCCTGACCGGGGTCGCCCGCCATGGCGACCTCTTGCGGATGAGCGTCGCCCACGCCGGGAACGACCACCGCCTCGGCGCCAACGAAGCCCCGCCCGCCATCGTCTCGGCCTTCCTGGGCGACTTGCTCCAGGACATCGTCGAGCAGATCCAGAACGGAGGCGCCAAGACCTCCAAGGCGGCCGGGACCTTGCAAATCGGCGTCTCAACCTTGCCGACCCTGCCCCGGGACGCGGGCGACCGGAACCGGACCAGCCCGTTCGCCTTCACCGGGAATAAATTCGAGTTCCGGGCCGCCGGTTCGAGCCAGTCGATCGCCGGTCCGAACGTGGTCCTGAACACGATCGCCGCCGAGGCCCTCGACGAGATCGCCACCCGCCTCGAAACCGCCGTCGCGAGTGGCAAGGACCTCCACGCCGAGATCCAGGCGATGCTTCCCAAGCTGATCGCCGACTCCAAGAAGGTGATCTTCAACGGCGACGGCTACTCCGAAGCCTGGCACAAGGAAGCCGAGGCCCGAGGCTTGCCCAACCGCCCGAACACCATCGAGAGCCTGCCCGACCTGGTCTCGCCCAAGTCGATCGCCCTGTTCGGCAAGTACGGAGTCCTGTCCGAGCGCGAGCTGTATTCTCGGTACGAGATCCACCTCGAAAACTACAAAAAGACCGTGGCGATCGAGTCGCACCTGACCCTCCAGATCGCCCGCCGCCAGATCCTCCCCGCCGCGATCCGCTACCAAGGCGAAGTCGCCACCTCGATCGCCCAGCTCAAGGCCACCGGGATTTATCTAGGTGGTCTCAAAGGGGAAATTGCCCTCCTGACCGAGTTGACCACCACGATCGAAGAACTGCAAACCGCCTGGGAATCCTTGTCCCAAGCCGCCGAGGCCCACCCCTCCGGCGACACCTTGGCCCACGCCAAGCACGCCCGAGACACCATCATCCCCGCGATGAACGCCGTCCGAACCGCCGGCGACAAGCTCGAAACCCTCGTCGCCGACGACCTCTGGCCACTGCCGACTTACCAGGAGATGCTTTTTATCAAGTGAAAGATTGAGTGTTCAAATCAAACTGGTGGATTGAAAAGAAGGGTTGTAGTTGGATAATCAAGCCCACTGCGACCCTGATCCACCCATCGGCACGACCAAGAGAAGAGGTCAGCCGATGAGGTCTTGAGGCCAGCGGCGAGCTTGAAGACCTGTCAGAAGATAATCTCGGTTGGGCCTCACTTCGATTACCCTTGGGAGAGTAATGCTCCTTGGAAGTTCAAGCCGAAATGTCAAGTCTTCCAACCCGTGGATGCGACCGAGGGTCGTGAGGTTGGCGATTCGTTTAGGGTTGATCACGATGTTATAGTCCGATCTAACCCCAATCAGAGCGGTATCAAAAGCGGCGTGATGCAGCTTGCACAAGGCTATCCCGTTAGTCACATGGTCGTTTGAACGTGGATCGGCAACGGGGATGATATGGGCCGAGTCGACCAACTTCAAGGAATAACCGCAAACTGCGCATCGGTAGCCGTAAGCCCGCAGAACCTCGGGTCGGAATCTCCCCTCCCGGTAGAGTTGCATAGTTTCGACAAGGCGTCGTCGGCGAACTGCTCCGTCCGGTGCGGGGTCGGCGTTGAGGATGGTATCCTCAACTTCGGGAGTCGGGTCGATCAATTCGGCAACATCCTTGGCGGCTTCTTCCGTATCGTGAAGAGGTTCACCTTGCTGGACGTACCAGAGGAGAGAGTCGGGGTGGACTGCCACGACAACCTCGGTTCCTTCGCGTGATGGCCTTAATTGTGTGGCAATTCCAATCCCTGCGGCTTCTTCAAGCGTTGAAGCACCAACTTGAAGGCTCGGCGATTTTTGGGAGAAGCGGACGTGGCGACGGGCATCCCAAAAGACGTAGACGCCGAATTCTTCGGACCAGCCGCCTAGGATTATTCGCCCCCGTGCGCCCTGCCGAAGCGCTTGAACGTTCGTCAATTGAATACGCCGTTCGTTGGCTGGCCGGACGGCGGGCCCGCCACCGCCTGGAGTGACCGTCCAGAGGAAAACGAAATAACGACGGGGGCGACCTGGCTGAGTGATCAGGATTTGCGAAGGGCGTTCCGTGCCATCGTTTTCAAGAACGACTTCCGCCCCGAATCGTTCGAGTTGGACGATAAAATCCGTGGAAAGCCGCGAAAACTTGATACCTGCCACTTGTGTCTAACTCCGCTTGTCGTCGAACAGCGGTAGCGGGCCAGCCTCAACTCCAGTGGCAAGGGTGGCGTCAAATCGCAAGTGGGAACCCTCGACGTAACTAGCGTCGGTTTCCGAAGCGATCCATCGCCGCCCGGCCGTCTCGCAAACCCGACCCGTGACATTACTACCCCCGAAAGGGTCAACCACCAAATCCCCTTCGTCGGTGAGGAAGTTGACGAAAAATTTGACGAGTGCTTCCGGGTAGCGGGCCGGATGAGGCTTGATATCGTGTGCTTTACAGGCTCGAAGGTAAGCCGAGTTGGATTCGGTGTTGGCGATCTGGATCACATTCGACGACAGCATGAATTCAGGAAACTCGGGCGACTCGACCATATCGACCAGATCATCAGCCGGTTGTGGGGCGTTGATCAAATTAGGAGGGATGGCCCCACCATTGTCTTTGGAGAATGCCGTTGGAGAGATGTCGTGGCCCGAGGGTCGTTTCTTGGCCCGATAACCCCGCTTCATCAGTGTTTTTTGACTCTCGCTGTAGGGTTGCAGCACCTTCCTATTGTCCGCCTTTGGAGTTTCCGTCTTGCCGAACCACCAAACCATGTTCACGGCATCCTTCACCCGACAACGCCGCACCGTGACCCATTCGGCTGGTGTCGGAAGTCTCGCCGGATTGTACCAATAGAACTCTTGGGCGAGCCGGAACTCTAAATCTTCGGCAAGCCGAACAGCAAGGGCGAAGTGATAAAGACTACGAACCGGAACACCGGGCACCCACGACCCCCCGATGTCGAGGACGAAACTGCCCGTCGGCTTGAGGACGCGATGAATCTGGCGACAGAAAGGCATGAACCAGTCGAGATATCGTTCGATGGGTTCATTACCGTATTCTTTCTTTCGAGTGAGGGCGAACGGCGGAGAGGTCATCACAAGGTCAACGCTATCGCTCGGCATGGCGTTGAGGATCTTCAAGGAGTCAAGGTTAAACATGACCCCATGAGGTGTACTATAAGCGGGAGGAAATTTATCCAATCGAATGTTTTCGACCCAACTCGTCTCGCTGGAAAAGCAGTATTTGGTTAGCAAGGGCGGAACCCTCCAGTGAGACGATTAGGGGTAATGTTAATATAAAAGACGGCGGGTATAGTCCGACATTTCGGGAATTTATACCTTGAAAAGGTTAGGCCACTGAAATTTAGTATATCTGAGTTACGATCGCGCTCCAATAATAATCGGTCGAGGCAGCCGGGTTGGGTAAGGACGTTTCTGAAAAGGAACTCGATTTGCCCTAAATACAACAACGCCCGCCTCCACATTCGACGAGGAATGCGGCGACGGGTCTGATGAATTGGTTCTTGGGAAGTGGACGCCGAGAGTTTGGGTCAGACCGAACCCACTCTCACCGGCTCCCGACTGTACGCCTCCGACTGGCCGATCCCGCTGAGGAGGTCGGCGCCGAGGGCGGTTTCTCCGTGCTGGCTGAGGTCGAGGCCGTCGCGTTCCTGGGCTTCGGTCACTCGCAAGGGGATGATCAGGTCGGTCAGTTTGAACAGGACCAGCGAGCCGACGAACGAGAAGACCGAGACGATCACCAGGGCGAGCATGTGGCTCAGGAAGAGCTTGGATTTGCCCTCGGCGAGACCTCCGTCGGCGAAGATCCCGGTCATGATCATCCCGACCATCCCGCCGACCCCGTGGCAGGGGAAGACGTCCAGGGTATCGTCGAGCGTCAATTTGGTCCGGAGGTGGACCGCCAGGTTGCTGACGACGCTGGCGACCAGGCCGATCACGACGCTTTCGCGGACGGTGACGTAGCCGGCCGCCGGGGTGATCGCCACCAACCCGACCACCGCCCCGATGCAGGCCCCCAGGGCCGAGGGCTTGTTCCCTCGCAACCAGTCGAAGAACATCCAGCCGAGCATCGCCGAGGCCGACGCGGTGTTGGTCGTGGCGAAGGCCAAGGTCGCCAGGCCGTTGGCCGCCCCCGCCGATCCGGCGTTGAAACCGAACCAGCCGAACCAGAGCATCCCCGTCCCCAACAGGACGAACGGGATGTTCGCCGGGGCGTGGGTTTCTTGCGCGATGTGGCTCCTCCGACGACCGAGCAGGATCGCGCCTGCCAGGGCCGCCCAGCCGGCCGACATATGCACCACCGTCCCCCCGGCGAAGTCGAGCACGCCCATCTTCCGCAAGAAACCGTCGGGGTGCCAGGTCCAGTGCGCCAGCGGAGTGTAGACGAACAGGCTGAACAGGACCATGAACAAGAGGTACGACGAGAACCGGACCCGCTCGGCGAACGACCCGGTGATCAAGGCCGGGGTGATGATCGCGAACTTGAGCTGGAACACAGCGAAGAGCATCAGAGGGATGGTCGCGGCCAAGCCCTTGTTGGTCAGTTCGTTGACTCCGTCGAACATGAAGAAGGTCCGGGGATCGCCGATGAGCCCTCCCAAACTGTCGCCAAACGCCAGGCTGAATCCGACCACCACCCAGACCAGGCTGATGACACCCAAGGCCACGATGCTCTGGAGCATCGTCGAGACCACATTCTTGAACCCGACCATCCCGCCATAGAAGAACGACAACCCCGGGGTCATCAGCAGCACCAAGGCCGAAGCGGTGAGCATCCAGGCGACGTCGCCCGAGTTGATCGGGTCGCCGCCGGGCGCCGGCGGCTTCGAAATCACCGGGACGAACAGGGCGGCGATCGCCACCAAGACCAGGACCACGAACGGAACAGGTGTGGAGCGTTTCATGGTTTCGGTTCGCTTCCGCTCGGAGGGTGGAAGGCGAGTCAAAAACCAGCCGGGAGAGGGCCGGTCGCTTGACCGCGAAGGGGGTGGGCAGGACGCTTCAAGGGGCGATCGAGCCGATCATTTCGTTCGATAAGGTGAGCTATCTTATCTTATTCCAACGATCTCACAACAAGAGGCCGGCGAGATCAAGCCTGGCCCTCACGAGGCCCGTCGGGACGACCGCGAGACAATCCGGGCGAATTCTTCTATAATCGCCCGACCGGGACCAGCCTGTTTTTCCCCACCAACTCAAGACACGCTCGGCATCCTTTCGACATTCCGATCAGCTCAACGAGGACGGGTCATGGCGGATACGATTCCCAGCCTTTGGTCGGACGACATCTCCAACGACGTGCTCCCTCCGCTGGCGATCCTCCACGCCCAGGCCGAGTTGCTCGCGCAGATCACCAAAGGTCTAGTCGAAGCCGAAGTGATCACCGAATACGACTCGACGGTCGAAGACGGCTCGATCCAGCACGTCCAGCACCACGTCGAGCTGACCGCCCCCGCCTTGAATGCGGCCCGCTACCGGATCTTGACCGTCTACCACAAGCGAGAACTCGTCTACCCCGCGAGCGTCGAGGCCGAATGCTTCGAACCGAGCGACTACGACGACTACGAATCCTTCAGCTGGCCCGAAGCCCTCCGCGAAGAAGACTTCCTCAAGATCATGAAGACCACGCTCCGATCCAAAAAGGTCACCTCGCTGATCCACTCCCTGATCGCCCGGAGCAACGAACAGCGCTACCTCGCCGGCCGCCCCGCCGCCGACGCTTTGTCGAAGAAACTCAACCCCAAGGTTGAATGATCGAAACACGCGATGAGATTTGATCACCGTCTTGTTGACAATTCACAACATGTCACTTAACGCCCGATTGCTTCCGCTTGACGGTAAGCCCGGCGAGCCCTATTATCGCTTATTCAACTCTTCTAATCGCATCAAATCACGAATGATGCTGCCGACATCGCCGAGGGGTAATCACGCTTTATTCGTCGAATCGCCTGAGTGACCAGGGACACCCTCGCGGAGTTGACTCTCCTCCAACGAGGACGGTCTCGACTTCTTCAGACTTTGAGACGTTCAACCTTTGTCGGCAGGGTTTGATGTTTTTCGAAGTCCAAAGCAACCTTTCACGCTTCGGCTGGAGATTCGAGAGCCATCCGCCCGTCCCGGGTTTCCCTGTTCTAGGATGAGATTGGTTGTGTGGCAATTCCGCCGTTCATTTGTTCGCCTGATAGATTATTTGATCTAGACAAGAGGATCGTGTGATGGCTCGAAGCAAGGTCCTGGTCAGGGCGGCGATCCTGCCGATTCTCGGGTTGTTTTTCTCGGTGACGGGGGGATGCGGAAGTGGCCCGGTCGCGGACAACCCGGAGATCGGAGCCCAACGAAAACAAGCCCGGATCGACGCTTACGGGAAAGCGGGCGTCCAAAATAGTCGGGGTCAAGGAAACGCCCTGAACGCGCAGGCCGCCGCAAGGCGGGGCAACCGCTGAGGCGAGGGCTGTCGAGCCGTCGCACTGATGGTCTGTTCTCAGAGACGGGAGGCGACCCGCGAGCGGTCGCCGAATGTCCCCAACTGTCATACGCCCTATCGAAACCGAGCCGGGATTTCGGGCTTTGAGGGCAACGTTGATCTCATACGAGAGTTTCCTGGGTAGCGGATCGGTGGCGAGCTGGCCACCCCGGTTCTTGGTCGGTTTGCGGTCAGGTCTTCATTGCTTTCTTGCTCTTTTCAATTCATCTTCTCTCTTCCGAACGAGGATTTCCATGCGATCGAGGATTCAGCGAGGCTTCACCCTGATCGAGCTTTTGGTGGTCATCGCCATCATCGCCGTGTTAATCGCCTTGCTTCTCCCGGCCGTCCAGGCCGCCCGAGAAGCGGCCCGTCGGAGTCAGTGCGTCAACAACATGAAGCAAATCGGCCTGGCGATGCACAACTACCACAGTTCCAACAACAGCTTCCCGCAAGGCCACTCGCAAGGTGCCTCGCAGGCCAACTACTCGGACAAGTCCTACGCGGGCTGGACCGAGTGGAGCGCCCAGGCCGAGATGCTCGGGTTCATCGAGCAGGGGTCGATCTACAACGCGATCAACTTCAGCTATTGCGCCGGCTACAACTACGGATGGGTTTGCAACAGCACGGGCGCCTTCACCACGATCAACTCGTTCCTTTGCCCAGGGCCAGCGCGCACTTTGAGTTGGTTTGGCAAACTGTAACGCTTGCGCTTTGAGCGGTTTGTGTGTACCTTTCTCGGTGTGACGACCGATCCGGGTAACGCACCCAGGGAATCTCATGGCAAA
>JAABUX010009366.1_pt1 | contig 11101 bp, 11 predicted proteins | sample 5561851 | NCBI WGS metagenome assembly JAABUX01 (sample SAMN10711883, study PRJNA513361) | rock metagenome | isolation source: Antarctica rocks | place: Antarctica: Victoria Land, Richard Nunatak red sandstone | collected 2016-01-03 | reverse complement strand
GCCTGGGGGTGGGGGTGGTCGATTTCGCCGGTTCGGGAGTGATCCACCTGACGGGCGGGGTGATGGCACTGGCGGGTTCGATCGCGCTGGGGCCGCGGATCGGCAAGTCGAACGGCGACGGTTCGCCGAACGCGATCCCCGGGCACAACCTGCCGATGGTGGTGGTCGGGAGCACCCTCCTGGCCGTCGGTTGGTTCGGGATCAACCTCGGGCGGACCTTGAGCGTGTTCGACCCCCGGCTCGCTTCGATCGCCACCGCGACCTTGCTCGCGGCGGCGTCGGGTTGCCTGGCGGCCCTGGCGATGACCAAGCAGGTGTTCAACAAGCCCGACCCGACGATGGCCTGCAACGGCCTGCTTGCCGGCCTGGTGGCGGTCTCGGCGCCGTGCGCGTTCGTCTCGCCGATCGAGGCGGTTTTAATCGGCGTGCTTGCTGGACTTCTGGTCGTGGTGAGCATCTTGTTTTTCGACAAGACGCTCCGGATCGACGACCCGGTCGGAGCGATCAGCGTCCACGGCGTTTGCGGAGCGTTCGGGCTGCTCTGCGTCGGCCTGTTCGCCCGGTCCGAGTCGATCCCGCGTCCCAACGGTCTCGCGAGCGGCCCCGTCGGCTTCTTCACCAGCGGTGAGCTGGGCCAACTCGGAGCGCAGGCGGTCGGGGTGGTCGCCAACCTGCTCTGGGTCTTCCCGACTTCGCTCTTGGCCTTCGCCGCGATCAACAAGCTGGTCGGCAACCGGGTCGCCGCCCGCGCGGAGATCGAAGGACTGGACGTCCCCGAGATGGGGGTCCTCGGCTACGTCGGCGAGGAAACCTACGCCGTCCGGACCGCCGGGCAAGACTTCCTCGCCACCTTCGGCCCGGGAGTTCCGCCCAAATCGGCGGCCAAGGCCGGCTCGGGATCGAAGCCGACCGCTCTGGAGCGGCCCAAACGCCGTCCGCCCAAGCGGTCATGACATACCATTGTTGTCATGAGCGGTGATCGGCGACCGCTTCTTCTCAGTCCGGCCAATCCACGACGAAGTTCAATAAATTATGATTCTCACCACGCTGGTGATTTGCCTTTCCTTTGCCCAGATACCGTCGTCCCCGCTGACCGGCACGGTAGTCGGTCCGCGGGGCGCGCCGGTGGGAGGGGCCGAGGTGATCCTGGTCGGGGCGCCGGCCGAGGGTGCCGGGGTGCCGGCGCGGGCGACAACGGACGAGGCCGGGCACTTCGCGCTGGCCCGGCCAGCGAGCCTGGTGGGGGGGCCATCGGGCAAGCAGATCCCGACCCTGTTCGCGCTCAAGGCCGGCTTCGCGCTGGGGTCGCACCGCTTCGAAGGCTCGCTGCCAGCCGAGGGCGAGCCGATGACGCTCAGGCTTGGGCCGCCCGGCGGGGAGATGGTTCGGGTGGTCCGACCCGACGGCGCCCCGGCGGCGGGCGTCCGGGTCGTGCCGGTTCGGATTCTGGAGCCGTTCGCTGAGCTACCCGACGTCGTGGCCCAGCTCGCGGCGGCGAGGACCGGGCCGGACGGCGTGGCGGTGCTCGACCTCGTCGTCGCCGGAACCCTGCTCAACCTCGATGTGGACGGGGCCGAGCTGGGCATCCAGACGAAACACATCAAGCCGGCACCTGGCAAGCCGATCGTCGTTAAGCTCCGGCCGGCGTCGTCCTGGTCAGGCCAGCTCAGGGCCGACGACCCCGCCCTCGTCCGGGGATGGCGCATCCACGCCTGGACCGACTACGCCCACGTCGAGGACGGCGAGGGGTGAGCGTCTCGATTGTAGGTGGGAAATTTTGTATAACGGAGGAAGTTGATGCGTCGGCCCAATGTCTGAACCGTTTCTTCACAAAGAGGTCGCTCATGCCTGCGTCTTCCTTCGACTTGACTGCCGAGCAACGCGACGAGGCCGACCGGATCAAGCGGCGACTCATGGCCGTCGTCGAGGAGAAAATCCAAGGCATCGCCGAACTGCTCGCCTCCAAGCCGGACCGCCAGATCCTCGGCCCTACCGAGTTTCAGGTCCGCGATCGAGTCCACAAGATCGGAGCACGGGCCATCGAGACCGCTCTGGACGAGCGGAAAAAAGGGGCTACCAAGGCTCCAGCACCGGCTGCCCGACCTGTCGTGGTCCCAGCAAGTTCGTCCGCCGCCAAGACCGCTCGATCGTCGGAGTGACCGGGCCGATGGTCCTCGCCCGACGCGCTTACTACCACTGCACCACCTGTCGCAAGGGGCATTGCCCGGCCGATGCCGGCTTCGGCCTGGGGGGCTCCGACCTGACCGCCGGGGCCGAGCAGCTGGCCGTCCTCATGGGCACCACCGCCAGCTTCGCCGAGGCCGCCGAGAAGCTGCTGCCCAAGGCCAGCGGCCTCCGCCTGGCCGAATCGACCATCGAGCGGGGCACCGAGGCCGCCGGCCAGCGGCTCGGCGACGCCCTGGCCGCCGGCCACACGATTGGCGAGGCGGCCGATTGGGCCTGGCCCAGCGATGCCACCGGCAAGACAGTCGCACATGTGAGTGTCGATGCCACCGGCGTGCCGATGCAGGGTCTCGGCGGCGTATCCTCCGACGGGCGGATGGCCTGGGTCGGCAAGGTCTTCGCCCCCAAGCCCCAGGCCCAACCCGGCCCGACGACTCGACGACCCGCCCAGGGGCATGCCCGCTATCTGGCCGGGTTGATGAGCCTGGAGGACCTGGGCCAACCGCTCCGCCGGCAAGCGGCGCAGGCGGGCATGGACCGCGCCGAGCAGTGGGTCGCTCTGAGCGACTGCGGCAGTGGGATCGACGACTTCTTGCGGGTGAACTTCCCGCGGGCGGTGCGGATCGCCGACTTTTATCACGTCGCCGAGCACCTCAGCGGCCTGGCCAAGGCGTGGCATCCGGGCGACACCGAGGCAATCAAGGAGCTTTCGGAGAAGTGGTGCCACCAACTCAAGCATGAGGGAGGCCCGGCCATCTTGGTGGAATTGGAGGCGATGGAGCGGACCGGCCGATCGGCGTCGGCCCTGGAGGTTTACCGCCAGGTCAGGCAGTACGTTGCCAACCACCAGGATCGGATGGACTACCCGACCTATCTGCGGGCCACCTGGCAGATCGGCTCGGGTCACATCGAGGCGGCGTGCAAGACGGTGGTCAATGAGCGTCTCAAGCGAAGCGGGATGCGTTGGAGCGAAGCCGGTGCCGATGCGGTTTGCCACCTGCGTGCCCTCTTCAAGGGAGACGCCGAGCAGTGGGAAGCGTTCTGGACCCCTGCCATCCACTAATGCTCCAACCATCTACCACACCAAAGACGCTCTCCCCGTTCCCGCCCACCAACAAGAAGTGATCACACTGGCCCCCGAGCTTATACCTCGGGGACGGGTGATCTCCATCACTCATCCAAACTGCGAGGCTAGTTCGACGGTTGCATCTGGCAAGTGCAATCTTCTAAAGATCATTGGTGGCTTGTCAGAAGCGACTTTGTGACACGACTTGGTTCAGCTTTGGTCTTTTCGTCGATGAGCTTAGATTTCCGCTCCCCGATCCCGGCGGTCCGATGAGCGACACACCCCCAGCGGATGGCACCCCCGACGACCCCCTCGAAGGATCGACCATGCCCGAGCAACCCTTGACTCCCGAGCAAGCCTTGCAGCCCCGGTTTAAGGTCCGCGCGTTCCCGGCCACGCCCGGCATTTATCTGATGAAGGATGCCCAAGGGCGGGTGATCTACGTCGGCAAGGCGAAGAACCTCCGCGTCCGCGCGGGGTCGTACTTCCTCAAGGCCGCCGAGGTCGACGCCCGGGTCCGCGACTGGATCGGCGAGATCGCGGATATCGACTACCTCCCGGCCGACAGCGAGGTCGATGCCTTGCTGATGGAAGCCCGCCTGATCAAAGATATCCAACCCAAGCACAACCGCGACCTCAAGGACGACCGGTCGTTCCCCTATCTGCAAATCACCACCGGCGACGACTTCCCCCGCGTCAACTTCACCCGCGAGCCATCGGACAAGGGGGTCAAGCTCTACGGCCCGTTCCCGCGCGCCAAGAGCCTCCGGGGGGCGATCCAGGTCTTGCAAAAGATCTTCAAATTTCGGACCTGCTCGCTCGACATCGAAGAGGGGGACCCCCGCTGGCGCTGGTTTCGCCCGTGCCTGCTCCACTCGATCAACCAGTGTACCGCCCCGTGCAACCAGAGCATCGACAAGGAGTCCTACCGCAAGGACATCCGCCGCCTCCGGTTGTTCCTCGACGGCAAAAAGGACGTCGTCCTCGCCGAGATGGAAACCGAGATGAAGGAGGCGAGCAAGGCCCTCCAGTTCGAGAAGGCCGCCCGGCTTCGCGATGAACTCAAGTCGTTGCAAAATATCAACCTCCGCGGCGACCTCAACAAGCACGCCCAGCCCGAGGTCTTCTACGTCGACCCGCGCAAAGGTCTCAAAGGGCTGCAAAAGGTTCTCCACCTGGAGTCGCTCCCGCGGACGATTCAGTGCATCGACATCGCGCACCTCGGCGGGACCGAGACGGTGGGTTCGCTGGTGACGTTCATCGATGGCCTGCCGTTCAAGCCGGGCTACCGCCGTTACAAGATCAGCAGCGTCAAGGGGGTGGACGACTACGCCTCGATCCGCGAGGTCGTGTCGCGGCGGATTCAGAGTTTGCAGGAAAAAGACGAGCCGTTCCCCGACATCCTGGTGATTGACGGCGGCAAGGGCCAGCTTAACGCCGCCCTCGACGCTTTCAAAGCCCTGGGAGTCCAGCCCTCGACCCTAATCTCGCTCGCCAAGCAAAACGAGGAGATCTTCGTCCCCGGCCGCTCCGAGCCGATCGTCCTGAAGCGCCGGTCGTTCTCGCTCCGACTGCTCCAGTACGCCCGCGACGAGGCCCACCGCTTCGCCCAGCACTACCACCATATGCTCCGCAAGAAGCGGACTTTGGGAGATGGAGCAGACTGAACCATGCAATATCTGGTTGTCGTCGAACCGGCGGACGACGGCACATTCAGCGCCTATGTTCCCGATCTGCCAGGTTGCGTCGCCTGCGGCGGGTCGGTTGAGGAGGTCCAAGCCCTCATCGAAGAAGCCATCGCCCTCCACACCGAATCGCTCCGCCGACACGGTGAGCCGGTCCCTCCCCCTCGCGCCTCGTCCGTCATGATTCCGGCTTGAACGGAGTCGGCTTCGACCTTTTCTCCAAGGATCAAACCATGAGTATCGCCCCCGAACCCCTCGCCGCCGGCCAGCGGATGACCCGCGCCGAGTTCCATGACCGCTACGAGGCGATGCCCTCGGGCACCACGTTCGAGTTGATTGGGGGGGGCGTGTTCATGGCGAGTCCATTGGGTCGATCGCACGGCAGATCTTCGATTTTGGTGTCAACTTGGCTCGGTACTTACAGTTTCTCCACTCCGGGCGTCGCGGCCTACGACAACGCTTCCGCCGCGCTCGACGATCAAAACGAGGTGCAACCCGATCTCTCGCTGCGGATCGAGCCGGGATTTGGTGGGCAGTCGCGTGATCTCGGCGCGATAATCGGAGGAGCACCCGAGTTGGTTGTCGAAGTGTCCGATTCATCGCGACGGCTCGACCTCGGCCCCAAATTGCTCGCCTACGAGCGTGCCGGGGTCATCGAATATATCGTCTTCGCCGTCGCCCCGGCCGAGGTATTCTGGTTCGTTCGCCGCGACGGCCGTCTCGTCAGGATCAAGCCCGATGCCGACGGCCTACACCGCTCCATCGCCTTTCCCGGCCTCTGGCTCGACCCGGTCGGCTTGCTCAACCGCGACGGCCCGGAATTGTTGGCCGCGCTGGGACGGGGTTTGGCCTCACCCGACCACGCCGCCTTCGTCGCCCGCCTCGCCGCCGCGAACCCCGCCAGGACCAACCCATGAGCACCACCGAACCCCGCGCCGGCACCGCCCTCGAACCCCTCGCCGCCGGCCAGCGGATGACCCGCGCCGAGTTCCACGACCGCTACGAGGCGATACCGCCGGGCACCACGTTCGAACTGATCGATGGAGAGGTCCACATGGCCAGTCCGGTGTCCGGGGAATACAGCGATTCATGTGGCTTAGCCAGCGGTTGGCTCGGTTACTATGCCTTTCGAACCCCCGGCGTCCGGGTTGGCCACGACGGCTCGCTCCTCCTGAGCGACGAGGCCGAGGTCCAGCCCGACCTCATGCTCCGGATCGAGCCGCGGCGCGGCGGACGGACCCGGCGGGAAGGGCTGTATATCACCGGGTGCCCGGAGCTGGTGATCGAAGTCGCCCTCTCGTCGCGGGCGATCGACCTCGGGCCGAAGCTAGCCGAGTATGACAACGCCGGCGCCCTCGAATACGTCGTCTTCGCCCTCGAACCCGACGCCATCCACTGGCACGCCCGACGCGACGGCCGACTGATCCGCGTCGAGCCCGACCCTGACGACCTCTACCGTTCGGCCGCCTTCCCCGGCCTCTGGCTCGACCCGGCCGCCTGGCATGCCAACGACGGCCCAGCGTTGGTCCCCGCCCTCGACCGAGGGCTCGCAACCCCCGAGCACGCCGCCTTCGTCGCCCGCCTCGCCGCTCACCTGTTCGAGGGAGACCGATGAGTACCGCCGAACCACGCTCGATCACCGCGGCGGAGCCCCTCGCCGCCGGCCAGCGGATGACCCGTGCCGAATTCCACGACCGCTACGAGGCCACGCTGAACGACAAGTTCGAGTTAATCGGAGGGGTCGTGTACATGGCGAGTCCACTGGGCTGGAAGCATGGAACAACGCATGCTAATGCAATATTTTGGTTGCGAACGTATCGTTCTCAGACTCCCGGCGTCCAGGTCGTGGACAATGCCTCCGCCGCACTCGACGACCTGAGCGAGGTCCAGCCGGATATCGCGATGCGGATCTGGCCGGAATCCGGCGGTCAATCACGCAACCTGGGATCGATCATCGGTGGCGCCCCCGAGTTGATCGTCGAGGTGTCCGACTCCTCGCGGCGGATCGACCTCGGTCCGAAACTTCTGGATTACGAGCGAGCGGGGGTTCTGGAATACATCGTCCTCGGCGTCGATCCCGCCGCCGTCTTCTGGCATGTCCGGCGAGATGGCAAGCTCGTCCAGGTCGAGCCGGACGTCGACGGCTTATACCGCTCGATTGCCTTCCCCGGCCTCTGGCTCGACCCGACCGCCTTGCTGATCGAAGATGATCCTGCCCTTTTGGTCGCCTTGCACCGGGGCTTAGCGACCCCCGAGCACGCCGCCTTCGTCGCCCGCCTCGCCGCCGCATCTTGATCAGTGGCTCGACTCGCCCGCAAGGCGGCTTCGGGGTTTGATTCTCCGCTCAAGGTTGCGACAATGAGGCGGGTTTGATCAGACCCCCGGTCCCGGACGTCGGGGGCGGTCGGATGGATGTCCGCCTCGGGATGGATTGATGATCCTCGTCTCCGCCACTGGCTTGGGCCGGCAGTACGCCGGCGACCCGATCTTCGAAGACCTCCGCTTCGAGGTCCGCGCCGGCGAGCGGATCGGCCTGGTCGGGCCGAACGGGGCGGGGAAGACCACGCTCATGAAGCTGGTCTCGCGGGATGAAGCGCCGGACTATGGGTCGATCTACCATCGCCCCGGAGTCCGGGTCAGCTTGCTCAAGCAGCACCCCGAGTTCACGTCGGACGAGACGTTGATGTCGGTGGCCAAGTCGGGCCTGGCCTCACTCCTGGAGTTGCAGTCCGAGATCGAAGTCGCCGCGAACGAGCTGGCCGAGGCGGAGTCGGACGCCGAGCGCGAGCGGGCCTCCCGGCGCTACGACGAGTTGAGCGACCGGATCACGCATCAGGACGCCTACTCGATCGACCACCGGGTTGAGGAGATCCTCGGCGGACTGGGGTTCCCGACGAGCGACTTCCACCGCTCGGCGCGGACGTTTTCGGGCGGACAGCAGTCGCGGATGATGCTGGCCAAGCTCTTGCTCGAAATCCCCGACTTAATGCTCTTGGACGAGCCGTCGAACCACCTCGACATCAGCACCACCACCTGGCTCGAAAGCTACCTGAGCCGGCAGTCGGTCGGGATGATCATCGTCAGCCACGACCGGTACTTCCTCGACAAGGTCGTGACCAAGATCTGGGAACTGTACGAGGGGAAAATCGATACCTGTCCGGGGAACTACTCGCAGTACTGGAAGCTCCGGACCGAGAAGGCGAAAAACCTCCAGAAGCAGGCCGACAAGCAGGCGGATCAGATCGCCGACCTGGAAGCGTACATCCGGAAATATGGCGCGGGGCAAAGGGCCAAGCAAGCCCACGACCGCGAGAAGAAGCTGGCCCGGGTCGAGCGGGTCGAGACGATGCGCGAGATCGTCGGTCCCCGGATGGGCTTCGGCGAGGTCGACCGGACCGGCGACACCGTGATCGAGGCCCGGAAGCTGACCAAAGCCTACGACAAACCCCTCTTTGAAAACTGCAACCTCTCGATCCTCCGGGGCCAGTGCGTCGGGGTTCTCGGACCCAACGGCGCGGGGAAGTCGACCTTGATCAAGACTCTGATCGGCCGGGTGGAACCGGACTCGGGCGAGGTCAAGATCGGCCATAAAGTCCTGATCGGCTACCACGACCAGGGGCTTGAATCGCTCCCCGACCACACCACCGTCCTTCGCGCCGTCTGGCCCGATGGCGACTCCGACTGGGAGCAAGGCGACGTCCGCGACCTCCTGGCCCGCTTTGGCCTTTCGGGCGACCTGGCCCTGCAACAGGTCAAGCAGCTCTCGGGCGGCGAGCGATCCAAGGCGGCGCTGGCGCGGTTGGCCGCGACCTCGGCCAACGTCCTGGTCATGGACGAGCCGACAAACCACCTCGATATCTGGTCGTGCGACTCCTTGGAGCGGTCGATCGTCGAGTTCGAGGGGACGGTCCTGGTCGTCTCGCACGACCGCTACTTCCTCAACCAGGTGGCCGACCGGATCATCGCCGTCAAGGACGGCAAGGCCCGGCTGATCGAAGGGGACTACGAGGAATACAAGCGGGTCGAGGCCAAGGAGGCCGAAGCCGAGGCCCGCAAGGCCGCCAATGCCGCCGCGTCCAATGGTCCCGCTCCGCCTCGCTCCGACAAACCCGAGAAGAAGAAGCGGAAGTACCCCTACCGCAAGACGCCCGACATCGAGCGCGAGATTACGGCGGTCGAGGCCGAGATCGCCCAGTTGGAAGACGTCCTCGGTCAGCCCGCCACCTGGCGCGAGCCGCTCAAGGCGATTCAAGCGCAAGACCGACACAAGATGCTGAGCGAACTACTCCCCAAGCTCTACGAAGCCTGGGAAGAAGCCGCCGAGTTGAATTCGTGAGCCGCGGTCGCCCCACCGCCATCAAGGATGGGCTTGCCTCGAATCGGCCCCGAACAGGGATGATACTTGCTCACCGCGCTCCCACAACAGCAATCCATCCCAATCATAAACATCGGTCATCACGGCGACCAAGCTCGCTCCGAGGACGACGAGGTCCGACTCCGCCAACTCCGCTCCATCACCCGGCGGCGTCCAGCCCTCGGGGAAGCGATGGAAGCCGTAAAACAACGAACCGCCTCGGAACATGGCCAACGCCCCACTCGCATCGGCTGCCGCCTCCATTGCGAAGATCGGCCAGGCCACACCGTGAGGTAGGCACCAGACCGGACGATCGTGCCGCTGAACCGCTGGGTCGTCTGAAGAATGGATCTGATCTTCGAGGGTAACGAGGGCGTGCTGGTCCTCATGAAGAAACTTGGCGAACCATTGAGCGATCAAGTCGCTGGGTAGTCCACCTTCGGAACGTCCGCTGGACAAGTCGACCCCTGGCGGCGCCTCCCCGCGGAGGATGACCATGATGTCGTCTCCGGGTTGGCGAGATCCAAAAGTGGAACCGAGGATCGAGCCGGCGACCGCCGCCTCGATTTTGGCAACATGTGCCGACGTCGCCAGAACCCACGCGAGATTGCTCATCAATCGGCCTTCTCCATCCGTTCGCGAACCAACACCACTTGCCTTTCGCCAATCCGCTCGTTTCGTGCTCACTTCCCGACCAGACGTCGGATGCTCTAGAATAGCGACCTAATCCTTTGGTTCGCCCAATGTCGAAAACAAGTTCCGCCGATGCCCGACCCAATTAAAGTCCTGGCCACGATCCACCGGGCGATCGACCTATTCCGGGCCACTCCGGGACGACAAGGGGGCTTGATCACGCTGGATCCCGAGGTCGAGGATGTGATGGTCGTCGGCGACCTCCACGGCAACATCCCCACCTTCCGCCAGGTCCTCGGCGTCGCCGACCTGGCCAGGCATCCCAAGCGGCACTTAATCCTCCAGGAGTTGATCCACGGGCACCGCCATTATCCCGAGGATGGCGGCGACAAGTCGCATCAGTTGGTCGACGTCGTCTGCGCCCTCAAATGCCAGTACCCCGACCGGGTCCACCTGATCCTCGGCAACCACGAGTTGTCCGAGTTGACCCACCGGCCGATCGCCAAGGGGGGGGTCCCGCTCAACGCTTTGTTCCGGCAAGGGATCAACACGGCGTATGGCACGTCGGGACCTTTAGTCTACGAGGCGTATCGCGCTTTGTTCGCCGCCTTGCCGCTGGCGGTCCGGGTGCCGAACCGGGTTTACGTCTGCCACACGGTCCCCGACCCGATCGACCTCGACGACTTCGATACCGGGATCTTCGCTCTCGACGACTGGCCCGACGCCGCCAAGGCCCGCCACGGCGCCGTGTACGCGATCACCTGGGGCCGGAACACCGACGCCGCGACGGTCGACCGGTTCGCCACCTTGGTCGACGCCGACCTGTTCGTGACCGGCCACCAGCCCTGCGACGACGGCTTCCGCCAGGCCAACCACCGCCAACTCATCATCGACGGGACCGACCCGTACCCCGCCTACTGCCTCTTCCCCGCCCAGACCATGCTGACGATCGAAACCCTGGTCGGCTGCGCCCACCTCTTCCCGATGCCGCTCGACGTTTGAGCCGATCGAGGGTGTCACTTCTGCCGGACGGTGGGCGATTGATCGCAATAACGCGATGGCCCCATCGAATCCCCACCCGAGGATCGTCCCAACGATCCGGGCAATGATGCGTCGCTAGCTCAACGGCGGAGCAATCGCCCCATCGGCGGTCGATTTCCGTTCGAGTCCGGGGCGGCG
>JAABUX010009364.1_pt1 | contig 11101 bp, 8 predicted proteins | sample 5561851 | NCBI WGS metagenome assembly JAABUX01 (sample SAMN10711883, study PRJNA513361) | rock metagenome | isolation source: Antarctica rocks | place: Antarctica: Victoria Land, Richard Nunatak red sandstone | collected 2016-01-03 | reverse complement strand
GATCCGAGTATGTACGCACCAGGCCAAACAATGCTGGGAACTATTGAAGTTGTGTCAGCTAACGGTGCTCGATATTTCGCGAACGGAGCGTTGCTGCATACCGTCTTCTTCTTCGCAAGATCCCCGGACGCTCCCAGGACGATTATAACCGTATTGTCCTTGAGTTCAATGGAGCTGCGATAACGTACACGGGTCAGCAGGATACACGGTTATAACGCGAGATCTGTCGGAGGGTAATCTTCATTTCCCTGGAGCCTATAGTTACTGCGTAATGTATAACCTAATGCAGGAGGATGCAATGCCCAGAAACAACGCGAAGTACTGCTTAAGCTGCCCAGATGCCGCATGCAATTGATCATCGTCTGAAAACTATGGAGTAGGCCAATGACGTCGTTTTGGAGACAGTAAGAGTTCATACCCAGCATTGTCCGGTTCCTCAGGGGTTATCATAGTATCGGCCATGTTGGGGGCAAGTGAAAGGACTGAACAGCTTAGGAAAAGAAGGAGCGATGCGGTTGTGGTTATGGTTATGTGAGGCACGGGCGAGGTATTTCTACGAGCCGAGAGAGCTTGCTCTGGCGGAGGTTGCTTTTCCTGGCGCAAAACGATGCGGGCCGGACGAAGATTCCTAGTCGATAAAGTAAGGTAGATAATACCAGAATTGAATATGTAATCACAGACTAAGCATGCACGCACGTTACTAACGGCACTGCAACTCCATCGGCTTGCTGCTTCTACGCATCCAAGTCCGAATCCGACTCTCGCGGAATATCATCACCCTTGCGAAACAAATCTTGGGGGAACGGGATGGAAAGTCTTTGGGGCGCTTATCTATGCTCAATGGAGCTTACATCTAGCAAAAGCCTTCGAGTTATGTAGCTACGACAGCTCCATGCGTTACGTCTCAGCTTACCCAAGAACTATGCCCAATCTCAAACGACTGCCTGGCTGAGATGCACAGAGGGAACAGCAATGAGGTCAATTTCTCATGCTCTGTTTAAGACTTGGTACATTTGCCGAGTGCCTATGATAAACGCTCCGATGTTTTGCGAGCATAGGCCAGATGAGGTTTCCAAGGGTATTGGGTATAGGTTTGGAGTGCCCCCTCAATGGACTGTAATCTATGCCCAAAGGTTCTAAGCTCGTGTGACAGTAATCAAGCAGCCAATTTAGACAGCCAGATGGACGAAATTTGACAAAAACGTATATTCGAAAGTCTGGTATCAAATGTGTAAGATAGGTATCGAAAATGATGCCTCGAGAAACACACTAGCTCCCCTCTTGGCTAGCTGCTTGTAAGCGAAGCCGCACTTGTGGCACATCTGCGGCATCAACGATTCACCATAACTGACTTGCCAACATTGCGACATCATATTTACGACTTGGCGAACCTGATTTACACTGGAACCAGGCTACCATCATGCCTTCTGAAGGGGGTCACCGTCGTATGTCTCCAGCTCTCCTGTGCTTCCCTACGTCGCCTGGCAAAAGCTGCACCGTCCACCTGCGCCTAACGCTAACGTTACGATAGTATATGTCAAGTGAGTGCGCAGAGCTTTGACAGCAGTGCATGCCGAGTATAAGAATCACGGACGAAGAGCTGGAAGCGGACGATCTAATGGACGTGGAGCGGGCTGATGCTTCATGGCATAGGGGTCGACACTTAAGCTACCAACGCGGAAAGCGAAATACCAATCCTGGGACCTCGTATGTCATTGGTAGCATATTGCGGCAACTATAATAATAACATGTGGTCAGTCTGGTAAAGATAGAAGGTGTGGACGACCCACAGGCAGCATCGTAAGCCTCCTCGTGGCACAATCGAGTTCACTCGCCATCTAATATTGCCGCCCTAGATTCTATCTTGGGAAGAAAGTGGCTTTTGTCTACCGCGCACAGAAAGAAATACGGGGCTCCAAGATCAGGTAGATATACAAAGATGTAACCGATACCTGTGTCGCTAAGATATCACCATAGGGTCATTTGGGGCAAAGTCACCAGACCACATGGTACGAGGCCTTGAAACTAACTCTTCGACGAGATCATGGACTCTCTGGCTAATAATGCTCTAGGTAACTCAGTATGTTTCGACACGAGTCTGCGCAATTCATTGAATCTATACCCTTCTAACACGAGCTGGCAGGGTGTTGTGAGAGCTCAATTTCGGCGGAATCTCCCTCCCAAGTCATTTGGCGCATCGGTCAGAGTAATGTTGTATCCATCATCGATTTAGCGATCGCTTTGAGTCAGCAAGAGCTTTAGATATGGGAGCGGTGGCATGTCAAAATGCTCCGCCCGCGCTACGGGATAGCGGAGCGCAACATGCGAGGCAGATGAGAACCATCTTTGATCTCTCAAATATGGCAATTCAGTAGCGATATCGAAGCCAGCTTTCCAGTTCAAAGATGTTGCGAATATGGATGCTGGTGCTCGATGACTGATCATCAATTAATTCCGGGATTGTCCATGCGGGGCCTCAAAACTGACGCCGAATTATACAGCTCGATGCCTTGACATTCTGGCGGATTGCTGCGTCCCATTCCTTTTGGTGAAAGTGATAAGGGATGTATTAGCCATCGTCGAGATACGGAGTAGGTGGCCTCCAAATGAAGGAGAGTGGCAGACAATAAGGCGCACGTGATATCAGTACCTAAAAATTGAGCTGACCGTACGGAGAAAGGCCCGGGCCCCTAGCGCCGCACTAAACATGTAGTAAAGCTTACCTTCGGCCAGGGTTATCGGAGAGAGATCGCCGAACCTTTTCCCACCGAAATAATATCCAGCTCTTGTACACACCACATTCTTTCTTCGAGCATCCGATTGAAGTTTATCAACTCGTCTTGTCTCCTATCATCATTCCGTACCGTCTGCTTGTTAGCAACGGACCTTCACACTCGCTTGGAGCGATCCTAACGAAGCATCCTTCCCTGTTAATAAGGAGGCTGAGTCCCGGGTCTTCGAAACAGCCGAGAGCTCAAACGCTCATCTCATCCTGTCGCTACCAACATAGCCAAAGGCTCAGCTCCATCCTACAGCTTTCGCTGACGAATTTGGAAGAACGTTTGCCACCCGCGATCGCTTATATTCAGGTGCCACCCTTTCCTGACGATGACTCGCAATCGAAGGAGCTCGATGTTGAGCTTCCGGAAGGCCAGCAGTGGATCAATCCCAAAGGTCGATGCCGCAGAAACTGCGAAAGAGAAAGCTGCCTTTCACATCAATACTAAAGCAGACCCAACCAAGGCCATCAACGAAGCCCAGCCAGGTATGCTTCTTCCAAGACATCCGCCAAACGAAGCGTGCACTGATTATGTGTACAGCGGCTCGCAATGCGCTCGAGGAGACTACGATTCAATCCATTCGAAAATTAGAGCATCGCGATGCGGACGGAAACGTCATAAGTGAAACTCGCCATTTACGGAATCAAAGGATGTTGCTGATGCCTGGACAGCTGATCCGGATCGATCCAATCCTACTCGTCCTCGTCTTGAGCGACCTCTAGACACCATTCGATCCTTCGAGGCAGCGATAGATGGATCATACAGTCGGCGCTCCACATACAAAGCTGGTACGAGACTTTCTTAACAGAATACTACGAGGTTCGTTGTTGACCTATGGGTACTACAGACGCCGCAAACTCTACCAGTCCCCAGACAAATCGGCGAAGTGGTTTCTTTCCAGGTGAGATCTTTCGAACTTGTCGAACGGTAATGTCATGTAGCGACAAGCCCATGTTCCATATATTCGAGAATACGTTTCATGCATTATCACATTCTCTCGTCTCGAGGCCGCGCGTTGCGCATTGTCAGTAAAAGTTGGCCCACAAGTCGATCTCCCGATTTGCTGACCTCATCTTGAACCTACCAAGATAGCTTAGCTTACTTTTGACATACAGGTTATCAAGCTCAGCAACGTGCCCCCGTGGATGGAGGAGGTTACTATGGCAATCGAAACGGTAATAGTAGGCCAGACAGCTACATAGATCCCTATGGGAATCCTCCGAACCATTATGGCACGGGCAACATCAATGGTAATAGCAATGGCCGCCAAAGATTTGGTCCTCGGAACCATTCGGATCCAGCCTTATTTAGCCAGGCCAATACTCCTGGCGGTGTCTATCCTTCGCACGGGCAACAACAATCTTATGACACCGTAGCGTCAGCTTCTAACGGGAGTCATGCGACCGATCAGTGGGGCAATTCAACTGACCCTAGCAGCGAGAATAGCTCTATTGAAAGGGTTCAGCAAGCAACTAAGCCGGACATTGGTGAAGCTTACGGTTTCAACGGATTTGGCGCAGGACCCCAATTTCAAGGACCCATATTGGAAGAACATGGGCAGGGTGCGCCAGGATATGGTCAGCCGGGATATGGTCGAGAACGAGTGGCAGACGGGAATGGCTTTCCATACCAAGGTAATGCAGCGCCAATCCCTCCGCCTCACGCCCCTCCTAAACAGATTACTCCGAGAGTACCTATCAAATTAGGAGGTTCATCTGGTCCTGGTAACTCTGCGCCGGTTTCCCACAAGACCGCGGCGCCTATTGACGCCGAGAAACGAAAGAGTTGGCTAAAGAGGAGGTTTAGCAAAGGCTAATCCGGAAGCGACGACACGCTCGAATGTGCGAATCACAAACAATATCAGAACGATTGATGAAAGGAACGTCGTTGGGTAGAAAATGGGTATCGCACACACGAGAACTAATGCATAATGGACTGCAAATTGCACTTGCTCAGCATTAGGGGTGTTATGGATTCGTCGGAGAATAGCAACTGTCAATAATGAAATCATGGGGTCAGCAGAGGTCTTGGAGACTTCGTACGGGAAAGTATAAACATTATAGCATTGACATTGCGTCCGGTAGATTAGTACACACTCCTTTTATTGTACATTGAGGACGAGTCAATGGATGCTTCGTGAGGGATCGATATCTCCACGATCGCTTCAGTGATCACCGTTGATAGTAGAGATGCTGTCAAATGAAATCCTTCGGCCATTGGAATTTGTTAGACTCGCTCAGGCGTTTTTAAGCAATCCGATATGTCGTGGTATGCATTATCATTGGCCCTTTTTGGCCTTCTCTTCTAAAGCGAGCTTTTCACTCTGGTCTTCTTTCATGGCGACAATCACATATGCTATCAGCACCATGTTGGCCATAAACGCTGCTGTCGCTCCCGCCCACGTTGAGTTGCCTACGAACAATTCAGTATCTTTCTCGTCAAATGTCAGGTCACAGAGTGACCGACCTCGAAATACGGTATGAAGCGTCAAGAAGTATGTGCCAATAGGGCCAGCTATCATGGCCACGGTAAAGCCCAACAACTTATATATCACGACACTATGAAGGAAGTGATCAGGATGATGCCGACTGTGAAGCGGAGCAACTCACGCTGGCACTGCAGGCGCAATAGGAGATATTTCGGATGCACTAATTGAGGTTCCATCTCGGTTGTCTTTATCAAGGATAGTCTTCTCATTTGGTACGATTCGCCTCGAAGTCATTGTGGAAAATGTTACAGTACTTTAAGAATCCTGTGCAGACTTAGCGCGTACAACAGTAAGTAATCGGGGTGCAGCATGACACGGGCCCCTCGGGCATTGATTGCGGGCCAGGCAGAATGGTCTTGGCAGGGCAAGACCGCCACAAGGAACTTGTTGAACCGGCAAACACCCTTAGGTTTGGGGTACTTACGGCGGACGATAATTGACACTAGGACAAAATCAAACCACCAAGAATGATTGTAGGTAGGTATTACGCGTACAGGCTTAGGAGCCTCTCTATTAGGCTTAGCGGCCAACTAGCGGGGCAAACCCTCGGGGGTAACGTCAGGGTCACGCCCAGGGTGCTGCCTCCGGGGGACACCGTTGGGGGAGCGCCTAGGGTGCTGCCTCCGGGGGACACCGTTGGGGAGCGCCTAGGGAGCTGCCTCCGGGTGATAGGCCGCTAAGCCTAACGTAGGACCCGCTAAGCCTAATATGGATAGATATACGCTCATAAGGATAGGGCGTACGCGTGATACCTGCCTCAACATACTATTCTCCTTGGTGGTTTGATTTTGTCCTAGTGTCAATTATCGTCCGCCGTAGTACTTCCGTTTTCAAGCGCTAAGAATGAAGGGCGAGAAGGCCTTGGACAGCCACTACCTGCGCACATAGTAGAGGACTCTACTTTATACACATCCGCGTCTTCTCTACACGCGTAACTTTTAGACGCGTAAAGTGGAATCTTGTGGCCTCGGCAATTCGTCTTGTCTTACCCGATTCAACACTGAGACATCTGCGTACCAGGGACATCCTTCCCTCTTGCTAGATGCAGCTATCCCATCATATCACGACCAGATAGGGGGATTACGAGAGTCGTCTACGAGGTCTTCTTTCGGACGAGAATTCGCTGAGGCGAACAAAGAGCCCTGGAAGTGCTCTAAGTTTCCAAAGATCATGGACCTGGGTCAACATACCCCATTGAAGAGGCGAAAATTGGAGAATGGCGTTGCGCACAGTCAGGCATACAACTTGCAAGGCGACAGCGGCGATGATATCTTTGACGACTATGAGACCGTCGCAACACTCCCCCTACCAACGGCCGCATTACAGCGTCACGCCTCGGTCGATATTCTGTCATCACCCCCTGCGCACATAACCCAGCCAACCCAAATTATTGGCAAAGCTACACCGGCACCTGAGGTCCATCGGGCAAATCAATCGCAGGTCCAGGTCCCTGCTTCTTCTCCATTCCGAGTGCCGCATGCAGTCTCTTCACCAACAATAAACTACCATCATCAAAATGGAAAACTTGCTAGTAATATTGCACCTGCAGGTACTGCATTCCGACCACCATTTGGTGTAGCAAATCCACTGCCGGCCGCCGCCTCTAAATTTGCTCCTGTGGTGAATATCAGTGATGACGATTTCCCAACATATAACGGATCATCAGATGAGGATTCTCGGATTAGTCGAAGAGCAGACATCAAGCCCTCAACCTTCGTTGCGGCTATTCCAAAACCATCTATATCTGACGGCAGAAAGAAGGGCGAAAACCGCTTCAAGGAAATCACAGCAAACTCATTCTACAATCCTCTAGACAAGCCTAGCATGTCTACAACAAGACCTTCGACACTGCCAGGGTATACGCTCAATATTCGAAATCGTGACGAGAATCAAACAACTTCACACGTAGTGGGCATGAAGCGATCTGCAGATGTAATGGCAAATGCTTACGGAGGATCCAGCGGACATTTACCTAGAAATGCCCCGCAGACAGGCCCTGCAAAGGCATTACCTGCACCGGAAGGTGATATTGACATCGACGACGTGGAGGATTTTCAGTTGCGGAGCAAGATCAAGCGCATGCGTAACGTAATTCCAGGGAAGAGTGTCAGGGCTTGCAGAGACGCCCTAGAAAGGAAGAGATTCAATTACGATGATGCTATGGATCTTTTACTTTCTGAAGAGCAGGACATATATAAAGTTGATCTTACCATATCTGATGGCGAAGACCCGCCGACCGCTCAGTCGTTGTTGACAAAGAAGGCACCTGCAAAACAACAAGTCAAGGTTAAACAGAACATTCAAGAGAAATGGACTGCAACTCAATCTGGCAGCAGGAACATACAACCTTCAACCTCGCTCGTGGCAACTTCCCCGCCTGTTACGGCTCCACCAAAGGCTCGTCGCCGTCTCGTTCAAGGGCGAAAGCAACCCTCTTCTCCAATCACGGCCCCACCTCCTCCTCCGAAGCATCAATCCCCAATTCGAATATCTTCGCCTGTAGGAAGCCTACAATTCGACTCTGGTGAAACTGATTCTGGAGTTGGCTCAGAACATGACGATACCGAGCTCAATCGTAAAGTTCTAAAATTCTTTAATACATGTTCAGCTTTCGATTTGGCAGACATAGCTACGATCAGTATCGAGACTGCAGGTGTCTTGCTCTCAACAAAACCCTTCCTATCTCTAGAAGAAATTCGACAGATCTCTGGCGAGGTCTCTGTGAGTAAAAATACAAAGAAGCCTGCAAGGCGGAAGCCAATTGGTGATAAGATCGTCGACACGTGCTTAGATATGTTGACTGGCTACGAGGCTGTCGATGCACTAGTCAAACACTGCGAGGATATTAGTCGACCTCTAAAAGAGGACATGAAGCGTTGGGGTGTAGACGTTTTTGGAGGTGCAACAGGTGGTGAACTCGAGCTTGTAAGCTTCTCGCGGGATGCTTCCCCACGCGATTCAGGTATCGGTACACCAAGTAGCATGACTATGTCGGAGACAGAGGAAGGCGACTTAAAGAAAGCAGACCGAAAGCGCGGTCTTTTCCCACAGCCCTCGAACATGCCGGCGACGATTCAACTCAAGGACTATCAAATAGTCGGGTTCAATTGGCTTTACCTTCTATTTGAGCGGAAATTATCCTGCATCCTTGCTGATGACATGGGCCTGGGTAAAACTTGCCAAGTCATAGCTTTCTTTGCACACTTACTGGAAAAAGGGATCAAAGGACCACATCTAATCATTGTGCCTGGATCAACCCTCGAAAACTGGCTTCGTGAGTTCTCCGTCTTTTGTCCACAACTTCATGTCATGCCATACTACGCAGGCCAGAGCGAAAGGCCCCACATTCAGGACCACATCTTGGATAGTCGCGAAACCGTAAACGTGGTCATCACGACGTATACTCTTGCGAAAACCAAAGATGACAATAGATTCCTTAGGAAGTTGAGGCCCGTCGTTTGCGTCTATGATGAGGGCCATCTCTTGAAAAACAGCAAGTCACTAGGATATGACGCTTACATGCGAATACCGTCACAGTTCCGTTTGCTCCTGACAGGTACGGATCTCTAATTATTTCGATCGCCTTTGCTATGGGCTGAAAACCTGTATTCATATTTCCTTATCTCGTTTAGTATGCCATCTTTCGAGTTGGCCTACTTTTGACGAATTTCGCGAGCATACTTTACCCACTCCACGTTCGATGAGCAGAGAGACGCTAATTCCGAGCCATACTGAACAGGTACACCACTACAAAATAACCTCAAGGAACTTGTTTCTCTCTTAGCATTCATCCTACCGTCGGTATTCAAGGAAAACAGCGAAGATTTAGAGGCTATCTTTCGTCACAAAGCCAAAACCACCGACGACTCGCACGCAGCACTACTGTCAGAACAGCGCATATCCCGAGCCAAGTCCATGATGATGCCTTTCGTTCTTAGACGAAAGAAACATCAGGTCTTGAAGCATCTTCCAGCTAAGACAAGGAGAGTTGAGTACTGTGACTTGTCTCCTGCCCAGAACGAATTGTATGAGAAAGAAGTTGCCAAAGGGCGCCGTGTTATTGCAGCCAGGGCAGCCGGCGAAAAGACAGGAAACGAGACCAGTAACATAATGATGGCGCTCCGGAAAGCGTCCATCCACCCATTGCTTTTCCGCCACTTGTATAATGATGAAAAACTGGCAAATATGTCTAAGGCTATCATCAAAGAAGAACAATACCGTGAAGCGAATGTGGACATGATCTACGAAGACATGGAAGTGATGACCGATTGGGAACTGAATCGCTTATGGTACGTCTGCTACCAATCATCTCTTCCCTGTTATCACCGAAAGCGGGCCCCAGGGCACCGTCAAACGGCCGGCAATGCTGACTCCAAGAATTCATAGCGAACAATTTCCGCGGACAATGACTCCCTTTTCGCTCCAGAACGAAGAGTGGATGGACTCAGGCAAAGTTACCAAAATGACCTCGCTTTTGAAAGCGTATAAAGAGAACGGAGATCGAGTCCTAGTGTTCTCTCAATTCACCATGGTCATGGACATTCTGGAAGCGGTCATGGAGACCGAAGAGATGAGTTTTTTTCGCCTGGATGGGAGTACCAACATGAATGAGCGGCAACCCATGATCGATCAGTTTACCGCCGATCCAGAAATCACCGTGTTCCTCCTTTCCACGAAAGCGGGTGGGGCAGGTATCAATCTTGCGGCCGCCAATAAGATTGTCATCTTCGACTCGTCCTTTAATCCCCAGGAGGACATTCAAGCGGAGAATCGAGCTCACAGGGTCGGACAAACGAGGGATGTCGAAGTGGTGAGATTGGTCACCAGGAACTCCATCGAGGAAAAGATTCACGCCTTGGGCGAGACGAAGCTGGCACTGGATGATCGAGTCGCTGGCGTGGTGGCAGACGAAGGTGATGATCAAAAGGCAAAGAAGCAAGGAGCTAAAATTGTGGAAGAGATGATGATTGGCGAGATCGAGAAAGAGATAGAAGTAAAGAAGAATGTTGGATGAGGCCTTGGATAGGACAGCCAAGCTTTGTTAGACTTACAACAATCGGTAAAGGATAGGTCTTTAACCATAGACAAGGATACAGTAGACGAAATACGCACAAGCCGCATCCACTTCGCGGCATTCTAGCGTCCTGAGGAATTTTGAGCCTGGTGACGACGGTATCTTCGTCAGCATTCACAGGTTCGCATGTTTAGCCTGTCAGGCATTTAGATTTCCAGTACAATAGATCAAATCCAAGATCAATGAAAGCCCATCTGAAGCTCACGGTGCATACAACTCTAGCTCAATAGAAGTCATCTAACTGATCCTAGTATTAGACCCATTCAATTTACCTACCTAGTAAAGGCATTCATCGTCTAAGCACAGTCTTCACAAGCCTTGTCAGAAGCCTTGCCCTTCGTTTCCGGAGACCCGATTGCAATCGCAGCTTCTGGGTCTATAGGGATCGTAGTCTCGCTATTGTCGTTGGGCGATTTCGGTGGTCTATCCGCCTGCCCTTCCTCGGCAGGTTTTTCGGAGGACGCTGTCCCTTGGTCTTCGTCCTCTTTGCCATGGTGACGATCTACATGTCCTAGGTCTCGAGTGGGATCGATGATGTTGCGGACGAGTTGCTTTAGGTGCTTTACTTCTGGGAACGGGGAAGAGTAGATTTTAGTAAATAGAGATGTTGCGAAGTTTGGTAAAGAGTGTGGGAACGATAGAGATGGAATGCAGATGAGCGTTATGTAGGAGAAGGTATTTCACAATGTTGGTTTCTCCTTGGATAGTTACTTGAAGGATTGCAATGTCCAATATCTCTAGAATGAGGGAAGAAACCGA
>JAABUX010009363.1_pt1 | contig 11102 bp, 13 predicted proteins | sample 5561851 | NCBI WGS metagenome assembly JAABUX01 (sample SAMN10711883, study PRJNA513361) | rock metagenome | isolation source: Antarctica rocks | place: Antarctica: Victoria Land, Richard Nunatak red sandstone | collected 2016-01-03 | reverse complement strand
GGTTTCAAGCCCCTGGATTTATCCATGGATAAGATTGAGAAATTTGTGTTGAGATACGTAGTACGAGACAAAAGGTGTCATTATTTCAAGCCCCTGCTTTTAAGTACGGGGTTTCCCCCCTGCTCCCTTCCCCCTGCCCCCTGCCTCTTGCTGACTCTTTCACCCTTTAACATCGCTAGTGAAGATTTTGTGTTGACGAGAGCGTTCTGACCTGGGGCCATTTATTAAGGCAGCAATCAGAAAGTATCTCCGCCAGTTGTCATGGTAGCGGAACTGTTACATCCTCAATCATCACCAAGATTGCGTCAGACCCAACATCATGCAACCCCAAGTCAGTAATCGCTTGGATATACTCATCCTTGGCATTGGTATATGCCTCACGGTCATTTCTGAATTTCTCCGCCAGTTCTCGTTTCAGGAGTCTATATCTCTGTGCCTCATCGGGATGCTTAATTAGGTAGTTACGGAACGATAGATGGCGTCGAAGCGCTTCGCTATCCCTTGGACAAACATAGAGATGGTGGCGCGGGGTGGAAGGTGGCCAGAGAAAAGCTTCGCGCCCAGGTATGCCGAGATTGCCCTCATGTACATACCCAAGGGTGGCTAGGCGCTCGATAGCAGGTGGTATGTGGCTAGTCGATTCCACCACTACGTCCATGTCGATGATTGGCTTTGCAGCAAGCCCTGGAACCGATGTGCTACCAACGTGTTCAATGGTCAACGCTAAGCCACCAAGAACGCTAGCTATGGGAGTCCGCAACTCCTCGAAGAGTTTTGGCCAGTCTGGATCATAATCAACGATGATGATCGGCTGAGGCATGTGGTATCACTTCCTTGTAAACATCGTGTGTCAGTTCCAGATGGTATTTAGTCGATAGTCAAGAAAAGGAGCGTTTTTAATCCACTTCCCAAACCCGCCCAAAACAGCCTTAAAACCTGGAGCCCAACTTGTCCCATAATCAAAATCTCATAACTAAGACGGTTTGATGAGTTATGGGAAATCTTTATGATGACTATCCGGTTCACTGTTTTTCCGGCATGGGTAACTGCCACGACGGGCAGGTGTACCAGCCATAATGGTGTGGGTCAGAAGCCCAATTCTTGTTACAAGCTTGAATCACCTGTTGATTCCGGTCAAGGAGCAGTCGGTTAGACTCTCCCAACTTCCAGGCAATCGCAAAGCCCAACACCCCACCCAGTGCCATAAATATTCCGACCACCTGAGTCAGGTTTTGATGCTTCTCGATAGCAGCTAAAGCCGCCCCAATTCCCCGCCAGCCAGATTCAGCAATGCTAGCCTCAATCACAGCAGCAGCCCGGAGTTCTTTCGTCAGCGTGTCGGAAGCAATGCGAGCGTGACCCACTTCTTTCAGGTAGGGATTTAACACCAGTTCCAGAGATTTCTTAAGCTGTTGAGGATGGCTAGCAAGGTGGCTGTCTGTTTGTGCCAGTTGAGCTTTCAACTCAGCCATTTCGATTCTGGTTATAGCCGTTTCCACCACCCAAGGAAAAATTTTATCCGTTGGTGGAATTCCGCTGGATTGTAGGAGGCGGAAGAGGTTCTGTTTCTTGTCGGTTGGTAGAGTTGGATGGTGTTCGCTTAGAAAACGCCAAATCGGTGAGTCGTTCGGCTCTATCGAGTTGGGCATAGAAATCTTCTAGATAGGTTTGAATTTCCTGCTGTCCCAAAATTCCGAAATCGGGATAGTCTCTCGCCTCCCCCCAAGTCAGGAGTTTTCGCTCAGGGTTACGCCCATCAATTTTCTTTTTCATTTCCAGGTCGAACAAACCAAGACTTATCACCGGCGCTTGATATTGTGACAGCAGCGCCTGAAACCCCTGAGACTCAAAAAACTCCAGGTCAGTTGTGTTGCGCCCAAGATTAGCAACGAAGATGATGGGCATGTATTGACCGATTGCTTCTGCTGTCGGCTTAAACAGGTTAAGAGAATCGTTCTCCAGGTCACTTACAAACAGATAACGCATCCGAATGCCTAATCGCTTGGCAGTCTGCGGCACCTTTTTCGTCACTAGCCAGGTGATTAGACTGTCGTTAGTCCCCGCCCGACAATTGGCGACAACAGGCCGAAGTAAAGCCGCATCTAGTATAGGATTTGCTGTACTGGCTCTTTCTTGCGCTTCGCTGAAAAATGCCTGCTTGTCGAACTTGTAGCTACCGTAATAATTACTCGTTGTGGCGTTACTCTTGTCAGCGTCAATGAGAAAGAAATCCTGATTAAGATCTAAATACCGCTGGCAATCCAATCTTGAACCCCAAGACTTACCAGTTCCCCCCTTCTCCCCAGCCCAGAAATTAATCGCATTGCTCACGGTTGATATTTCCCAGTGTTAAAAATTGACGGCTGATTTAGCAGTAGTGCTGGCAGGAGAATCTGGTCGTGCTGATGGTTTAGTCTCTGGTGGTTTAGAACTTGCAGCTTGTGTTGTCTCATTGGATGGCTTGGCTTGCAACTTCTGCCAATACTTACGAAACGTACTCGGTTTGATTTGGATTCCGTAAGATGCTGCTAGCCGACAAACGTCTTCGGCGCTGTAGCCCTGTGACAGCGCACGAGCAAACTTCTCTTGATTTGTCTCCAGCAACTTCTCGAAAGAAGCTGGATTAGGCTTAGCTCCCCAGTCATCAAGTTCAGCCAGAAACCCATCTGGATTCGGTTGAGCATCTGATGACTGGGGTTCGTTGACAGCAGGAGCAGATTTTTTAGACTTGGGTTCAGTCGGCATAGCTCAATCGTCTCAATGAAAGGATTGCGTCAACCAAGGGAGCTACATTATTATACAAGTAATATATATTGAGATTTGGATTGCAGTTGATCATATCAACCGCAGTGCAGTCAGCCCTAGCCTGTCAGCCAAGTGATACCCCCCGGTGCAGTTAGCCCTAGCCTGGAGCGCGTAGTGATGCCCCCCTGACCCGACCGACCCCTGACCCCACTGCCCCGCCGTCATACGCCAGGGGCCAAAAGTGATATTCATTGGGCGTCACTTTTGGCCCCTGGTTTAAGCTGTGACCTTTCGGGAAATTCGCTTCGCTCTTTCCCTCATCGCTCCGCGACCGGTCAAGCTTGCCAGGGGAGTACCCCTGGACCCCCATCCCCGGTATGCTACCAACTAAAACTATAAACCTGCTGTGACAAACCGTCCTCCTCTATCAGAGATATTGCAAGGAGTATTTGAAAACTCTCAGGTAGAGCTACCTGGAAAAGTAGAACGTCCGAACAAGCTCAGCTTTGTCGTAAGTGATGAGGAGTTAGAGGTGATCAATCAAGCGAGAGGGGGAATGAAGCTGAGCGAGTACCTCCGGGCTGTTCTCTTCAACCAGCGCCTTCCCATTCCTCGTGCTATTGTTCCTGCCATTAACCGTGAAGTTCTAGTGCAGTTAAACCGGATTGGCGGATTGCTTAATCAACAGGCAAGGGCTCTGAACACTGCAAAATTACAGAATAGCTTTTCGGGAATCTCACCGGAATATCTTCAGCAGTGTCTCGACAAATTATCGGAACTAGAGCGGGAACTGAAAGAACTTGGTCGCACGATTACGCTCTTGAATACTGGAATCAGGAGTGAGGATGATTGGGAAAATCTCTAAGAGTGGCAGCTTTAAGAATCTAGTAGAATATTTGGATAAAAAGGATGCAGTTGTCCTCGGAACGAATATGTATGGTCAGGGTAGCAGAGAATTAACGGCTGAATTCATGACCGTCCATGACCTGAACCCTGGAATCAAACAACCTGTTTTACATGCATCACTATCTCTGTCGCCTGGAGAGTCCCTGAGTGACGAACAGTTAAGGGAGGCGTGTGAAGCCTGGATGGAGAAGATGGGATTTGACCTAACCAAGAATCAATACCTGATTGTCCGCCACTCTGATACTGAGCATGAACACGCGCACCTTGCTATCAACCGGATAGATATGGTCAGTGGCAAGGTAGTGGTTGATAGCTTTGAACGTTACCGCAGTCAGGAAATTATCCGTCAGCTAGAGCGGAATTATGGTTTAGAACAAGTTGCTCCCAGTTGGCAGACATTCAAGAATAAGGAGCGCGAACAAGAGCAGACAAGAGAACTGTCCGAGCGACAGCAGCTAGCAGTGGAGATTGAAAAAGCAACTCTAGGTAGCCCTACGATGCCAGAGTTCTTTCAGCGCTTAGCCGAGCATCAGATTCGAGCCGAGGTAAATTTTACCCGTACTGGTAAACCCAAGGGCATCACCTACCAGGTGGCAGACCAAGAGCAAGTAGCTGGGAATGCCTTGGGCAAAGCCTACAGCTTTCCAGGATTACAGAAGTACCTTCAAGTCAACTATGACCCGGCTAGGGATAACCAAAAACTGGCTGAAATTGTTGAGAGTACGCGGCAACAACATTCCCAGTCACCACAACAAGCGGGAGAATCTGCACTCCAAAAGCTGGAATTACACTCACCCAGACCATCGCTGTCACCAGTAGAAGACCAACCCCCAAGGCAGCAGAAAACTCAGCCGGTCTGGTCGCCGCAGTATGGAATTCCCGCTATCCAGGACTTGATTAGAGCTATCCCAGAACATCCATTTGAGTTGCAGGCTGAAACCCCCGCTCTAGCTAATAGACAACTCGAACAAGCCCAGGCTACTTACCAACAGTGGGTAAAACAAGCCAGGGCGATTTATCGAGTTGTTGAGCCAAAAGACGTTGACCAGCGGATCGCGTTTCTAATGCAGTCGCAGCAGCAGACCCCCGGTCAGATTACCCAGGTCTTAGCCCAAAGCCCCGCTGTGCAGGAATTACTCAGACGCTCGACTACCTATGCCCAAAGCTACTCCGAATTCTGTCAGTCCCAGGCTCGTGACAATCGGGCAACCTGGCAGGCAGAGCTTGACCAGTACCGCAGAGCTGTGGAGGCAGAGCGCCAGCGACAGGAGCAGCAGCGCATAACCAAAGAGCGCCAGCAACAGCAGCAGCGAGAGCGACAACATAACTTGAAGCTGCTGGGGCAATGGCAAGAAGCAGCGATCTCCTTGGGCAAGCCTGCCTCATATGTGGAGCGGATTCAAGAGATCGCGGCATCTTACCAGCGTGGTCTACCGCTATCAGAGAAGACCATTGAGGCAAGGCAGAAGGACTTAGCTGCTTACCAGCTTAAGATGCAACGCCAGCAGCAAGAGCGCGGTCGGGGTTTTAGCCGATAAGGTGTGCAGACTTCAGTTGTCTGTGGGGTGGGGCGAGGGACCGCCAGCACGGGTCAGTCTGGGGCGAGCGCTTGTTATATCAAGTCGGCTGGAATGACCGTAGTATAATGGAGGGAGCTATCTCGCGCCTGTATGTTGCCGCATGCCCAAACGGATTACCATAGCTCCTCACCTGAGCCTGGACGAACTGGAAAACCGTTATCGTCAGGCCAAAGACCCCGTCCTTCGTTCTCACTACCAAATCATCTGGTTACTGGCCTGTGGCCGACCCACTGAAGAAGTGGCAGCCATTACCAGTTACAGCCGCAATTGGATTTACGAATTAGTATGGGGCTATAACTGTGTTGGGCCAGAAACATTGGGAGACTCCCGCCCTTCAGTTCCCCGGTCCCAAACCGAGGTTGGATGACGTACAGCAAGCAAATTTATTGCAGGCGTTAAGAGGACCTGCAGCCGATGGGGGATTGTGGAATGGACGCAAAGTAGCTGATTATTTGAGTGAGTTAATCGGGGAACCCATCAGCCGTCAACAAGGGTGGGAGTATCTCACTTCAGTTGCGGTTACGTCTGCGAGTCCCCCGGCAATCGCATCAGTTGGCTGACCCCGATGAGCACTCTTGCTTGGAAAAAAAAACTGGCGCTGGAGGTGGAGCGAGTTCAGAGCGAACATCCCGACGCCGACGTCGAGGTTTGGTGTGAGGATGAGCATCGGATTGGCTTACAACCAGTGAGCCGTCGGCTCTGGGTGGAAGAGGGCTCTCAACCAGTTGCTGTGGTCAACTGGAAGCGGGAGTGGTTGTGGCTGTATGCCGAGAGATAAACCTGTGTAAATCTGGGCAACCTTCATCTAAATAGTTGTTTACCGCAATCAACAAAGGGGGTGTTTAAAGGTTGCCCAGATTTACATAGATTCATTGGAAGCCTTTGTCCAACCCCAGACAGGCCAGACTTACTGGTGGATTCTGCCTTATGTCAATACCGAGTTGTTTTCTCGAGTACTTAAAGACTTTGCTCAACACTTTGGCTTGGGTCAGGATAAGCAGATCGTGCTGCCGTTAGACCAAGCTGGGTGGCATACTCGTTTAGCAGTTGAAGGTGCCAGAGGGCATCCACCTCGTGCCTCTACCTCCCTATTCTCCTGAATTGCAACCGGCTGAACGCCTGTGGCCATTGGTTAATGAGCCGTTAGCTAATGAGGCTTTTGAAACGATAGCCGAGGTAGAAGAGTTAGTCTATCAGCGTTGCCGTCGTTTACTTAAGCAGCAGCAGTTGATTCAAGGTTTGACCTTCTATCACTGGTGGCCTGAGGTAGAGGCAGCGGCTTAGTTATGGGCATTTAACCCGACTTGATATAAGTTACCGCCACCTCGCAGAAATGATGCTGGAACGGAGCCTAACGGTGGATCACACTACGGTGTATCGTTAGGTGCAGCACTATCGGCCGGAGCTGCGACATTAGGTGCCGACCTCACTTCAGGCCGAAGCGTTGCTGACGAAAGCCTCCGAGTCGAGGTTTCTGGGGTCGACGTGGTCAGCTTGACTTGTTGTTAGTTATTTGAATCGAGATTTTCTAAGTCGTCGGGTGTGCCAGTAGCGGAAACTTTTGATGCACCGGATTTACCGGCACCTGAGTTGCCGCCGGAAGCACCCGCGCCGCCTTTGTGTTTGGCATCCGCGTCGCCGTGTTCTTCTTGGAGGCGTTCGAGGCGGTTCTTTTCTTGAGCTTTATCTTTTTGGTCAGGCATGTTTTGTTTGTATCTCCCAACCCCATATTAACGGCATGGCGGGTTGTGTTGCAACTCCTGGTGACGGTCTGGTTAAATAGCATTTATACTTACTGCCCTCAGCCAGGGGTACCTGCTCCAAGAACTCCAAGCATCCATTTAAGTGGCGTCATTTCCTCCCGGAAATAATTCTCCTCAATGTACGGTGGTACTGCTGCTACTCCCAATCGCTATCGCGACTTGGAAGAAATGATGCTGAAAAGAGGTGTTGACGTAGACTCGCGCGTCGATCCACAGTTGGGTACTTTTCTTATGCACCCGAACGCAGACATTCGAGTTCGGAGTCATCTGAAGCGGACTAATGACTCTAGGTGCCAAAGATTTGAAACCTGGCGGGAGTTGACTGGTATCAAGACGGCGGCATAATCAGAGAGATCGTCTTCATTCAGGAGTTAGAGTGTTTGACCTCGTCAAAGCTGAATTAAGTTGACAATACCCCTTTGAGCGGTTCGTTCCTGTAGGCGCTAAATCTACCGGAAGACACAGGATACCAAAAAAACGATTACCTATACTCTAATTGTATTTACCTAGTTTACCCACCTCAAGAGTGTAGAAAACCCATCCAGCGGCGGAATGGATACTGCTCTTGTATGGAGAGCGAACGATGGTGATCGAACGCCTAGTCTTGCTACACTGAAGCGGAATCTGACTTGACAGCTTGTTGTACTGCTATGCAAAACAAAAATTCCGGAGGAACTGCTTCATCACAAGGTTTATTTATGTCACTCCATACTCGACTGATTGCTAGTACAGTCTGCGGCTGATTGATGACCACGCCCGATCCAATCGTCGCCTCACTTTATTTGTTCGCCAAAAAGGAAGTACGGTTCCGGTGTCGCTCCAGCAGCAGCGGTCAAAGCTTGACCAATTAGGTAAATTGCAAGGCGCAGCGTTTGAGCGAGAATATATCCGCGAAACTACTCGGACAAACACTGAAGACGTGAATGGCTTACAGAAAGAATTGCCAGCCACCAGCGATCAAGATGTGCGCTCGTTCGTGAGCGAGGTACTTCCTGTCTAACAACAGCAGCAACAATTAGCCAGTGCGCTAAATACTGGAAATTCAGCCAGTTAAGCTCCTTGTTAACTCTAGATTAATTGTGATTGCAACACAGGGAATGACGTTTTATGACTGAAAAGAAACACGTTAATGAGAATACCAAAAACGAGAGTCTTGAGGTGTATCGGGAAGGTGCAGGTGATCAGCTAACGACCGATCAGGGTGTAAAAATCAACGACACTGACAACTCGTTAAAGGCAGGCTCACGCGGACCTTCATTGCACGAAGACTTTCAGTTTCAAGAAAAACTGAGTCACTTCGACCGTGAGCGAATTCCAGAGCGAGTCGTTCATGCGCGTGGCTCAGGTGCTCATGGCTACTTCCAGCCTTATGAATCGATGGCGGAGTTTACAAAGGCAAAATTCCTGCAAGCTCCTTCTGTAAGAACGCCCGTGTTTGTCCGCTTCTCAACCGTGGGCGGTTCGCGGGGTTCAGCCGATTCTGTGCGAGACGTGCGCGGCTTTTCGGTCAAGTTCTACACCGAAGACGGTAACTACGATATTGTCGGCAACAATATCCCAGTTTTCTTTATCCAGGATGCAATCAAGTTCCCGGATATTGTTCACTCTATTAAGCCCGAGCCAGACAACGAGATGCCGCAAGCTTCGACCGCTCATCCGAGCTTCTGGGACTTCATCTCGCTGGTGCCCGAATCGACCCATATGATTATGTGGTTGCTGTCTGATCGCACCTTACCGAGAACCTTCAGCAGAATGCAAGGCTTTGGGGTACACACTTTCAGATGGGTGAATGCAGAAGGCAAATCCCGCTTTGTCAAATATCACTGGAAACCCATTTTAGGCGTACACTCCAATGTCTTTGACGAAGCGCAAAAGCTAGCAGGGAAAGACCCCGACTTTCATCGTCGCGATTTGTGGGACTCGATTGAGATGGGCAACTACCCAGAATACGAACTGGGAGTTCAGATTATTGAAGAAGCAGATGAGCATAAATTTGACTTCGACATTCTCGACTCGACCAAGCTCATTCCCGAAGAGTTAGTTCCGGTGCATCCGATTGGCAAGATGGTGCTAAACCGTAACCCAGATAACTTCTTTGCTGAAACTGAGCAGGTTGCCTTCAAGCCCTCCAACGTTGTGTCGGGAATTGACTTTAGCGATGATCCGCTTCTGCAAGGTCGTCTCTTCTCGTATCACAATACTCAAGTGTATCGATTAGGCAGCCCTAACTTTGTGCATCTGCCGATTAACCGTCCGGTTTGCCCGTTTGCCAACAATAACCAAGATGGACGGATGCAGATGGAAGTCAAGACGAGCCGCGTCAACTACTCGCCAAATTCCTTGGGTGACAATAAACCAGCCGTGAGTTCTGAAGCAGAGGGAGCCTATGTGAGCTATCCAGAGCACGTAGAAGGCCACAAAGTCCGTGAACGCAGCCCCAGCTTTCAGGAACACTTTAGCCAAGCAACCCTGTTCTGGAACAGCCTTTCGGTTCCGGAGAAAGACCACCTAGTCGAGGCGGCTCATTTTGAGCTAGGCAAGGTAAAAAATAAAGACGTGCGCCAACGCATGGTCGATCGCTTCAACCAGGTCGATCACGAGTTAGCAAAGCGAATCGCTGAAGGCATTGGCATTCCAGCCCCGACCGAAGCTGTAGTGCAAAATCACGGACAACGATCAGATGCCCTCAGTCAAGAGAACACTACCAAAACTGCAAAAGGTCGCAAAGTGGCAATCTTAGCAGCAGATGGGGTGGATGCTTCACAGATGATGGCGATGAAGAAAGCCTTAAAGGAGGTTGACGTAGAGGCAGAAGTGGTATCTAAATTCGGTACACTCAAGACCAAAGACGGTCAAGAGATGGAGGCTGATAAGACCTTTTTGACGGGTGCTTCGGTGATGTTTGATGCGATTTATGTGCCGGGTGGCGCCCAAAGCGTCGAGATGCTGAAAATGAACGGACAGGCGTTAAATTTCATCGACGAAGCCTTTAAGCACTGCAAACCGCTCGCAGCAACAGGCGAAGGCGTTGAGTTATTGAAGGCATCAAGGATTCAAGGGGTAACGCTGGCAGATTCGTCAATGCAAGACGATAAAGGCGTGGTGACGGCTCGAAATGCTGATGCGAGTGAGATTGCGAAATCGTTTATTCAAGCGATCGCTCAACATCGTCATTGGACACGCATCCATAAAGATAAAGTGCCAGCCTAACAAATTCAAAATCGGTATTACTGTGGAGAACTTCTTCTCCACAGTTTTTTATTAGCACTACAGTTGTAGATAATTTTAGGGAGAGTAGTGGGTTGTGAAGATAATGTTCTGACCGAGAAAGTAGATGCCGAGGATAAGTAGCGCAATTCCTAAAAGTCTGCTCATGATTTTTTCCCATCTCTTCAGTACTTATGGTTCCCAAAAACTTCCGTCAAAGTTTTATATCAAGTCGAGTTAAATGCCCATAATTAAGCCACTGAATCTACCTCAGGCCACCAGTGATAGAAGGTCAAACCTCGAATCAACTGCTGTTGCAATAGCCAACCGGCGGCATCGTTGCTCCACCAACTCTTCCACCTCAGCTATGGTCTCAAAGGCAATGTTTGCTAACGGCTCATCGACTAGTGGCCACAGGCGTTCAGCTGGTTGCACCTCTGGGGAATATGGCGGCAGAGGCACCAGGTGGATGCCTTCAGGCACCTCCAACTGCTGACAAAGAGTGCCACCCAGCTTGATCTAACGGTAGGATAATGCGCTTATTTTTACCCACCCCAAAGTGTTGAGCCTCATCCTTGATCACTCGACTAAATAACTTGGTATTGACATAGGGCAGAATCCACCAGTAAGTCTCCCCCGTCTGAGGTTGAACAAAGGCATACAGCCACAGCCACTCTCGCTTCCAGTTGACCGTGGCGACTGGTTGTTCTCCCTCTTCTACCCAGAGCCGACGGGTCAGTGGTTGGAAGCCAATCCGATGCTCGTCCTCACACCACACCTCCACGTCTGCGTCTGGATGCTCGTTCTGAACTTGCTCCACCACCGTCGCCAGTTTTTTTTTCCAAGCTTCTTGCTCATCAGGGTTGGCCTCGCCAACACAGTTTGACGGCACCAGACAGAT
>JAABUX010009361.1_pt1 | contig 11102 bp, 11 predicted proteins | sample 5561851 | NCBI WGS metagenome assembly JAABUX01 (sample SAMN10711883, study PRJNA513361) | rock metagenome | isolation source: Antarctica rocks | place: Antarctica: Victoria Land, Richard Nunatak red sandstone | collected 2016-01-03 | reverse complement strand
CTCATGTGCGATATGCCGCATGCCGGTGAACGAAGGGGAATAGTTGTACAGGATGCGGGATTGATCATCGCGCACGCGGAGAGAGAAACCTCCCCCTTGCTTGCCGGGGCGCGGCCCCGCGTCGATCCAGCGTTCCCGGAATGCGCGGTTGGCCAAGGCTCCCAGCCGCGGCGAGTAGCGCGCGAACTGCTCGCCGATGAAGGCGTGCGCGGCCTCGAACGACCACTGCTGCGCTTCCGTGCCGAGCGGGGCGTTCAGATCATAGCGGGCCAGCATCGGCAGGCCCATCGCGCGTGCCTTGGCGCGCCAGAAGCGTCGCATCGCGGGGAACGTCGCGCGGACCGCGTCGAGCATGGCGTCGAGCATCGTTTGGTCGATCCCATTATCGAGCAGCGCCTGGTCGAGCGGCGACGCCCATCCACGTCGCCGGGCGAGACTCACCTGGGCTCCCTTGACGCCGTTGAGCGCCGCCGCGAGCGGCACCGCAACGCCCTCCCACGCGGTCAGGCCTGCGTCATGTGCGTGGCGCCGCAGGGCGCGATCTCCGTCGTAGGCCAGGGTTGTCACCGCGCTCATCGGCAGATTGTCCATCCGCCCATCACGCTCTAGCTTGACCACAAGCCCCGCGGTCACGGTCCCGTGCAGCTTGCTCCATGCCACCGCGCCCGCCGCGTTCAGGGCCGCGCTCACCTCTTCCGCTTCCTGGGACATGAGATGAGCCGCTTGTACCCTCGCCTTGCGCAGGAAGTAGGCGTGGTCGCGTGCCACGGGCGAGCCCGCAATCAGGCCATCGACATCGAGTGAGCCGATCCAGGCGACGAAGCGCGCATGCAGCCCCCCGACCCGCACGGGGTACGATGGGACACTGATACCGCGCTGCTGCAACGTGCTCAGCTGGCGTTGAGCCCCGAGGTCGCCCGCGTCGGCGGCAGTGACGCAGTGGAGATAGACGCCGACGGTATTCGCATGCGCGAGGAGGGCATTATAACGGCCGATCACCTCCTCGAAGGTGGCAATCGTCGCCTCGTCGAGCGGGCGTGCCGTTTCCCGACCAATACTGCAGCGGTCGAAGAACACCGTCAGATCCGCGATCTCCTCGACCACGGCCGTCACATCCCGCGCGCACTCCTCCGAGTCTGGCGAGGGATAAAAGGGAGTCAAGTCCCAGCGGGGCAGCTGTACAGGCGAGGCGGATGTGAGCATAGCGCAACTCCTCGGGCATTCCTACTCAAGAGTATAGGCTATTTCTGCCATACCAGGGGTTGTCGACAACTCAATTCCATGGCTGACGTCGGCTCGACCCATAAGATGGAACCCTTAACCCGGTTGGCTGTTCCATTGCTACTCGCCACCCTGAACAGACGTACAACCTGCCGTTCCGCGCGCCGCAGCGCGTCGCGACGACGGTCCATGCCTGTACGCACTGCGGCCAGGACCTGCTCCTGCTTATCTTCGGCGACCAGGCGCGCGACGAGGAGGGGTTGCTGGCCTACGGACGGCTCATGCACGACGCAATCTCCGCACGCGGCCTGCCCGCCTATGTGCTGGGCGCGCCGGAGGGTGATGGAATGCTCGATGACACGCCGTCGCTGCTCTGCCAGGTCTGGCCGACGCCCGGCGCGTCTCAACGTGTGACGGCTGGGACGTGGGATAGCCTCTTAGAGCAGTGGAGCCAGGCGCGTTGCGCACACACGCCGCTTCCCCTACCCGTGCCGTGAAACCGGTGACGCGGCCCTGGCGCTCCGTCACTGGGGCATGGTGAGCACCTTCACACTCGCGGGGACCGCCCGAGTCCGGACGGGGCGCGCCGGCAGAAACGGCAACCGTGTCCGAAGCCAGGACGGTATCCACCCCCACGGATCGTGCGTGGCACGCGCGATCCCGTCGTTCAAGGTGAACACACGTCCCGTGGGGGTGGATACCGCCAGCGTGCGCTCGTTGAGCGTCGCAGCCACGCGCACGACGCTCTGTATCACCCCGGTAGACGCGTCGAGCAGCGTGATCGTCCCGCCCCCCGACGGCTGGCCGCTCGTGTCCGCGAGGGACGCGCTCGCCACCAGGATGCGCCGAGGTGTCACGCCTAGCGCGATGGCTCCGGGCACTCCGTCCACCTGCACGGTGCGCAGGAGACGCCCGCTCCGCGTCTCCAGCACGCTGACGCGCCCCTTGCCGGTGGGTGCCAGGCTGACCGACCGGCCCTGGACAACCCCGCCCGGTCCGGTCTGCGTCGTCGTCACGACGCGGGCTGGCCCATTGTGGGTTACGATGATGCGGCCGGTGCGGACATCGGCGACCAGGGCGACCGGCAGGCCGGTGAGGGGGGTGCTCCGCACGAGGGCGCCCGTCCGCGTGTCGAGGATCTGGACGGCGCCGCTGTTCGGATTGACGCCCGATGAGCCGAAGAAGTTGTTGGTGAGGGCGACGGCGCGGCCAGCGTAGTCGTCGACGGCGAGCGCGCTGATGCCGACCCGCCCCAGCGAGACGTCGCCGATGACGTGGCCACTGCGGGCGTCGAGCGTCGTGAGATGCGTCGTCGCATACCCGCCGCCCCCTCCCGTGACCCACCTGAAGTCGGCGATTACGAGGTGGCGCGTCCGGTCGTCAACAGCAAGAGCCCATGGATCGCCGGTCACAGACACGGTGTGCAGCCGCCGCCCCGTCGTCGCATCCAGCACGGTCACGACCCCACGCGACCCCGTGTACCCGGCGCCGGCGCTGCCGACGTAGATGCGGCCGTTACGCTCGTCCACCGCGATGCCGCGCGTCAACACGGGGAGTGCGATGGTGTGCAGCAGTCTTCCGCTGCGGGCGTCGAGGATGCTCACCGCCCCGTCGCTGGCCGTGTCGGTTGCGCCGACGACGTACACACGCGCGGCGCGCGGGTCGAGGGCCAAAGCCCCCGGCATGAGGGGAAGGGCAACCGTGCGCAGCAACACACCACTTGTCGCGTCCAGCATGGCAACGTGGCCGCCGATCCTGTTGTCGCTGTCGCTCGTGACGAACGCATGCGCCGTCCGGTTGTCCACCGCGACGCCGTGCGAGTGCTGATCCGGCAGCGCGACGACGACGGGCGTGGCACCCGGTTGGGCACGGACAAGCGCGCCGGCGGCCAGGATCGCGACGAGGAGGACGCCCACGGCCACCGCAAGCGGCCGTCGTCGTCGGGCCGACTGTGCCACTCCTCCCCTGCCCATCGCGCCCTCCCCATCCCGGCTCTCTGACCTGAGCATGCCTCGCGCCCATGGTACCACGCCCCAGCATAGGGGTGCGCTCACGCGGCCGTCTCGACAACATACTCGACGCGCGCGACGTGCGTGGCGTGCAGGGCGTCGTAGTCGATCTTGTGCAACGCGCCGGCCACCTTGCCGTGCAGCTTTTGCTCTAACCACGTCTTGTTGAAGGCGGCGGGGACCGTGATCCGCAGCACCTCGCCGTCCTGATCCAGGGCGCGCGTCGTCGCAAACCAGGCGTTGAAGTTCTCACTGGTCATGACAGTGGCTAGCTCGTCGAGGACCGCGCGCCACACCGGATGCTCCTCGACGATGGGCAGGGGCGCGGGGCTGTCGGACCACGCGGCGTAGGACTTGGCGGGTTCGCTGCGGCTGTCATCGCGCCGGCGACGGCGGCGACCTGACGGGCCAGCTTGCCGACGCAACGGGTCCGGGCCGACGTCAGCCGTCCGAGGCGGGGCGGGGCACAGCAGGTCGGTCAAGACGGCGAACAGGTACGGCATGCCGTTGGGAGCCTCGCCATCGCGCCGGCGCTTGACGATGCTGGCCTGGCGGGCGCGGGTCCGGGCCGCCGCTTCGTCGAGCAGGCGCAGGAAGCGGGCGGGCGACATGCCGGCGGCACGACACAGGTTGCGGGCGCGGCCGAGACTCGAGCGCGGCGCGTCATCCCCCAGCTCGCTACTTAGGGCGGCGATCTCGGCCGTGAGCGCCTGGTCGTTCGGGTCTACGCTGCCCTGTGGTTGGGTATCGTCGCTCGTCGTCGTTTGTGTCGCATGAACGGGGGTAGGGGGTATCGAGTCGTAGTCGAAAGTTTCTATTTCGATTGGGTTTACTTGGGGTGAAGGATTCTTCATCCCTCCCAAGCGTGATCCTTCACCCTCTTCTGTGGTCGGCGTGCCAGCAGCCTTATGCCGGTTTTCTGTTCCAAAACTCGTCGCATCTGCACATAGCGACTTCCGTTCCGCGTCCCTCTGTGCCCTGTTGTTGTCGTCACATGGCCCATAATTGTACGAATCGGTGTCGTCCGCGCGGCGCGGCTGACGGCCACAGTTGTGGTCGGAGGTCGCCGGCGTCGCGGAGGTCGCCGGCGTCGCGGAGGTCGCCGGCGTCGCGGAGGTCGCCGGCGTCGCGGAGGTCGCCGGCGTCGCGGAGGTCGCCGGCGTCGCGGAGGTCGCCGGCGTCGCGGGGGGGAGCAGGCCGTCGAGCCGGGCGAGCCCTTCGACGGCCGCGAAGAACGGCCGCAGGTCGTAGGCGTTGGTGGACTGCCGCCCGTTTGTGGATAGTCGAGTCTGTATGTGCAGTAACCCCTTCGCCTCTAACGAACGAAGGTAGCCCTGGATCGTGCGCACCGTCTTGCCCATGCGTACCGCCAGCGCCGCCTCGCCGGGGTACGGGTCGCGCGCCGACCACCAGTAGGTGCAGAGCTGCGCGATGCACACCATCTCGGCTTCGGTGACGCCGAGCCGCGCGTAGTACACCCAGGCGTAGGTCGGCAGCGCCGTGTAGCCACCGGTGAGCAGTAGGGCGCCGTAGCGCTGCACCAGGCGCCGGTCGATGCCGTCGATGCTGTCGAGGGGGAGCGATGGCGGTGGTGTAGTTTCCGGCCTGGGATTGTGGGCGTGATATTGACATGCACGCACCGTTCCCGTATGATTGCTCATAGGTACTCCTCGGAAGCGTAAAGCTCCCCTGCGAGCCCCGAATTCCCGTTTAGGAGTTGGCGCTCCATTGAGGATTTCGGGTCCGTTCTAGCGGCACTGGTAAATGGTTGGTATCCGAAGTACCAGAGCCGGACAATATTGGTAGTAGCCTTAACCCATCGGGACAACCCGGTGGGTTTCGTGCATGTAGCACGAGCGTGCTAAGTCATTGCAAAGTTCTCCATGATGGGCATCATAACGCACTACAACGTGTCTGTGCAACGCGCGAGTGTACACTTAGGATATTAGTTCTAGCCATCACGGCAACGCCGCGCGGTTATAGACGATTGCGTCGGCGTCAACGTCCGCGCAGGACGCCTCGCCACGGGACGGCTCGGACTGGTGGTACGCTTCGTTGCCGGTAGCAATGGACGGCAGGGTTTGCAACAACTCGATGGCCGCTTCCTCCCAACGTGCCCACCACTGGACGACGACCGGTGGGGCACATGAAATACACCACAACATAGGGTCGAAGCGCACAACTCGCGTTCGTCTGTCTAACATGGCCCTCGACTTGGGATACCCGCGCACGAGACGCATAGTAGGCGAGAGAGGCAAAGGATAAGGCCAAACCACTTGACCACAAATGGAGCATGTACATAGCTGACCTGCGCGGCGTTTGCGGACGAGATGACGGGTTCCAAGGTACAGCATATCGATCATCCTCCGTCTATGGTGTGTCTACCAACCATTTCTACCATACCGAACAACGCGCATAATGACAGTACCAGACCTTTTCAGACGGATGTACCAAAGCTCGACAATGTACCAAACGTGTACCAAATCTATGGTGCGAGGAGGCAAGGACGTCCTGGGCACGCTGGAGAGAGTACGATTGAACAGGTGAGGGATCGAGATGCCGACACCAAACGAACGGCTACGCGCGGCGCGAGAGCAAAAACATTGGTCGCAACATAGAGCCGCAGAAAAGATAGGCATCGACCGGAAGACTTACTTGCGGTTGGAAACCGGACAAACCTGTCCGCAGTCTGGAACGCTTGACCTTATCTGCACTGCATTTGACTTGCCAGCCCAAGCATTAGGGTTTGGAGGCGCACAACAAAGTGGCAGTCGGGCCATGGTGCACAGTCTACACCCTGCCGCTACCACGCTCCCGCCGCCACCAATCGCTAACGATATGCCGGATCTCTCGATCAGGATTGGCATGATCCTCGCTCAAATCATACACACGATAGGGTCGCGGAGTGCGCAGGGGCTTTTCTGGTGTGAGATTCAGGCAATGGTCAACGAGGAAGTTAGCGTGCTTGATGAAATGCTGCGACAACAACCACGCCGAGATGAGTACTTAATCTCGCGCCGACAAGCGTTGATGACGCTGGCCGCGCTCCCCACAGCGTTACTCGTGCAGAAGTTTCCTATTCAGCTAACTCAACAGGGGATGGGTGTGGACCCGGCAGATTTCCTCCCTCCCTGTGCAGCCAGTATTACGGCCTGCTGGCACTTGTTGAAAGGAGACGATCTGGCTGCTGTCGTATCCCTCCTGCCCCAATATATGCCGACCTTGACGGCCTTGGCCGTCCAGCCCTCGCCGCATCAGCAGGCTGTGGCAGCCCTAGCCGCGCAGGGCAACATCCTTCATGCCATCGCTGCTATGCACCAACTCAAAGTCACCGAGCGCGAGAGATACTGCCGGGAGGCCGTTCGGTGTGGTTACCTCTCCCGCGACAGCAACTTGACAGCCGCCGCTTTGATGTACTTGGGCTACACCTACTCGTTCAATATCCGTCCGCGTCGACCTGAGCAGGCTATCCGTGCCTTCCACGAGGCGTTACAAGTGCTTGGCACTGAGAATTCGCTACTCAGGAGCGATATCCTTATGGGGCTAGCGGAGGCCTATGCGCAACGTCATGACGACGCCAAGGCCCTAGAGAATATGACGTTGGCGCAAAACTATTTCCCGACCTACCCCGATAACGATCCGAGCTATATCTATGCGGAGTGTGGCCTGAATGTTCTCTACCAGTGGGAGGGCAAGATGTATCTGGAACTGGCCGAGCGATACCCACAGCGCGGCTATGCACAACGTGCCTCGGATGTGCTAGCGCTCAGTGCGAACACTCAATCCATCAATGGGCGGTCCATCAGTGAAACAGTGCTGTGCCAAGCCGACGCGGCGCGATTGCAAGGGGATGTAACAACCTACACCGACTACATGCGCGACGGATTACACATGGCCCGAACCCTGGGGAGTCGCAAACGCTACAACGAAGCGGTCGAACTATTCCAGAAGACGCCTGAGCCATGGTTGAAAGAACAGTCTATCAAGGGGCTAACGAAAGACTTTTCCGGAGAGCTAAGTAAAAGAGGGCAATTATTATGGCAGACCTAATCATAGTTGAGACAAAAATCGACTCACGGGACGGCGCGCACAAGATCGCGCAGGTGCTTGTCGAGCGCCGCCTTGCCGCTGCGGCGCAAGTATCTGGCCCGATCACGAGCACCTATTGGTGGAAGGGGCAGATAGAGCACGCTGAGGAATGGGCATGTACTGCCAAGACGCGGCAGGACCTCTATGACCCGCTGGAGCAAGCGATTCGCGATCTTCACCCCTACGAAACGCCTTCCATTGTGGCAACACTTATTGTCGCCGGTAGTCAGAGCTACTTAGAATGGGTTGAAGCCGAAACGTCCGCGCCCGTCCCCTAAGCCACTCAGTAGCAGTGCCCCTAACCCTTGGCCTTCGCGTCGGCGGGCGTATGGCCCTCGTTCTCGATGCGGCCCGCGATCTCGTCCCACACCTTGGGATCACCGAAGTGGTTGCCGCGCGCCTCGCCCCGTTGAGCCTGCCGGTTGAGGTGGGCTTGGCTGCGCGCCGATCAGAAGGGGATCTCGTCCATGTCGCTGAGGGCGCCGGCGGGTGCCGTGCCTTGGGTCCGGCGACCATAGGTGGTGGCCGCATCGTCACTGTCCCCACTGTCCGCGCCCCGCTCACCGGCCTTGTCGAGCATGCGCATCTCACGCGCACGGACTTCGAGGCTTTGGCGGACCTGGCCCTCACGGTTGGTGTACTCGTTCTGGGAGAGGGCGCCTTCGATGTAGACGTAGCTGCCTTTGTGCAAATACTGCTGGCAAGTCTCGGCCAGCTTGCCGAAGGCGCTGACGCGGAACCAGGTCGTCACATCGCCGTTCTTGGAGCGCTCGGTCGTGGCGACGCTGAACGTCGCCACGTTGTCGCCGCTGGGCAGCAGGCGTGTTTCAGGGTCGCGGCCCAGGTTGCCAATGATGATGAGCTTGTTGTATGAGCCGGCCATGGGTGCTCCCTCTGTTTAGCGTTATCCGATCACCCTGTCTGCATCGTGTCTTCTCATGGTAGTATAGAACAGTCGTTCGTTTTAGCGCGCGTGATTGTCCAGTGCCCGACGCTCCGAAGCGCGTGTTTCAGGGTACTGCGGCGACCGTGTGCGTCAGGACCGCTGTGCTAGCGGCGCGCCGGATCAGCGTGCAGCGCCCACGCCCAGCGCCCGTCACTGGGGCGGTACCAGCCGCATGCGTCCGTGCCCGCCAGCCGTCGCTTAGAGGCGGTATCCTTCTTACTGAATGCGGGACAGATATGGCGAGGATGTGGCGCCCTCGTTCACAGCCGTCGTACGTATGTGGATACGGGAGGGGATGTATGACGGCGTCTAAGGATGAGATAACGGAGGCGTTGAGTCTTGCTACACCGGCGGTGACGACACGGCATAAAAGCAGGCGGGTGGGGCCAGCACACACGGCCGATGGTCAGCCGACGACGGCTGACCATGCGCTGGAGCGGCTCGTGTGTGGTCGGTGCGGCGGGGAGATCGCGGTGGGGGAGATCTTTCTCCGGCGCGCGGTGTCGTTGACGGCGTGGCATGGGCGCGGGTTGACCCAGGCTCCGGTCTGCGCGCAGTGCCGCCCGCTCACGGTCATCGAGGGGAGGCGGCAGGATGGGTGAGGGGATGCTCAAAGGGCGGGTGCTCGTGGTGGACGACGACCCTGACATCATCGACTTCCTGGAGGGCGCGCTGGAAGACGCCGGCTATCTGGTGTTGGCCGCGGTCGGCGCCGAGGCGTTGGGGGTGGCGCATGAGACACAGCCCGATGTCATCCTCCTCGACATCAACATGCCAGGGATGAATGGGGTGGAGGTGAGCCAGCGCCTGCGTGACAACCCGGTGACAGCCGACATCCCGATCGTGGTGATGTCGGCGCAAGACCACCTGCGCACGACGGGGGCGCTCATGCCGGTCAACGATCGACTGCCCAAGCCGTTCGAGCTTGCACGCCTGTATGAGGTGGTCGCGCGCTGGGTGCCGGCGGCGTGAGGGGAGCGATGAGCGAGCACGAGCGGGCAGCCGGCACGATCCGCTGGCTTGAACGGTCGCCCTATCTCCATGAGGCGCGGATCACGGTCGCCGACGGCGCGGATCTCTACGCCGGCTACGTCGCCGTGAGCCCAGGCTACAACGACTGGCGCGGCTATGTCGGCCGCGGGTTCATCCCTGTCGGCGTGGGGCCGCGCACGGAGATGCAGGCGGCCGTCGAGGAGCGCGCGCGTGACATCCTGGCCCAGGGGGAGGACCTGCATCATGCCTCGTGACACGGATGTGGCGCCCGAGGGCTATCAGGCGCTGTTGGGAGACCTTAAAGAGCGTATCCGCGCGGCTCAGCTCGGGGCCGCTTTGTCGGTCAATCGTGAGCTCATCGCCCTCTATTGGCAGATCGGCCGCGCGATCCAGGAGCGCCAGGACGCCTATGGGTGGGGGGCGCAGGTCATCGCGCGGCTCTCGTCGGACCTCCGGCGCGCGTTCCCCGACATGAAGGGCTTTTCGCCGCGTACCCTCCAGTACATGCGGACGTTCGCCGGCGCCTACCCCGACCCTGTAATCGCGCAGCAGTTGCTGCGTGATTTGCCCTGGGGCCATGTCATGCGCTTGCTCGACACAGTGCCTGATGCCGTGGAGCGTGAGTGGTACGCCCGCCAGGCGGTGGAGTACGGGTGGAGTCGCGCGATGCTGACACATCACATCGACAGCCACCTCTACCTCCGGCAAGGGCGGGCCTCGACCAACTTCGCGCGCACGCTGCCCGCGGTGCAGTCGGATCTCGCGCAGCAGGTCCTGAAAGACCCGTATAACTTCGATTTCCTGTCGCTGGGCCGGGAGGCGCGCGAGCGCGACCTTGAGCAGGGGTTGCTTGCCCATATCCAGTCGTTCTTGCTTGAGTTGGGCGTCGGGTTCGCCTTCATGGGCAGCCAGTACCGCCTGGACGTGTCCGGGCGCGACTACTACATCGACCTGCTCTTTTACCACACCAAGTTGCATTGCCACGCGGTCATCGATCTCAAGATGGGCGATTTCGATCCGTCATACGCCGGCATGATGAACTTCTACCTCTCGGCCGTGGACGATCTCCTGCGCACACCCGGCGACCAGCCGAGCATCGGTATTATCCTGTGCAAGAGCAAGGATAAGGTCGTGGCCGAGTATGCGCTGCGCAACGTCACGACGCCGATCGGTATCTCATCGTTTCAACTTATGGAGGCGTTGCCGACCGACCTGCGCGGGAGCCTGCCGACGATTGAAGAGTTGGAGGCGACGCTCGGTGAGGAGGGTGGCACGCCATGAAGCGACGGTCGGCGCGGATAGACGGCCCGTGTGTGGGACGGCGGGCAATTGTGCAACGTGCGTTGCACAGATCAGGTCTATGGACCTGGGACAGTAGCGGAAGGACTGTCTAGCGAGGCTCTGCCTCAGACCGACGAGATATATGCGACGCAAAAACTTGACTCAATCGCAACGAGTTCGCATGTTCAAGACATCTAGGGAGGATGAGGAGAGGATATGACGCGCATCATCGCGATCGCTGGCCGCAAAGGGGGTAGCGGGAAGACGACGACGAGCCTCAACCTGGCCGGCGTCCTAGCCGATCAGGGCCTTCATGTGTTGCTCGTCGATCTCGACCCCCAAGCGAGCCTGACGCGCCTCTTGCTGGGCGGCGCCATCCCCGCTGGCGATGGGATTGGCCAGCGTATCCTGGAGCCCCACCGTGGCCTCGACGGGCTGGCGCGGGCCGTGAGCCCAGGCATCGACCTCTACCCCGGTGATCGTGGCGTGGAGACCGCGGCGATCACGTTGACCGACGATCCGACCGGGCCGCTGCGCCTGCGCCGGCTCTTGCGCGCCGCGAC
>JAABUX010009359.1_pt1 | contig 11104 bp, 18 predicted proteins | sample 5561851 | NCBI WGS metagenome assembly JAABUX01 (sample SAMN10711883, study PRJNA513361) | rock metagenome | isolation source: Antarctica rocks | place: Antarctica: Victoria Land, Richard Nunatak red sandstone | collected 2016-01-03 | reverse complement strand
GACTTGGCGCTGCTGCTTGCCATGCTGTCTGCACTCTGTCCCTCTCTCCGCTGCAGCTCATCTGCGTGGTTGCTGGCCAGGGTGACGATAGTGTCTCGTAGTGTCTGTCTGCGAGCCTTGACTGCACTGGTGCAGTGCCGTCACGAAGAAGCAACACTGCCAACCGCAGCTGCTGCTTAGACAGTAGATGATATGAAGCACGCACGCAAGCTTTTATCACAGCGTCGCACGGTCACATGCTCACCTGCGATTGCATCGGAGACGGCTGCGGTGAGTGCAGCCTCATCTGCGCTTGCAGGCGTTGCCGCATCACCCATCAGTTGTCGGGAAGGTGTCGGGTCGATCATGGGGCTGACCTCCGGGTAGGCACCCGCCTGCTTGTACACCCTCGTCACGGACTGCCACAGCTGCGGCTGCCGCCTGCTGATCGGCAGCCTGTCCGGCGAGTCAGGAGCCGATTGGGTGCCTGCGCGCAGGCCCGCACTCGGCGCTATGCAGGCTTTTTTACGGGTCGAGACCGCATTGACCGATCAGATTATGCGTAATGCAATGTGACAGACCTGCAGGGCCGCCTCGCCAAGACTCGGCGCCTCCTGCTGCCTCGGCGGGTGGCTGTGCTGCTACCGCGATGTCAGCCGTGGACCGCCGTTGTGACGCCTGCGGGACTGGCGCCAGCGGCTGCCGTGGTGGCGCTTCAACGGCCATGGACGCACCGCCGCACTGCACGCCTGCCCAGCACAGAAGCGCTGGGGTGACACGGGCGATCGTCAGCTTCAGTAGCAAGCGGGAGGGTCAGGTGATCTGTCACCAGACCCGCGCAATGCAGGCGCGTCAGATAGCATGCGATCCGCACGGTTCTCTGCTCGACCAGCAAGATTGCACCGCTCATTGCAGGCGCAGCTTTTATGAAGGAGACTCAGCGATTCGTGTGACGGCCTCCCGGCACGTGGACGAGGGACAAGGAAAGCACCAGCATCTGCTCGGAGCGGCGTCTCGGCCATGCCGGCACGCTGAGCCCACCGCGCGGCGCGGCTGTCTGCTTCCTCCAGCCGGGCCCGCATCTCCCGCACCTCGTCGCGCAGCCGCTTGCACCGCAGCTGCCATGACCTGCGGGCAGATGACACAGGGAGCGTCATGGGTGCATGCCACTGGCCGCATGTGCAGATGCGCTGACTGCCATGTCTGCGCATTCGGTACTTCGTTCAAGAAGCTGGTGGCAAGCTACCCACGCGCAAGATGCTGCTCTAACAATCTGGTACAAGTCAATCCGACACAGGCGATGGCGTTGCACCAACAAATGAGCAGGCTGAACCACCAATCTGCCGGACGCGTGCTGTATGTCAGAACCGCACACCTGGCTTGGTACTCACTGGCTTCCTGTTGCGATTGCGCCTCCCGCAGTGCGACCGCGGTGGCCTCTGCCTCAGCGGCCAGAGCCACCGCCTGCGATCTCAGCAGCTTCACGTGTACATAACATTCCGTGCTCACGTCGCAATGGCATGGACCACAGGTGCGCCAGACAGTGCTGGTTTGTGGTCACGCGAACACGGCAGCAGCAACCACCTGCTCGACGGTGCGGCTGCCAGCGGCCTGAGCCGCTTCCTCAAGCCGCTGCATCCTCTCCGTGCACCCGGTCGCCGCCGCCTCCGCCTCCCCAAGCCGCTGTTGCACATACACAATGCTTGACATGCAGGACCGAGCAGACCATGGCGATGGTATCCGTTCTTAAAGCCGTCTTTCTGCTGTCCCTGGGCTTAACGGGCAGAGCCCCACTGATTGCCAATGCCACGTCTGTGGTTTGCGAGCCCTGCTGTCGCCATTTCCATTCGACCTCGGACGGACAGCGAATGGGTGTGCGAGGCAGCCTCACCGACTCCAGCTCTCGCCGGCAGTCCTGCAGCCGCTCGCCGGCCCGCACCGCCTCGACGCCCAGCGCGGCGGCGTCACGGGACTGGTCCTGCAGCTGCTGCCGCAGCGACGCAGCCTCAGCCTGAGCAGCGACCAGCGCTTGCCGCGCCTCGTCGAGTGCCACCTGCATGCATGGCTAGCAACGCGTGCTCAGTGGCCAAGCTTTGTACTGTGTAGCTGTTCTCGCAGCGCTGCTGCCGGGTGATCAGCTGCCTTCATGGCCGTCTGATCGCACGTTGGCATCCCCGGTAGAGACTGGCGAAGCAGACAAGCTTCGTGTGTTTTCGCAGAATGCAGGCATGGTTGCACACAGGCCCAGCCGGACGACCATCAGCGCAACAAGTCCTGCATACCGCAGCACCGCACCTTCAGCGCGGCATTGCTGGCGGAGGCCTGGGATGCCTCCTCGCAGCGCTCGCGAAGCTCGCTCTCCTGCGTCGCGCAGCATGTCGACTTGGCTGTAGTCCTCCCACAGTGAGGCAGCGAAGGCACATCAAGGCTCTGTGTGACATTTATGTGCTGACCGCACTTGCTGGATAATTCAAACACTGTCACGGCCATGTCGCGCAGCTCGAAGGCCGTGATGCTGTTTATGCGCACCAGTCGCTCGATTGTCGGACCGGCTGTCTCCCTCGCCTCTCGCAGCTGTGCCTGGACCTCCCTCAGCTGCAGCATGAGGTCTGCGGCCACCTGCAGCACACGGCGCACTGCTATCTGGACCTCTTAGCGCAGGACATGCCACCATCCCGCACGTCGTTGAATCAGAGCGCAACGTAGACCTGCATGCCCTGACATAGAGGATTCGAGCCACTGCGCGTGCACTCCGCAGGGTGAGCTGCACACCCATGAGGCTATTCTGCGCCTGCTATCGCGGACTGGAAGGCTTGCATGCAACTCCCGCACCTGGGCGGCATGCTGCTTGAGCTCCCCGATCTGTGCCTGCAGGTTCAGGGCCACGTCCGAGGCCAGCTCCCGCTCGCGCCTCAGCTCCGCACCCGCGGCGTCCGTTGCTCCGCGGGCGACCTCCTCCACGGCCCGCAGCTGCTCGCGCAGCCCCGCAGCCACCTCGTCTGCCCCGCAGACTCGTGCCTCCGCACTGTCAGCTCGCTCTCGGGCGGCCAATGCCTCAGCCCTGCTCGACACAGCACCACACGCGATGGCGAACAAAGTCTGCGCTCTGCCACTCTTGATGGCAGGCGCGCCAGTGAGCTTTAGGCATTGCGATGCTGTACGGTGCGCAGGTTCCCTCATGTGGGAATGGCAATCTGACAAGCAATGCCGCCTGTGCGCTGTTAGATGCGAGGACAATCACTTGCATTCGTCAGCACAGGACATGCCGGCCAATGCTCAGTGGGTGATGCTCAACCGAGACCGCCCACCTGGCGGCGTCAAGCTGCGCCCTCGCGTCTGCCAGCTTTGCCTGAAGCTCTGCATCGCGCCGTGCGCGTATTTCACCCGCAGCAGCGCTCTCGGCCGCCTGCGTCACGTGCTGCTCGGCGGCAGCATCTCTCCTGCGGGCAGTCCACCATCACGTCCCATGATCTCACACGAGATCGCAATGACGTCGTGTCAAACGATCATGAGCTGCGATCCTCAGGATGTCGGACAGTCATAACTGTGGTTTCAGTCCCGCTGTGTTGTCGAAGGTCATGTGAGGTTGCCTCGTGGTTCGTTTAGACAGAGAAGTCATGCCACAGACACTCAGACTGTGGAGCAGGCTCAGGCCAGCCTCTGCAAGACGGATGCGCACCGAGCAAGCTCCTCAGTGAGCTGTTGCATCTGCGCGTCAGCCCGCTCAGCGTCCGCCCGCGCCGCTCGCTGTGTATCTGCTAGCTGTTCAATTGCTGCTGCATATCGCGCAGCGCTGAGCTGAGTCGCGTCCTGAGCCGCCGCCAACGCCTGGTCGTTGGACCGCAGCGCCTCTCGGAGGGCCGCATTCTCCGCGGCAGCGGCGCCCGGGTCATCAGCGACCCTGCTCGCAGGGTGACCGGGGTGAGCACATTCGCCGTCCCTTGGGCTGCTCGCATGCTCGATCTGCCCAGCGTAAGCAGCTGCGTCGCCTACGCCGACCACAGACCCCTGGCGGCTGGCACGGCCTGCCGCAATCGCTGCCGGCGGCCGCCAAGCGCCGTGATCCGAGCTCCCGCGAGGCTGAGTGCGTGGCTGCAGCCTGCCACGTGACGCCCCGCTGTCGCTGTGGACGGTGTGACTTGGCTCGGGCTGTACCCTGTCTGCGGTCTGCATCTGGGCGGTGGCATCGCTCTGGCTCCGCCGACAGGAGGAAGCTGACGCCGCGCGGGGTCGCAGCGGCGCAGGCAGCAGCGCTCGCGGCTTCGGCTCCTCGTCAATGCGTGCCGCAGGCCATAGCGTGGCAGGTGGGGCGGCTGCGATGGGCCAACGCTCCCTGTGGTCAGAGGGCGCTCCACGGTACCCTCTGTCGCCACTGCTGAGGCTGCTGCGCGGACGGTAGACTGATGCACGTGCGTCAGGCTGGCTGGCTGCTGTGGCCTCCCGTGACGCTCTAGCTGCGCTGGGCTGCTGATACACAAGCTGAGTGGGAGCATTGGCGACAGCTTCAAGAGAACAGTCTCGCCTCCCGCATTGGGCCTCTGCTTGCCATCGCCCTGCCATGCTGCGAGGTGAGCCGGCGTCTGACGCACGAGCAGCTCCAAGCAGCGGGACTTCTGAGCTGCGACGCTCCGAGGAGTAACCTCGTGGCGCCGGACGCTGCTTGTGGGCGACTGCCCCTGGACTGCTGGGTGCCGATTGCGGGTCCACCCAAGCGCATTGCTGCGCCGAGGATCGCAGGGCCGTGGCGGAAGCTCTCCTCAGCGTGTCCTCCGCGCACGCATGGCCACGCATCGCTTCTGGCACGCCTGCCACCGCCTGCGCCCCTCTCGATGCTGCAGGCCGCTGCTGCCCGCGGCCAATGCGCCTGCCCTCGATGGCGGTCTGTCCATTTGCAGACGCGCTGTGATGGCTGGCAGCGCGGCCGCCAGCCACCTGCGCCTCCCTGGCCGCAAGAGCTCGCTCCATCGCCTCCACGCGGGCCGCCATCGCCGCGATCCTGGCGGCATCCTCGGGCCTGCGCGGATGCATGCAGCAATTGGGCACATCTGTGAGGCACCGTAAGCTGCGGATACGCTGCCGAACACCACGACCAGCCCATGTGCCGCACCCGTCACCGGCAAGATTGCGCGATTGCTCACCTCGCAGGCATCTGCCGGCTAGCGGCCGTGCTGCTGCTCGGCAGTTGGGCTCGCTGCCTCCGCTGTGGGTTCGCAGCCTGCGGTTGCTGTGGTGGCAGGTCCTCCGCCGTCCATGCAGGAGCCTGCGGCGGGCCGCGGGGGCTGTGCGACCGCGAGCGCGAGGCCTCCGCCAGCAGCGCCTGCTGTTCCTCCAGGATCTGCGGGCTGGGCCAAACGACCTCTCAGGCTCTGTGAGCGTGTTACAGCAGCACTCAGAGACCACAGGCTCTGGATTGGTGCGTTCGCACGTGCAGCAAGACCAGCACGGCTCAGGCACGACTCTGAGCGGCACAGACTAGGAACGAGCACAGAGCACGCGTCAAGCGCGATCCCGTTATCAAGGTGAGTCACTAGACGGCAAGGACCCGCACATGGCAGAAAGCAGGCACCTGCGCCAGCAACGCGGCTTTGCGCTGCTCGTCCTGGAGGCGAGCGGCGGTCACCTCGCGGTCGGCCACCTTCGCCTGCATCTCCTCCAAGGTCTGCACAAGTTCAAAGACAGTGAGTGACTGTGAGGCCCAGGCCTGCACGGAGACCCCTGCAGCGCCGTTAGCTTGCAGACAAGGCAGGCAAGGCGTGGCTTCCATGTGCGCTAATGAGAGCACGGACGCGGGCAGCACAGCACGTCCCAAAGGCGGGCGGACGCCGCGCGCCGCACCCGCTTGAACCTCTCCAGGACCGGGTGCACGTCGCCATCGGCGTCCCACGGCGAGGGGGTGCGGGGGGCTCTGTCTGCAGGCTCGCGCTCGTCCTCTGGACGGTCCGGTCCCTGTTCGACCGTTCCCGCAGCGGAGTCTTTGGTGCCGGTGTCGACTGCGGGACCGGCAGCGGCCATCTGCCGCTCCGCTGGTACCGCCGTGCACCTCAAGGCCAACGCAGCTGGATGTTCAAACCGAGTCAACCGAGGGTGCCAGTGAGGGCAAAGCACATGCATCTGTGCCCAATGTCGAAGCACGCATTTGTTGCATGTCAACCTGAACCAGATAACAACGCCCACCCCCTCCCAGCCCTACACACGGAATTTTGTCGGCAAACTAAAGCTATCGCTTCCTCACCATGGCAGCGCTCACAGGCAGCCGATCAGCATTGTGCGGATCATGCAGGCAGCATGAGCCGACACTCTGCAGCTGGCCAAGTGCATCTCGACAACGCAGACGTCAATACTCTGCTCGGCAACGCCTCAGCGTGCAGGCTATCCAGGTTGCCCCACATGCGCCCCTCCCCCGATGTCGGATTGCCCACCAGGCCAGCAGCTGCTCGAGGGCCAGACTGGCACAGCAGTCACGTCTTGCGTAAACCGTCTTACAGTTAGCTTACATTGGAGAGCTCGCCATGGCATTCGGCGTCTTCGCTCCGAGGCCGTCCACGTGCTTGCAGAGCGTTCATCAGTCCGGTGTTGAACTTGCCATTGAAGCGAGTCGGGGATCGCCTGAGCGGCAGATATGTGCAGCGCCTCCCGTACCCGATACTCCCACTCGATTCATGATGAGTTCTTCATCGGCTGCCGAGCATCCATAAGCGTCGTGCCGACCCTCGAAGCAGAGGATCTGGCCAGAATGAAGGCCTCCGGTCCGTGTTCGCCCGCATCCCGGCAGCAACATGAGCTCATGAGCTGGCCCATCGCCGCCGCAGGTGTCCGGGCCACAGCCCTCATTCGACGAGCGCCCGGACTCGGTGGACGCAGACACCCAGCGGATATCCGTGCAGCTGATCGCGGACATGAGGGTGAGTGCAAGTGCGAGAGTGTGTTTATTGAACTGAGGAAAATTGCTGATCGTGCATTGGCGCATGATGCGTCCGGCTATGCTTCGAGTGCCTGAGGAGCACACAGCAGCATGAGAAAGTTCTTTGCTTGTTGATCAGGAGAAGATCAGGTCAGCGCTGGAAGCGGAGAAAGTGGAGGTCACGGACGCGTACGGCAACGGGCAGCACGTGAGCATCGACGTGGTGTCGGACACGTTCGAGGGCCAGAGCAGCATGAAGCGGCAGCGGATGGTCTACAAGGTGCGTGGCTGTTGCGCACACCGACGCTGCGCCGGTTGGCCACCCATGCACGGGATGAGCAATGGTTGGGCTGGCTTTGATACTCGGTGCTGCCAAAGTCAAGCGAGCACTCGTTTGCAGGGAGCTTGGAGTTGCAGGCTTGACCTGAGCCGTGGCTGTCCTGCAGGCTATCTGGTATGAGCTCCAAAGTGCGGTGCATGCGGTGGACAGCATGACCACGAAGACGCCAGCAGAGGTCGCAGCAGCATCATAGTTTCCAGCGTCATACACCGGTCTTCGAGTGCATCAGAAGAATTGAAGTTCGTTCCTGGCCTATTTGCAATATCGCACAGCAGGGATCGCTACAGTATCCAACGGTGAGGACGATCTATGCAGATTTGTCCACCATTTCATACAGGTCAATCCGCTTTTGGGTCGTCAGCGGCATGTTTCGTCTCCGCTCTTCGACCTCTGCAAAGTCGAGGTCCGCATAGATGATGTCTGACCCGTGCTCCGTCGTCGCCAAGATCTGCACGGATGGCACCACCATTTGCATTTGTTAGCAACAGGAAACGCATTCAGCGCGTACTCTTGCCATGACTATGCATAAGATAGACATAAACATCTTGGCTTCACATTGCGCTGACTCGACAGAGAGCGGACTGCGGAGTGCGCTCTATCCTGCACGCCGCTCTGAGCGCACCTCGCCATTCGGACTGACGACTGTAGAGTGACCCCAAGCCTTGTAGGACGCCGAGTCGCTCCGTGCCGGCGAGCATGCGGCAACAAACAGCTGGTTGTCCACTGCCCGCCCTCGAAGCAGGAGCTCCCGGTGCAGCGGGCCTGTGGTGGTATTGAAAGCACCTGCGCGTGCCACATGCAAAGAGTTACGTACAATGCTGCCCAGCGCGGACCGTTGGCGAGGAGGGGCTGTCAACAGTGCAGCAGCTTTCTGTCGTGGCAACCAAGCAATAACAAGATCGGGACACACATTTGTGCCAAAACTATCTGTGCTGCGAAACAGCAAATCCAAGGCAGCATGTAGAAACCCTGTTCGTTGCCCTGCAAAACAGGCAAGTCTGGCGCCCACCAGGGTAGATGATGAGCTGCACGCCGCGCCGCGCGTACATCATGGCCAGCTCCGGGAACCGCAGGTCGTAGCAGATAGCGACGCCCAGGCGCCCGGCGTCCGCGTCGACCACCGTGCCGCCGGGGCCCGGGCTCAGCGTCTCGCTCTCCTTGAACGTGATCTTGCCCGGGATGTCAATGTCAAACAGATGCACCTGCAAGAGCGACATGCCTACATTTGTCTTTCAGGACCAGCGCAACGCTCCTGCTCTTCTGAGAGGCGCTCCATTGCGAACCTCAGTACTCATCTGTGTCCCTTGTGTTCCCCAGGTCTGGCCCCGACAAAAACGCTACCCTGGACCCAGACCGTGGACTTGATCCAGCCGTGACCTCAGAGCGCAACTGTGACGCACTGACTGTGACACGCATGGGTGGATGGCGGACCTTGCGGTGTTTTGCCAGCAGCTTGCCGTCGGGCCCGAACACGCAGCACGTGTTGTACAGCTTGTCAGCGCTGCGCTCCGGGATGGATCCGCCGACCAGCGTCACGTGCGCTGCTCGCGCCGCGTCTGACAGGGCGTCGACGGACTGCAAGTGCACAGCGGACATGGCCCTAGGCGAGAGGGAGTCATGCGTGCTGACATGCCGATCATGACAAAGCGGTGTGGTACCACCCTGTGTCATTACAGAACAGCTGGATGGCAAGCAATGATGACCGGCACGAGGCTGATGTCGTGCACGATACAGCGACGGCCATCGACTGAGCCATTGACAGAGGTTGGTCATTGCCACAGCGATTTGCATGCCTGCAATACAGAATCCCAGTGTGCGAGCGAAGTGGTAGTGATCACCTGGGACGCAGAACCGTCAATGTCCTCCGAGTACGGCCCGAAGCTGTCGTTGGAGTAGGGGCAATTCCACATCTCCGGCAGCACGACCAGCTGCGCGCCGTTCCCTGCCGCCTCCTGCAGTCAGATGACGACTTGTTGGCCAGGTGTTCGATCAGGTTGACCTCGGATCACAGACTTTCCAGGCCTGATGAAGATAGGATCGCATGCGCAGGCAAAGGTGAATCGAGGAGTATCCAACGATGCAGATCAAGGTAGACAGGGCATGCTCATCGTTCGCCATAGCACACACAGCATAGGTACGTGTGCCAAGAAGCGGCAAGTGAAGCTTCTGTTTGTTTGTGATGCAGAAAAGTAATGTGCGTCCATGACCGCGGCCTGCTCGCCGCTGTGCCGTACCTTGACGGCTTTCGTCGCCGTCTGGATGTTCGCCTCCTTGTCCGTGCCCACCTCTAGTTGGCACAGCGCAATTTTGACCTGCCATATAATGCGCATGGCGGTATGAGGCATGGTGCTCCGGCAAAGTGGCTATTGTCGAGGCAATGCACGCATTGTCCGCTGCGCTACCGTCGAAACTCTGTACCGGGCAGCAACGCATAAGCGAGCGTCCAGATCAGTATCTCGGCAAGCGCACCTTCTTGGGCGGTGGGGTAGGGACCGGAGCAGACGTCGCCATCGTCCTCAAGCACGCTCGGACACGTGTCAGTGTGCTTCTAGGTAGCAGTGCATACATAAGTGGAGCTGTCCCTGCTGCACCTCCTGCAGTGAACCAAGCAGGGCGAGCGATCAGCGTTCATTGCGATGTCGACTGCATCTGCAAAGCAATTTGTAGCTCAACTGGTGATCGACGCTGCTTTTAAGGAAGTCGAAGTGCTGCAAGCGGATTGTCGGGCAGGCAAACATTCGCATTCACATCGATCGAGCTGCGCAGACACTGCACGGCTGAACTGCAGCGTTTGCCTCCCCATCGCAAGCCGCTAAAACAGCTCCTTGGCGGCGGGGGTGGAGTGCTGTCACAGGACCAGCTGTAGCGAACGGCCATCATGGACCCGTATCAGGTGATTGCCGGCCAGCGATGCTCCTCATGCCGTTGAAGGCGGGAAGGCTGCTGTGTCTGCGCTCATGCTGTGCGGTTGTCGTCACAGTGATGTGCCCCCCCCCGCCTTTTGCCGGATTTTACTTTGCACCCTGCCCTACTGCACGGCTTGTTAACTCACGGGTGGAGTCTGCCGAAACAATCTCAAGCCCCGACATGCTCGCGGCAGGGCAACCTGGACATGGTGCCGGACATGGTGAAGCAGTTCGTCGTGTATTTCTACCGGCACATCAGGCGCGGTCCTCAACCTGCCTGCCCACAATATGCTGTACGCTCAGCAAGTGTTTGGCACCGCTCACAGCGCGCACCTGCTCCATGCGCGGCTCTCTCAAGACAGAACCACGGTTGATCTCGTGCTTTTCCATCCCCGACATCTGTCACTGCAAAGGCTGCCTGTTGCGGTGCACAGAGGTTCACGGCCGCAAGCCGTGCTCTGTGAGCCGAGCCGAGCTGCTCGCTGAACTCTTCGCACGGCGCGCAGGGAGCGCAACATCCAGCAGATCGGGACCATGTACGAGAAGACGTTCGTGACGCTGACCGAGCGCTTCTTCAAGGGCGTGCCCTGGCCGCCGGTGGAGCTGCTGGCCGTGCTGGTCGACCACGACCACGTCTTCTGCATGCTCTACAAGGTGCGGCCTGGCTTGCGAGGCTGGCCCTCACGTTAGATCCTTCCCTGCCCTGCGCCGGACGCTTGCCACGGCTGGATGCCAAGCAATGCAATTGATGTTCTGCATGATGGTCTCCAAGGCGTGGCTCTCTACCTGGCTCTCCTGCTGAAAGACCCTGATGAGACAAGTCATGACGGCCTGCGGTCTGCAAGGACAAGCAGCGATCTGCAGCGGGGCACGCCATGCATTGTGTGGGTGGACACATCGTGTCTGCAGTGCCGCTCATGTAGCGGCAGCGAACCTGCAGTGGCGACCGTCACCGTGAGTCGGTTATCACCGAGCCGG
>JAABUX010009358.1_pt1 | contig 11104 bp, 12 predicted proteins | sample 5561851 | NCBI WGS metagenome assembly JAABUX01 (sample SAMN10711883, study PRJNA513361) | rock metagenome | isolation source: Antarctica rocks | place: Antarctica: Victoria Land, Richard Nunatak red sandstone | collected 2016-01-03 | reverse complement strand
CTGATGGGCACGCCGCAGCCCTTCCAAATCCTCAAGATGGACCGCGCCCGCGGCAACATCGTGGTGTCCCGCCGCGCCGTGCTCGAAGAGACGCGCGCCGAGCAGCGCAGCGAGCTGATCCAGGGCCTGAAGGAGGGCATGATCCTCGACGGCGTGGTCAAGAACATCACCGATTACGGCGCGTTCGTGGACCTCGGCGGCGTCGATGGCCTGCTGCACGTGACCGACATCGCCTGGCGCCGCATCAACCATCCTTCGGAGGCGCTGCAGATCGGCCAGCAGGTCCGCGTCCAGGTCATCCGCTTCAACGCGGAGACGCAGCGCATCTCGCTCGGCATGAAGCAGCTCGAGGCCGACCCTTGGGAAGGCGTCACGGCGAAGTACCCGCCGGGCGCGAAGTTCTCGGGCCGCGTCACCAACATCACCGATTACGGCGCCTTCGTCGAGCTCGAGCCCGGCGTCGAGGGCCTGGTCCACGTGTCCGAGATGAGCTGGACCAAGAAAAACGTCCACCCCGGCAAGATCGTCGCGACCAGCCAGGAAGTGGACGTGATGGTGCTGGACGTGGACGCGAGCAAGCGCCGCATCAGCCTCGGCATCAAGCAGGTCCAGCGTAACCCCTGGGAGCAGTTCCAGGAGGAGCATCCCGTCGGCAGCACGGTCGAGGGCGAGATCCGCAACATCACCGAGTTCGGCCTGTTCATCGGGCTCAACGCCGACATGGACGGCATGGTCCATATCGGCGACCTCGCCTGGGACGATTCGGGCGAGCTGGCGATCGCCAAGTACGAGAAGGGCCAGGTCGTCCAGGCGAAGGTGCTCGACATCGACCCGGACAAGGAGCGCATCAGCCTCGGCATCAAGCAGCTCCACGACGACCCGGCGGCCGACACGCTGGCCCGCGTCCGCAAGGGCGAGGTCGTGACCTGCATCGTGACGGCGATCCAGGCGAACGGCATCGAGGTCAAGGTGGACGACGTGCTGACCGGCTTCATCCGCCGGGCGGAGCTGGCGCGCGACAAGGGCGACCAGCGGCCGGACCGGTTCGCGGTCGGCGAGAAGGTGGACGCCAAGGTACAGTCGATCGACCGGGCCGCGCGCAAGCTCAGCCTCACCATCAAGGGGCGCGAGGTCGAGGAGGACAAGCAGGCGATCCAGGAATACGGCAGCAGCGATAGCGGCGCGTCGCTCGGCGACATCCTGGGCGCGGCGATCCGGCGGCGTAACCAGCAGACCAACCCCGAGGGGTAGGGCTTGGCGCTCGGCCTCGAAGCGGATCTGATCCTGGACAGGCGGCGCCTCAAGCGCCGCCTCGTCTTTTGGCAGGTCCTGGGCGTGCTGGCGCTGGCCGCCCTGGCACTGGCGATCTGGCGCCCCGGCTTCGCGACCCGGCACCTCGCCCGCGTGAACGTGACCGGGATCATCACCGACAGCCGGCCGCTGCTCGATGCGATCGAGCGGCTCCGGCGCGACCGGTCGGTGCCGGCGGTGATCGTGTCCGTGGACAGCCCAGGCGGCTCCGTCGCGGGCGGCGAGGCGCTGTACGACGCATTCAGCCGCCTCGCGCAAGCCAAGCCCGTCGTGACGGTCATGCGCGGCACCGCGGCGAGCGCCGGCTATATGGCCGCCCTGCCCGCCGCCCGCATCTTCGCCCGCGAGGGGACGCTCACCGGCAGCATCGGCGTGATCCTCGAAGCCCCGGAGATCGGCGGCCTGCTCGCCAAGCTCGGCGCCGACGTCCAGACGGTGAAGTCCGGCCCGCTCAAAGACCAGCCGAGCCTCACGGCGCCGCTCACCCCGGCAGGGCAAGCCTACCTGCAGGGAGTCGTGGACAACCTCTTCGGCCAGTTCGTCGCGCGCGTCGCCACCTCCCGCCATCTCGACCCGGCGCGGGTGCGCGAGCTCGCCGACGGCCGCGCCTATACCGGGCAGCAGGCGCTGGCGCTCGGGCTGGTGGACGAGATCGGCGGCGAGCCGGAAGCGCGGGCATGGCTGGCGCGGGAGAAGCATGTGCCGGCGACGGTGCCGGTGCGCGACCTGACTTCGGACGGGCTTTATGCGCGCACGGTGGGCGCCGCGACACAGGGCCTGTTCCATGCAATGCTAGGTGCGCTGCCAGTAGCGCCGTCGGCGCTCGCGCTCTGGCGTTGACGGGACTGGCGGGCTCTGGCACCGTCGCTGATCGCGTGAGGCAGGGGGGCTGACACGATGACCCGGTCCGAGCTGATTGCGCAGATTTCCGCTGTGAACCCGCATTTGCGCGGGTCGGATGCGGAGTTGATCGTCGCCACGATCTTCAGCGAGATCGCGAACTCGCTGGCGCGCGGGGACCGGGTGGAGCTGCGCGGCTTCGGAGCGTTCACGGCCAAGCGGCGCGACGCGCGCACCGGGCGCAATCCCCGCACCGGAGAGGCGGTGTCGGTCACCGAGAAGGCCGTCCCGTTCTTCAAGCCGGGCAAGGAGTTGCGCGAACGGGTGGACCGCGGCGCCAAGCCGCTCCGCTCGGGCGCCCGGTCCGAGCGTGTCCCCGCCTGACGATTCCCGGCCCGATGCGCATCCTGATCGCCATTCCCGTCCTGCTGCTGCTCGTGCTGTTCGCGCTGAGCAACCGAGAGACCGTGACGCTCAATCTCTGGCCGACCGACCTGGCCTGGAACACCCCGCTCTCGCTCGCGGTGCTGATCGTCGCGGCGATATTCTTCCTGGCCGGGGCGCTGCTGGGCTGGAGCAACACCGTGCCGCTCCGCCGGCGTGCCCGCCGGGCGGAAGCGGCCGTCCGGCTATTGGAGGCGCAGCGCCCGCCGGCGGTGCTGCTGCCGCCCGAGGCGTGAGCCGCCTTATCGCGGCAATCGACACGCCGGACCTCGGCCAGGCGCGGGCCTGGGTCCGCGCGCTCTCGCCCCATTGCGGGCTCGTGAAGCTCGGGCTGGAGTTCTTCCTCGCGCAGGGGCCGGCCGGGATGCAGGCACTGGCGCCGCAGCCGATTTTCCTGGACCTCAAGCTGCACGACATCCCCAATACGCTGGCCGGCGCCGTGCGCTCCGTGCTGCCGCTCGCGCCGCGCATGCTGACCCTGCACGCAGCCGCGGGGGGCACGGCACTCGAGGCAGCCCGGCGCGCTGCCGGCGACGCTCCAGGCCGGCCGTTGCTGCTGGGCGTGACAGTGCTCACCAGCCTCGGCGCCGAGGCGCTGCATGGGACGGGCGTCGCAGGCGGCCCGCGCCAGCAAGTGCTGCGCCTCGCGCGGCTGGCGATGGCGGCCGGGCTCGACGGCGTCGTGTGCAGTGCGGATGAGCTGCCGATGCTCCGGGATGCGCTCGGGGCGGCGCCGGTCCTCGTCGTGCCGGGCATCCGGCCCGCCGGGTGCGCGCCCGGCGACCAACTGCGCACGGCGACGCCCGCCGAGGCTATCGCGCGGGGGGCCGACTGGATCGTCGTCGGGCGCCCGATCACCGAAGCGGCCGACCCGGCTGCGGCGGCCGCCGCCATCATGCGCGAGATCGCATGACCGAGGTTAAAATCTGCGGCGTCAACTCTGCCGAAGCCTTCGACGCGGCGGTGGAAGCGGGCGCCGATTGGGTCGGCTTCGTCTTTGTCCCGGCATCGCCCCGCGCCGTGGCGCCGGCCCGCGCAGCCGCATTATCCGGACGGGTGCAGGGCGGCCCAGGCCGGGTCGGCCTGTTCGTCGAGCCGAGCGATGAGGCCCTACAGGCAGCACTCGACGCGGTGGGGCTGGACGCGTTGCAGATCTATGCCGCCCCGGACCGCGCCGCGGCAATCGGCGCCCGGTTCGGCGTGCCGGTCTGGCTTGCGGTCGGCGTGGCGGGCGCGGCCGACCTGCCCTCCAACGCGGTCACCGAGCGCCTGCTGCTCGACGCAAAGGCGCCGCCCGGCGCCGTCCTGCCCGGCGGCAACGCGCACCCGTTCGACTGGGCGATGCTGCGGGGATGGCACGCGCCCGCGCCGTGGCTGCTGGCAGGAGGTCTCACGCCGGCCAACGTCGCCGCCGCGATCCGCTCCTCCGGCGCGCCCGGCGTCGATGTCAGCAGCGGCGTCGAGCGCGCCCGTGGGGTGAAGGACCCGGCGCTCATCCGCGCATTCACCGCCGCCGCTAAATCCACCCCTTCCAGCGAAATAGCAGCAATGGCACCACCGCGCTGAGCACGATCATCGCCATCCCGTACTGGTATCCCCAAGCCCAATGCAGCTCCGGCATATTCTGGAAGTTCATGCCGTAGATGCTAGCCACCAACGTTGGCGGCACGCCCACGATGCTCACCACGGTCAGCACCTTGATACTGTTGTTCTGCTCGATGTTGATGAAGCCAAGCGTCGCGTCGAGCAGGAACTGCACCTTGTTCGCCAGTTGCTGGTCGTACTCGCCAAGCGACTGCAAATCCTGCCGGATGGCCCTGAACTTCGGCTGATGCGCTTTCGGCAGCCAGGGTTTCGCAGTCTCCGGCACGTACTGGACGATCCGCATGACGCCGAGCAGGCTGTCGCGCAAATTGCTGAGTGAGTCGCCGATGCGGCCGACCTGGCCCAAGGTGCCGCGCAGCCGTGCGTCGCGCACCGCGGGGCCGCTGGCAGGGTCGGGGTGGAACACGCGCTGGGAGACCGCGTCGAGATCGGCGCCGAGCTGTTCCAGCACGTCGGCCATGCGGTCCACCAAAGCCTCGACCAGCCCCACGAACGCGCCGGCGGCGTCGCTCTCCTGGTGGCCGGCGCCGAACCGCCCGGCGAAGCTCTCGATGCCCGGCAGCTCGGCAAAGCGGATCGTGACGAGGACGCCGGGCGAGAGCACGAAGCCCAGCGGTGCGACGCGCGAGATGCCCCTTGCGTCGCGATAGGACATCGGCGTGCTGAGATAGAGCACATCGCCTTCCTGGTAGGCGCGGCTGCTCGTCTCGATCTCGGCGAGCTCGGCCTCGGTCGGAATGCGCAAGCCTGAGGCGCGCTCGGCAAGGGCGCGTTCGTCCTCGCTGGGTTGGACGAGGTCGAGCCAGGGCGCCCGGATGGCGTCAGGGCGCATCGGGTGCGTCGCGGCCACCGTTTCGCGCGGCCCCGCGCCGGTATTGGCATACAGCATGGCGGCGAGCTTACCCGGTGCGGGCGTGACCTGTAAGGTGGGTTGCGCTAGGGTGGTTTCAGGCTGACTGTTTTCAATCAAGCTGAGTAACCGCGCGCAAACAAAAGTTTAGGGTGATTCCAGTTTGCCTGGAAACGCTCTAGAGGGTGGCGAATAGGAGTTGCCCGCCGTGAACGAGATCCCCGCCCGCCCCAATTCCCTCCGCTCCGGCCCCGATGCGCGCGGGCGCTTCGGCGGCTTCGGGGGCCGTTTCGTCGCCGAGACGCTGATGCCGCTCATCCTCGACGTCGAGGCGGCGTGGGAGGCGGCGCGGCAGGACCCGGCGTTCCAGCCCGAGCTCGACCGCTATCTGCGCGACTACGTCGGCCGCCCGAGCCCGCTCTGGTTCGCGGAGCGCCTGACCGGGCGGCTCGGGGGCGCGCGGGTGTACTTCAAGCGTGACGAGCTGAACCACACCGGCAGCCACAAGATCAACAACACGATGGGCCAGATCCTGCTCGCCCGGCGCATGGGCAAGACGCGGATCATCGCCGAGACCGGCGCCGGGCAGCACGGCGTGGCGACGGCGACGGTGTGTGCGCTGTTCGGCCTCCCCTGCGTGATCTACATGGGCGCCACCGACATCGAACGGCAGAAGCCGAACGTCTTCCGCATGCGGCTGCTCGGCGCGGAAATCCATCCCGTGACGAGCGGTGCCGGCACGCTCAAGGACGCGATGAACGAGGCCATGCGCGACTGGGTCGCCAACGTGACGGACACCTACTACCTGATCGGCACGGTCGCCGGCCCGCACCCCTACCCGGCGATGGTACGGGACTTCCAGAGCGTGATCGGCACCGAGGCGCGGGCGCAGATGCTGGAGCGGGAGGGGCGGCTCCCCGACGCGGTGGTGGCGGCGATCGGCGGCGGCAGCAACGCGATGGGTCTGTTCCACCCGTTCCTCGACGACCCTGACGTGAAGCTCTACGGCGTCGAGGCGGCCGGGCGGGGCCTCGAATCCGGCGCGCACGCGGCCAGCCTGCAAGGCGGCCGGCCCGGCGTGCTCCATGGCAACCGCACCTACCTCCTGCAGGACGCGGACGGCCAGATCACCGAAGCGCACTCGATCAGCGCCGGGCTCGACTACCCCGGCATCGGCCCCGAGCACTCCTGGCTGCACGAGATCGGCCGCGTGGCCTATGTCGCCGCCACCGACCAGGAAGCCCTCGACGCCTTCCAGCTATGCACGCAGACGGAAGGGATAATCCCCGCGCTCGAACCGGCGCACGCGCTGGCCTACGTGCAGAAGCTGGCGCCCACGCTCGGCCGCGAGCAGATCGTGCTGATGAATTTGTGCGGCCGGGGGGACAAGGACATCTTCGCCGTGGCCGAGCACCTGGGCGTGCAGCTTTGAGCCGGATCGCCGCCCGGTTCGCGGCCGTGCGCGCGCAAGGGCGGGGCGCGTTGATCCCGTTCCTCGAAGCCTACGATCCCGACGCCGAGACCAGCATGGCCATCCTGCGCGGCATGCCCGGCGCCGGCGCGGACCTGATCGAGATCGGCATGCCATTCACCGACCCGATGGCGGACGGCCCGACCATCCAGGCCGCCGGGCTGCGCGGCCTAAAAGCCGGCGCGACCCTCGCCCGCACCCTCGCCATGGTCCGCGAGTTCCGCGCGGGCGACGCGGATACGCCGGTGATCCTGATGGGCTATCTCAACCCCATCCTCTCCTACGACCCGGCGCGGTTCTGCACGGACGCCGCGACGGCGGGCGTGGACGGGCTCATCGTCGTCGATCTGCCGACCGAGGAGGCGGACCTGCTCAGCGGCTTTGCCGCCGCGTGCGGCCTCGACATCATCCGGCTCATCGCGCCCACCACCGACGATGCGCGCCTGCCGCACGTCCTCGCGGGAAGCTCGGGGTTCGTCTATTACGTGAGCATCGCCGGCATCACCGGCACCCGCAGCGCTTCCAGCGCCGACCTCGAAGCGGCGATCCCGCGCGTGCGCCGGGCCACGAGCCTGCCGATCGCCATCGGGTTCGGCGTGCGCACCCCGGCGCAGGCGGCCGAGGCGTCGCGCGTGGCGGACGCGGCGGTGGTCGCCTCGGCCCTGATCGACACGCTTGCCGCAAGCCTCGGCCCGGACGGCCGCGCCGGGCCGGACACCGTGCGCCGGGTGCTGGACCAGGTGCAGGCGCTGGCCGACGGCGTGCGTGGCCGGCGGGAAGCGGCCTAGATGAGCTGGCTCACCGAATACGTCCGCCCCAGAATCCGCAACCTGCTCGGACGCCGCGAGGTGCCCGACAACCTCTGGCACCAATGCCCGAACTGCCAGCAGATGATCTTCCACCTCGACCTGGAGCGAAACCTCAAGATCTGCCCGCATTGCGGCTTCCACATGCGGGCGACAGCCGTGGAGCGCCTGCTATGGACCTTCGACGAGGGCGCGCATACCCGGATCGAGCTGCCGCGCGCGCCCGCCGACCCGCTGCGGTTCCGCGACAGCAAGCGCTATGCCGACCGGCTGCGCGAGGCCCGCGAGAAGACTGGGCTCGAGGATGCGATCCTGGTAGCGCATGGGCGCATCGGCGGCCAGCCCGCGGTTGTCGCCGTGATGGCGTTCGAGTTCATGGCCGGCAGCATGGGCGCGGCGGTCGGCGAGGCGATCGTCGCCGCCGCCCGGCTTGCCGTCCTGCAACAGGCGCCATTGATCGTGTTCACCGCCTCGGGTGGCGCCCGTATGCAGGAGGGCGCCATCAGCCTCATGCAGATGCCGCGCACGATCATCGCGGCCCAGCTCGTGAAGGAGGCCGGGCTGCCGTTCATCACCGTGCTCACCGATCCCACCACGGGCGGCGTCACCGCGAGCTTCGCCATGCTGGGCGACTTGCAGCTCGCCGAACCCGGCGCGCTGATCGGCTTCGCGGGCGCGCGGGTCATCGAGCAGACGGTGCGCGAGACCTTGCCGGACGGGTTCCAGCGGGCGGAGTACCTCTACGAGCACGGCATCCTCGACATGGTCGTGAAGCGCACCGAGATGCAGGCGACGCTCGCCCGGCTGCTCGGGCTGCTCGCGCCTCACGCCGAACCGGCGGCCGAGGACGCTGCCGCCGCGTGAGCCAGCGTGCCGCCGCGCGGATCGAGCCGCTCGTGGCCCGGCTGCACGGGCTGCATCCCCGGCTGATCGACCTCAGCCTCGACCGGCTGCGCCGCCTGCTCGCCGACCTCGGCCATCCCGAGCAGCGCCTGCCGCCGGTAATCCACGTGGCCGGCACCAACGGCAAGGGCAGCACCTGCGCCTTCGCCCGCGCAATCGCCGAGGCCGCCGGGTGGCGCGTCCATGCCTATACCTCGCCCCACCTCGTGCATTTCCGCGAGCGCATCCGGCTCGCCGGCCGGCTGGTCAGCGACGCATCGCTCGCCGCGGCGCTGGAGCACATGGAAACCGTGAACGCCGGGCAGCCGATCACCGTGTTCGAGGTGATCACGGCGGCGGCCCTTTGGCTGTTCGCTGCGACGCCCGCCGACCTCTGCGTGCTCGAAGTGGGCCTCGGCGGCCGCGGCGACGCGACCAACGTCATCGACCGCCCGGCGGCCTCCGCCATCACCAGCCTGTCGCTCGACCACCGCGACCTCCTCGGCGAGACGCTCGCGGCTATCGCGGGCGAGAAGGCCGGCATCTTCAAGCCCGGCATCCCCGCCGCAACCGGGACCCAGCCCGCCGAGGCGCTCCGCACCTTGCAGGACCACGCCGACGCGGTCGGCACGCCCCTCCTCCTGCGCGGCCGGGACTGGGACATCACTCCCGAGGGGCGCGGCGCGCGTTTCACGGATGCGGCCGGCGCGTTCGCCCTCCCCTCCCCCGGCCTGCTGGGCGAGCACCAGCTCGACAACGCCGGCATCGCCATCGCCGCCTTGCGCGCGAGCCGGCTGCCGCTCCCCGAGGCCGCCTTCGCAGGCATCGCGCAGGCGCGCTGGCCCGGGCGGATGCAGCGCCTCGCTGGGCGCCTCGCGGACGAGTTGCCCGCCGGGTGGGAGCTATGGCTGGATGGCGGCCACAATCCCGGCGCCGGGCAAGCCCTGGCTGGCGTGCTCGCCGGGTGGCGCGACCGCCCAACCCATCTCGTCGTCGGCATGAAGCAGGGCAAGGACGCGGCCGATTTCCTCCGCCCGCTGCTGCCGTTTGCCGCCAGCGTCTGGGCGGTGCAGGAGCCGGAGCAGCATCTGGCGCTCCCGGTGGACGCCATCGTCGCGGCCAGCGGCGGCGTTGCCCGGCCCGGCCCCCGCGTGCTGGACGCGCTGCGGCAAATGCAGGGACCGCCCGCGCGCGTGCTGATCTGCGGCAGCCTCTACCTCGCGGGGGAAGTCCTCAAAGCGAACGGCACGGAGCCAACATGACGACCGAAATAACTTCCCTCCACCCGGCAGACCGCCCACGCTGGACCGAGCTTTGGACGGCTTACCTCGCGTTCTACGAGACCACCCTGCCGCCCGAGCAGTTCGACTATACCTGGGCGCGGCTGCTCGCCGACTCGGAGCTGCATGGCTTCGCCGCCCGGCAGGACGGCGCCCTCGTCGGGATCACCCACTTCCTCTACCACCCGCATAGCTGGGCAAGCACGCCGGCCTGCTACCTACAAGACCTCTACGTCGACTCCGCCGCCCGCGGCACCGGCGCCGGCCACGCACTGATCGAGGCGGTGGTGGAGGCCGCGCGCGCCCAACAAGCAAGCCGCCTCTACTGGCTCACCCACCTAGGGCAACACCGTGGCGCGCCAGCTTTACGACCGGCTAGCGCGCCACGTGGGCACGATCCGCTACGACTACTCGCTATAGGCTGCCCGCCACCCACTCCCGCAGCGCGCTCTTCGGCAACGCGCCGACCTTGGTGGACGCCGGCTTGCCGTCCTTGAACATGATCAGCGTCGGGATGCCGCGCACGCCGTAGGTGTTCGGCGATTGCGGGTTGTCGTCGATGTTCACCTTGGCCACCCGCACGCGCCCCTTGAACTCGGCCGCGATCTCCTCGAGCGCCGGCGCGATCATCTTGCAAGGGCCGCACCACTCCGCCCAGAAATCGACCAGCACCGGGCCGCTGCTCTGCAGCACCTCGGCCTCGAACGTAGAATCGCTGACCGGAACCGTGTTCTCACCCATCGGAAGCTCCTATTGCTGGGGAGAAGGTGGTGCGCGCGGCGACCCGCATCAAGCTTGGCGCATGGTGGTCCAGCAGGTCGCCCGGCAGCGCCACCACCGCGGCGGCCCGCGTCCAGACAAGGAAGCAGCGTATCGCCCGGTCCGGGAACGCCTCGGACAACACCGCGCGATACGCGGCGACCTGCGCCAGGTAATAGGCCGGAATCTCCTCGGCGCGGGCGGGCGGGTCGCGGTCGGTCTTGTAGTCCACCAGGAGCACCGCATCCGCGAGCACCGCGAGCCGGTCCACGACGCCGCTGATCACGACGCCGTTGACGACCCCCCCGAGCGGCTGTTCGGCGCGGCTGTCGGGACCGAACAGCGGCGCGAGTTCGGGGTGCGTGAGCACGGCCAGCGCTTCGGCGGCGAGGCGGCGAGCCTCGGCCGGTGCGAGCCCAAAGCCGGGGCGGCTGGCGTAGCGCCCTGCCGCAGCCGGGCGGTCCGCGGCGGGGAGGTCGGGCAGGTATTGCAGGAGCGCATGGACCAGCCGCCCACGCAGCAGCGGATCAACGCCAGCGGGGGCGGTGAGCGGCGAGACCGTGCGGGGAACGCGGCCGAAATGGGCATTCTCGGGCCGGCTCGGCGCCAACGGCCGGGCCGGGCGCGGCTCGGGCGCGAGCGGGACCGGCCGCCAGGACGGCGCCGTGCCGGCCCACCCCGGCAAAAATGGGGCGGGCGCCGCGACCGGTTGGGCCGCGGGCGGAACCGGCGCGCGCTGCGCCGATTCCAACCGGAACACCTCCCCCTGCCAGCCGCCCGGTACCGCCGCGAACGGCTGGGGCGCCACCCCGAGCCGCTCGAACCCCCTTTTCACCAGCGAGTACCAGCAATCATC
>JAABUX010009357.1_pt1 | contig 11104 bp, 9 predicted proteins | sample 5561851 | NCBI WGS metagenome assembly JAABUX01 (sample SAMN10711883, study PRJNA513361) | rock metagenome | isolation source: Antarctica rocks | place: Antarctica: Victoria Land, Richard Nunatak red sandstone | collected 2016-01-03 | reverse complement strand
GGTTGGCGCCGGGGGTTGGCGCCGGGGGTTGGCGCCGGGGGTTGGCGCCGGGGGTTGGCGCCAGGGGTTGGCGCCAGGCCGGCGCACTCGCCGATGGACGCTGTGGTGGTCAGGCGTCCAACAGACGCAGCACCCCGGGCAGCAGATCAGGCAGGTCCTCGGCGATCAGCCCCGGCCCGAACCCGGCCGCCGCCGCGCCGTGCAGCCACACCGCGGCGGCGGCGGCCAGGAACGGGTCCATGCCCTGCGCCAGCAGCCCCAGCACGATGCCGCCCAGCACGTCGCCGGACCCGGCGGTGCCCAGCGTCGCCGGGGCGTTGCTGTTGATGACGGCCCTGCCGTCCGGCGCGGCCACCACCGTATCGGCACCCTTCAGCACCACCACCGCACCGCAACGCCGGGCCGCCCGCCGGGCACGGGCCAGCTTGTCGCCGCCCGGTCCCACGGCGGGCGTATCGAACAGCCGGCGGAACTCCCCTTCGTGCGGCGTCAGCACGCAGGGTCCGGTGATCGCCTGGTCCAGCACCGCCGGGTCGTCCTGGAACACCGTCAGCGCGTCCGCATCCAGCACCGTCGGCCGGCCCGTCCCCAGCATGGCCAGCACCCGGGCGCGCGTGTCCGCCCCCACCCCGGCGCCCGGCCCGATCAGCAGGCCGGTGATGCGCGTGTCGGCCAGCAGCCGGTCCAGGTCCGCGGGCGCCCGGATGGGCTGGACCATGATGCTCGTCAGCGCCGTGGCATAGACCAGCAGCGCGGCCGCAGGCGCCGCCACCGTCGTCAGGCCCGCCCCGGCGCGGGCGGCGGCGCGGGCGGCCATGCGCGCCGCGCCCGTCATCGGCCAGCCGCCCCAGACCAGCGCGTGGCCGCGGGTATACTTGTTGCCGCCGTGCCCCGGCCGCGGCAGGTCCGCACGCCACAGCGCCGGGTCGTTCTCCCAAACGTCGGGGGCGAGCGGGTCCAGCACGCCGGCAGGGATGCCGATGTCCGCCACCACGACCTCCCCGCACAGCAGCCGGCCCGGCAGCAACAGGTGGCCCGGCTTCTTGCGGAAGAACGTGACGGTCAGCGCCGCCGGGGTGGCGCCCAGGTCTGCGCCGGTATCGCCCTCGACGCCGCTGGGAACGTCGATGGCGATGACGGGCCGTCCTGCGGCAGCGGCCAGGGTGTCCCGGGCCGTCCCCTCGATGGCGCGGTTCAGGCCGGCGCCGAACACCGCATCGACCACCAGCGCCGCACCGTCCAGCACCGCGGGCGCCAGCGGTTCGACGACGCCCCTCCAAAGCTCCGCGTTGTGCCGCGCCTCCCCCGTCAAGCGGTCGCCCGGTCCGAGCAGGGCGACCCGGACGGGCCACCCGGCCCCGGCCAGCGCCCGCGCGGCCACGAAGCCGTCGCCGCCGTTGGCGCCGGGTCCGCACAGCACGGTTACGGGGCGCGCGGACCACCGTTGCATGACCTCGCGGGCGACGGTCTGGCCGGCGTGCTCCATCAGCAGCGCGGCCGGGACGCCTCCGGCCACCGCCAAACGGTCAGCCTCGCCCATCCGGCGGACATCGAGGACGGCTGTGCCATTGTCCATTGCCGTCTCCTAGCTGGCCGGCGCCTCCGCCGGGGCGGCAGCGAGGCCGATGGTTGCCGCAACAGCGTCATCGACCGTGTCCAGCCAGATGAACCGCAGCCGCTGCTGCGCGCTGGGCGGGATGTCATCCAGGTCGCGCCGGTTGCGCGCCGGCAGCATCACCGTGTCGATCCCGGCCCGTGCGGCGGCGATCACCTTCTCGCGGATGCCGCCCACCGGCAGCACCAGCCCGCGCAGGCTGATCTCGCCCGTCATGGCCGTGGTCGGCGGCACCGTGCGGCCCGTCATCAGGGAGGCCAGCGCCACGAACATCGCCACCCCCGCCGATGGCCCGTCCTTGGGCGTGGCCCCCGCCGGCACGTGCACATGCAGGTCGCCCTGCGCGAACAGCTCGGCGGCGATCCCCATCCCCGCCGCGCGCGACTTGAGCAGGCTGAGCGCCGCCTGCGCGCTCTCCTTCATCACGTCGCCGAGCTGTCCCGTCAGCGTCAGCCGGCCCGAGCCGGGCACCCGGCTGGCCTCGATGAACAGGATGTCGCCGCCGACCGGCGTCCAGGCCAGCCCGGTGGCCACGCCCGGCACCGAGGCATGTTGCGCCACGTCCGCATCGAACCGCCGCGCTCCCAGGATGGCGGCCACCTCGTCCACCCCGACCCGGATCGGGCCAGCAGCCCCCTCGGCCACGCGCACCGCGACGTTGCGGAACACCGCGCCGACCTCGCGCTCCAGGTTCCGCACCCCGGCCTCGCGCGTGTAGCCGTCGATCACCAGGTTCAGCCCGGCATCATCGAGATCGACCATCGACGCATCCAGCCCGTTCTGCCGCAACTGCCGCGGCACCAGGTGGCCGCGCGCGATGGCCGCCTTCTCCTCCGCGGTGTAGCCCGACAACTGCACGATCTCCATCCTGTCGCGCAGCGGACCCGGGATGGTGTCGAGCTGGTTGGCGGTGGCGATGAACAGCACCCGGCTGAGGTCGAACGGCACGCCCAGGTAGGCATCCCGGAAGGTGCCGTTCTGCTCGGGGTCCAGCACCTCTAGCAAGGCCGAGGCCGGGTCGCCCTGGAAGCCGCCCGCGCCCAACTTGTCGATCTCGTCGAGCATCATCACGCAGTCCCGCTCGCCCGCGCGCCGCAGCGCCTGGATAATGTTGCCCGGCAGCGCCCCGACATAGGTCCGGCGGTGCCCGCGTATCTCCGCCTCGTCATGCACCCCACCCAGGCTGACCCGGACGAACTTCCGCCCGACGGCCCGCGCGATGGACTGCCCGAGCGAGGTCTTGCCCACCCCCGGCGGCCCCACGAAGCACAGGATCGGCCCCTTGCCGTCCGGGTTCAGCTTGCGGACGGCCAGGAACTCCAGGATGCGGCGCTTGACCTTCTCCAGCCCAAAGTGGTCGGCGTCCAGCACCCCCCGCGCGCGGGCGATGTCGATCGGTGCCTCCATCTCCAGCCGCCACGGTAGCTCCACCAGCACTTCCAGGTAGGAGCGGACCATGCCGGCCTCCGCCGCGCCGTCCGGCATCCGTTGCAGGCGGCGCAGCTCGCGCCGGGCCTGCGTCGCGACATCCTCCGGCAGCCCGGCCGCATCCAGCTTGCGCTGCAACTCCTCCAGCTCCGGCGCGGCGTCGTCGCCCTCGCCCAGCTCCTTCTGGATGGTCTTGAGCTGCTCGCGGAGCAGGAACTCGCGCTGCCGGCCCTCCATCGCCGAGCGGGTCTGCTGGCCGATGTCATGCGACAGGCGCAGCACCTCGTGACGGTAGGCCAGGCGGGCGATCACCCGGTCCAGGCGCGCCACCAGGTCGAAGGTCTCCAGGATCTCCTGCTTTTCCAACGGCGACAGGTCCAGCAGGCCGGTCACGAAGTCCGCCAGCGCGCCGGGCTGGTCGATGGCCCCGACGGTGGCGGCCAGCTCCGCGGGGGCGTTCTCGATCAGCCGCAGCACCTGTTGGCTGCGCTCCTGCAGGTGGTGAAACCGCGCGTCGATCTCGGGCGTGCGGGCCGTGGGTTCGGGAATGCGCTGCACGGTGACCGACTGCGGCTCGGCCAGCCCGTCCAGCCGGACCCGGCCAAGGCCCTGCACGATGGCGTTGTGCGACCCGTCGCGCCCGGTGAAGTAGCGCAGCAGCCGCGCCTCCGTGCCGACCGGGTGCAGGCCATCCAGGCCCGGCGCGGCATCGGGCCGCTCTGCCGACACCTCGCGTTGCAGCACGACCGTGATGTGCCGCTGGGTGCGGGCGGCCTCCTGCAACGCGGCAGCCGCATCGGGCCGGGTGATCGACAGCGGCATCACCATGCCCGGCATCAGCACGGTGTCGGTGACGGGCACGAGGACCAGCGTATCGGCCCCCGTGTTGCCCGGCGGGTCGTCCGGGCTGGCTACCCCGGCAGCAGTCGAGCCATCCATCAGTCCAGCCTCCGCAGGGTCAGCATCAGGCAGCCATCGGCAAAGTCCTGCCCGGTCAACTGATAGGCGCCATGCGGCAGCGGCAACCGCCGCTCGAAGCGCCCATGCGGCAGCTCGACCCGGTGGACCCGGGCGGGCCGTTGCACGGTCGGCCAGCGCCGGGTGCCGCGCACCAGCAGCTCGCCGGCGCTGATGCCGACCTCCACCTCGTCTGGACGCACGCCCGGCAGCGCCACGACGATCAGCAGCCCCGCCTCGGTCTCCAGCACATCGACCGCAGGCTCCCACCCGGCCGCGGTGGGCTGGAACACCCCCCGCGGCAGCCGGTCGGTGCGCGCCAGCACCACCAGCGCCTCCGACCACATGGCGTCCCGGCCCGACCTCGGCATTGCAGCTACCCCTGCTGCCCGGACTTCAGGCGATGGCCGAACACCATGTCGGCGTTCCGCTGCTGTGCCGGGGACATGGCGGCATACAGCGGTGCGAAGGTGTCGGCCAGGCGCTTGAGGCCCGCGGCATGGATGGCGGCGACGGCTTCATAGGTCATGATGTCATCCAGCGCGTTCATGGTCGCTGCCTTGTCCGCCCGGGCCTGCATCGCGGCGGCAATCGACTTGGAGTTGTCCTGCATGGCCGCAGCGATGGGCGCCCACAGCGCCTCCTGTTCAGGCGTGACCTGCAACTGGGTGTGCAGCCGCTGGATGCGTGTTCCGACATTTTCCGGCACCTGGGCCGTCCGCGGCGCGGCTCGCGCAGGCTGGCCAAGGGGCGCCGTCTCAGCCGCCATCAGGCGGGCCGGGCCGAGCAGCAACGCGACAGATAGCACGGTGGATAGACGAACGGCGCCGCGGGTGTTGATGGTTCGAATCATCGATGGTGCCTCTTTTGAGCCGACATGTTCAAATCCTGCTAACCGAGATATAGAGGTCGCTGAGCGCGCATGCCGGGCAGGGCCGGGTCAGCGGTGACCCCCGCCGCCACCGTGGCCGCCACCGCCGCCGCCATGAAATCCGCCACCGCCTCCATGGAACCCGCCTCTACCACCACGAAACCCACCCTCACCGCCACGGAACCCGCCTTGATAGCCCCCACGATAGCCGCCGAATCCACCGCCGCCGTACGCGAATCCGAACGGCTCATAAACCGGCGGGAACCCGCCATAGCCCGGTGAACCATAAAAGGACGAATAAGCGCCGCCCGCAGGGACGCAGCCGTAACCGTAAGAGTACGCGTAACCTACCGGGCAATTGACAGCATATTGCGCCGACGCAGGCGCCGCGGGCGCCAGGAGCATCAGGGCAAGGCCGCCCGCAATGATGGCTTTACCGGCAATCGGACTCAGCGTGCGCATGACCATCTCCTGGTTGTGCTTCGATGGCGCCGCCGGCCCGCGCTAGCCATCTGGGCACCCTACGCAGCCGGCCGCCGCATGGCGCACCCACTGGGATCACGAAATTGTGGGCCAGCCGCGCCGAATGCCGACCGCGCTGATAGTAGGTGGTGGCGTCAACGCCGCCGCAGCAGGGCCGGAAACTACTCATCCACCGTCGGCCGTACCGGCCGCGCCATGGCCGGCGGCACGCTACGTTACAGAACCGGCACTGCCCAACACCGTCCGCCGCGCCTATGCTGCCCCGCATGGACATCAGCCCGCACATCCTGCTGATCGACGACGACCGCGAGATCCGCGACCTGCTGTCCCGCTTCCTGGAACGGCACGGCCTGCGCGTCACCGGTGCCCGCGACGGCCGCGAGGCCCGGCGCGCCTGGCCTGCCGGCGCCTACCATCTGGTGATCCTCGATCTGATGCTCCCCGGCGAGGGCGGGCTGGAGCTGGCGCGCTGGCTGCGCGGCATCAGCGACGTGCCCATCGTCATGCTGACCGCCATGGGCGAGGAGACCGACCGCATCATCGGCCTGGAGCTGGGCGCGGACGACTACCTCGCCAAGCCGTTCAACCCGCGCGAGCTGCTGGCCCGCATTCGCGCCGTCCTGCGCCGCACCACCGACCGCGGTCCACGCCAGGGCACGACACCCAAGTCCCTGCAATTCGCCGGCTGGACGCTGGACCAGGCCCGGCGCGTGCTGCTGAACCCGCAGGGGGTCGAGGTGCCGCTGACCGGGGGCGAGTTCGACATGCTCGCCGCCATGGCCGGGCGGGCCAACCAGGTGCTGACGCGCGACATGCTGCTGGACCTGCTGCGCGGGCGGCAGGCCGGGCCGTTCGACCGCGCCATCGACGTCGCCGTCAGCCGCCTGCGCCGCAAGCTGGGCGGCGAGGGGGAGGGCACCAGCCTGATCAAGACCGTCCGCGGCGGCGGCTACGTGCTCGCGGCGGAGGTCGAGCAGGCATGAACGTGTTCCGGTGGGCCTACCCGCGCAGCCTGGCCGGCCGCACCGCGCTGGTGCTGCTGCTGGGCCTGGCCGCCGTGCAGGGCATGGGCCTGGTGGTGCACGCCTGGGACCGGGTGGAGCTGCAGCGCCTGGCGGATGGGCGGGACCTGGGCGGGCGGGTGATCGCCGCCCTGCGGGTCATCGGCGCCGCCCCGCCGGAGGGTTGGGCCGCCGCGGCGGCAAGCCTCGACCCGGCTGCCGGCGTGCGGGCGTCGGTGGAGCCCACGCTGCCCTATGGCGGCCCGGACGCTGCGCCGCCGGAGCTGCAACGCGCGATCCGCCCCTACCTGCTGTATGGCCAGGCGCCGCAGCAGGTGCATCCGAAGGAGACGCAGGTCAGGTGCGCCGGGGAGCAGGACATCGTCCTGGACCTGCACCTGCCGGATGACCGCTGGCTGATCCTGCACACCGGCTTTCCGATGTCGCGTCCCTGGGCGTCGGCGTCGTTCCTGTGGGCCTGGGCGGGCATGACGCTGGCCGCCGCCGGGCTGACGCTGTGGGCGGTGCGACGGCTGACCGCCCCGGTGCGCCTGCTGGGCGCCGCCGCCGAGCGCCTGGGCCGCGACGTGAACGCCCCTGCGCTCGACGAGGATGGGCCGGAGGAGGTCGCCACCGCCGCCCGGGCCTTCAACACCATGGCCGGCCGCATCCGCCGCTTCGTTGCCGACCGCACCTTCCTGCTGACCGCCATCGGCCACGACCTGCGGACCCCCATCACCCGGCTGACGCTCCGCGCCGAGTGGATGGACGACGACGAGCAGCGCCGCAAGATGCTGGCCGACCTGCAGGAGCTGGAGGCGATGGTGTCCGCCACCCTGGCGTTCGGCCGCGACGTGGCCGGCAGCGAGCCGGCGGTGCCGTTGGACCTGGCGGTGCTGCTGCGGACGGTGCTGGACGAGACGGCGGATGCCCGGCCCGCGGCGCACCTGGCCTATGCCGGGCCGGAGCACCTGGCGATCCAGGCCCGGCCGGTGGCGTTGAAGCGGGCAATCGCCAACCTGGTCGGCAATGCCGTCGCCTACGGCGGCGACGCGCGCGTGGTGCTGTGCATGCCGGGTCTCGGCGGGGGTGACGGCCAGGTGGTGGTGCAGGTGGAGGACACCGGCCCCGGCATCCCGCCCGACGAGCTGGACCGGGTGTTCGAGCCATTCCACCGCTTGGACCGCAGCCGTAACCGCGAGACGGGCGGGACGGGGCTGGGATTGCCGATCACCCGCAACATCCTGCGGGCGCATGGCGGGGATGTGACGCTCGCCAACCGGACGGAGGGCGGGATGCGGGCGACGGTGACGCTGCCGGGCTAGGCGCGTCGGCAGGCCGGCATCCTCAACGACGGCACCCATGCTCAACCAGCCGAAATCCTGGCGCAAGCCGCCGTTCCGCCGGGGGCGCCGCTACCGTGTCCTGCAGGATTTCAAGCCGCTTTACGACGAGCCGTTCCACGCCGGCGACGTGCTTGAATACCGCTATGCCGCCACCTCGATCTACGACGGCATGGATGGCTACTTCTTCATCCAAGCCGATCCCGTGCGGACCTGGCGCCGCTGGGACCTCTCGACCTACGACGACCAGCCGGTCTGGACCACGCTGTTCGAGTTGCTGCCCCGGCGAGGGGGATGGTGGGTCCGGCCCGTCCTGCTGGCCTTGGCGCTCGTCCTGCTGACAGCGCTTGCCGTATTCGCGCAGCCCGTCCCCTTCCTGCCGCCCGCGCCTTTCCTGCCCCAAGGTCCCGAGCCGCGGATCCTGCCGGTTCTCGGGATGCGCCGCTCCAACTGCGCGCTGCCCGAGCCTGCGGCGGGCCGCCTTGCGGCTTACGTCATCCCCGGCGTGGGCGCCTATGCCGCTTACGGCGACAAGGCCCTGCTGCCGGTCAAGGTCGCCGTGACGCCGGGGCGCGGCCACGACGGCATCGACCAACTGCTGTTCGGCGCGGAAACGACCTTCACCTTTCGTCTGGCCGCGCAACTCGACGGACATTCCAACCCGGTCGAGAGCCTGATGGTCCCGCGGCGGCCGATGGCGGCCCTATGGGGCGCCCAGACCAGGAGGGACGACGCCGACGGAACGGTCGCCTATCGCCTCGCCCTGACCGCTTCCGTATGGGAGGTGGCAGGTCATGGGTGGGCGGCGGCTTGCCTCTATTTCCACAACGCCCGGGTTCCTTGACGCCCAGGTTCCACAACGACCGGGGACACAGCCCTAGCCGAGAGAAGCCTTCCGCTTCGGCGCTGCAACCTAGGTCCGCCGCCGCATCAGCACGCCCAAACCGGCCAGCGCCAGCGCCATCACCGGCAGCGTCGCCGGTTCCGGCACGGCCGTGGACGCGATGGTGAACACGCCGATGCAGCCGCCCGCGCAGAACGGGTCGGTCTTGGTGGCGGAGGACGCGTCGAACGCGACGAACACCTCGCCCGAGACCGGGTCCACCGCCACGGAATGGCTGTTGTAGGTGTTCGGCAACCCTTGCGTGTAGGTGTCGGTGCTCCCGTCGATGATGCCCAGCACCGGGCCGCCCGGCTCGAACCGCGCGGACTCGAACGCCACGTTGCGGACCGGGTCATAGGAAAGCTGGTCGCTGCCGCTGATCCCGGTGATGACCTTGATCGACCCGGCGCCGGCCGGGTCCAGCGCGATGGACTGCGTGCCGCCGACGCTGCACGCGACGATCAGGGTGGCGCCCGGCCCCTGCGCCATCCCGGTCGGGTTGCAGACCCCGCCGGACCCCAGGCCCAGCGCGTCAAAGTCGTAGGTGTTCAGGATGTTGCCCGTCGTGGCGCTCACCTCGATCACCCCGCCCGCGTCGGTGGCCGCCGCCGTCAGCGCCGGGACCGCGACGAAGAAGCTGTTGCGCGCGGTGTTGTACACCTCCGCCTCCACCCCGTTGCTGCCCACGTTCGGCGTGCCGTTGGTGCCGTCCAGCTTGAGCGAGTTGATGACCGTGCCGGTCGCATTGTTGATCAGCGTGATGAAGCCGGGGTTGGAGGCGTTGTTGGCGGCCAGGATCGTGTTCGCCCCCGGTGCGTAGGCCACGCCGTCGACGCGGTTCGGCGGTGTCGGCGTGCCGGCGACGGCGGTGGAGAAGGTGCGGACCGGGCTGGTCAGCGTGGTCCCGTTGGAGGCCAGGTTGAAGGCCAGGAAGTTGCTGGGGCCGTTGCCGGCCAGCAGCAGCCGGCTGCCGTCGCTCAGGGTGGTAAGGCTGATGCCGTTCGGCCCGGCATTGGCCGCAGCGGCGGTGTTGCCCGCGAACGACCCGGCGCCAAGCTGCGTCACGAAGCTGTTCGTCTTGGCCGAGAACACGTCGATGCCGTTGTTCGACCGGTCCGTCAGGTAGTAGAGCTGGTTCGTCGCGTCGAACGTGCTCAGGTCATAGCCGATGAAGTTGCCGGTCGTGTTGAAGCCTGTGACCGGGATGTCTATGGTGCCGGAGAATTGGTAGGTCGGCGCCGCAGCGGCTGGGTGCGCGGCGGCAAGGCCGAGAGCGGCGCCAGCAAAGATCAAGGCCCTACGGCCGCTCAGCGAGGCTTTTGGTGGGAACCCTGATTGCAGCACTTGGGATTGCAACACTTGGAACGTCCTCCCCCGGGTCCGCTGCCTTGCTGGCCGCGGTTGACGCCAGTTAACCAGCGTTCGGCTGGGGAGCGCAACAAGATAGCCCTGTCCCCGCAAGCGGGTTGCGAACCGTCGGGTTCCGTCCGCGCCCGCAACATCGACCGGCTATCATCTGGCCAGAATCGCCAGTTTTAGGAATCTCGTGGACACGGTCAGCATCATACTGCCGGCAAGCCGGACCAAGGCGCTTCACTTGCTGCTCGACCAGGTCATGACCGGTGGCGACGCGGTCCTGCTCGTCGAGGGCGACGAGGGGCACGCCTTGCTGGACGAGGCGGCGTCGCAGTTGGCCGGGCAGCGCCATCGGGTGCTGCGGGCCGCCGCGGCGGGACCAGGGGGCCTCGGCCTGTCGGGGCTGATGGCCCAGATCGCCGGCCAGCCTAACCTGACCGCCCAGGACGACGCAGTGCTGGAGCGTGGTTTCCGGATGCTGACAACCCTGGACGAGACGTGCGCCCACATCGTGCTGCTGATCAGCGGCGCCCAGGACCTGCACCGCAAGACTCTCCGCTATATCGAGTTCGCCTGCCAGGCCGGTGCAAGCCTGCGGCTGGTTCTGGCGGGGGAGCCTGGCCTGATGGAGGTGCTGAGCTGGGAGGAGGCAGGGTTCCTCCAGGCTCGCCTTGCCTCCCGTCCGGTGATCGCCGTCGAGGCGCCGGAGCCAGAGATGGCCGCCCCGGTAGCGCTGTTTCGGAACGTTCCAGCCGGAGGCGTCCCGGTACGGCCATGGGTTGACGGTGCTGCGCCGCGCGCCGCCCCGATGGCGCCCGCATCTGCCAGAGCCCGGCGGTTCGGGGGTGGAACCATGCTCAGGTTGGCCGTTGCTTCGGGCATGACGGCGTCCCTTGCCCTGGGCGTGGGGATCAGCCGCCATGGGTGGCCCACCCTGCATCCGGGATCGCCGATGCCGGCGGACAGCGCTGATACAGGTGGTGCAACGCGCCCGGTCGCCCAGGCTGCCCCGCCGGCGACCCCGGTCGTGCCGCTTGCCTCCCCGACTGCACAGGCAGCAGGGCGCACCATTGCAGGGGATGCATCAGCCCCGCCGGCTCCACGGATTTTGACCTCCGCCCCGCCTCCGACCTCCACCCCGCCTCCGACCTCCACCCCGCCTCCGAC
>JAABUX010009356.1_pt1 | contig 11104 bp, 22 predicted proteins | sample 5561851 | NCBI WGS metagenome assembly JAABUX01 (sample SAMN10711883, study PRJNA513361) | rock metagenome | isolation source: Antarctica rocks | place: Antarctica: Victoria Land, Richard Nunatak red sandstone | collected 2016-01-03 | reverse complement strand
ACCGGAATAGAAGTCAACGTTGGGGTACAGGTTCCGCTTGACAAAGAAGTCGTCGGCGCGGGCGGCCTTCTCCAGCGCCACAGCCACGTCGATGAGCGGGTCGCGGCCAGCGATGTCGAACACCTCCTCCGCGATCTCCCGGATGATCTTCGCCCGCGGGTCGAAGTTTTTGTACACCCTGCGCACATGGGCCGCACTCCTTTACTCTCACACACCGGATCCGTCCAGGCAGAGAAACCCGGGCATGCGGGGCCAACCGGCAGTGCACCGCCTGCGGCCGCAGTCGCATGTCATTTTGAGTAGCTGCGCAATGCCAGGCAGGGCCGCGCTGTCGCAGACATCCTTCGTCCATCGTAAACAACAGCGGAGTGACATCCCGTCACGCAGGTATGATTCTGGGTTTGGATGTTGATAGCGGAGCACACTCAATGGACATGGGATCGCAGCGGCTGCGGACAGCAGTGCGCACCTGTGCCCGAAGCCGAACAGCTTCTCTTTGCGGTTCTTCACGCCCTCCAAGAATGCAGGAATCGCGTCCACCGTCTGCAGGCGCTCCAGCATGTTGAGCACCGCCTCGTTGGCGCCGCCGTGCAGCGGGCCGTACAGCGCCGCCACGCCGCCGCCCACGGCGCTGTACACGTCCACGCCGCTGCTGGCCAGGTGCCTGGGTAATGGCAGCGGCACCAGCTCATCCTCAGAGGAACGCCACCAGCGAGCGTGCGAGCGCGCATAGGCAACGATCGGCTCACGGTCTCGTTTGTCCGTCCATGCGGGCAGGATAGACGTCCAGGCCGGCCACTCACAGACACAAGCAAGCTGCTGCTGAGCAGATGTTTTTCGCAATGGCGGTCACACATCGCTTCAAACCGCACAGCAGACGGTTATGGTGCGAAATGCTGTTCCGATGTAGCTCCGCTGTGACCCCGGCACGCGGCTAAGTCACAGAAGAGGCGCGGTGTGTCGTCGGCGACGAGGCATATGGTCGCGCGCCTGACGGCCGCGGTGGAGCAGTTCATCTCGTGCTCCGCGTGCAGGATGAAGAGGACCTCCACCGCCCGCGCCAGCTTCGGGTTAGGCGTGTAGTTCTGCTTCGCGCCGGCGTCCAGCATGTACAGGAAGTTTTCCGCGTAGCCCAGACGCTGGTTGGGCAGCGCCGCCTTGCGCCCCGTCGCCCGGTGGTACGCCAGCGCCGCCATCGCCGGCGCCTTGCCTGGCGGCGCAAACTGGTATTCATGACTCTCTGCAGTGCTGCGGTGCGTTGAATGCATGAACAATAAACACAGCTTTTTGGCGTTTTGCTGTCAGCAATGAGGCCGCTTTGCGTATACGCTAGACGACCTTTCAGCTCCAGCAACATCATGGACATGCCCGTAAGAGTGGCATCAGGGTTAGCACTTCCGCTGATTCGATGATCGTCAGGGTGGTCAGCTCAGCAGCAGTTAGCGTGTTGGCGAGGGCGGCGTTATGCAGAGGAGGCTCGGTGGTCCCTGCGACGCACTCGAGGTTGAGCACGGAAAACTCACCGATGAGACGGCAGATCTGCTTGTCCACGATCTCCTTGTTCTGGTAGATGTTCTGGCCCGCCAGCGCCGGGTTCTGCTCCGGGTGGCACGTGCTCAGCGCGCTGATCTCCGCCATCAGAATGCCCATGAAGTGCGCATCGTGCGGCAGGGCGGACACAACCTGGAGGTGGACACGACTCGTGTCTCGGTGACGCCCACTTCGGTCAGGGTCTGTAGCGTCTCTGATGACACAATTCAAATCACGCATTGGAAGCAGCACAGGCGCGCACTCAAAGGCCTCCGAGGCATGATGTAGGCGTGCAATCGCGCACGTTCTCGACGGTCACGGGGACGGCCGAATGCCGCATGACGGCCTCCGTCCATCGCTCCAGCTCCGCGCGCGGCGGCAGGTGACCATACACCAGCAGGTATGCCACCTGCAGAACATGGCCAAACATGACGCCTCGAGGGTGCATCGAGGGTGCAGAGCAAAATGCGCGGCTGCTGTGTCCACCTGTCATGAGCAAGTGAAACGTAACAACCTGACAGCGTGTGCCCTCCACCCACCACCCAGCTTGAGGACCACTGGCTCCGTGGGTGTTCCCGCAGAGGCCTCTCCGAGAGAGCGAACCTCCAAGAAGGAGGACTTTTCGGCGAGCTGCTCGATGGGGTAGCCTCGGTACCGCAGGATGCCCTTGTCGCCGTCGATGTAGGAGATCTTGGACCGCACGGTCGCCGTGTTAAAGAGACTGCACGTGTCAGGATCCATTTCAAGGTGCGCGTGGGTCGGCAGTTGTTAATATCATTACCATGTGCGCGTGGGCACGTGTCAGGGAGGCTTGGCAACGATGCGCACGTGAGACGGCTGTTCCGCCAGAGTATGTATTCGACATCTCACAAAGGTGTCGTCTGCAATTGCAATCGTGCAGCATCGCTGTCAGCAGAGCTGCATCGGCAGGAAAGCGTGCAGGGTGGTCATACCCGGGGTCATAGGTGCGGAGGCCCACGCCGTCGCCGCCCGCAGTGATCTGCTTCAGGTCGGCCGCCTTCAGGTGCCCGTGGTCGTCCAGCTTGATCGAGTACTGCTTGCCGGTCCTCTCATCGGTAATGCGGAGGGTGCCGGGTCCACCCAGAGGCGCCGGCCGCTCCTCTGTGCGCAAGCGAGCACGGCAGCTCAGAACTGTTGGATGACACAAGGCCAAACGTCAAACGAATGCGCCATCTGGCTCCAGCTCAACCAACGGCCGAGTCAGACTCTGGGCGCATGGGTGGCAGCTGCAGGGTTACGGCGTTGGGGCTGGGAGTGGGGTCAGCTGAAAATGAGCTGCGATGGTCCGATGTTGCATGCATGAGCGGCGCAGCCTCTGCACCACCGAGCGTTCGGCAGACGCTCACCCGATCGAGCCTTCGTCGGCTGCCGGCTAACGCTGCTTTGCTCAGAGGTGCTGACCTCGGCGAAGTGTCGTCGCAGCGCGGCGAGACGGTCCGATGCCGTCTCCGGCAGTGCCATGCGTGGGCGTCGATGCGCTGTCTGATATGTATTGCAGCTGCACAATTGCCCGCGCGCGAATCAAGCTAGGCGGTGGGGCTGACAACTCGTGACCCTCTCATGCTGACGGTGCATGAATGCTCTAGGGTCCCTTTTACCCCGACACAGATGAATGCAACACAGCGCAAGCCGGTTTCTAATGCATGCATGCGGCAGCGGTGCGCTCCATGCACCTCCCTAGCTACAAAACTGGTTCGCGATCCAACGCTCACACACATATACTGACAAACACTGGACTACTGCCTTGGCGGCGGCAGCTTGTCGGCCGGTACGCCGAACTCGACGGCCGCCGACCGCCACAGCTCCGCCCGCCGCATCTGGAACGCCTTCTGCACACGCGCCAGGCCGCTGAGCATGCCGGCGAACTCCTCGGAGCGCTCCTCCTTCCAGCGCTCCAGCTCCTGCGAGATCACACGCGCTGTCGGTGACGACAAATCAATCCAGCCCTGACACAACCTGCACATGTTTTCTCCCAGCACACGCCATGATGCAGGCAAGCACTGCAACCAGCATGCGCAGGATCTGGGCGGAAGCCGGAAAGCACGTGTGCGATTACCACGGCGCTGCCGCATGCCTGTGCACACCATATGCTGCAGCATGCTAGCAGGACAGAGCATGATATGTTTGACCAGCAGTCATGATAGTGCCGCTGCCATATGCTCACTGAAGCTCTGCCCTTTCAACCCCACGAGCATCGGACGCAAGGCAGAGTACCATGTCAAGTGACTCCGTAATGCCCTCTTGAAATGCCCTCCCCTGCATCCCTAGCTCTAGGTAAGCCCTGCAGAGAACAGCGTCAGCAAACCAAGCCCCAAGCGCACCTCCCGGTTGCGCCCCAGCACGCGGTCGTACTCGGCCTCCGCGGCGACCTGCGCCGTCTGCAGCGCGCGCACGTCCTGGTGCAGCGACGCCACCTTGCGCGCCTTCGCCTTGTCGCCGCCGAACACCTGCGACGCCAGGCAGCGCAGGGGTATCAAAGACCCAGCGCAGAAGTCTATCTGAGTGCTGGGTGACATGTGTGAGTGGCACACCGAACCTACCGGACAAGGAAGGCCAGATGAGCCACACTCGCCGGGGCGGGCCACCGCGGCGTGATGTGCTCGCATGCTGCAGGCTGGACACATGGCTGCGGAGCGGGTGGCTGCAGGATAATGCTGGAAAAAGCAACAACCAGTGTGAAATCGGCGTGTGAACTGAATTTCAATCTGCTTTCTGCGGGGTTGCGCCGCGTGGGACGGCGCACGAGGTCGGCTTTGGAGCGCGCCTTGGAGCCCTCCTGCTCCAGGCCCGCGATCTCGCCCTGCTTCGCATCCAGCTCGTCCGCCAGCGCGTGGCACGTCAGCAGCGCCTCCTCCCGCTCCCGCAGCGCCCTGCGCACAGGTGTCGGGCCGTCCATGCGGTAGTGGACCCTCCATAGCGTGTGCCAATGCGGCTCACACAGGGGCTAGACACGCCAGTGTCATGCTAATGTGCTGCATGAGAATGCCCGCTTGGCCATAGGCAGCGTTTGGACACTCGTGTTGTCGTCCGGCCCACCATGCACACTTGCTACATCACGTGCTGTCTGCACGGCTGCCTCTGCGCCTGCATAGCGAGTCAGCCAGTGCGCAAGCTTGAGAACGTGTTCGAAGAGAATGACAGCTCACCTGGCAGCTGCTGGCGCCGCGGTCAGCTCCTCGTGCAGAGGCCCCAGGGCGGCCACAGTGCGTGCCACGGCCTCCTTCGAATCCCGGTACACCCTCACGGATGCCTGCAGAAGCGCTTGCGGTCTGACGACGCTTGTAAGGTGAGACTTCAAGAATGCGATTTGGCCGTGTCATGCATACGAAAAATTGTGCAACTGCCCTCTTGACATGCACGGTCATTGCGACAAGATAGGTTGAGTGCTACACGCGCTGGTGCAAGCCAGCTGATGCCGATGAAGGATCAGCGACCCGGGCGCACGGCGCTGCTGCTGCGCACAGCGTAAGGTTGCACAGGCGGTGGAGGGTCGCCAGGTGCGCACGTTTCCTGCGCGCTGCGTGTCTGTGGCCATGGACGTGGCCGCCGCGCCCATGTCCGTGTACTTGCCCAGCTGCCGAGCTGCCTCCTGTTCGCAATTCGACACCTGCGTGTGCTCACCACGGCTCGGCCGTCGCCTCATGGCAGGGCACTGAGAACAGCAGAGGACCATGGAAGGTTGCGGCTTTGTGATAGGCTTGCGGGCATATTGCAGGCTCCCTGCGGCAACCGAATGGAGCTGATCTACAAGAGTACAGCATTGCACCATCCAGAGCGGGGAAGTGATGGGGAGGATCTGACCGGAGCACGACACACGGCGAGCTGACCTTGAGCAGGCTGGTGCCGAAGTCGGCTGTCACGATCTGCGTGTCTTCGAGGGCCGCCACGAGGGTCTCCGCGGCGCGCGACGCCACAGTCAGATGCTCCAAGAACGTGTCCACCACCGTCCTCTCACCCTGCCTCGCGCCAGTTGCCGACGTCAGCACGCAACAAGGTCTGCATACGTGATGCCAGTGCGGTGACTGCGCCTCTAACCCAAAAACATAGCCTTGCACGCAGCACGCAGTGCTGAGCGTGATCGTGCGGCCCAGCATCATATCACATCCAGGTCCTGCTTAATGGCTCAGCACCCCATGCGAGGCTGGGCTCAATCGTGCGGCACAGCATCGCGTCACCTGCAGGTCCTGCTCCATGGCTGAGGGCGGCGGGTGGGACTTCATGTTCGTGCCCAGCTCCTTGAACCGCCGCAGCAGGTCGTGCGTTGCCTTCGCCGACTTGGCAGCCTCCTCGGGCAGCGGCACCGCCCGCTCCTGACCTACAAGCATGCCAAGCCAACACGTTGTCTATATTTACATTGCCCGATGCCGAGTGGCACGGTAGCCAGCTCCGGACAGCAGTTCACATGTGATGCATAGAAGCCAGAGCCGAAATGCCAGATTTGCCGCTTGATGCCAGTAGCTGCAGACGTGCGTGTTGCTACCCTCTCATGCAGTGGCGAACGATCACAGATAGCGGCAGCACTGGCGCCTGTGCGCAGGGCTCACCCAGCAGCTGCTTGGGGAGGCGCGCGACGCCGTCCAGCAGCGTGCCGTTGGCGGGCTGCAGGCGCTGCCACTCCGGGCACAGCGCCAGCACGCCCTCGCCCTCCAGGAACACCCGGAGCTCCTGCACTGGAGATGGCACAATGAGCCCACCTGCACCTCTGTGTTTCTATCACACCCAGGAGGGGGACAGGTACAAGCCTACGAGAAACCGCATGTTATGCCAGGCTAGCGTACTGCGGGTCGTCCCAGCCTGCTGCGCCACCCTAGCTGCCGCCCCAAGAGCCAAAACGAGAGTCCAGTCTTGCCAGTGAAGCGGACCGCACGTAGTACCCCATATGCTCCAAGGGTCGCATAAGCGAACTGCGCACATCAGAGGCTCCAATGACCGGGTGCGCGGCGAGCTGCTGCAGCCACCGCTCCAGGGAGGCGCGCCGCTGCTCCACGAACTCGACGGAGCCGAGCTGGCCCTCCACCGGACCCTTCTTCTCGGGCCGCGGCGGGATGAAGTACCCTCTGAGCGTCTGCTTCAGCAACGAGGATAGCGCCTGCAACAGCGACGGCGCGATTGCGGATGCCGGTCAAAGCATCAATCCGGTGTTACGGCGTTGATGAGCTTGCGCAGCCATTGAACATGGCTTTGAACATATACGTTGCTGCGCAGGAATATGGAGGACGTGAACAGCCACGCACCACGAAGTCGCGGAAGCGCCGCCGGACCGACGCGTGCTGGCCGCGGTAGCCGCGCAGCTTGGACACGGTCTGCACGCGGTACAGCACGTAGCCGCTGGAGTAGCCCGGGATGAGGCCCGCCTCCGCCTTCTTCACGGGGTCATCGACAGTGATGCGCAGGGCGTCCGCCTCGGCGCGCGCCGGCGGCGGGCGGGGGGCAGTTCCCGCCGCTGGTCCCGGCCCGTGCCAGTCCTCGGTCGCGTGTGCAGCAGTGGCGGCGCCATTGGTCAGCGGCCTGGCGCCGCGTCCAATTGCTGCGGCTAGGCTGCCGTCGAGTGCCCCCGGGTCATGGCGCCTGCAGGTATCGGACGGTCTGTTGCAGTGCTCCCCCGGACGGACCGACAATAACAGGGCCGGAGCTGAGCACGCACCAACTCTAGGCTGGGATGATGCAGCATATGCATGCTGCGCAGGACCATATCTGCAGCAGCCAATCTCGGAGTCGGCAGGGACCCGCAGCTGAGGAATGCCAAGATGCACGCCTGTTATTGGAGGCACCCGACAACCCAGGCGGGTCATCGGCTGCGTCCCCTGATGCAGACCCCTTCCGTGGCCCCGCGGACCCCGCCGCTGGCTGGTCCAGGTCAATGGACGTCATGCCGTCGGTGTCGGCGGCGAGGGGGTCCGTGTCCGCATCCATCGCGACACTGACCACAGGGCGCAGCTGCCCGTAGCTGGCGACGGTGTCCACCCGCGTGGCGGAGCGCAGCGGGTCGTCCGCCTGCATGAGAAGACGCGAAGCTAGGGCCTTGCCGTCAAAAAGGAGGGGGAGCGGAGACAAAAGCGCTTCGTGCAACAGCATCACGAGTGGCTGCTCGATTGGATGAACGCCTTGCTGGGGCTTGATCAACCGTAAGGACTCCAGGCAGCTTGCGGCGCCGCGCGGCGTCTCAATGGGCAATTGAGGACACGCGTGATTTTAACCTCTTAACGTAGCACTTTGGTGGGCAACAAGTGCTGTCCATGTCATTGCTCACCGCAAAAGCCCCACCACCACCACCATGTGCGCCAGCCGTGCTGCCGCCGCGGCTGTGACTCCTGCTGCCGGCCTCCGACGGGTGCTCCGTCGTCAGCGGGTCCGCCAGGCTGCCCAGGGACGCGCTGAGAGGGTCCAGGGCGCTGGCGGAGCTCCCGGCCGCCTCCAGCGCCGCGTCGATGGGGGCGTCGTACGCGAAGCGCGACGCCGACTGGCCGGCGGGCTCGCCGGCGCCGCCGCCCGCGGCCGCAGACTGCGCGCACAGGCAAGGTGTGATCGCTAGCCCGACCGACAGCAAAGCCTGAGGGGTTGATCCAGCAAAGCTGGCCGGCAGCCTTTTGCATCATGCGGAATTGCAGTATAGTATGGGTGATGCGGGCAACAGCCGCCACGGCGTTCGAGGCCAGGCCGTGTAAACGCAGCGTCAAACCTAAAGGTGCTTCAGCGAAATGCCTAATTCCGCGACGATTCTGGTATTGCCGAAATCAGCGTTGAGGCGGACGCACTGGAGGGTTGCGGAGGTCCTTGTCATCCAGCAGCGCCTGGTCATCTTTGTCAGCCTGCATCGGTGCTGCCATGAGATGGTGCAGGGTGCGCACGGTTCACTTGCATGCAGCGCCCGCGGCAGCACGCAATGTAAGTTTGCCAAGAGGGGTGGGGGCGGGATGTCAGGCTCGCGGCATGTCGTGCAATGAGCGGCATTGCAGCGGCATGCACCTCGTGGGTGCCCAGCGCGAAGGTGAGAGGGTCGAAGCCGGGGTCGGTCATGATCCTATCTCCTTCTCGTCCCGCAAGTGCCCGCTACACGGCTGGCAAGCATTGTAGCCACTCCACAAGAGCGTATCCCGAGTGAAGTCGTGTCGGGCGACACTAGTCTCTGCCTCAGTCACGATCAGATGAATGCGAAACTGCCAGAATTGGACGCAGTTTCCGCCTCGGGTCGTCCCGAAGCGGCACCCAGCTGTACCCTTGCTAGTGTGAAGCAATCGTGGGTTGGCCTGTGGTACCCCTTCTGGCTGTGCGAGTCGCCGCGAAACAGCCTCAGCCAGCTCAGGCGGAAGCGTGGGCTGCACGCCCTCCGTCGGAGCGACAGCTTAGCATGGGGAGCTGCATGAGCAATAACTCCTCTGGCACTTCGCAGGAGAAAGGAGTTGCTCCCGCGGCGCCCCATGTCTCGTCGGTACGCAGTATCGTGATAGGACGCCCTCTTGCAATGACGCCTCTGCTTCTGTGCTGCTGCTGCACTGTGCGTCTCGCGTCAGGTCTGCACAAGGTTACCGTGCTGAGCTGTGAGGGCAGACCTCCGGCAAGTTCATATTCTCGTTCCGACACCGCATGTTCAGCTCAGCAGACATATGCTCGGTGATGATGACTTGCAACAGTCGGCATAGCATCTTGACATCGCGACCGACACGAGAGGGCCTGACCCCCCCGCCACCTGTACGGCTATGAGACCAGCAAGTTGCTTGCCGTGCAGGCCGCTCCTGACACAGGCTCCAAGCTGTCCAGCCACACCGGCGTGCTCGGCAAGGAAACGCCGGCAAGCAGCCTCCCGCCCATCCCGTCAAAACGCCACTGACACCCGCCACCTGCTGCTCTGCCTCCTCTGCTTAGCCATGCATTGCACCTGTAAAAGCTGGATGTCTGAAATTTGCACGCGGGGTACAGGCAGTGGCCCGGGCGGGCGCGATGCAGAAAGCCTGTTTACCTTCGATTGCTTCACACACGCAACATCGGTCATGCAACGCCGCAGGAGGTTTCTGTCGTCTACTCCCTTGGCAAGGTGCTGGGGCGGGGGCAGTTCGGGACGACGCGGCTGGCCGTGGAAAAGGCGACGGGCAAGGAGTTCGCGTGCAAGTCCATCTCGAAGCGGAAGCTCACGTGCGCCACTTCCCCCACAGGCCGTCAGGAGGAGACTGACCGCAAGATGGGTGCATCGGCGCCCACGCTGCTTGCTCGTCACCATGCTCGCCTCGTGACGATGCAAGGCTGATCAGGACAAGCTTCGCTCAGCGTAGCAGATGACGTCAGGCTCCATCGACAAGAGCTCTCGGGAATTTTATATGTACCCTGTTCATGTTTTCAGGTCGCCGACAAAACGTTATTCAAGATAGTGTCTTTTGCTAAATTTGCCCAACTTTGTGGCAGGAACAAGGAGGATGTGGAGGACGTGCGGCGGGAGGTGCAGATCCTGCACCACCTGGGCGGCCACCCCAACATCACGCTGCTCAAGGGCGCGTTTGAGGACAAGTACAACGTGCACCTGGTCATGGAGCTGTGCTCCGGCGGCGAGCTCTTTGATCGCATCGTGTCCAGGGGCCACTACAGGTGCCGCGCTGCTACAGTCCGGCAAGCCACTGTCATACCCAGTCAGCTGCAAGCAGGGTCGATGTGGCGCCTTCTAGGGCTGGCTGCACTGCATCCGCCTGTGATGGCATGCTACCTTGAGTGGCACCACTACGTGGGCACATATTTATCATGCAACCAGGCGACTGCTGGTTGCGCTCATGGGGGATTCCTATTGTTGTGCAGCGAGAAGGACGCCGCGACGATGTGCCGGACGATCGTGAAGGTCGTAGGCCATTGCCACTCGCTTGGCGTCATGCACAGGCGAGTGGCCATGGCATCAAGAGTTCAACCATTACATTGCAGTCATAATTCTTCATTAAGTCAATGTGCGACTGGCTGAACGCGGTGGTCTCATGGAACGAAACAACGGTGCACAGACCGCCTTATTGAGCAGCGCGGGTCGCCAGCTGTGTTGCCATTCCTCGCAAACGTCATGTCTGTGGACGAACTTAGGATAAGACCGCTTCTGCTGCGGAGGGTCCAGCTGGTCTTCGTTACCGTGAGCCGTGTCACAGCCGCGACGCTACCAAAAGCTGAATTTCCTTGTCTTATGTGTCACGCCAGGGACTTGAAGCCGGAGAATTTCCTGCTGTCCAGCAAGGCGGAGGACGCGCCGCTGAAGGGCTGCGATTTCGGGCTGTCCGTGTTCTACCGCCCCGGCGAGGTGTTCCAGGACATCGTCGGCTCCGCCTACTACGTCGCGCCCGAGGTGCGTACGCTTTGCCTGAGTCGTGCCCAACAGCCCGACATAGGGTTTGTGTTCTGCACGATGAGATTTGACAATTCGACAGAATTCGAGACTTGAAAATCCTCAATGTCTGGTTGTGAACTGAGCCACTATTAGGTCTGCCAGTCGGTGTCAGCCGCAGACACGGTGGTAGGCTGGCGAGCACGTCCAAAACTCCAGTTGCTCGACCGCGTCTGTGGTGATGTCAGCCTACTGTGGCTGCGTTTG
>JAABUX010009355.1_pt1 | contig 11104 bp, 15 predicted proteins | sample 5561851 | NCBI WGS metagenome assembly JAABUX01 (sample SAMN10711883, study PRJNA513361) | rock metagenome | isolation source: Antarctica rocks | place: Antarctica: Victoria Land, Richard Nunatak red sandstone | collected 2016-01-03 | reverse complement strand
TATTCCTTTCTAGATTTCACCCTGATTATTGATCGTGTTCAAGGAGATCCCTTTGCCACCCCCAGTCAGTGCCGGGTGGTTTTACCACAGGAGATCGCTGGCTTTCCCCGCGAGCTGTATTGCACCCATAGTCGGGAGATAGCGTTGCGCGATTACCTGACTCGCCAATTTGACCATGCAGCGCGAACTATCCGTCAGCGGCGCGGTACTGGCAGCAGCGGCCTGATTGCAATTGCTACTCCAGGACAAGCCATCCTAGAGCGCAGTGCCGCCTTTATTAATGATGAGTTTGTTGAAGTGCGATTCGTTGTCGGACTGCCTGCCTTTGGTCGCCAAATCGCTGGGCAAGAAGCTGCTCAGATGTTATGCGAACAGCTGCCAAAACTGGTGGATAGCACCTTAAAATATCGCAACTTGGATGCTGATGCCATCCAGTGTCATGTAGAAACATCTGAAGATGCGGATTGGCTCCGACAACAACTAGCGCAGCAAGGATTAGTGGCCTTTGTTGCCGATGGTGCAGTCTTGCCCCGAAGCAGTGGAGTAGATGAGCGTCCACTCCAAGATCAGGTAATGGCTTTCCAGTCGCCGGAAGCGTTGCGAGTGGAGATCCACTGTCCCAATCGCGGTTCGGTTACAGGGATGGGAGTGCCAGCGGGAGTCACGTTGATTGTAGGAGGTGGCTATCATGGCAAATCCACCCTGCTGAAAGCTATTGAACTAGGTGTATATAACCATATTCCCTCTGATGGGCGTGAACTGGTGGTTACCGACCTCACTGCTGTGAAGATCCGGGCGGAAGATGGTCGCAGCATCACGGGTGTAGATATCTCGCCGTTTATCAATCATTTGCCCCAAGGGCGGTCTACGACTCAGTTTTCTACTCAAAATGCCAGTGGCAGCACTTCGCAAGCGGCAAATATTATAGAAGCAATGGAGGCTGGGACACGACTGCTGCTAGTGGATGAGGACACTGCCGCGACCAACTTCATGATTCGAGATCGCCGCATGCAGGTTGATTGCCAAGAATAAAGAACCGATTACACCATTTATTGACAAGATCCGCCAGCTCTATACCGACTATGGGGTATCCACCATTCTGGTAATGGGTGGCAGCGGCGACTATTTTGATGTGGCGGATACAGTGATTGCGATGGAGAATTTCCAGCCGCAGCAGGTGACTGCTAGGGCGCGGGAGATCGCAAGTCTTTATGCGACCGAACGTCGCCCGGAAGGTGGCAAGCAATTTGGCTCGCTCACACCGCGTGTCTTGTCACCAGAGCCTAACCCTAGTCGCGATCAGCACCCGGTGAAGTGGAAAGTCCGAGATGTAGACACCCTAGTCTTTGGCAACCAAGACATTGACTTGTCTGCCGTCGAACAAATTGCCGAGTCAGGACAACTGCGGGCGATCGCGGCGGCAATGGTTTATGCCCAGCAGCGATATCTGGACGGACAGAGCACCCTAGCGGAGATCCTAGATAGGGTGATGGCGGATATTGAGGAAAAAGGATTGAATCTTTTGACTCATGTTCCTGAAGGGGATTTAGTGATGTTCCGTCGCTTTGAATTAGTGGCTGCGCTCAACCGCTTGCGAACACTTGAAATGCATTGAACTTAAGGGTGTGGGTGCAAGGTTAAAAAAGCTTCAACTTCAGCGGCGGTAGGTTGGGCGGCGATCGCTCCTGGCTTCATCGTGGTCAAAGCACCCACCGCAGTGGCATAAGTTACTACTTTTTTGGCAGTTTCTGGATCAGCAAGGCTGTGAATACCTAACTGGCTAACCTGGTGAAGGAACCCAGCAACGAAGCCATCTCCTGCCCCGGTTGTGTCCACGACTGGAACTGAGAAACTAGGCAGTTTGCCTTCGTTTTCACCGAGGCAGTAGGTACAGCCTTGCTCTCCAGCTGTTACCAATACGCCCTCTACTGAGCCTAAGCGGTAGGTAATTGCCCCCGGATCTGTGGTGTCAAATAGCCATTCTGCTTCTTCTTCGGAAAGTTTAAGAAAATCAATTCGCTTAAATATTTCCTGAATGGTTTGACGGGCGGTGTCAGGGTTAGGCCAGAATACGGGTCTCCAGTTCACATCTATCAGAATTTTGACGTCATACTGCTCTGCCAACTGCAGGGCTCGAACGATGGCTTCTCTGCTATTAGGATATGCCAGTTCCAGGGTGCCTAAAATTAGAAAATCTGCCGTTTCAAAGAGCTGAATTGGCAGCTGTGCTGCGAGGATGCGCGTATCGGCAAACTCAGTCGTGTCGTGGTTGCCAAATCCGGCAAAGCTGCGATCGCCTGATTCAGAACGCACGACATAAACTTGCCGCGTCGCTGCAGTGGAATGGCGCTGCACACCAGTTGTGTCTACACCTACTTCTTGTAACAACTTTACCAGTGCATCTCCAGGTTCATCCTGCCCCACACAGCCGACAAACCCAGATGGTGTACCTAGCTTTACCAAGGCACAAGCTACATTCGCCGGTGCGCCTCCTGGATAAGGTGTCCAAGATTCGACTTGCTCAAGCGATCGTCCGACTTGATCAGCTAGACAATCAAACAAAATTTCACCAAGGGACAGAACACGGGGATCGCTCATCGCAGCATTGTTTCTTACTTGCCACAACCAAGATAGTAGAAATGTGAGCAATCCTACAACGTGAATGAAACCGATGACTAAACTAAGCGTGGGTGTAGTCGTCGTAAGATACACGGCGACATTTTGCTCAAAAGCTTACCCCGCAAAAGAATCCTCTAGAATTAAAGACGGAAGGTGAGTAGATATACTAAGGAAAGTTACGTTATGGCTGGTGGCGAGTCTCAGGGTCCTGTGACCCTTTCAGATCGAGAACTGCAAATTATCGACTTAGTAGCCGCTGCCTTGACCAACCAGGAAATTGCCGAAAAGCTAGAAATTAGCAAGCGTACAGTTGATAACCACATTAGTAACATCCTGACTAAAACGGCAACGGATAACCGGGTAGCCCTTGTCCGGTGGGCTTTACAATGGGGTAAAGTTTGTCTGAATGATGTCAATTGCTGTACCTTGCCCGCTCCCGGCGATCAGACGGTTCCTTAGAAGGAAGACAGGGGGAGCAGTAATAAAACTTAAAGGCCGGATAGCACCGCTGGTTGCAATCGGGTAGTACGCTGAAATCAATTAGCCTCACGGCATCAGTTGGCGATTGATAGCTTAAAGGGAAGATGATCATGGTTGAACGTGGTTCGAAAGTGCGGATTCTGCGGGAAGAATCCTACTGGTTTCAAGATGTAGGAACTGTTGCTTCTGTTGACCAAAGTGGCATTCGCTACCCAGTGATTGTCCGCTTTGATAAGGTGAACTACGCTGGCGTCAATACAAATAACTTTGGCACCCAAGAAGTGATAGAGATTGAAAAACCGACGCCGAAGACAAAGGCATCGACAGCTGCTCCTGGTGGAAAACAAACCACCATTGATGAACGTACCCGCACCACAGGCAGTGGCGTCAAAACTGCTGCGAAGCCTACTGCTCAGCAGGAATCTGGAGATAGCGACCCTCTAGTAGAAGGTGGCGGCAATCAGGGAACTGAAAAGCGTTAAGGATAGAACAGGAGGCAGGAGTCAGGAGTCAGGAGTTTAGGAGAAACCTCATGGATAAATCTAGGAGTTCAGATAATGATGCAGAACTTCTCCTCTTTGACCTGTCTAAAGACAGGGGCTTGAAACTGATTGATTCATACACCAGTCGGAAAGGAGCCATTCTGACTCCTGACTCCTGACTTCTATTCACAAGATATGTTGTGCCCGAATTGCCTGAAGTTGAAACAGTCCGGCTGGGTTTGAATCAAGTTACCCCAGACCAGGAAATCACGGGTGGGGATGTGTTGCTTGCTCGCACCATCGCTCACCCGATTTCTGTGGCAGAGTTTTTGAGTGGGCTAAAGGGGACAGCGATCGCCCAGTGGCACCGGCGCGGCAAATATTTACTAGCAGAACTATCTTCAGGTGGCTGGTTGGGTGTCCACCTCAGAATGACCGGTCAGCTACTGTGGCTGCATCCCGATGAGCCATTGCAGAAGCATACGCGAGTGCGACTGTTCTTTACTGGGGAACACGAGTTGCGCTTTGTTGATCAGCGAACCTTCGGTCAGATGTGGTGGGTTCCACCGGGAATTGCGACTGAATCTGTCATTACCGGGTTAGGGAGACTGGGACTAGACCCGTTTTCAGATGAGTTTTCCGTGGAGTATTTAGTTGGAAAACTGCAAAATCGCCGCCGTCCGATTAAAAATGCTTTGCTGGATCAGGCAGTAGTAGCAGGAGTCGGTAACATCTATGCTGACGAAGCTTTGTTTCTCAGTGGAGTGCGACCAGAAACACTTTGTACAGATTTGCAATTGGGGCAGATAGAGCGCTTGCGCGCTGCCATTATTCAGGTTTTAGAAACCAGTATTGCTGCTGGTGGAACGACCTTTAGTAGCTTTCTCAATGTGCAGGGCATCAACGGTAATTATGGTGGTGTTGCATGGGTTTACAATCGCGATGGAGAACCTTGTCGCGTCTGTAACACACCAATTCAACGACTTAGATTAGCGGGGCGATCGGCTCACTTCTGTCGGCAATGTCAGCGCTAGTATAAATTCCACATAAAACAAACATAAGATATACAGTCTTAAAGCTTTACCTAAACCTGGTCGAAGCATCAGCATGCAAAACTATAAACCAACTAACTACTAAAGTTGGTGGCTCCCTAATGCCATGTAACGCGGTTTTTGCTCGATATTCTGAGCAAGTAACAGCCGAAACGTATATGTGACCAGGTATACTGTTGACCCAGGGATATATCGGTACAAATTCGCAGTGACGTGACTGGGAGCCTTGAACTTAGTCAAGATGCTTAGTTACGAGAAAATTTTCATAAAACAGGAGCAACAGCTTTGTTACAGCAAGAAAAGCCCCAAGCCCCAGAAAATAATACGCCGCCAGAGATGGCAATGCTGCAGATGACGAGTGGCTATTGGATCTCGCAGTCGATCTACGCCGCCGCCAAGCTTGGTATCCCTGATTTGTTGAAAGACGGCCCCAAGAGTTACGAGGAGCTTGCATCTTCAACGGAAACGAATGCACGGTCTCTTTATCGTGTACTGCGTGCGTTGGCGCAGGTGGGGGTTTTCGCTGAGAAACAAGAGGGAACTTTTGCTTTAACACCACTTTCCTCCTGTCTCCGGAGTGATGATCCCAAATCCGTGCGTGCTTTGGCTATTCTGTTCGGTGAAGAGCAATATAAAGCTTGGTGAGACATCCTTCACAGCGTGCGGACGGGAGAAAGTTCTTTCGAGCATTTGTTCGGGATGCCAGTTTTCCAGTACTATGCCCAAAACCCGGAAGCGGAAAAGACTTTCAACGCGGCGATGACAAGTGGTTCAGACGCGGAGAAGGCTGCAGTCGTCCAGACCTACGACTTCTCGACTATCCACAAATTGGTTGACATTGGTGGTGGACAGGGAAGTTTCATTGCCTCGATTCTTAAGGCAAACCCAACGCTCAAGGGTGTTCTCTTCGATCTACCTTCTGTGGTCGAAGGTGCGAAGGATGTACTCTCAGCTGAGGGTGTTGCCGAGCGCTGCGAAATCGTTGGCGGAAGTTTCTATGATTCAGTACCAAGCGGTGCTGACGCCTACATCCTTAAGCACGTCCTCCACGATTGGGATGATGACACTTCGCTGACTATCCTCAAGAATTGCCACCGCTCAATCCAGGAAAATGGAAAGCTTTTGGTAGTTGAGCAGATAGTTCCTCCTGGTAACGAACCAGCCTTGGCTAAGTTCATGGACGTGAATATGATGATGCTGCATCCCGGTGGCTGTGAGCGCACAGAAGCAGAATATCAAGCGCTGTTTGAGGCTGCAGGCTTCAAGCTGACCAAAGTCGTCCCTACACGGGCAATGGTGAGTGTGATTGAGGCGGTACGGGTATAGTCCGTTACCCGAAGACTTCCTTCACCAGAAAATTATCATCAATTTAGGAACAACAGCTATGTTATTGGAAGAAAAGACCCCAGCTCAAGAAAATATGCCACCACATCTGCGAGGTCTGCCGCCAGAAGCGGTGATGATGCAGATGGCGAGTGGCTATTGGATCACGCAGCTAATCTACGCCGCTGCCAAGCTTGGGATCGCAGATTTGTTGAAAGATGGCCCAAAGAGTTGTGAGGAAATTGCCAGCTCAACTGGGACAAATCCAAAATCTGTTTATCGGGTTCTGCGTACTCTTGCGGGTGCAGGCGTCTTTGCTGAAACAGAGCATGGTCATTTTACCCTCACACCGCTTGCCGCCTCTCTCCAAAGTGGTGTTCCCGGCTCGATGCGCGCCATGGCAATCATGTTCGGCGAGGAGCAATATCAAGCTTGGGGAAACATTCTTTACAGCTTGAAGACGGGGGAAAGTTCTTTTGAGCATATGTACGGTGTACCAATGTTCAAGTACTTTGTCGATAACCCGGAACCGGGCGAGATCTATGAAGAGGCAATGACGAGTGTTTCGGCAGCGGAAAAAGCCGAGATCCTTAAGAGCTATGACTTCTCATATATCAAGAAGTTGGTTGAAGTCGGCGGCGGACACGGAAGTTTCATTTCCTCCATCCTTAAAGCCAACCCAACAATGAAAGGTATTCTCTTCGATCAGCCGTATGTGATTGAAGGTGCGAATATCATCAAGGAGCAGGGACTTGAAGACCGTTGCGAACTTATAGCTGGAAACTTCTATGAGTCAGTGCCAAGCGGTGGCGACGCCTACAGCCTCAAGCACGTCCTCCACGGCTGTAGTGATGAACAGTCAATTACTGTCCTGAAGAACTGTCATCGCGCCATGACAGAAAATGGAAAGCTTTTGATAGTTGAGCGGATCGTTGGATCTGGTCCAGACTCCTTCTTGGCTAAGTTCCTTGACGTTAATATGATGCTGCTGGTGAAGGGCGGCTGTGAACGTACAGAGACTGAATATCGCAATGTCATTGAGGCTTCGGGCTTCAAGGTGACGAAAGTCGTTCCCTCAAAGTCAGGCACAAGCGTGATTGAGAGCGTACGAGTGTAGGCAGAAAGCAAAATTATCTCATAGCTACCCCACCTGGTTCATAGAATCAGGTGGGGTAGTCCATAATGCTTAAGAAAGCAATATACAGACCTCTTACAAATCATGGCTGTCAAAAAAGGTGATTTGGTTCGCGCTGTTCGCGAAAAGTTGGAAAATAGTTTAGAAGCAAAAGCCAGTGACACTCGCTTCCCACCGTATTTGTTTGAAACTAAGGGAGAAGTTTTAGACATAAAAGGTGACTACGCGCTTGTCGTGTTCGGTCAAGTACCCACCCCTAATATGTGGTTGCGTGTTGATCAACTTGAAGCGTTTAAACGAGATTGAGCGAATGCGCGATCGCGCCCCCACTATGCCCTCTTCCTTCCCAAATCAGCGCCACTCAAGACTTGTCACCATTGTCGGTGCCGGTAAAGTTGGCAGTACTCTGGCTCAGCGGCTGGTTGAGAAAAATCTAGCGGATGTGGTGTTACTGGATATAGTGGAGGGCATGCCCCGAGGTGTGGCGCTTGATTTACTTGAGGCAAGTGGGATAGAGCAACACGATCGCCAGATTATTGGCACGACAGACTATGCTGATACGGCTGGTTCTGATGTAGTAGTGATTACGGCGGGTTTGCCACGTAAACCGGGCATGAGTCGGGATGATTTATTGAAGACTAATGCCAGGATTCTGATCAATGCAGCACGGCAGGCGATCGCACATTCCCCCGATGCTATTTTAATTGTCGTCACCAATCCCCTGGATGTGATGACTTACCTGGCTTGGCAAGTCACCCACCTGCCGCGTGAGCGTATTATGGGCATGGCTGGGGTGTTAGACTCCGCCCGGTTTCAAACTTTTATTGCGATGGAATTGGGCGCTGCCGTGATGGACGTTAACACAATGGTGTTGGGTAGTCATGGAGATTTAATGGTGCCTTTGCCCCGTTACTCTACTGTCAACGGGGTTCCGATTACGGAACTGATGGACGCGGCAACAATTGAGCGCCTGGTGGAGCGGACTCGTCACGGCGGGGCGGAAATTGTGGGACTGATGAAAACGGGCAGTGCCTATTTTGCCCCAGCGTCTTCTATCTGCCTGATGGTGCAGGCAATTTTACTCAACCAATCGCGCCTGTTGCCTGCGGCGGCTTATCTTCAGGGTGAATATGGTTTGCAAGATATTTTTATTGGTGTTCCCTGTCGATTGGGATGCCACGGGATTGAGAGTATATTGGAACTGAGCCTCACGGATGCTGAATGTGCTACGCTCCATACCTCAGCCCGAGCGGTACGGCAAGGTATTAATCGGGCGGCTGAAATGCTGGCAGTGGTGGCTGAGTTTTAAAAATTACTGTTTTCACGAACCGCCAAGACGCCAAGAACGCCAAGAAAAGGAATAGAGAATTTCATAAATCCTTGAGGAGAAGTGCTAGAGCAGAGCAGTAGTGAAAAACTAGCTTTGGATAGACGTAGAGCTGAAACGCAAGTTGCTACTGTGTGAGCGAGTTCTATTTTTTAACCTATGATTTCAGGCAACAGCACACCTAATCGACGCAAAGAAATTCTCCGAGTTATCCTCTCGGTGTCCATGATTGTGGTGGGAATTACACACTTTGTTAAACCGGAGCCCTTTGTTAGGATTGTGCCGCCCCAACTCCCCTACCCGCTTGAACTGGTTTATATCAGCGGCTTCTTTGAGATTTTGGGCGGTATTGGCTTACTTATTCCATTTGTGAGTGTTGCTGCCGCCTGGGGGCTAATTGCCCTGTTCATTGCAGTTTTTCCGGCAAATATTAACCAGGCTGTCAACAGCATTTCAATTGAAGGTATTCCTGATTATCCTTTGCTTTACTGGGTAAGGCTTCCCTTTCAGGCAGTTTTGATTGCCTGGGCTTGGTGGTACACCAAAAAACCAGAGGAGCAACCTGGAGCTTCTAGCGTCGCGGCTCAGGCAAAATCTTTATAGTGATACCAAGCGGTTGGTATGGGCGGTCTTATTAACTTAGCTGAATTGACACTCCTAACACAGGCATTCCCTGTTTTTTAATGCGTTAATATACCGAGGTTTGTTAAATCTCAAGGCAATTGCCTTGAGATTTATTCGTGTGTTTACGGAGGAACAAATCTTCTGTCAAAACTATACTGAAGCCAGCAACTAGGACGATTGATATGCCGACAAAGAAGACTGGTCTACAGGGTACAGAAGCCCAAACAAAAACGCGCACTCTCCTCGCTTTGTGGAATTTAGGGGGCACGAAATCAGAAGTTAAAAAAAGTGAATTAACAGATCGAGTCAAACGGACTAATGAGAAGGCTGGAGATTACCAAGACGTTTTTGAACAATTAGAACAAGATGGAGCGATCGCGATCGCCCCAAAAAACAGAGCGGCGAGGGTTTCTCTCACTGATCAGGGCTTGCAGATGCTGAGCGAGGGACTCAAAAGCCCTAAGTTCGAGTATGACGCCAGTGTGGGAGCCAAGACTGTCAATGCCCTGCTGAAGTGGATTCGGCAGATGGATGGTGCAGGGAGTGCGCCAACTGCCCAAGCCAAAGCCTCAGCCACCCAGATTAAATCTTACGAAGCTTTCAAGTCCGAAGCCCTTGCTCTATTTAAGACCTTAGACAAAACCTACAACTACAGTGGGCTTGTCCCGATTTGGCATTTACGCCGTGAGCTAGGGGAGCGTGTTAGCCGCGAAGGGTTTACTGATTGGATGATGGAGATGCAGGGCGAACAGTTGTTTTACCTCCAAAGCGGGGAGGCTCGTGGAGCAACTGACGGGCAAAAACGAGATTCCATTAAGGATGAAGTGAGAGGTCTTTTATTTTTCGCTAGTAAACCATCTTGATATAAGGATAGAAAACAATAACGGCAATGACAGATCCATACACTTTATTTGAAGAAGCGCACAAGCAGGGTCCGAATCCTTTCAGTTTAAAACCAATTGTAAGTGCGGATGAAGTTTGGGGTGAAGTTGTGACTGATCTGCCTGAACTTAATCAGCATGTTGATAAAAAAATAGATCAAGCAATCTCCGAGGTACGGCAAAAGTATTCCAACAAAATCGGAATTGTTGTAAAGGGTGATAGAGGCACAGGCAAAAGTCATGCAATCCACCGGGTATGGAAAACTATTGAGAGTGAAGGTGGAGCAGCTATATTTGCATACATACCTCCATTTACAGCGGATTTCAGCTTGATGAAGTACAGTGGCAACCTGTGAACTCCGATACCCTGGCACAACCCGTGTACTCTGCTTACTTGAAATCTGCTGTATTAGTGGTAGTCAGACTAACCTTCACGTGCGTTTCAATCTATCACTCAGTTTGAACCAAAAGGATGTTAGGGGAGTAACGCAATGGCAGCGGCTTGCTGCAGCTATGATTAGTACTCTAATAGGGACAGAGTTTGAAGAAAAATATCACTTCTATATTGAAAAATGCAATCACCCTGATGAACTAAGAAAGTTTATTATACAGACTCAAGGTAAAGAACAACTGTGTCAATTCTTTGATGAGCTGGTTGAAGCAATTATAGAAAATCAACCGGACCTTGACTTTAACTTTTTGAAAGCAGTTTTATTTCTAATACTTAAATTTCCTCAGCTTGCTCAAATTGGCATGGCTTGGATTCAAGGTACAGAGCATAATAATATCAGAGAAGCAGGTTTACCAGAGTTTTCGGCTCAAGAACAAGATGCAAAGTCTATTTGGTTCATACAACAAATATGTAAGCTTGCTAGCGTTGTATCACGACCTGTACTGATTTGTTTTGATCAACTAGATTCAGCTAATGTCAGCAATGACTGTGGAGATAGCCCGATTGAAATAGTAGCTAGCTGCTGGCAGGGCGACAATCTAACCTGAAGCAGTTGCAGGATAAGGGTTTAAGCTAGTAAAGATAAAAAAAGATAGGTCTAGTTTTGTCAACAAGACCTAGCTAATGATAATGTTGCCTCTATTTTATCAAACTCATCTCCAAAGTCAACTCAATCGGTCTGAATATCTGTTGCTGACAATACTTCTCAACCTGCTCCAATCAATTAAAC
>JAABUX010009354.1_pt1 | contig 11104 bp, 2 predicted proteins | sample 5561851 | NCBI WGS metagenome assembly JAABUX01 (sample SAMN10711883, study PRJNA513361) | rock metagenome | isolation source: Antarctica rocks | place: Antarctica: Victoria Land, Richard Nunatak red sandstone | collected 2016-01-03 | reverse complement strand
CGCTGCGCGACGACGAGCGTCTTCCGCGCGCGCCGCGGGTTGCTCCCTCGGTCGAGCGCCTGCTCGACCACCCCGAGACGGAGGGCGTCACGCGGCGCGAGGCGCTCGGGCTGGCCGGCGCCGCGCTGGCGGGCGCCGCCCCGGCGCTCCGCCTCGCCGGCGCCGCGGCATACGGCGAGGTCGGCCTCGTCGAGGGCCAGGGACGCGCCGCGTTCACGCTCGGCGGTCGTGAGCGCTGGACCATCGACGCCGGCCGCTTCGGTGGGGGCCCACGTCTGTTCGTGCAACAGACGCCGGGGCGCATCCGCGTGGCCCTGCGCGGCGCAACCTACCCCGGCACCAGGCTGTGCGCCGACCTCGTCTGCGAGGCGACGCTCGGCCTGACGGGTTGGCGCATGCGGCTGCGGCTGGCGCTGGGCGGCTTCCACACCTCGTTTGCGCTCGAGCCCTGGCTGGCCGGGGTGCGCTCGGCGTACGCCCCCATCCAGCTGGGCGGGCTGACGGCGGTCGCACGGCTCGGCGCCCTGCGGCTCGACCTGCGCGAGGGCCGCGACGCGTCGGCCTCCTTCTCGTCAGCCTGGGTGCTGCGCGTAGAGGGGCCGGCCATCGCCCGGTTGCGCGGCAAGGGTACCGATATCCGCGCGGATGCCCTCTCGCTCACGCTGCCCGAGCCCGGCGCGCCGGGCTTGTTGCGCGGCGCGGGCGACGCCGGGGCGACGAAGCGCACGCTGCTCGCCCTCGCGCGCGGCGCCGCCGCGTGGACGATGGAGCCGCCGTTCGCGCCGACCTCCGGTTGGCGCCTCACCGCGACGGGATCGCCGTTCGAGACGCTGACGGTCGAGGCCGCCGAAGACGCGCACGGCGTTGCCCGGCAGGCGCTGCTGGCGGAGTCCCCGGCCGAGTCCTCCACGCTGAGCTTCCACCCGCACACGGACCATCGCGGCTTCACGTTGCCCCTGCGCGCGGTGCGCTACGCGGCCGTCTTCGCCGCGGGACCCAGGCCCGTGCAGCAGGCGCTGCTGGCGCGCGTGGGACACACGCCGGCCTGGTTGCACCGACCGGGGCACGCCGTCCTGCTGGGCGATCTGGCGGGTCCGCCGCCGCTCGAGATCCATGGCCGAGCCGGCCGCGCGACGGCGCTGCGTTTCACCCCCGCGCTGCTGAGTCACGCGGTCGCGCTGCCCGATGCGCAGGTCGTGCCGTCGACCTTGCCCGAGGGCGCGCGTTTCGCCTTCGTGTGGGGCGCGGGCGTGGCCGTGCCGCGGGGCACGCTTGGCCACCACATCCTGGCCCACCGCTCGACATCGGCGGGTGGCAAGCAGGTAGCGTCGGGGGCGCCCACACCCGCGCCCGCCGTCGACTACATCCAGGACGATGACTACGCCCTTACCGACACAAGCGGGCGTCGTGATCTGAAACAAACGAACGCCGCTGGCCAAGAAATCATCCTGCACGTCGTCGACATGTTCACGGAGGTCAACGATCAGCCTCACGACATCCAGCACTACCCGCTGACGATCGACATCGTGCGACCGGACGACCTCGCGGTGTTCACCTTGCGCCTGTGCAACATCGCCGAGATCGACGATACCACCGATACCATCGCCGGATCCGCCGAGTTTCCGTACGATCAAAGGACTCTCTCCAAGAGCCACTATTTCGAGAACATCAGCAACCTGCATTTGGAGTACACCTACCCTCTCATCCAGCCCGCGAGCGGCAGCGGGAAGTACAAGACCAGGCCGGTCTACAGCACGCAGCCGAGCGGCCTCACGTTGGTCCGCACCGACCCGTCGCGGCCGGCGTACCTGATCCTCGATCTGCCGCCGCAGCACCTGGGGGAGGAGGCTTTTTTCGAAGAGGCTACGACGCCGCAATACCCGAAAAATAAAACGTCGAAGGATCAGCTGCCGGACAACACCCCGCCCGACGAGAACTACGCCGGGACCTCCACGCTGACCGCGCAATCGCGTAGCGCCGGTCCCAGCCGGCTCGTCTTCGAGGTACCCCACGACATCGCCGCCGCGGGCATCAACCTCACCCTGGCGGACATCCTCGACGCCTGCCGCCAGTCAAACCCCGGCGCGACACCGTTCACGCCGGATTACACATCAGATGGTCACTTCTATCGGAGGTTGGGGTTCTCAGCCGTGTCGAGCATCGAGGCCCCCTACAGGCTCACCCTCGCGCCGTCCGGGTCGGACCTGGGATGGTCACACGCCACGACGCCGACCGCGGCAGCCGGCTATACCGGGCTCTGGCACACCCGCCTCGTGACCAGCCGTTCGATCCCTATTCTGGGACCCAAAGGCAAACTGTTGGGGGGAAAGCGTGTGGACACGCCCGGTGGGACACTGCGGGCGGTGTCCGCGGGCGATGATCCTGCTGGGCCCTCCGTTACAAAGGCCTCACTTATGGACGATACTGGCCTTCAGACCTCGCTCACGCCCTACCAGCGGGCAGCGATCTCCGACTTGTCCGTGAACGATTCGCCGCTGCGGGCGGACTATCTGATGCTCAGCGCGCTGGGCGCCTGGATGGATATTCAGGGCAATTGGGACGATCCTACCCACAGCGTGAAGGCCTGGCGGCACCGCATGAGCATGGGCCGCGACACCTACGTGCGCGTGGTCGAGAGCGGCTACCTCTATCCGTTCGGCCATCGCGCCTCCCTGGTCATCGTCAGCGAACGCAAGCTGAAGCTCAAACCAAACGCTGGCGGTTTCCTCATGCAGCGCGAGTATCTGGTGGTGCGCCAGCCGGAGGTCGACTACACCGCCCTCACAAATATGCCGCATGGCGGGCGCAGTCTCCCCTTCGACACGGTGCGGCTGACCGCGCTGGGCACGCCCAACATCGACCAGTTGAGCCCCGAGAACCCCTGGATTCGCGTCGGCGGGACGCCGTTCCTGTTCCACGCCGTGGCGCGCGACAAGGCGGGGCAGGAGGTCGACTTCCTGACGGCGCTCGCTTTCCTGCCCCTGGGCGCCGACGTGAAAGCGGCCCAAACCCAGACATCTACAGACCGCTACGCCGATGGCGCGGTTCTGCTCACGCTGTCGGGCCAGTCCGTGGCCTATGCCGAGAGCATGACGCCGGGCGACACGATGCTGGAGACCCAGCAGATGAGGATCGGGATCGACACCGACTCGGGCGCGATCGATCCATTGGCGGACCCGCCTTTCTACCCCGCCTTGGTCGACGCCGACGTATCGGTCCCCGCCATCAAGCGCCTCATCGGCGCCAACAGTACCACGAACATCGCGTACTACGGGGCCTACAAGGAGAGCGGATTGTCCGGGCAGGCCCAGGCAAGCGCCGTCGTTCCCGGAATCGCGGGCGGCATAGCCGGCCTGGGCCTCGCCGGCGCGCCGGTGGACGCCTCCGCGCCGGGCGCCGTCAGCCCGGCGCCGGCTACGTCCGACGTGTACGTCCAACTCACCAGTCTCTTGCCGCTGAGCTTCGGGCCGACCGACAAGTCGGGCGGCATCAGCACGCTCTCGCAGAATATCGGCGGCCTCTCGCGCAGCCGCGGCCCTATCGGCGTCTCCGAGGGCGACGTCAACATCAGCATTGGTGATTCGTTCCCGACGCCGCAGAAGGTCAAGGACGCCGTGGCGACGAGCCTGTCGAACACCCTCGAGGGCTTCGATCCGACCAAGCTGTTCCCGGATGATGCAAAGCTGCTCGGCGGGATATCGCTCAAGGATATCCTCGACGAGAGCGTTTCCTAACTGACAAAATCAGGGCAACTGCCCCTCTATTCGACATAACACTTACATTTTGCAGGGCACAACGTGGGCGATGATAGTGCTGAAGGGCCTTTTATTATCTCTTAAACGGTGCCGTATCCTCGGGATAGGTGTGATGTTATGTCAAACAGGGCCGTTTTCACGGCGAAAATGGTGGTTATGAAACGCCCTCCTCGACATTAAGGGCGGCCGCGACAACGCTCCCACGCTGACGACCGCATTGGACAAGGCCACGGCGACGACCACGACGACGTTCTCGCTCACGCCGCGTCTGTCCACGGTCCAGTCCGGCCCGTTTATCCCGTATACGACGAATACAGAGAAAGGCGGGGCAGCAACGCTCTCGATTACGGCGACCATCGTCGCGTCGCCCACACAACAGAGCTACACGATCAACGGGACGCTCACCAATTTTGGCATCAAGTTGGGCAGTGACTCAGGCGGCGTGCTCATCGAATTCAAGCAGATGATGTTCGTCATCGACAACGGGAAAAAGCCCAACTTCAGTGTCGACGTCGGCGCCATCACCTTCCTGGGCGCTCTCTCGTTCGTCAACGTGCTGGAATCTTTTTTGGGGCGGTTCAAAGACCCGCCCTACATCGACCTCCAACCCGACCACCTCGAGACGGGCTTCACGCTGGCGATCCCGACCCTGCCGCTGGGGCCGGTGATGCTTTCCAACCTGGCGCTCTCGGCCGCCGTGGTCATCCCGTTCACCGGCGAGCCCGTCCTGTTCAAGGCCGCCGTGTCCAACCGCGACCACCCCTTCATCATCACCTACGAGGCGCTGGGCGGCGGCGGATTCTTCGCCCTCGAGCTCGGCGCGCACGGCATCACCCGTATGGAGGCGGCGCTGGAGTTCGGGGGCAACTTCGCGCTCGACCTTGGCGTGGCCAGCGGCGGCGTCTACGTCCTCGTCGGCATCTACTACTCCAGGGACACCGGGTCCGACACCATCTCACTGTCGGCCTTCTACCGCACGGGCGGGTCGGTCGGGGTCCTGGGCATCGCCACGGTCTCGATCGACTTCTACCTGGGCCTGACGTACACGTCGAACCCAAAGAGCCTGGAGGGCGAGGCGACCCTGACCGTCGAGATCTCCGTTGCGTTCTTCCACAAGAGCATCGACCTGACCGTGCACCGCACGCTCAACGACCCGCAACCGACGTTCAAAGATGTGTTGCCCCCCGAGGACTGGATGACCTATAGCAAGGCTTTCGCCGCTTTCGCCTGAGTAGCGTCGCGCCGCCTGCGCAGGCGCGACAAACAGTTTGGATAAGGAGAGGGAAAACGTGTCAGACCACACGCACACACAGTCTATAACGTACACGGCGCTGCCCAACGGCATTGTGCGGGGGCCGGGCGGAGGGATAACACTGCGCCTCTCGGTGCTCGTTTCGCCTCGCCTCACGGGGCCGCGCGACTCCACACTGAAGGACTGGCCGGACTGGGTCAACTGGCCCGAGACGATTGGGACCCTCACGGCGCCAAAGCTGTCCTTCGAGGTCCGCTTCGTGGATGACCTCGGCGCCCACGGCGTCACGCTGCCGGCCGTGCGCGTGGAGGGGCCGCTCGGCTTCTACTCGAGGGCCGAAGAGTCCTCCTCGACGCCCGACCGAGGTCTCTGGAAAGCTCTTTTCGGGGACCCAGCCGCGGTGCGCGTCGACGCGCACGAGCCCGACGACTACAGCGACACGAATAGATATACGCACTACCCCAATCCCCTGGCTGCGACGTTCCGGGCCACGAAAGCCTTCCAGACGGCCGTCGCGATGCTCGCGCCACAGGACTATCCGTCGCGCAAGATGCTTGCGCGGGCGGCCAACAACACGACAGTCAGGCGGCCCGAGTTCGATCCGCTCGCGCCATTCAGCACGCCCCAAAACCAAGGCGGCCAGCGGCAACAATTGTTCCTTGCCAATCGCGCGCGCAACATGGAGATCGTACAGCGATACAAGGGCGCGATTGTCGGTGTGACCACGGCCCCGCCCGCGCCCGTACCCATGACCCTGCTGTTTCACGCCCCGCGGCCCAACCGGGAGGCCGGCTTCGCCCGAGTGCCCGTGCCCAGCTTCGACTTTCACCAAATCCTCTCGGCGCTGGGCCAGCACCCCTCTCTGCAGCGCGCGCTGGGCTTGATCATCGACCTGGAGGTGCATATGTCGACGAACGAGACGCACCTGATCCCTTCCGCCGGGTTAGTCCAGGTCCTACCGCACCTTGCCGACGCCGCCATGCAGCCCGTCACCGTGCAGCCACGCACCTGGTACGACCGGGCCGGTTTCTTCGCGCGCTCGCACCCCGACGACAAGCTTCTCAGCGAGGGTATCACGGGCGGCATGCTACCGCTCGGCGACATCTCGCGCTACACCGTCATCCCCATCGACGCCGACGGGGCGGCGCTCAAAATCAGCAAGCTCGCGGACAACCTGACGAGCGAGCAGTCCATAGAGACGACGAGCGTGCCCGCGCTGCGCTCCACCGGCCTCACCCTGGCGGTCAACAACCGCATAGACAAGGTTGTCGCGCGATTCGGCCGCACGGCTCGTCTGCAGGCTCAAGTGCAGGCCCAAGCGCTGCACCCCTCCGGAGCGCCGCCCGCTCCAGCTTCAGGCAATGGGGCGACGGCGACGCCCCTCGACCTGTATGCGGAGGACCTGGCGCACGGCTACCGCATCGACGTGTGGGACAAGGGGACCAAACGCTGGCACTCCCTCTGCGACCGACAGGGGGCCTACCACTTCCCCGGCCACCCGGCGCTTGACGCGCGGTACGGACTGTCCTCCGAGGAAGGCTTCGTCGCGTCCGGCACCACCAAAGCTGACCCGGACCCTAACCAGGACCCGACACAGCCTCCCAAGACCGCGCTGTACCTGCCCGAGCCGCTGTTCCGCTGGCACGGCTGGAGCCTCGTCGCGCCGCGTCCCGGCTTTACTCTGGGGCTCGACGGCAACGTCGAGACAGGCTCCACGAAGACAGGCTCCACGAAGACAGGCTCCCCGGCCCCGGCCTCGGCCGGGCCGCTCAATCCGCAATCGCCCCAGGACGCGGCCCTATGGCGGCCGGCTGTCAAGATCGACGATAGGGTATCGCTCAAACTGGCCTCGACCTACTGGGTGACGCCCGGATCGCTGCCGCGTCTGCGCTTCGGGCACACCTATCGGTTACGCGCCCGCGTGGTCGACCTCGCCGGGAACAGCGTCGCGCTCGCCGACGCCCCCGACCCATCGCCGAACAACGTCCAGGCCAGCCCGCTCCAGAGATATTATCGCTACGACCCCGTCATCCCGCCCGCCGTCATCCCCGCCGCGCCGATTGTCAACTCCCTGGGCGAGAGTCTGGAGCGGCCGGTCATACGCAGCACGATCGAGTATCACGACAACCCCCATCCCACCTCCACGCTGGCGTCCCGCCTGGAGGTGACGGCGGAGACGAGCAAGCCCGCGCGTCACGTCGCGCCGCCGCGCAGTACCCCGAACATGGCCGAGACCTACGGGCTCTTCGACGACCTCAGCCCCGAAGTCTCGTACAATATCATCACGTCCCATCAAGGCGATTTTACACCCGTCCCCGACCCCCACACGGTCAGCAAGCACGGCCGCACAATCACGGAGCATGGCCGCACGGTCACGGAGCGCGGCCGCACGGTCACGGAGCGTGGCCACACACACAAAGTGCCCAATCCCGATGTTGGCACAATCGCGGTACACGACGTGGCGCAGCTCGAGTTGCCCTACCTGCCCGATCCTGGAGCGTACGGCGTTGCCTTCGTCGGCCTCCCCGGCTACGACGGAGTGTTCAAGGTTCCCTTCGGCGGAGTGACCAACCGCGAACAGGACTGGACGGGCGTCTTGCCGTTTCGCCTGTGGCTCGTTCCCTTGCCTGTTCCCTCCAAGCCCGGAGTCTCTATTCCCGCACCTGAGTTCATCGCTCCCTTTGGTAACCAGAGCGCCGTGCTGATGGTCCACATCCCGCCCGGCCGCGCGTATACCGTCCGTTATAGCTCCCTGCTCTATCCGGACGACCTCAACATCATGGGCGTCTACCAGTGGATCAAGGAGGCGCTCGCCAGCGGGATGGCGCCCGCAGGCGCGCCCAGCCTGCACGAGCAGCTAACGCTCGCGGACGACGGTCAAAACTGGTTAATCACCCCTTACCGCGAGCTGACGCTCGTGCATGCCGTGAGCCGGCCGCTCCCACCTGTGTACGAGCGCAAAGGTCTGTCACTGATTGTCGAGCGCCACCTCAGCGACACAACGGCCAGGCTCCATGCCATTGTCCCGGTCGACGGCCCTAGCACCGCGAAGCTCGACCTCCTGGCCAGCTGGAAGGAGTATATCGACGACCCGACCTCGTCGGATCCGCCGCGCTTGCTCCCCATGAAAGCTCACGTCACGGAGATAGCGGTGGATGCACACGCAACCCGGGCAACACTGCAAGACCCTGACCCCAACGTGAGAGGCGTGCCCCAAAACGTCCAGAAGTTCGGGGATACCAAGCACCGCGTGGTGTCGTACGAAGCAGTCGGCGCCACGCGCTTCGCCGAGTACTTCCCCCTCCCCCAACCCACGGGCGACGCGGCCGGTACGAGCGCGGCGCCCGCAGGCGCCGCGCTCCCGGGTACCGTGACCATCGCCTCGCATGCCGACGTCAACGTTCGCAGTTCAGCTCGCCCGCTGGCCCCCAAGGTACTCCACGTCCTGCCGAGCTTCGGCTGGGAATCGTCCGATCACAACGGCACGCTGAGTTCCACCCGTGTCGGACGCCTGCGCGTGTACGTCGACCGGCCGTGGTACTCGTCGGGCGAGGGAGAGTTGCTCGGCGTCGTGTTCAAGGGATTGTACGCTTCCTCCTCCCCGTTCGATAGCGACCCGGACCAACTGGAAAGCCACAAGCCGTACGTGACCCAGTGCGGCCAGGACCCGACGATGGTCTCGGCGCCGGTCCTTGCCGCGATGCCCGGCCAAACGTCGCCTTCCATTGTGAGCGACGCGCGGCGCGGACACAGTCTATCCCTGGACGAAAAATTGGGTTTGCAGGTCGACGTCGACGGTTACCCGGTGTTCTTCGATCCCGAGCGCAACGCCCACTTTGCCGACATCGCGGTCCCGGTGGGAGACGGCGCCTACTTCCCCTTCGTGCGCCTGGCCCTCGTGCGCTACCAACCGGACTCGATCGACGGCGTGGAACTGTCGCGCGTCGTCGTCGCCGACTTCGCTCAGCTCGCGCCCGACCGCACGGCCAGCGTGTCCCTGACTCAGGTTCAGTCCGGCAACGACCGGCTCATCGTCTCGCTGACGGGCGTGTTCGGCGTGGCGCAGGTCAGCGCGCCGAGCGGGGCCAGTGACGGGAAAGCTGTCGTCCTGGCCCCGCAGCCGAACGACGTCGACGTGGTGCTGGAGCAAGGCTCGTCCCTCGGCGATGAGGGCTGGGTCCCCGTGGCGCTAGCCTCGACGTACCTGGCGTTCAGCAGCGCCGAGGCGGCCTACCCGACGGGAGTGCAGACGCTGGGGGATGGCATCTCTCTGGACCCCGCGCTCGATCGCTCGAAGCTGCGGCTGGTGTTCAGGGAGTACGAGTACAACGCGTACACGACAACCAACGCCGCGAACCGGCGCCGCCTCGTCTACGCCGCCTCCATCGACGTCAGCAGCCTCTTCCAGCACTACCGTCATCACTGACGGGCGGCCCCCTCACCCACCCCTCCCGCAAGCGGGACCCCACCCCTCTCCCTGTGCGCGGGAGAGGGGGAGACCCTGGTCCAAAGAGAGCTGGTGTCATCTCACACGCGCAGCCAACGGTAGAATTGAAAGGCGATGCATGATGAACAAGGGTTATCGAGCCCAGCCCGGAGTGTCACAATCGGAGCAATCGGGGACGGAGCCCCTACAATCGGAGCAATCGGGGACGGAACACCTATCGCAGCGCCCCTCGCGCCGGTCGTTCCTGACCGTGGCCGGCACGGCGACCTTCTCGCTCGCCGCGCTTGATGCGGGCATCTTCGCCCGCGCCACCGCACCAGTTGCGGCCGCGACGGCGCATCTTGCCGCCGCGCCGCCGTATCCGCTGAACGCCTACCACGATGTCGACGGCGCAGGCCATCAGGCGCGCTTCAAGACGCTCTACGCGCAGGGCTATCGTGTGATCTCGTTCAGCGTCTACGGAGACGCAGCTGACCCACGCTACGCCGCGGTGTGGCTGAAGCGCATGGGTCCGCCATGGACGATGATCCACGGCGCCAATGCCGCGCAGGTGCAGCAGTTCTTCACGACCTGGGCCGCGAAGGGCTACAACCCGACCATCATCTCCGCCACTGGCACGGGCGACAGCACGGTCTTCGCACTGGTCATGGAGCGTCCCGCCGGGCCGGGTACGCAGTCGACATCGGTTTCTAAAGACAACCTGCGTCGTGGCGACCCCTACGCTCAGGATCCAACCCAGGATACGCTGGAGTACTGGAATCGCTGGGCACGCGATCCGAACACCAGGAAGCAGTACGGATACTACTTCAGGCTCCGCTGGCTGACCATGTATGGGGATCCCGCCGGCCCGCGAGTCGCGGCGATCTGGGAACCGGATCAGAGCGCCGTTACCTGGAATGGAGGCCTGGCGCCGCTCACGCTGGCGGATGCCCAGAGCATCTATAACGCCGAGTCCGCACAGTGGGGCCGCCTGGCCTTCGTCACGCGCTCATACGACGGCCAGTACATGCAACTGTATCGCGACGACCTGATTGGGCCGACCGCGGCGCGCGGGGAGCTCACGAGCGCCGGCTACCAGGCGCAGTTCACGACGCTCGTCGGCCAGGGCTACTACCCGATCTGCGTGCAGGGCAGCGGTCCGACGGCCGATCCCCGCTTCGCCGCCATCTTCGTCAAAGGTGAATCGCCGGCCGCGCGCGTCTGGACCGCGCGCGGCTCCGCCCCGGCGCCAACGATCGATGTCGCCGCGCCAGCGATCGATGCGGCGATCCAGGTCTTTATGCAGGCCAACGGGGTCCGCGGCGCGGCGCTGGCCATCGTGAATGGCGTCAAACTGGTCTACGCTCGCGGCTACACCTGGGCCGAGCCCGGATATCCGGTCACCCGACCGACCACCCTGTTCCGCGTGGCGAGTATGGCCAAGGTGATCACCAGCATCCTGATCCACCAGTTGATCGAAGCGAAAAGTCTTCACTACGATGACACGCTTGGCGTGCTGCTCAACCTCACAACACCCACCGGTGGCGCGCCGGTCGATGCGGGGTTCAACGGCATCACCGTGGCGCAACTGCTCAACCACACCAGCGGCCTGACCGACGGCTTCGCCGAGTACGACCCGCAGGTCGCCGCGGCGTTCCATACGTCGCTGCC
>JAABUX010009351.1_pt1 | contig 11106 bp, 12 predicted proteins | sample 5561851 | NCBI WGS metagenome assembly JAABUX01 (sample SAMN10711883, study PRJNA513361) | rock metagenome | isolation source: Antarctica rocks | place: Antarctica: Victoria Land, Richard Nunatak red sandstone | collected 2016-01-03 | reverse complement strand
AGCCATCAGACCATGGCGAAGATCGCGGAGGTCGGGGCGCACAACGAGCGCACGCGGGAGACTCGCAACGCGGACCCGGCCCGCCGAGGGGAGAACGAGCGGCTACTAGGGAGCGGCGATCTTGCCGCCGATGTACAGGCCCGGCTCGACGGCGCCGGCATCATCAAAGTACGAAGCAACGGCGTGAGGGCCGTTGAACATATGCTGACGGCGAGCCCGGAATGGTTCCACGAGGCGAGCCCCGAGCGCGTGCGGGAATGGGTCGATCGGAGCATGGACTTTCTCAAAGGGCGCTACGGCGACAACTTGGTAAGCGCCACGCTTCACATGGACGAGACCAGCCCGCAGATACACGCGATCATGGTCCCGATCGCGCCTAACGGCCGCTTATCAAAAACGTACTACTTCGACCGACCCGCGCAACTCCAGCAGTTGCACACCGACTATAACCATGCTGTACAGGATCTAGGGCTAGAACGCGGGACGGAGCGGAGCAAGGCCGAGCATAAGGACATCCAGGCGTACTATCACGAGATGGGACTACCCACCCGCGAGGCATGGCGGCTAGCGCGCGAGATCACCATAGCTCCTCGCCCCGAGGGAATGAGCCTAGAGGAACACGTCGCGGCCGCGCTCGCCCCGGCGCTCGCTGCCGAGCAGACCCGCGCGCAGCATTGGCAGCACCAAGCCGAGCAGACAGCGGCGCAGCTCCAGGGAGCGCGTACACGGGGGAGAGCATATGAGATGACGCGCGAGGAGTACGGCCAGCTCATCAACAGGGTACGGGACACGGATCTTACGGAGGTGATGACGGGGTTAGGAGGGAAGAGGGACCGCCAGGACCCTCATAAGTGGCACATTCACGAGAAGGAAATTAACATCCGCGATCAGAAATACTTTGACTTCCACGCGCCCGCAGCCGATCCACTCGCCCGCCGTGGCGGCGCTATCGACCTCGTACAGTATGCGAGCGGCCGCACCTTCACGGAGGCCGTCTCCTATCTGAACGACCGGCACTATAGCGGCCGCGCCATCGGCGCGCCGGCGTTGGAAGCACCTGCCTCTATGCAGTCCGAGGAGCGCGGTATCTTTCAGCTCCCCCAGGACCACCCCGACCGTTGGCCCGATGTGCGCCGCTACCTCGTCCGGCACCGCGGCATCCCGGCCGACCTCGTAGACGACGCTCACGGCCGCGGCGACCTCTATGCGACCGTGCACAAGGGTTACCCGAACGCTGTCTTTGTGCGCCGTGGTGAGGACGGCCAGGCCGTGGGCGCGTACATGCGTGGGACCCGTGGAGACTGGTACGGCATGGTCAAGGATAGCGACAAAGAGGCCGGATACTTCTCTGTCTCTTTCGGTACCCCGGCCTCCGGCGAACCGCCGCGCCTGGTCGTGGTCGAATCGCCTATAGACGCCTTGTCCTACGCAGCCTTGCACCGCGCCGGCCAGGGCTACGGCTTAGTCCTCTCCACTGACGGAAACGGCCCGCTCCCTACCCGTCAGATCGACCAGACGCTAGAGCAGGGGGGAGCCGTGGGCGCTGCCTTCGACAACGACGGCCCCGGCGGCGGCGGCGCGCGGCTCTGGCAGAACATGCAGGATGCCTACCCCAAGGAAACCACCGGCGACTATACCCCTATCATGCGCGAGAAACCTAAGGCCAAGGACTGGAACGAGGACTTAGAACGTATTATCGAGAAGGCGCAGAGCATGGGTGGCTTTGAGATGGGCCGGTAAATGTTACGCGAGTATTAGATAATACCTACGTAACAAGGATAAGCGCATCAAGTGCGCCTACTGTGGGGAGCGCGAGACGGTCACACGAGGGGAGCGCGGGCCGGTCACGATCTACTGTGACCTGTGCCGCGAGGAAGTGAAACGGGAGCAAGCCCGCGACCGTATGCAGGCTATGAGGCAGCGGCAACCACATCTTTAGTCGTCTATAATCCGTGCATACATGATCAGATCAGCACGCCGTCCCTTGAACTCTTCATATGACCGAAGCAGCCCTTCTCTTCGGAACCCTGCCCGCTCGGCTACGCGCTGAGATGCTGTGTTGTGGGGCTCTACTAGTAGCTCTAATCGTGGGATAGTATGTGTCGAGAAAGCCCATTCACTAAGTAGTTGCACGGCGGCAGCGGAGATGCTACGGCCGCGTGCCTGTGGCACTATCCAATAGCCAAGGCTAGCGCGACCCTGTGCCTCATTCTCGAACCCAATACCGATAAATCCAAGGGCAACGTCTGTGTAGGTGTCAGCGATACATAACGAAATCCCATTACTTTTCTTCCATTGACGCTCAATGAATGCACGCCCCGCGTCATCCGTGTATGTGGGCGGGACCGATGTTACGTCTGAGATATAGGGATCATGGCTTGCTTGTTCGATGGCTGGTAGGTCATCTATAGTCCACGGTCGTAGTCTTATTGATTCATCCGATAGTGGCGGGTCAGGATAGGTGAGCAGGTCTGTATTCATGAGTACTATGCTACCAATCCTCTCTATAGATGTATCTAGCTAGCGATACTCCCGGCGTATCGGTTGCCAGAAAGGGCCATTACGATGGGTCGGTAAATGTTACGCTGTTGTTAGCTGACAACGGCGTAACATTGTAAGGCTCATTCAAATGTTACGCTTTTGTGGGGCGACAACGGCGTAACAAGGTATGGGGCCATGAAAGAGCGGCGGATAAAGTGCGCGGCGTGTGGGGAGCGGTTCACCGTTATTCGGGTAGAACGTGAGCGGATATCGGCCTATTGTGACCTATGCCGCGAGGAGCGGAAGCGCGAGCAGGCCCGCGCCCGGATGCAGGCTATGAGACAGCGCCGGCCCCTGGGTCCGCGCCAGATCGGGCTAGATGGCCGCCTCTATCCGCATCAGGACCCGGTAGAGTCGTAGGGGATCAGCCGCACTCAACATCTTGTATGCCTCCGTTCTGCCCTTTGACCCCTACCACCTACAACATATGGGGGTGTGACTCTCCCAACAGGGCCGAAAAGGGGTGAAAAGGCCCCGATCCGGCCGAAGTATTTTACTAAACAGGTCTTAGCTTAAATACTCGCCTGCAAGATGCACTCTTGCGATACTTGAAGGAAGGTAGGATGCGATAGAGCAAGAAGGTGTACTATGGCTAACGAGCGAGATGCTAGACGATTGATGTATCTACAAGCTCTGGACCAGAGATCAGAGCTAGAGCCGTATGAATATTGGGACCCTCATAATCTGGTGGAAGGCTACACCGATCCCCAGATACAGGACGCCTTGAACTACTTGGAGCAAAAGGGCTTGGCCGAGGTTCTCCACGCAGGAGGTGACTTTGGTCTATCAGCCGCGCGTATTACCGCCTTCGGTCAAGACTTCCTTAGCACTGCCCAGTCCTACACCAACGATCCGACTCTTGGTGGTCTGGCTCGCGCTACGATCACCGTTCATCACAACACGACAAACATTACAGGCTCAACAGTGGGCACCCTTGCTAGCGGTGGCAGTGGTCATACGCTCAGTGGCAACGTTACTATTATTAACCATCCTCAAGCTGAGGCGCTGACGGAAGCTCTACAACGCTTAGGGGCAGGGATAGAAGCTGATGCAACGCTCCCCGCTCACATAAAAGAAGAGGCTGGTGAAGGGGTAGAGGCAGTTACCAAAGAGCTAGCAAAGCCGGAAAGCGAGCAGAACCAGGAGAAGATTAAGCATCGCTGGGAGCGTGTGAGCACGCTTGTCGTGTCGGCTCCGCCGTTGCTGGAGTTAATGAATACAGCGGCTAAAGTTCTGTTCCTATCCCACGGCGGTTAAAACTGCACATATCTATTAGCTCTCACGGTATGGAAGGTGATTATGTGCAGGCACAGGGGTGAGACGTTGTGCAATGTGACATGAACGCGGTACACTAGCGCCATCGGTCCGGGGATTCCCGGACAAAGCGAAACACCCCGCGCATCTGCTCCTTTAGTTTGGCCGCTAAAGCAGGATGAGCGAGGCGTTTCAACAACTAGGAGTCTAATCCTACTATGAGTGTACGTCCTGCATCCATGCCCGTCAACTGTTCATCAGTCCCCCCCCTCGCCCAGCTCCCCCTATTCCCCGATGACGCCCCCTTACAGGTGACCTACTGGCGCAAAGTGTCTAATGCTTTCGCTCAGTACTACCGCGATGCAGGTTTAACCCATGCCCAGGCGTGCATGGTCAACACCATACGTAGTCATGCCCACCGTGGGCAGCTTCCTGCCCCCGCCCTTTCAGCCGTCGCGCTTTCTATGCGGACGGACGTACGCCAGGTGCAACGCTGGATAAAGGCGCTACAGGTTGCGGGCCTCGTGATCGTGCAAGAGCGGAAGAGTCTCCACGGCCAGCAGCTAGCCAACGCCTACGACTTCACGCCGCTCTTTCGCCGCTGCGAGGAGCTAGCTACGGCGGCGAGGGCCGAACGCCAGGCGACCAGAGAGATACGCCACGAGGCCACAGAGGAGGCTGCGCCGGCAGAGATTGCCGCCGCTGCCTCCCCGGTGATAAACACCACCCCCCCCCCGGTGATAAACACCACCCCTTTAGAGAAGGTACTTACGTACCTAGAGAACGATATCGAGGTATCGGTACCCCCTACCCCCGTTGCACAAGCTATAGAACCACCAACCAGCAAGGAGGCGACTGCACGGCCACAAGCCTGCTTCGACGCCGAGTATCAGGCCCTCATGGAACCGCTCGCCGCCATTGGAGAGGAGCTAGGCGACCAGGCCCACCCGCTCGCCACGACCACGCGAGCTTACAGGCTTATGACGACCACACGGCTCGACGTTAGGACGTTCCTTGCCTTGATGGAGAGAGCACGGCTCGATACGCTTACAGCAATCCAGGCGCGGCGACGGAGCACGCCACCCAAGCCCGTTGATAACCCTATGGCCTACTACTTCGGCGTCCTAGCTCGCATGACGCGGCCCGATCAGTACCCGCCGCAGTGGCGCACAGGATCGCCACGACCGGACGCAGCGCCGGCACCGCCTAGCGCGCCGCCGTCCGATACCTGGGAAGCCCTCACCGCCGAGGCCGGCCAGGTCATGACGCCGGAGAACATCGCGCGCTGGTTCATGCCTGCCCGTCAGATCGACCAGGCCGGCGACGTGCTCACTATCGCGGTCCCCGATGAGCTGCATAAGCAGTGGCTTGATAACAGGCTACGCCGCTCTATTGACCGATGCGCGGCCAGCGTGCAGCCAGGGCTACAAGTCCATTTTGTCGTGGGGGTGGGTAGCAATGGCGAGTAAGCCCGTTATCAAGGCATTGAAAATACTGCTCCAAGGGTACACCCTGCATACCGTGTGGAGGGAGAGCGAATCCACCTTACGTGCGTTTACCATGCACCTGGTTCTGTGCGAGGCGGGGCCGGATCTACCCTACGCGGTCGTGGAGACTCTCATTGAGGATGGGCTTGTAGAGGGGGAGACAATCTCAGCAGACGGGACGGAGGTAGGAGCATACTACTTGTCGGAGCGCGGCGCTCAGGTATTGCGCTTCCATGCTATTGGGGTAAGGAACGATGCTGAGTCTCTCCTACAGACTCTTGATCGTTCGACTGAGGGGATAGTATGAGCCCCTGCGCCGTGGTGTTTGTAGTGGGTCCGTCTACGCCCCCCCTTTATCAGCCCAGGAGATTATGATATCATGTTCCTGATTGCACATGAGACTTTTGTGAACACATGCAATCCGAGGAGGATCTATGGTCGCCACCGCCGAGCAGACCGTTAATATCACCGTCCGCGTCCCGGAGCATGTCCGCGCCGAGCTGGACGCCCTAGCCGGGGCCACTGATCGCACCCGCCAGTACCACGCGCTCGAAGCCCTGAAAGAGTACATCGAGCGCGAGGGGTGGATCATCGCCAAGATACAGGAGGGCATCCGCGCCGCCGACGCCGGCGACTTCGCCACCGATGAGGAAGTAGAAGAAACCTTCAACAGATACGCGGCCTACGACGAGCAGCCGACCGAGCAGCGCGCGAGCTAATGCGCGTCAGATGGACACAGCCGGCGCTGCGTGACTTACGGGCGCTACAAGACTACATAGCAGAGGATAGCCCGACGATTGCCCACCGAATCACGCAGCGCATCCGGGAGGCAGTCTCCCTGCTGGCCGACTTTCCCGAGAGCGGCCGCCCCGGACGCATCGGCAAGACACGCGAGCTAATCATCAACAAGGGCCGACACCTCGCCGTCTACCGGGTCCGGGGCCAAGTAGTCTACATCCTCGCCCTGGTCGATCTACGCCGTGGTGACGTGGCCGAGGTTATCACCGAGAGGGCCAGCGAGCGCCCACCCCCTGCCTGACCTGCTATCCTACCTTTCATGATTATCGAGGGCGCACACACACAGTCACGTGGGCAGGCCGACGCCGATGGCTACACGCTCACCGTCGAGGATGTGGCCGAGCAGATCGGGAAATCCGTCGAGACCGTGCGCCGCTATATTCGTACAGGCCGACTCCCCGCCGCGCGGATCGAGGGGAAGAACACCAACGAGTACCGTATCAATCCCGATGATCTCCACGCGATTAACGCACACACACAGTCACACACACAGTCGCCCGCACGTGCAGGCGACCGCGCGGGCATGGGTGTGTCTGTCGAGATCGTGACCGTCCTCGCCCACGTCGAGCAGACACAACGCCACCTACAGCAGGAGATTGCTAGCCTACGGGAGAGCATCGATCGGCTAGCGACCGCGTTGGTCGAGGATACGCAGGCACGCACACAGGACTACGTGACCGCGCCACCCTCGCCGCCACCGAGCCCACCCCATCGCGGGAACGCACGTTCCCGCGTCCTACGCTGGCTAGCCGACCAGCTCGCCTAGTACCACCCCTATTATTTTCCGTGGAGTTCACCCCCCTATGGACACTGAGCTAGATGTACTGACGCGCTGCGAGGAGACACACAACATCTTTAAGATCGTGTTTCGACGGCAGGGTGAGGGATGGGACGCGTACCGCGTCCTTGTCCCGCGCGCACAGCCACGCCCAGGAGCGCCCGAGCCCGGAGGAGGAGGCCAGGGAACAGCGGCTCTACCGATCATGCAGGGGGCTATAGGGAGCGATCCCGCGTACAAGGGGTGCCCCTTCTGTCACGCCCGCTCTTTCTACACCTGTGGCACGTGCGGCCGCCTTGTCTGTTGGGACAACCGCATAGAGGTTGTCTGTCCCTGGTGCAGCGCCGCAGCCGAGGTACGCGGCCGGATCACGCAGCTTGCCGGCAATCGCCCCACCCAAGGAGGGCCACGACCGCGACCCGTTGGGGACCCACGTCCAACGCCGACGAGAGTTGCACCATCGCCCGAGCGTCCGCAGCTCCCCCCCCCACGTCGCTAGGTCCCCGTATAGAGCTGTAACGCGACCTCGAACGGGGGCAGGCGCGCGGGGACGACGACCATGCGCCGATCCATAGCGCGCAGCTCGTAAGCAGCCCGTAGGGGCACGCGCCGCTGATGGTACCGTTTCTGATCGTGCGGATGAGGATAGGGGATCTGAACTATCCGCATCTTGATAGGGGAACCGTGGCCCATCATATCGGCCCATAAGGCAGGTACCGGGAGGGTACGAAGTTGCCAGGTGCGATCTTTCTTCATCTCCTCCCATTCCCTCATACCCAATTGGCGGCTAAACCACTCGGCATCGTCCGGGGAGAGACCGCCCAGGCCCATCACGGTATTACACGCCCCGATAATGGCATCCCCGCGCCCTTCCCCATAGACCGCGTAGAGCCCGGCCCGCGTCTGCGTCGCCAGGAGAAAGCCCACGCCGTATCCTCGTACCGTGTTAATGGCCCCGGCCAGGTCGTAGAGTTCGCCAATATTCTGTAGCTCATCGACGACGATCCGCACATCGCGCGCTAGGGCACGCTTGGCGCTGGTCAGTCGGACGAGCTGACGAAGAAGCGTCGAGAGAGCAACCGAGAGGAGCGGTTGTAGGGTGCGCTCCCCCGTCCCCACTTGGAGATACAGGGCCGTTGGTTGTGCCACGAGCGCGGCTACGTCGATAGACGGCCGCCCAATCGTGCGGGCGACCGTGGGATTAGCTGCGATCAGGAGCCGCCGGCGTAGCTCCCCGAATACCCCCGACTCTGCCCGCTCATTCTTTGCGAGATCCGCTAACACCATCGCCTGTAGACGCGCGGACTTGTGGGGACTCCTGGCGACGTAGACCCGCAGATCCTCAGCCGTTGCAGAGCCGATAAAATCGACTAGGCCGCTCATCGTGACCCCCGGCACATCGACCGCCCGCGCGATGATAAGCCCCGTCAGAGCGGCGATAGGTTGATTGTCCCAATAGGACTCGCCGCGCATACGACCCGCCTGATCGCCAGCCATCGCCGTGTACCAACTAGCCGCAATCTCCCCGCAGCGTGTCGGGAACGCCGTATCGTAGGGCGTTCCCAGGTAGGCGAGCGGATCGAAGTAGGTATTAGACATGCGCGGCTCTGCCGGGTTCCAGCATAAGACGCGGTGCGTCTGAGAGAGCAAGGGCGCAGTAAGGCGGTACAATTCGGCAGCAGGGTCAAGGATAATGAGAGAGCGCAGGCCCACTGATGTCGGCCGCGCTTCCGACCGGATAGCCGGGATCAGAACCCCCCGACTCTTACCCGCATCGGGAGGAGCAATGACAAGACCGCTAGCCCGCTGCACATCGCGCGGCATATAGACCGCGCCCCCATCCGTGAGACCGAGCGGCCAGCCCGAGGGATCGAGCCAGCCGGCCGCCTGCAATTCGTCCCACGTGGCCCACCGCGCGCCTTCCTCATTCATCGTTCCTCCAAAGGGCATGAACGGCTATGACCTCTCACGACGACGGACCCTCTATCACTCGTATGATCCAGTGGAGCTATTGGCCCTCTACCCCTGCCGACCGATCTCCCCTCTATGCGACGGCTATTGTCCTACTCGCCGCCGCCTTCGTTGACCACTACTCGCGACTGACGACCGGAGCCGCCGCCTTTCTCTTTTTCTGGCCTCTTAGCTACGTTCTCGCCGCGCCCTTAGTCCGCCTGACGCTCTACGCCGCAACCACCCACAACCCCGCTTTTCAGAGGCCGGGACTACGGCGCACCCTCTTTATCGTCGCCGGCGTTTTGTGGTCCGTGTCGCTGCTCGCCTATGTTGCCACCCCCGCTATCGACGCTCTCGACTTTCTCCTTTTCTTCGTCACGCCCCTATCTGCCGCCCTTCTCATCGGGGTCCCTACAGCGGTCGCAAAGATCAGCGGAACAGGGCCAGGGACTCGGAATTACGTCACTGAGGCGCATGGGTGGATGGGCGAGATTCACGCCTGGCTACGGACCTTCCCCCTTTTCCAGCCAACTCCTCACCAAACGCACCAGGAGCACCAGAGACCCGAGGATCAATGGATCGATCCCGACGAGCAGACAGGAGAGAACACCCAAGAGGATCAAGGACCGGAACCAGGACCGGGACCAGGCGCACAGGATATACCCTGGGATGAGAGGTGGAACAAGACGCCACCATCGGAGCCACAACTCGATACCTATCCATGGGCCTGTCAGATACTAGGTGTCTCCGAGACCGCTACATACAAAGAGGCCCAGGAGGCGTACCGCAAGCTCGCCAACGAACACCACCCCGACCGCGCTACATCGCCCGCCGAGAGCATCAAGCGCGAGGAGACTATGACCCGTATTAACCACGCCTGGGGGGTCATGAAAGAATACTACAGAGCCCCCTAGCAGGAGTATCGCGCATCGGAGGGCATCACCCATATAGGGCCTTCCCGAAGACCAAGGGGCCGCCTATCGCTGCCTTGCCATGGAACGCCATCCAGATCACGCGACGGACCCCGCCGACCGGATTAGACGCGAGGAGCGCATGAACCGCCTTAACGCGGCCTGGGAGCTGGTCAGGAAGCACTACAGCGCGGCGTAACGTCCAACTAGTCCCCCTCCCCCTCATCCTGCACACCCACAGGAAAAGGTACGAACAACACGGAAATAAAAAAAGGGGGAGACCAGGCACAATCTATCCACACTAGGTGATGCCAATACTTGACAACATTCATATATATGCTGTATACTATAGTTGTAGTTAGGGATTCTAACTACAGTGAATAGCCTTTTGAAGGAGGCTAAAGATGGTTAAGGCAAGTCATGGTGCGTCTGAAGGTGGTTGGTCTAGTCCTGAATGCGAAGGGTGTATAGACGCGATCTACAGATTGCGTCTATGGATCTAGAAGTTCAGCTACTACACTCCCAACTACGGCGGCTACGGCTCCGTATGGCGGACGTTGTACGGACCATAGCCAATGAGTTGCTAGAAGGGTAGCAGCAGGATAACGGGAGAGAGTCTATCTCTCTCCCGCCTATTACAGACAAGAGAAATGCCGGCCCTGTTGAAGCAAGACCGGCGAGGCAGGCGAATAAAGATGGTTAAATCGAATCTTCGCCTGTATCACCGAGTATACCAGCGCAGAAGGGAGGTATCTAGATGCCCATTGGTGACTACTTCACTGTGGCCGAGGCAGCGGACTTGCTCGGCGTTAAGCCTGTTAGCATCCACTCCGCCATCAAGAGGGGTGCTCTCGTAGCAGAGAAGAAGGGGCCGCGCCTGGTCGTGATTGGACGTGATGAGCTAGACCGATACGTACGTGAGCACAAAGGGGGGCAGGGATGGGACAAACGGAAAGCCCCCGACTATACACCGTCGAAGATGGCACAATGGGCCAAGGACTATCGGCAACGTCAGGCCACCAGGGGACCGGGAGAAAAGCCGACGATAGCCCAGCGGACCGAGGGGTAACCGGCATTTTTGTTTCCGTGTAGTTTGTAGGTGGTCCCCTGGAACACGTCACTTATTACGGGTTTGGCTCGCAGGGCTCGCCTAAACCCTCACGCCGTCGCTCCCGGCAAAGCTCTTGCAGCGATCATTAGAACTACACGGAAAACAAAAGTAGTAGTATCATGGCCTATTCAATTATCGGGATCAAGAGCCATCAGACCATGGCGAAGATCGCGGAGGTCGGGGCGCACAACGAGCGCACGCGGGAGACTCGCAACGCGGACCCGGCCCGCCGAGGGGAGAACGAGCGGCTACTAGGGAGCGGCGATCTTGCCG
>JAABUX010009350.1_pt1 | contig 11108 bp, 8 predicted proteins | sample 5561851 | NCBI WGS metagenome assembly JAABUX01 (sample SAMN10711883, study PRJNA513361) | rock metagenome | isolation source: Antarctica rocks | place: Antarctica: Victoria Land, Richard Nunatak red sandstone | collected 2016-01-03 | reverse complement strand
GTTTGCCATGAGATTCCCTGGGTGCGTTACCCGGATCGGTCGTCACACCGAGAAAGGTACACACAAACCGCTCAAAGCGCAAGCGTTACAGTTTGCCAAACCAACTCAAAGTGCGCGCTGGCCCTGGTTTCGGGTAAAACTTGGCCATGACTCAGCGGACCTCAATGTCGCGTTCGGCGGCGGCGATGATCTCGGCCTCAGAGTAGGCCACCGCCTCGTGGCTCCCTCGCTCGATTCGCTGGATTGTCACCTCACTTTCCTCGATCACACCTTCGCGGCAGATCGTGGCAAGGCTCTGGTAGCAATCCCGGTTGTGCGTCGTGGCGATAATTTGAATATTGAACCGCTTCGAGCACTCGTTGAGGAACCGCCACATCCTACCCATTACCGAGTGATGCAGCCCGGTGTCTACCTCGTCGATCAGCAAGATCCTGTTTTGCGAATGCACCACGGCCAAAGCTAAACCAAGCATCCGCCAAATCCCATCGCCCATGCTACCGATCGGGACACGGTCTTTGACCCCAGCTAGCCGAACAAAAATTCCATCTCGTGCAGGCAGGCCAGGCCAGTCGGTTCCTGATCCAACGGCGGCGATTCGCTCAATATTTGGACTAAGAATCCTGATTGCTTCAAGTACCAATTCTTCTTCGGAAGTTAAAACGATGTCATTGTATTGTCGAGAAATGAATTCACTGCTCATCCAACTTGCACTGGAAAAATACGGAGCAATATTATACTGTCTCGGGTTCGCAGACATGGGTCCTCGTCCACTGTTGGACTTGAGGCTGCCGTTGTCATCCAACGAAACTTCCTCGATGGTGGGGAGCTTTTCCTCCCCCGCCAATTCAAATCTCGTCGAGAGTGCTAGACGTATTTTGGCTTGAGTGATGCCTTCAAAGAACAGCCCAGCGGAGGCGGAATCGTCTCCCGTGTTCGTGTCGTTGTCTGTGAATTTAATCTTTGCGCGTGTTTCGAGGAATCCAATGTCTGTATCGCCGCGGAGTGAGAAAAAATCCTCGTCCCGTATGGTATGGCTTTTGAACAGGTGACGCACGTCAGCATTTCGGTTTGTAGGAATAGAAGCGTTAGAACCGTTTTGGCTCGGAACGACTTCGCCACGTCGAAAAAGAAGGTGCCAAATGGACGATAATTTTTGGCTCGACATTAAAATAAAAGCTGCTTCCAGAATCGTCGTTTTACCCGAATTGTTCGTCCCGACGAGCAGGTTGACTCGTCCTAGATCGCTCAACGTGAAGCGGTCAAAGCTCCGGAAGTTTTCAACGGTCAGGTTCTTGAGCTTCATGGGAGCAGTCGTTTGCGATCGTTGTCGGAATTCGGTTGGAAGTCATCTCACCTAGTTGCCATCTTGCCGAGAAAGCGGCGGGAATTCCAGCGGTCTTCCCCGGTTCCGATGGGCAGGTTGGCCGTCGGACTTGTCCCGAGGGCGGTTTTCTTGCTAGAGTCGTGAAATTTTCTCGGCTGGGCCGTCGATCCGGGGATCGCTCGTCGACCTGGCCTGGTTGATGGGGATGAAGCGTTGCCGACGCTGTTTGCTGGATTGCTTTCGAGGAAGAACCGCCCGTGCCGAAGCGAACCGATATCAAGAAGATCATGATCCTGGGTGCCGGTCCGATCGTGATCGGCCAGGCTTGCGAGTTTGATTATTCGGGCACTCAGGCGTGCAAGGCGCTTCGGGAAGAAGGGTTCGAGGTGGTCCTGGTCAACTCGAACCCGGCGACCATCATGACCGACCCCGAGATGGCCGACCGGACCTACATCGAGCCGATCACCCCCGCCGTCGTCGAGCGGATCATCGAGGTCGAACGCCCCGACGCTCTCTTGCCCACGCTCGGCGGCCAGACGGGGCTCAATGTCGGTCTGGCTTTGGCCGAGAGCGGGGTCTTGGATCGGTTGGGGTGCAAGCTGATCGGCGCCTCGGCCGAGGCGATCCGGATGGCCGAGGACCGCGCCCTGTTCAAGGCGGCGATGACCGAGATCGGCCTCGCCAGCGCCCGGAGCGGCCTGGCGCACTCGATCGACGAGGCCCGGCTGATTCGGGAGGAGATCGGCCTCCCTTGCGTGCTCCGGCCCAGTTTCACGATGGGAGGCGCCGGGGGCGGGATCGCCTACAACAAGGACGAGTTCGACCGGATGGTGGCCTTCGGGCTGCAACTTTCTCCGGTCAAGTCGCTCCTGGTCGAAGAAAGCTTGATCGGCTGGAAAGAGTACGAGATGGAGGTGATGCGTGACTGCGCCGACAACGCCGTCATCGTCTGCTCGATCGAGAACTTCGACCCGATGGGGGTCCACACCGGCGACTCGATCACCGTCGCCCCGGCTCAGACCTTGACCGACAAGGAATATCAGCGGCTCCGCGACGCATCGCTCGCCATCCTCCGTAAGATCGGCGTCGAGACCGGGGGGTCGAACGTCCAGTTCGCCGTCAACCCGCGCGACGGTCGGATGATTGTCATCGAGATGAACCCCCGGGTGAGCCGGTCGTCGGCGCTGGCGAGCAAGGCCACCGGGTTCCCGATCGCCAAGATCGCCGCCAAGCTCGCCGTCGGCTTCCGGCTCGACGAGATCCGCAACGACATCACCCGAGAAACCCCCGCCTGCTTCGAGCCGACGATCGACTACGTCGTCACCAAGATCCCCCGCTGGGCGTTCGAGAAGTTCCCCGACGCCGACCCGGTCCTGACGACGCAGATGAAGTCGGTCGGGGAAGTGATGGCGATCGGTCGGACGTTCCGCGAGAGCTTCCAAAAAGCGCTCCGGAGTTTGGAGGTCGGCCGGTTCGGCTTCGGTTGCGACAAGAAGGACACCTGGGGCACCCCCGAGCAACCGACCCCCGACGAGATCCGATCCAAACTCGCCTCGCCCAACGCCGACCGGGTCTGGTCGATCCGCCACGCCTTCCTTGCGGGGATGACGATCGACGAGATCCATGCCTTGACCAACATCGACCCCTGGTTCCTCCACAACCTCCGCGAACTGGTTTTGCTGGAGGGGGAACTCCGGTCGGTGAAGGGCCTGGAAGACGCCAGCGACGCCACGATCCTCGAAGCGAAGCGGAATGGCTTCTCCGACCGCCAGCTTGCCCACATCTGGGGGGCGGACGAGATGGAGGTCCGAGGCAACCGCGAGGCTCGGGGGATCAAGGCGGTGTTCAAGCTGGTCGACACCTGCGCGGCGGAGTTCGAGGCGGTGACGCCCTACTACTACTCGACCTACGAGACAGAGGACGAGGCGAGGGTCGGCGACAAGCCCCGGGTGGTGATCCTGGGGGGCGGTCCGAACCGGATCGGCCAGGGGATCGAGTTCGACTACTGCTGCTGCCAGGCGGCGTTCGCGCTCCGGGCGGATGGGTTCGAGGTCGTGATGATCAACTCGAACCCCGAGACCGTCAGCACCGACTACGACACGTCGGATCGCTTGTTCTTCGAGCCTTTGACGGTGGAGGACGTCCTCAACGTGATCCATCGGGTCGAGCCGATGGGGGTGATCGTCCAGTTCGGCGGCCAGACCCCGCTCAACCTGGCCCGGGCGCTCGAGGCGGCGGGCGTGCCGATCCTGGGGACTTCGCCCGACAGCATCGACCTGGCCGAAGACCGCGAGCGATTCCGCCTGATCATCGACCGGCTCAAGCTCAAGCAGACGCCCAACGGCTCGACGACCCGGTACGAGGAGGCCCGGAGGATCGCCGAGCGGATCGGCTACCCGGTCCTGGTCCGCCCCAGCTTCGTCCTGGGCGGTCGGGCGATGGAGATCGTCTACGACGAGCCGAGCCTGTCGCGGTTCGTCGCCGCAGCGATCGAGGCCAGCCCCGGCCACCCGGTCCTGATCGACAAGTTCCTCGAAGACGCCCGCGAGGTCGACGTCGACGCCATCTCCGACGGCGAGCGGACGGTCATCGGCGGAGTCATGGAGCACATCGAGGAGGCCGGAATCCATTCGGGCGACTCCGCCTGCGCCATCCCCCCGTTCTCGCTCGCCCCCGAGACCGTCGTCGAACTGAAGCGGCAAACCGTCGCCCTGGCCGAAGCCCTCGGCGTCCGAGGTCTCATGAATATCCAGTTCGCCGTCAAAGGCGGCGAAGTCTACGTCCTGGAGGTCAACCCCCGGGCCTCTCGGACGGTCCCGTTCGTGTCGAAGGCGACGGGCCTGAACCTGGCCAAGGTCGCGGCCCGGGTGATGGCGGGGGTGAGCCTGCTCGAACAGGGGGTGACGGAGGAGGTCGAGCCGACCTTCGTGTCGGTCAAGGAAAGCGTCTTCCCGTTCGCCAAGTTCCCGGGGGTGGACATCGTCCTCGGCCCCGAGATGCGGTCGACCGGCGAGGTGATGGGGATCGACAAGGACTTCGCCGCCGCATTCGCCAAGAGCCAGATGGCCGCCAGTTCGAGCCTGCCAAGCTCCGGCACGGTGTTCGTGAGCGTCGCCCCGAGGGACAAGGGAGCGATCATCCCGGTCGCGGCGCGGCTGGTGTCGCTCGGCTTCAACTTGATGTCGACCACCGGGACCGCCGCCGCCCTGCTCGAACACGGGATCGGCGTCACCTTGGTCCGGAAGATCGCCGAGGGGCGGCCGAACCTCCTGGACCACCTCGCCAACGGGGTGATCGCCGCGATCGTCAACACTCCTTCGGGCAAAGGCGCCCGGACCGACGAAGGCCGAATCCGGGCCGCCGCCGTCAGCCACGGAATCCCCTGCATCACCACCATCGCCGGGGCCAAGGCCGCCATCGGCGCCCTGGAACGCCTCCGCCAAGGCCCCCTCAGCGTTTATGCCCTCCAAGACCTGCTCAAGCGGTGAAATCCGGTTGGGTCTGTCGAGGCCAACCGGCCTACGCTTTGTCCTCTGGCAGTCCGAGTCCGATGGTTTTTTTGAGACCTGACCGGAACCATCTCATGACTTCGGTGAAGTCGCCGGTCCAGTCCTCATTCGGATCAATGGCGACCGGCTGGAATTTGGCGATTTGTAAATCACTCTCCAACCGAGGTACCAGCCAGTCCGCCACGGTGCAACGAAAATGGTTCCAGTCGAGGGTTGAAGGCTGAATCGCGACGACCATGATGTCGAACTCGCCGAACCGATAAGGACGCGTTTCCTCCCCCTTGAGTTTTCCCCCTCGGGTCCGCTGGGTTTCGACGACGTGCATTGCGGGCGAGTACCGACGACTCGCCTCACTCGCGAGCATCGGTCGTCCCGCCCTGGACCTTTGCAACTTGACCTGGACCTTGACCGGCCCTTGACCATCATCCAAGAGGTAATCGTAGGGGGGATCTTTGATGCTCGGTAGACTGGACCACCCCAGGGCCATGAGCGGGGCGACGACGTGAACGCCGAACGCCGCTTCCGCCAGGACCCCCCGAAGCCCTCGGAGCATCATCGGCCCCGAGCGCTCCAAGGCGTCGAGGATGACCGCCGAAGAAGCTCCCAAGTTGACTTCCAGAGAGTGCGAGGGTTCGCGAGATTTCAGGCGACGAACTATCTCGCGGCGGACTTCCTCGGGAAGTCGGTCGAAGGTGGACAGGAATCGTTCTACCTCGTCGAGTCGCTCTTTACGGGGGACCGTCACGTTCCCGTGAAGAGCTGACACCTCGCTTCGGCTCACGAGGACATGACCACCAATCTTGAAAGACCGCAGGCGACCCGCGCGGACCATTTTGGAAATCGCTTGGCGCGAAACACGATGAAGGCGCGCCGCCTCCGCTTGGGAGATCCAATCACCTTCTTCGCCGCTCGAAGAGTTGGTTGACAATGTCAACTCGCTCGGTTAGACTTGGAAAAGATGCTGAGTTTCGACGGGACGAGATGCGATCACCCCAAGAGTTGGAGTCGCCCATGAGTGCCGAACGGATTCCGGGCACAGCCCAGGGGCGACTCCTATTTGGCGATCGGGGGCGATTGGAACTTCCCGGCCAGACTCCATTGTACCGCACGGATCTCGGCGCCGCGTACCTGGGCGACTCGCTGGCTTTGATGAAGGCGATTCCCGATGGCAGCGTCAACACCGTCGTCACCTCACCACCTTATGCGTTGCATTTCAAAAAAGAGTATGGAAACGCCAATCAGGCGGATTATGTCGCCTGGTTCCTCGACTTCGCCCGGGAGATTCTCCGAGTCTTGAGGGATGACGGAAGCTTCATCCTCAACATAGGCGGGAGCTATAACCCTGGCACACCGACCCGCTCACTTTATCATTACAAATTGCTGGTCTCGCTGGTGGATGAAATTGGCTTCTTTCTGGCTCAAGAATGTTTCTGGTACAACCCCGCCAAGATGCCGGTGCCCGCCGAGTGGGTGACGGTCCGTCGAATCCGGCTGCGTGATTCGGTGGAATATGTCTGGTGGCTCTCGAAAACCGCCTGGCCCAAGGCCAACAACCGGACCGTCCTCCGGCCCTACAGCAAGGACATGGTTCGCCTCAACCAGAAGGGCCTGAACGCGACGGTCCGACCTTCGGGGCATTCGATCACGACCAACTTCAACGACATCGCCGCAGGGGGATCGATCCCGCCCAACGTCATCGAGGACGACCTTGCCACCGACCTCATCCGGGTCGGCAACAACTCGGCCAACGACCCCTACACCAAGCGGTGCAAGGCTGCCGGTTTGAAGATTCACCCCGCGCGCTTTCCCGCGGCCCTCCCGGAGTTCTTCCTGAAACTGACGACCGAGGAAGGGGACCTTGTCCTCGACCCATTCGCCGGCTCGAACACGACCGGGGCGGTCGCCGAAGCCCTGCACCTCCGCTGGATCGCGGTGGATTGCGTGGCGGAATACCTTGAAGCGAGTCGATACCGCTTCTTCGCCTGAAGCGATCCCACGGAGACTCCCATGCCACCGGCCACGGACACCCGCGCAACTCTCGACGACTTGTACGGCGTCGAGGGGAAGGCCGAACTCATCGGCGGAAGGATTGTTCATCTCATGGGAAGCGGAGACCAACCAAGCCTGGTCGCCTTCAGAATCGCCATGAGCCTCTACGCGCACGCCCTGGCGTCTGGGCGAGGTGAAGCCCGGGCCGATGGCCTGAGCTTCGCGGTCAAGGAACTGGCCTCGGGCCGCGAGTCGTTCGCGCCCGACGCCTCCTACTATCTCGGTCCCCGGCCGAGCAACCGGCTCCGATTCGTCGAAGGGGCGCCGACGTTCGCGGTGGAGGTCCGGAGCGAGAACGACTATGGACCCGCCGCCGAGCGGGAGATGGCGAGCAAGCGGCTCGACTATTTCGAGGCGGGGACGGTGGTGGTCTGGGACGTCGACACGGTGGCCGAACGGATTCACAAGTACCACCGCGACAACCCGACCGAGGCGATCACTTTTGGACGAGGCGACGTGGCCGAGGCCGAGCCGGCGGTCGAAGGGTGGCGGTTCGGGGGCGACGTGGTGTTTGCTTGATCGGATCGCCAGTTCGACCAGAAAGCGTTGCGGTCCTGAGTGAGACCCGCCATACTTAGTTGGAATTGTCAGCCAACCTGTTCTTGCCGATCGTCCTTGGGAAGGGTCTTGAAGTGGCCAAACGCAAACCGCCGAGCCAGCGCCCCGAACGCCAGATGGACCCCGCCGCCCTCGAAGCGACCAAGCTCGCCGAGGAAGCCAAAACCGACGCGAAGAAGGCCGCCAAGGCCGAGCGGAGGGCCGAAAATATCGCCCGACCGACGCATGACGCCGGGGGCGCGGGTCTGACCGGCCAGAAGTCGGCGGGAGCCGGCAGCCAGCCCCAGATCCGCCGGTCGAAGTCGGGCGGTGGTGGTTGATCGGCTTCGCAAGCCTCGGGGTTGTCGCGAGCGGTGCGACCGGAACTTTGTCGGGCAAATCCGCGAGCGTGGGTGCCGTCATCGCTCAAGGTCTCCGGGGCCTTCGACGATCAGTGAAATTGGGTTGCGATGGTCGGTGATCGGCAAGGGTTTGCCGATCCCATCCAGGCCCGTCGGTGGCGGGTAGGGATGTTTTTGCATGGATGTGATCAACGGCTTGGCGGACTTTGTCGGCGAGAACCTCGGCCTCTTGGCGCCGGTGGACCAGGCCTGGCAGCCCTCCGACTTCCTGCCCGACCTATCCGCCGAGGATTGGGTCGACCGGGTGACTCGGTTCCGCCAGTCGGCGTCGGCGGTGTCCGACGACTTGCTCGTCATCCTCGTGGGCAACATGGTCACCGAGGAGGCCCTGCCCAACTACTCCGTTTCCCTCAACCGGATCGTCAAGGACATGACGGGGATCGGCGACGCCCCCTGGTCTCGCTGGCTCCGAGGCTGGTCCGCCGAGGAGAATCGCCACGGCGACCTGCTCAACGCCTACCTCAGGCTCACCGGTCGGGTCGACATGCGTTCCGTCGAGCAGACGATCCACCACCTCATCTCCAAGGGCTTCAGCGCCCTCCGAGGGGGATTCGACCCGAGCAGCGAGGGCGACACCTATGCCGGGCTGATCTACACCTCGTTCCAGGAAAGGGCGACGCGGATCAGCCACGGCAACGTGGCCAAGCTCGCCTTCGCCCAGGGGGACGAAGCCCTCGCGAGGATCTGCCGGAGGATCGCCGGCGACGAGTCTCGCCACGAGACGTTCTACACCAAGGTGGTCGGGCAGGTCATGGAGCAGGACCCCGAAGGGGGTGTCCTCGCCTTCCGAGGCCTCTTGAAGGGCATGATCACCATGCCCGGCAGGAATATGGCCGACGGGAGGACGCCCAACCTCTATGACCACTTCGCGGTGGTCGCCCAACGCCTGGGGACCTACACAGCTCGCGACTATGCCCACATCATCGGTCATCTGACGACGGTCTGGCGCATCGCCGACCTGTCCGTGTCGGGAAAGGCCGCGAAGGCGCAAGATTATCTCTGCCAGCAGGCCGAGAAGTACGAGCGATTCGCCGACGAGATCGCCGAGACCCTGGCCAACCAACCCATCGTCCCGTTCGCCTGGCTTCGCCAAGGGTCCGACGTCCCAAGAGAGACGGCCAGAGTCGTGGACCCCATCGCAACCTGAGAGGCGATCACTCGACGAGCCTTCTTCACCATAGGCCGCCGAGGTCTTCGGGACAACTTCAAGGGTCATAGCGGGCGTAATTTACGAATTTGGAAGTTGCAGGATCGCAAATGCTGACATGGTCTTGATCCTGAATTTTTTTGCGATTCGCGATCCTGCAATCTGCGATCTCCGGATTCAATAGCGATCCCGGGTCAGGGTTTGGCCGGGTCGGCCTTGGCTCGGCGGTCGGCGTGGGCTTTTCGGTACTTGGCGGCCTTGGGGTTGGCCTCGTCCCACCGAGGTTCGGTCGGGTCGTTGGCGACGGTGAGCAAGCCTCGGGCGACGGCGCGGTCGACCTTGGCCATGTTGGCGTAGTCGACCTTGTCCCAGTGGTCGGCGGCCCCGTGGTAGTCGGCGTATTGGTAGGCGACGCACAAGGTATGCGCGGGAACCCCGAGGTCGGCCAGGGCTTGGTTGTCGCTGGCCCCGAAGTAGGCGTCGCTGTTCTGGGGGTGCTTGAAGACCTTGATCCCTTCAAGCTCTCCGGCTTTCACCAGGGTCGTCGAAACCTCGGAGAAGCCAAACCCGGTCAGGCTGGCGGTGTCGACCTGCGGGCCTTCGCTGGAGTCGGTTCGGCCCACCTGTTCGAGGTTGAGGTCGGCCACGGTCTTGTCGATCGGGACGATCGGGTGGCGTCCGTAATAGCGCGAGCCGAGCAGGCCGTGTTCTTCGCCGAAGAAGGTGGCGAAGAGGATGCTCCGTTTGGGGCGCTCACCCGGCTTGAGCGATCCGAGCGCCGAGGCGAGTTCGACGACCGAGACGGTCCCGCTCCCGTCGTCGTTGGCCCCGTTGTAGATCCGGTCGGGGGTGCTGGCCGGACCTCGGATGCCGATGTGGTCGTAGTGCGCCGTGACCATGACGACGGTGTCGCTCAAAGTCGGATCGGAGCCTCGGAGCAGGCCGACGACGTTCCGGAGCTTGACCGGGCGATTGACGGGCTCGCCGAGGTGGAGGGCCACGGTGGTCATCGGCGAGGGGCCGGGGGGCAAGGTGTCGAACAGGGTGGCGAACCTCGGGTCGTGGACGGTGATCGCCCCGACCACGGAGGCGTTCGAGCCACCCCCGGCGGCGACCCGCTCGGACGCTTCGGGGTTGACCGGGTCGATCAACCGCCCTGCCCCGAGGCCGGTACCGTCTTCGGCTTCCCGGCTCACGACAACGACCCAGGCGGCCTTCGCCGTCGTCATCTTGGCCCGGAACGCATTGAGGGCCATCTGGATCGACCGGCGCGAGGGGGCGTCGAGCTTCCGGAGGTCGGGGGTCTCGATCAGGACGACTTTGCCGGCGACCTGATCGGGGTCGATGTCGCCCGGCTTTTGGAAATCCGCCTTGAAGACCCCGGTGGCGGCGAGGTCGATCGCGCCGGCCCTGTTGAGGCTGACCCGATCCTTGTCGACCCGAAACGTGGCGTCGGGGGCGCTGAAGACGTCCATCCGGAAGCTGGCGGCGTCGGGTTCGGCCAGCTCCCAGCGGGCGGTCTGGAAGTAACCATCATCGCCGACCGCTTCCAGCCCCGCGCGCCGGAACTGCGCGGCGATATATTCGGCGGCGAGATCCAGCCCCTTCGAGGGCGTGCCTCGGCCTTCGAGGAGGTCCGACGCCAGGAAGCTCAGGTGCCCTCGGAGCGAGTCGCTCGAAATCCGGTCGAGGGCCTGGACCTGGGCGGCGGGAAGCCCCGCCTGCGCAGGCGGGGCTTCCTGAGCCGTCGAAAACTGGCCCATCAGGGCGATCCAAAAGGCCGGTGCGAGCCATCGGGCGTGGGCGAGCATGAGGATAGCGAGCCTCGAAGGGGTGGTTGGGCGACGAGCCCCCCACTGTAGCAAACCGAGCCGCCCCATCGAATCAAATTGAGCCACGGATGGACACGGAGGGTGTGACTTTTGATTTTGGCGGATCGGGTCTTCGTGGGTGCCACGGGTTCGGTACTCCGACCCCGTGCCGCGCGATGGGACGGTCGGGGGCATAGCTCTCGATTGTGGAGTTTTTCCCGATGGGCTTCCGGGTGCCACGAGGTTGGTACGCCAACCCGTGCCCTCGGGTCCCGATCGAACCTCACGGGTTGGCGTACCAACCACGTG
>JAABUX010009347.1_pt1 | contig 11111 bp, 11 predicted proteins | sample 5561851 | NCBI WGS metagenome assembly JAABUX01 (sample SAMN10711883, study PRJNA513361) | rock metagenome | isolation source: Antarctica rocks | place: Antarctica: Victoria Land, Richard Nunatak red sandstone | collected 2016-01-03 | reverse complement strand
TGCCGATGTCCATCAGGAGGTCCTTGATGCTGGGATTGGTCGTGTTGATCCCCTGGACGGTGTACTGCATGGCCGCGGCCAGTTCACCGTTCTGGCCCCCGAATTGCTCCAGGAGCATCTTGCCGTACACAGGGTCCGGAGTTCCGACGCGCACTGTGTACATGAGCTTCTTGATATGTTGGTACATGGCCTTACCTCGTTGTCGTTTATGGAATGCTGCGGCGCTCTCAGAGAGAAACTTCCTGTCCGCTACGTCGCACCGATGCTGGACTGGGCTGCGACACCCCATCTAAGGCATCGCAACACCGTGTGGGCCCGGGGCTACTCGCGCATAGGTTGGCGTCGTCCTTTCCGCGATACGACGCGCAGCACTGGTTTAACGTCTGGAACAGCTACTGAGCAGGGGTATCACGACAAGATGAGATATGAATTCAGCGGCGGTCGCCTGCACCTGCACCGCACCGCCGAGGAGAAGGAGCCACTGCTGCAGCGTCTGGGGCGGATCGAGGGCCAGGTACGAGGTGTCCGCCAGATGGTCGAGGCTGATCGCTACTGCCTCGATGAGGTGCAGCAAGCGAGTGCAATCACCGCCGCGATGCGGGAGGTAGCCCTCCTCATCATCTCAGACCACCTGACTGCAGCCGTCGATTTCGCGGTGCAATCGCAGGATGGGAAGGCAGCGGTCATCGAGATGATCGCCGTGCTGCGCGCGGGCTTGCGCCAGTAGGCGACCCGGCATTGGACGGCCCTGCCTCCGGCCCGGACAGCACTTCAGAAATGCGTCGTTAAATTGGTCAGCCAAACCGGCGAGGCATTGACCAGCGCCGATTCTACCCCGCGATCCGTGCCGGTCAGGATCAGCGCCGCCACTGCGACGGCGCCGACACCCATCAACAGCTTACCCGTTTGCCCAGCCGCCAATAGCCGCCAGCGCCAGTGCGTCATGGCCCGGCGGGACAAGGCCGAGATCAGCAGCAGAGGCAAGGCCGTGCCAAGGCCAAAGGCAAGCATGGTGGCCGCCACAGCGCCCAGGTCCTTTCCCTCCGACGCGAGCAGCGACGCTGCGCCAAGGGTAGGCCCGACGCAGGGGCTCCAGACCAATCCCAGCACCGCTCCCACGAAGAGCTGCCCGATGGCCCCGCCCGGCGCCAGGCGCTGCAAGAGCCGGTTGCCGGCGTCGCTCACGCTGCCCGTCGCCAGCGCGAGGCTGCTCTGCAATTTTTTGCTCAGGAGCACGATCCCGATCAGCCCGAGAATGATCGCGGAGCCGGTGCGGAAGACGTCTCCGTCAAGCCCGATCGCGAAACCCACGGTCGCGATGAACAAGCCGGCCGCAGTGAAGGACAGCGCCAGTCCCAGCGCGAGCATCAGCGCTCCCGCCCGATGCGCAGAGGCGGCTGCCGCCAGGACAAGCGGCAGGAGGGGCAGCACACAAGGCGACAGGGTGGACAGGATACCTGCCAAGAACCCGCCGCCGACGCTGGCGAGCGTCATGGCTCAGTGCCCGTCTGATAATGCTACTGCAGCGGCCGTCCGACGCGGTTTTCCTGTGCTTCGGTGCTCATGGCCCGTATGGCCACTGCGCTCCGGTGCTCGGAAAACCACGACAGCCGACGCGTTGCAGCGCATTCTCAAACGGGCACTCAGGTCTTCGAGGTCTCAAGCAGCTTCTTGATAGCGTCCGGATCAGTGGCGCCCGTGGCGCGGCCCGTCTCTTTACCGCCATGGTAGACGATCAGCGTGCTTTGCATCTGCACCTTCAGTTGGCGCAGCAGCGGCTTGCTGGTGTCGAAATCGACCGTGAAGACCTGCAGGTTCTTGAACTCGGGCGTGTCGTAGAGGCTCGCCAGGATGGGTCGCTCCTTGGCGCAGGTCGGGCACCAGGGCGCCTCGACGAAGATCAGGATCGGTTTGCCCGCCTGTTGGGCCGCGGCGAAACTGGATTGCTGATAAGGCTCCACCGTGGCCGCCTGTGCGGTGGCGAGGCCGAGGCTGGCGGCGAGGAAAGCGGCGGGGAACATGCGACGCATTGTCATGGCACGGAGTTCTCCTGGGAGGACGGAACGAGTACACCATAGTCTGGCCGGGGGTTCACGGCGATCCCGCCACGCGGCCAAGCGTTGAGCCGGGCGGCGCCGAGGACGCGGCCGTCATCCGCCTGCACGACGATCGCGGCCTCCTCCCCCGCGGGGATCGCGGTTTGCAGGTGCAGCGCTTGGCCCGTCCACGTGCCGGCAACGGCCATCGAGCGGACGATGTTGGCCTCGAGGAGGGCGCGCCCGCCATTTTCCCCGCGGCCGACAAGCGTCTGGTGGCGGCGGTCATAGCCGAGCAGCAGCACGCTTCCGTGGCCGGCCCCGGCGCCGACGGTGATCGCCAGTGCGTTCCCGGCGCGGACGACATCGACCGGAGCGGCCGTTTGCGCCTCGGCCTCGGCATGAGCCAGGGCCGCCTCAACGGCACGGCGGTCGGAGCCGACTACGTCCTGCTTGCCGTCCACCACCATGGCGGGGGTGTATATTTCGGGACTGACGGCGCGGGCGACGTAACCGCGCTGCCGCTCGGTCGCGCCTGGGAACGAGAATGGGTCCTGCCAACCGAGATTGTTCCAGTAGGTCACGTGGAACGTCAGCGGCAGGAGGTCCGGCCGGTCGCGAGCGAGTTCAGCTATGATCGCGTCTGCCGGCGGGCAGGACGAGCAGCCCTGGGAGGTGAACAGCTCCACGACGACCGGGCGCTTGCCGGTTTGCGCCGAAGCGAGTGCCGGCATCAAGCAACCGACACCGAGAGCGAGCCACCGAACGCGCATGCGGACCTCCTTCAGAGAGGCCTCATCGTGCGATGCGGCCGCCTGCAGCGGGCTGACGATTACGACGCCGTGCCCGCTCGTTGCATTCGTTCTGGCGGGAGGGTTCGGGAGTTACAGGGCGGCGAAGATAAACTCCAGGGCCGCACCGCCGGGTGCTGACCGGCCGGGGCATGACCCGCGGCTGGGAAGGGCCGGAGCTTGCGGACGGCATTGCCGTGCGAGGGCCGAAACCATTATGATGCGCTCGGGACACCATCGCAGGAGTTCGCAAGTGCCGCTGTGTCGCCTCGTCGTCGTCGTCCTGCTGATCGGTGGCGTCGCTGTACACGCCCAGCAGCCCGCACCGCCTGGCATGAGCCTGGCCGAGGCTGCGGCCCGGCGCTTTCCACAGCCCGTCCGCGTCGGGGACCTTCTGAAGCGACAGGTGCTCCGGCCACTTGAGAGTCAACCGATCCTCGGCCGGGTCCGCGACGTGGTGAAGCGGGCGGACGGCACGGTTGACGTGGTGGTGGATTACGGTGGCCTGCTCGGCTTCGCTGCCCGGCCGATCGCGGTTCCGGTGGATGCCATGGTGTTGCTCGGCCAGGACATGGAGATCGTGGATTTCACGCCGAAGCAACTGCAGCGGTTCAAGACGTTCGACGGCGCCGGCACGACGCCGCTGCCGCCGGACAGCGTCATCCGCGTGGGCCTCGCGCGCCCCTCCCACTGAAGCATGACGCGCCACTTTCAGCACGCATGTAACCAGAGGATCGTCCTCTCCGAACGGGCGACTATGGCGCTATCGATTGCCCGCTTGGTTCCGATCGTCCGTTGCGGGTCCGGTTGCTGAGCTATGTTGGGGGGCAATGTGACCACATCTAACGCCACCGCGAAAACACGGCGCCTGCACCCCGTGCCGGTGCGCGTCATGCACTGGGTCAACGCGCTGGCGATGATCGTGATGATCACCTCCGGCTGGGGCATCTACAACGATTCCGTCATCATCAGCGGGTTGCACTTCAGCCGATCGCTCCGGCTGGGCAGTTGGGCGGCGGAGAGCCTGCTCTGGCATTTTGCGGGCATGTGGTTCCTGGCGATCAACGGGTTGCTCTACCTTCTCTACGGCTTGGTCACCGGGCGTTTCCGGGAGCGCCTATTCCCCATCAGGGTCGCGGACGTGCTGCAGACGGTGCGGGACACGCTGCATTTCCGCATCGCCCACGAAGACCTCACGCATTACAACGCGGTGCAGAAGCTGCTCTATCTCCTAGTGATGATCGCGGGCGTCTCGCAGGTCGCGACCGGGCTAGCGATCTGGAAGCCGATACAGTTTTCTGGGCTGGTGGGCCTATTCGGCGGCTTCCAGGGCGCGCGGCTGGTGCATTTTCTGGGCATGGTGGTGATCGTCGGGTTCCTCGCGGTCCACGTCGCCTTGACGCTGCTCGTGCCCCGGACGCTTTGGGCCATGCTCGCGGGAGGGCCGCGGATTACAGAACCTGTCCACAGCGAGGGGGTTGAGACGTGAAGTCCCTCTTCCGCCCGGAGACAGTGCCGGACCGGATGCTGCTCGACGAGCATCGCCCGCTTATCCGGTCGATCGAGCGCCGGGGGTTGCTCCGCGGCGGGCTTTCGCTGGGCGCTTTGACGATGTTGACGGGATGCGACTTCAAGACGCCGGGTGCGGTCGAGACGGCGTTGCGCGAGGTGTCCGCGTTCAACGACCGCGTGCAGGCGTTGATTTTCGACCCGAACAAGCTCGCACCGACCTATCCGGAATCCATGGTGCTCAAACCGCCGAAGTTCAACGCCTATTACGACATCATGGACGTCAAACCCGTTGACGGGCAGAGCTGGCGCCTCGAGCTCGCGGGGTTGATCGACAATAAGGCGCCTTGGACCGTGCAGCAGATTGCAGCACTTCCCGAGCAGGAAGAGATCATCCGGCACGTGTGCGTCGAGGGATGGGACTACATCGGCCAGTGGTCGGGGGTCTCGCTGCGTGGTTTCCTGGAACGGGTGGGAGCGGACACGCGAGCGAAATACGTCAACTTCCTGACAGCCGACGACTACCCGAGCAGCATCGACATGGCGACCGCCCTGCATCCCCAGACGTTGCTCGCGACCAAGTACGCACGTGAGCCGCTGGCCGCGCCGTTCGGGTATCCGATGCGTTTGCGCACGTCGACGAAACTCGGCTTCAAGAACCCGAAATACATCACCGCGATCGAGGTGACCAACACCTACATGCCAGGTTATTGGGAAAAGCTCGGCTTCAACTGGTACAGCGGGATTTAGAGCAGTCAAGTAACCACATGAAAACAGGCCTAAAATCCGGGCGACGCGGGTTGAGAGGTGAGCAGGGTCATCGCGGTGTGGTCGGCGAGCAGGAAGGAGGCGGCGGACGGCGTCGGGTTGGCCCAGGCGCTGGGAGCGGCTGATGACGCTTGGGCTGCCGGGCTTGGCGAGAACACCGCGCTGGACATCACTGCGCTATGCGCGGCGAGGATGCTGGCTGCCGAGGCCGGGGTTGCCGGCAGGTTGAACCAGCGCGCCGCCGCGGTGTGAAGGTTGGCGTTCTCGGCGGCCGTTTGCCCGTCGATGGCGATGGCGTTCACGTAGAGGGTGGGGCCGGGTTGGGCATTGGTTTTGGCGCCGTTCAGGAGCCGGATCGCCACCTTGTGGGCGCCGGTGCTGAAATGGCCCGTGAGGGTTATGCTCTGCGTCTGGCCGGCCGCGTGCGAAGCGGTGGCGGTCTCGGTGCCGGGAAGCCGCGTGCCGTCCACGTTCACGGCGAACATGGCGTCGCCGTGCCACGCATCCTCGCTGACCTGGAACGTTATGGTGTCCAACCCAGTCGCCGGGGCGGGCGTCTGGAAGGTCTGTGTGCCGGCGGCCATCAGGTTGAGCGTGGCGCCGGGCGCCGCCGTGCCGTCATAGCTTGCGCTGTCGAGATAGAGGTTGCGGTCGGTCTGCGCGGTGCCGCCATACTGGTCGTTGAGGAAGCTGATGGCGACGGCGTGCGGCCCGGCGCCCCAGTTCCCGTGCACCGAGAAGAGCTGGCTCGCCCCCGCGCCGTGCACGGTGAGCGCCGTCTGCGTGCCGCCAATCAGCGCGCCATCCACCGCGATGGTGAACTGCGCGTTGCCCTCGTAGAAATCCTCGCTGACCTGCAACGCGAGCACGTCGCTGCCGGCGCCGATGGTGACTGGCGCCGCGGCGGCACCCACGGACAGCGACTGCGTGCCGCTGCTCATCAACGCGAGTGAGCCGGTCGCCGCGGCCCCGTCATAGGCGGCGCTGGTCACGTAGAGGTTGCGGTCGGCCTGCGCCGAGCCGCCATAGAGGTCGTTGAGGAAATCGACGCTGACCGTGTGCAGCCCGGCGCCCCACGCGCCGCTTACCAGGAATTGCTGCCCCGGCCCCGCGCCGTGGGCTGCGGATGCGGTCTGCGTCCCGCCGACCTGCTGGCCATCCACGGCGACGGTGAATTGCGCGTCGCCCTGGTAGGCGTCTTCGCCGATGGCCAGGGAGACCGTGTCCGGCCCAGCGCCGATCGCGACCGGCCCGGTCTGGACCGCCGTCTGGACGATCAGGCCCGTGTCGCTGCCTGGCATCTGCGCAAGCGCCCCCACGGCCAGCGCGTTGCCTGCCGCGTCGGTAATGCTGGCGCCCTGCAGCACGAGGCCCGTGACCCGCAGGTCGGCGCTCGCCTGGCCCGCCGTCACGGCCGCGTCGAACACCAGCGTGTTGCCGTTCGACCGGGCGCTGTCGTAGGTCGCGATGCCGCCGTCCGAAAGGGTCAGGACCGGGGCGCCGCCGCTCACGCCGAGGGCCTCGTTCGTGGTCAAGGTCAGCGTCACGGTCTGCCCAGCGCCGACCGTGGTGCCGGCGGGCAGGCTCGCGGCCACTCCGACCAGCGTCGGCAAGGGTGGGGGAGGGGCGCTGCCGAGGGCCGCCGAGCCGGTGATGTCGCGGGTGTTGGCGGTGGCGTAGGCACGGACGTAGTCGATCTTGAAGCTGGCGGGGAAGCCGGTGGCGCTGTTGGGCGTGCCGGGCCAACTGCCGGCGCCGCCCACCGCCAGGTTCAGCAGCATGTACATCGGCGTGTTCATGCTGCTGGGGGTCGGCGCGGTTGCGATTGCCTGGCCGTCCATGTAGTAGGTTACGGTCGTGGGCTCCCAATCGACGCCGTAGGTGTGGAACCCGGCGGAGGTGTCCGCCACGTGCAGGGCCTGCGAGTCCGAGCTCCAGATGCCGCCGGTGGCGCCGTGGGTGGTGGAATAGAGGGTCGTGGGATCGCTGCCGAGCACCTCGAACATGTCGAGTTCCGAGGTGTAGTTGTTGTTTGCCGGGAGCAGCCAGAAGGCCGGCCAAAGCCCCTGCCCTGCCGGCAACTCGGCGCGGACCTCGAAGTAGCCGTAGGTCTGCGCCAGGGATTTATAGGTCGTGATCACCCCTGAATCGTAGGGCAGGTTATTCGGGTTGGAGCCCGGCGCGGCCTGCGTCGCGTTGATGCTGAGGACGCCGCCCTGGTCGCTGAACGGGTTCACGCCGACCGAGGAATCGGAGTAGTATTCGGCCTCATGGTTGCCAGCGAGCGTTCGCGCCGCGTCACCGCCATATGGAAATGCCGTCATCCATCCCGCGCTGCCATCCGGAGTAGCGTTGAACGTGTTGAACTCGTCGTCGAAGGTGAGGGCGAGGTTTGTCGGGCCGAGAGGGTTGTTGCTCATGTGGAAATAGTGCGCAAACGGAACTATTATGTCGAGCACTTAATCACGAAATCGTGAGGCCAAGATTTGGATCGATGAGATGAGGTTTCGGCGCGGGTGTTTACCGCCTGAACTTCTGCCCAAAAAACACGTTAGCCGAGAATGCAGCGCCGCAGCCTTCTCGCAACACTTGGCGCCGCTTTGCTCGGGTCGCCTGCCCAGGCCGCGCAGCCGGTCGGCGCCACGGGCGGCTTCGAGGCGGTCAAGGACTGGACTTTTGGCCGGGCGCGCCCGGACGCCACCGTCGGCGACATGGCGGAGTTAGCCCGGGAGTTCCGTTTCCGGTACATCTACGACAACGGCCGGCTTGACGGGCTGCCCACCTACTGGTCGCACCATCGCGACTACCCCGAGGGGGACCCGCGCTCGCTGCACGTATTCGAGGATGCCGCCCTAGTCCTGAAGGGGCGCATCCCGCCGGGCGGGGGGATTAGGCCGGGCGGCATCGAGTCCGGCATGTTGCGCGCGCTCCTGCCCGTGACGCCTGGCATGTATGTCGAGATGCGGGCCAAGCTTCCCCGCGGTCTCGGCGTCTGGCCGGCCTTCTGGCTCAACCCCGGCGTCGAGTATCCGGATGGGCATTTCTCGGCGCTCCCCTGGCCGCCGGAAATCGACATATTCGAGTTCTTCGTCTGGCAAGGGCGCACCCGGCCGACGATCATGGAGAGCAACGTCCAGGTAAACGGCGATCCCGCGAAGTACGGCAACCCGCGCGACATTTTCTCGCTGTTCGACCGCGGCAAATATGCTCCAGGGATAGACTTCTCCGACGATTTCCACGTTTTTGCGCTGGACTGGCAGGATGACCTGCCGACTTGGATCCTCGACGGCCGCAAGATCAAGCAGACCACCTATCGCTGGCCCGCGCCGCCCGCCCACATCCTCGTCACCAACCAGATCGGCATGACTTTGCCCGGGGTGGACCTGACCGGGATGCGCGCGGACGAGGCAGGCTGGGACTACACGGTCGACTACCTCCGCGTCTGGCGCCGGGTTTAGCCTAGGGCGGGCAGGCGCCGGAACGTGCTCCGCAGCTCCCAGAGTTCGCGGAAGATGCGCAGCCCGGGCCGTGTGCAGAGCAAGCCCCCGGCGCAGGCGGCATAGGAAAGGATCAGCCCGGCGCCGAGCCGGACAGCGGTGCCGCCCTGGTCAAACAGCCGCTGCTCGGCCGTGACGGCGATCCCGGCAATCAGCAGTCCCAGCATGATCGGGTAAACCCCCAAGAGCACGCCCCGCAGGGTCACTGGCCCTTTCCGTGTCGCCCCCAGCAGCAACGCCCCCTGAATCACCACGGCGAACCCGGCATAGGACCGCGCGATGCCGACCGGCCCCCAATGGATGCCGAGCAGCATCGACGCGATGATCGCCGCCGCGCTGATGCAGCCATAACGGAACTGTTCGCGGGCACGGCCCTGGCTCACGAACAGCCAATACGCGCAAGCCCCGAACGGCATCAGGATTGCCCCTAGCGAGAGCGCTGCCACGATCGGCGCCGCGTTCGACCAGTCGCGCCCGAGCAGGATAGGCACGAGTTGCTCCGAAAAGAGCGCCGCCCAAAGCAGCCCTGGCCCGGCGACCAGAAGCAGGCCCTGGAGCATCCGCTGATGCGCCTGGATATAATGCACCTCCGCGGTGCGCAGTCTCGATAGCAGGGCCACGGCGACCCGGTCTATCGGCAGGCTGACCTGCCACCAGGGTACGATGACCAGCTTGAACGCGCGGTCGTATAGCCCGAGCGCCACCGGGCCGCTGAAGCTGCCGATCAGGATGTTGCTCAGGTTGTTTTCGATGTACCCGAGTATGTTGTACGCTGTCAGGTGGCCGCCGAATCGCAATAGCGCACCCACTCCCGCCTGGCGCCGGGGCCGTGACGGGCGCCAGTCGGACTGCGCCCACGCCAGCACCATCACGGTCAGCGAGTTCGCAGCCTGCATCAGCACGAGCGACCAGTAGCCAAAGCCGAGCCACGCCGCGCCGATGCCGACCACCACGGCAACCGAAAGGCAGGCGATGTCGATGACGGCGAGCGGCCCGAACTGCATGCGCCGGTTCATAAGCGCGATCTGCTGCGCCGAGACCCCGCTCAGCACCAGCAGGCTCGCCGAACAGATTGTCACGAGCTCGAGACGCGGCTCGCCATAGGCCCAGGCGATCAGCGGAGCGGCAAGCGCCATTGCCATCGCGAGGCAGGCGCTGATGACGACGTTGATCCAAAACAGCGCTGAGAGCTCCCCGTGGGTGATCTCCGCCCGCTGCACCGTTGCCTGCGTAAGGCCCAGCGCGTTGAAGACCTGCACCAGGTTGAGGATTGGCGCCACCATTGCCACTAGGCCGAACGCCGCGGGGGCGAGAAGGTGGGCGAGCACGATCTGAGAACCGAGCTGCAGCACCGAACGCGTCGCCTGCGCGGCGAAAGTGACTGCCGCGCCCCGGACCGAACGCCGTTTCAGGACCCCTGCATCGCTATCGGCTGCAAGGCTATCGGGTCCGGGCTCCTCGTTCACTCGGCGGCGCCGAGACGCGCTAGACGGGCTTGGGGGCGCGGATAGACGATGAAGGTGCGCCGCGTGCCGGGCAGGTCGAGCCCGCGCATTGCCGCGTCGCGAGCGCTTCGGAACATCGCATCCTGCCGGAGCTGCGCCGCAAATTGCGGGGTGGCGACGCCATATGGGTCGATCCGGATCACTGGCGACTTTGCGGCCGCCGCGAAGGTGAGCCCGCCATATCGACCGGCGAGCGGCCAGATCGCCATGACCCGCTGCGCGTACCCGGCGGCGAGGTCCGGCGTGCGGGAGTGATAGGCGGCGGCGGCGGCGGGCCAGCTATTAGTTTCCCGGAACAGGCTGGTGAGGAACCGAGCGGCGTACGCGGTATTGGTGAGCGGGTCGAACGCTTCGTCGAGAGAGCGGAAAGCGTGCGGATGGTGGAAGAGGTTGATCTGCATGCACCCGACATCGATGGATTGCACGCCGGCCGCCTGGAAAGCTTGGACCGCGGCGATGGCTTGGCCTTCGGTCTCGTAGAAATATCCGACGCCCGCGACGTTGATCGTCCAGGGCCAAGGCGCGACTGTCCTACGCACGGGATCGACGCGTCCGCTCTCGACTAGGCCGATCGCGTTCAATAAGCGCGGTGGCAATTGAGAGCCGCGCTCGACCGCGGCGACTGCGGCGAGGCAAGGTGCGGATTCGGGTATTGTCCTCGCACATGCTAGAGCAATCGGTAAAATCGAGAAAATTAACGCTAAAATACCACGCATGGTCAAGTTATCCCGGAAAACGCAACATAAGGGAACGTGCGACTCGATCACATTTCTGGGACAGCGGGCCACATCACGATAGGTTGCGCCTATTCCTCGAGAACGCGGGCTTCTTCGGGAAGCATGATCGGGATGCCGTCCAGCACGGGAAAAGCCAGGTGCGCCGCCGGGCTGACCAGCTCGCGCGCTACTGGATCCCATATCAGCGGCTGCTTGGTGACGGGACAAACGAGGATTTCAAGCAAACGCGGGTCGAGCGGCGTATCGTCAGGCAAGGTTAAGCTTCTCC